>Ga0255100_1000243_pt1 | contig 24330 bp, 19 predicted proteins | sample Colum_Colum_RepB_2_FD_188449 | JGI IMG/M metagenome (GOLD analysis project Ga0255100, IMG submission 188449) | Freshwater microbial communities from Columbia River, Oregon, United States - Colum_Colum_RepB_8d | ecosystem: Environmental > Aquatic > Freshwater > River | place: USA: Oregon...
GTTGTTTTGTTGTTTAAATAAGGCTTTAAAAATAATGCGTTAAACCATTTAAATGTTGAGTAAATAATTTGCTGACCAAAGTGTTATATCCTATATTTAAGGTCTGTGTATACTAAAGTACTCATATGTTTTTTAATAGTAAGCCAAAGTGTATCTGCGCAGTATTTTCGCTGGGCAAAATCAATGGGCTCTAATAATGTTGACGTAAGCCGTTTTGTAGCTGTAGATGGATCAGGAAATGTTTACACTACCGGTTATTTTCAAAACACAGCCGATTTTGATCCTGGTTTGGGCACTTCCTTTTTATCTTCACAAGGTGGCAATGACATTTACATTTCCAAACTGGATGCCAATGGTAATTTTGTTTGGGCTCGCCGTATTGGAGGCTGGGGTGATGATTATGGTCTCGCATTAACTTTAGATAACTCCGGAAATGTGTTTGTTACCGGATCGTTTCAGGGCACCAATGTAGATTTTGATCCGGGTCCTGGTTTTTTTCCGTTAACGGCGCCCAATGGCGGTGGTGGTCCCACTTCGGATGCCTTTGTTTTAAAACTTGACGGTTCTGGTGTTTTTCAATGGGCACGCAGGTTGGGAGGCAATGCCGACGATCAAAGCTTTGGAATAACATTAGACAATCAGGGTAATGTATTAACTACGGGGTATTTTCAATGGACTGCTGATTTTGATCCGGGCGCCGGAACCAATAATTTAACATCTGCCGGATCTGATGATATATTTGTTTCAAAACTAAACGGCTTGGGTAATTTTGTTTGGGCTCGTCGTATTGGCGGCACCAATCAAGATCGTGGTTATGCACTTGCCACAGATGCATCTACCAATATTGTAGTAACCGGATATTTTCAGGGCACAGTAGATTTTGATCCCGGAATTGGCACAGCCAATTTATCATCTGCTGGACAATCGGATATTTTTAATGTAAAGCTAAACGATTTGGGAAATTATTCCTGGTCTGTACGCGCCGGTGCTGCAGGTTGGGATATCGGCTATGGCGTTAAAATAGATGCTTCCGGTAATGTTATTAACGTTGGTTCATTTCAAAACACCGTAGATTTTGACCCCAGTCCCTTAACTACATTTAATCTTTCTTCCGCTGGTTCTGACGATGTATATATTTGGAAACTGGATCCCGCAGGATTAATTAATTGGACGGTAAAGTTTGGTTCAACCGGTTCGGATATTGCTTATAAAATTGATGCCGACGCCAGCGGTAATTATTACACTTCCGGGTGTTTTCAGGGAACTGTAGACTTTGACCCGGGCAATGCAGTTATTGCTTTAACAAGTGCCGGGGGATATGATGTTTTCATTTCAAAATTATCATCGGCATCCTCATTTCAATGGGCTCGAAAGGTTGGTGGTTTTGGAGATGACATTGGACGTAGCATTTGCGTTGATCCCTCCGAAAATGTTTACATCACCGGTCCGTATGTGGCTACTGTAGATTTTGATCCAGGCTCACCCGTTTTTCCTTTAACGGCTGTAAATGCATGGGGAAATCCCTCAGATGCCTTTGTTTTAAAATTATGCCAATGTAATTTAACCTGTAGTGTGGTGCCACAAAACACCATTTGTTCGGGTACAACACTTTCGCTTTCGGCAGCAGGTGCAAATACCTATACCTGGAATCCATTAGGTTTAAATACTGCTAGTATAAGCGTAAGCCCTGCTACAAGTATCGTATATACGGTTGTTGCCACCAGCACCAATGGCTGTGTTGGAGATCAGTCCATTTCTATAGTAGTTCGCCCCACACCTACAATTCAGTTAACACCAAATCCGGCCAGCGTTTGTGCACAGCAAATTTCTGGTATTACGGCAACAGGTGCCAGTAACTATACCTGGAGCTTAGGCAATTCAACGGTAAGCGTTTTACAGGTGGCTCCTATGGTAAGTACCATTTATTCCGTTGTTGGAACCAACTCTACCGGATGTACATCCACATCCAGTGTTATGATATACGTTAATCCGGCACCTACGGTAAATATTTCTGGAGCTACTGGATTATGTACTGGACAGTCAGGCGTATTAATTGCTAACGGCGCCAATACCTATACTTGGAATACAGCTAGTACCTCAAATTCAATTGCCATTAGCCCAACGGTTACTTCAACCTATTCTGTTATTGGTCTTGCTGTAAACGGATGTTCTTCTACGGCGGTTCAGGTTGTAACTGTTGCTGCAACATTGGGCGTAGCCATTTCAGGACCATCCGTAATGTGTGTGGGTCAAAGCCAAACGCTAATTGCAAACGGGGCTTCTACTTATACTTGGAATTCCGGTTCAAATAATGCTTCCATTACAATATCCCCCAGTGTTACCACTACATATACGCTTATAGGTGCCAGTGGATCTTGCTCCAATATTGCAGTTAAAACCATCAGCGTTTTTACTAATCCAACACTAAGCATTAGCAGCCCTACCACCTCCATTTGTGATGGTAAAACCATTACCTTATCTGCCAATGGCGCAAATACGTATACTTGGAATACAGGTTTTAATACTGCCAGTATTTCCATTTCACCAAGTTTAACTACAAGTTATACGGTAAGCGGAGCTAACAGTGCCGGTTGTTTGGGAACAGCCGTTCGTAATATTACCGTGTATCCGGTTCCAAATTTAACAGTTGTAAATTTAGCAGGTGCCGTTTGTGAAGGCAATACCATTACTTTGGTTGCTTCGGGTGCACCCAATTATACCTGGACGGGTGGAATTAGCAATGGTTTTCCATTTAACCCAACGGTTTCAACTACATACTCTGTTACGGGTGCTAGTACACAAAATTGTACCAATACAGCTGCTATTCAAGTTACGGTATATCCCGCACCCGTACTAACCATCACGCCTTCAAAACCCTTTGTATGTGCCGGCGATAGCATTGTATTAACTGCATCAGGAGCACAATCTTACACATGGACCGGAGGAATTTTTAACGGTGCCGCTTTTCAGCCTACTGTTTCTGCCAGTTATTCAGTATCTGGTACCAGTACAGCGGGATGTCAAAATTTATTACCATCGGTTTATAATGTATCTGTTAATCCATTACCTACATTGAGCGTAGCAGCAACTTCAACCGGCGTTTGTAAAGGCAATACCGTTGCAGTAAGCGCCACAGGGGCTAACAGTTATACATTTTCCGGAAATATTAGCAACGGTGTTCCTTTTGGACCTCCTAGCACACAGGTGTATACAGTTACTGGTTCAACAAATGCGGGCTGCATTAAACATGATTCTGTTAAAATCACAGTATTTTACTTGCCTAATCCCAGTATTAAATTTTATCCGGATACCACAGCATGTTTAAATACCACTATTGCTATTAAAGTTTCTAAAATAAATCAAGTTTTATGGCAAACACCTCAGGGCTCGTCTTATATTGGAGATTCTGTGCGTATTGTATTAAATGATTACAAATATGCGGGACAGTTTACGCTTACTGCAATAGACACCAATGGGTGTAAAGTATATCGCACTAAAAAAGTACAGGTATCTGAATTGCCCTATGGTTCAGTTATAAATGGAACATTAAAATCATGTGTGCCATTTTGTTCAATGAATACTTTTACAACTTCCAATGTAAATATTTTAAATATGTCAGCATATTGGAGTCTAAACGCAAAGCCAATTTCTTGGAGCGCTCCGTTTTTAAATAATCCTCTTAATTTATGTTTTGATACACCAGGCATTTATACTCTTACTGGTATTTATACCAACAGAGGTAATGGCTGTACTAATACGTTGAATATAAATTTTGAGGCATTAGTAAAACCCCAAACGGCATTTTCTCATTATCCTGAATCTCCGGAGGCTCTTGTAGATGAGGTTTCGTTTACTAACTTAACTAAAGGAAACATTGTTAAATCCTTATGGTGTTTTTCTAAAAATCCCATTGCAAAATCTACCCAAAAAGCTCCCATGCACACCTTTCAAAATGCCGGAATAAATACTGTAACATTAATTACGGTTAATGATTTAGGATGTTCGGATACGCTTACAAAAAACATAGAGGTTTTAGAGGATTATCATGTATATGTGCCCGATGTTTTTACACCAAACGGTGATGGGTTAAACGATGTATTTAAGCCACTGGTTAATGGCGTACGTTTATACAAAATTTTTGTATATAACCGCTCCGGAAAACTGATTTTTAGCTCTCGTGACGAAACAGATTTTTGGGATGGCACATTAAACGGAAATGAATTGGAGCAAGGAATTTACCAGTGGATAATGGAGGTATCAACTTCTAAAGAAGAGTTTAAAAAGTTATCGGGCCAGGTATACTTGTCGCGCTAAAATTACGTAGTGAGATTCGCTTTTTCTCTTAAACCAATTTAAAAATTTAATATTATGGATTTAAGAATTAAGAAAAAAAAAATTAGGGATTGGTAAATTCTTTATAAAGGCATTATTTTGTAACACTTTAAAAGAAATTAAGAATTAATTGAAATCAGATCGGAGGTTTTTAAAGAAATATTATTTCTTTTTTGAATACCGGCTTCTAAATTTATCTACGCGTCCCGCAGTATCTACTAATACTTGCTTACCGGTATAAAAGGGATGCGAGCTCATGCTAATATCTAATTTTACCAGGGGATATTCATTGCCATCTTCCCAAGTTTCAGTTTCTTTAGTTTCGGCACAAGAACGTGTTAAAAAACGGTAGCCATTAGACATGTCTTTAAAAACACAAAAGCGGTAATTTTCGGGGTGAATATCTTTTTTCATAAAATAGGGTTGCAAATATAATACTTATTCGTTTAAATATTTGATGAAAATTAATTTTTTTAAACCCTAGTATTTTGTGTTTTAAAATTGTTTAACTATTTTAGCGCATTATTCGCTATGCGGGTTATGTACATATTTAACTATAGAGCCATGATTAAGAACTCCTTATACTACAGTTTTATTGCAGCAGTAGTTGCTTTAACGCCATTAAATGCTCAACAAGACCCCTTGTTTACCCAGTTTATGAATAACAAGCTTATTTATAATCCCGGATATGCAGGCACACCAGGAGGTTATTGCGGAGCATTACAGTACCGCAAGCAGTGGGCAGGATTTGAGGGTGCACCAACAACTTTTGCACTTGCAGCAGATGCCTCACTTATGAAAGCTGCAAAACTACCGGTTGGTTTAGGGGTAACCATTATGCAAGATAAAATTGGGCCGATAAGTTCTTTGTATTTCAGGGCTGCGGGTTCTTATAACTTAAAGTTAGGAATGGGAACTTTAGGTATGGGTTTGGATTTGGGGATTATTCAAAAATCAATTGATGATGTTAGTTGGATTGTGCCTGAGCCCTTAAAAAATGATCCCAGTATAACAAATGTATATTCAATATATCAAAGTAGAAATGAACAGTTTAGTCAATCCGGATTGGATATTGGTGCAGGTGTTTATTTTAATGCGCCGGGTAAATTTTATGTGGGATTGTCTTCCACTCATCTGCCGGCTTCTGTCCTAAAAGAACCGGACGCTCAAAAATTGCAATTTAAAATAAACCGTCATTATTATGCTATGGCTGGTGTTTACATTCCCGTTGGCGTTTGGTTTAATATTAATCCCAATGTGATGTATAGAACTGACATGGTTACCCCAAGTTTAGATGCAAACCTTAGCGTAATAGCTTTTAATATGCTTTGGTTGGGTTATACAGTACGAAATTCTACAGAGTCCTCAATACTTTTTGGATATCAGGGCGCGGCGATGTCCGGGAACTCATTAAGTTACAAAATTTGTTATTCTTATGACTTAACTCCCTCATTATTACCAAGTTCCGGATCACATGAAATAACGTTGTCGGCAGCCTTTATAGAAAAACCAAAAAAAGCAACCCGAAAGAAAAATGCACGTTTCTTATAATTATTAACAATTTTAGTAACCTTTGTTGAAAACTTACGTTTAACCAATTCTAATAAAAGCAATTATATACGCGAACACATGAAAAAATTAACCTTTCTTTTTATCGCCTTAATTTTTGTTACATCTTGTAACGAAAGGTCCGGCGAATTGGTAGGAGTTGAAGGTCGCGAACGCTGGTTTCAGCCCGATCCTTTTGGTACGCTTTTTGTTCCCATGGGGGCATTTCATATGGGGCCAGATGATGAAGAGGCACCCATGGCTCACACTACAAAATCTAAAATGGTTTCTGTACAAGCGTTTTATGTTGATGACTCTGAAATTACTAATAATGAGTACCGGCAGTTTGTATTTTGGGTACGTGATTCAATTGCGAGACGATTGTTAATTGATGGCGGAAAAGATCAGGAATTTGGAATTACCCAAGCAGACTTTTTACAAACATGGCCCGTGTATACCGGAGATAAAAATCTTCAAGATCCCTACATTAACTGGAACAATCCCATTGATTGGAATTCGGGGGCCGAAGACGTGCGTGAAATTTTACGCCCCATGTATTTGCCTGAAGGTGAACGTTTTTACAACCGCAAGGAAATTGATACCCGAAAATTAAATTACGAGTATTATCGTATTGATATTCGACTTGCAGCCTCCAAAACCAATCGCTTTAAACCGAGCCGTTCATTTGATACAAGTAAGGATAAAAAAGCAAAAAATAAAAAATATATAAATGGTACCACCAAAAACGATGGTAATTATTTAGGTGATAAAAAAGTAGCAGATAAAACTAAAGATCCTACCGAAGATCCTACAAATGCAGAAACCAATTTAGGTCGTTACGATGTTACATATCCTACCCGTGAGTATGCTCCGAGTTTTTCGGATGGATTATACTCTAAAAAAGGAAATGTAAAAGAATTGGATCGTTCAGCATTTATAGTTAAAGATATAATTAACGTTTATCCGGATACACTTGCCTGGATACATGACTTTACGTATGCATTTAATGAGCCCATGACCAATATGTATTTTTGGCACCCGGCCTATGATGATTATCCTGTAGTTGGTGTAACTTGGAAACAGGCCCGCGCCTTTAGTATCTGGAGATCACATTTATTAAATAATTACTTAATAGGCACCGGACAATCTATAGTTAATGATTTTAGATTACCTACCGAAAGTGAGTGGGAATATGCAGCTCGTGGCGGTTTAGACAAATCGCCTTATCCATGGGGCGGTCCGTATACACGTAATGCGAAAGGTTGTTTTTTAGCAAATTTTAAACCTATGCGCGGAACCTTGGTGGATGATGGTGGATTTCATACCGTATACGTGTACTCTTATAATCCCAACGATTTTGGATTGTATTGTATGTCTGGTAATGCGGCAGAATGGACCAGTAATGCATTTGACGAATCTGCATATGATTTTCAGTCGGATTTAAATCCAGATTTTACATTTGAAGCGAGTGACGATGAAACTAAAAATGTTTTAAAACGTAAAGTTATTCGTGGTGGCAGCTGGAAGGATGTGGGTTACTATATCCAAAACAGTGCGCGTACATACGAATATCAGGATACTGCAAAATGCTATATAGGATTTAGAAACGTAATGACGTATTTAGGTCGTTCAAAATTTGATGATATTTAATAAATTCAGTAACCTATTTTACTTGCAGTATTATTTAATTATAACCTAAACAAAAAAAAAACAATTAAAAAAGCAAAACAATGAGTGACTTGACCCCAAAAGTAAAAGGACAAAAAAAAGCAGCCCATATGATAACCTGTTTTGGTGCTGCAACTGTAATTTTAGGTGCCTTATTTAAAATCATGCACTATCCTGGTGCATCCATTATGCTTCCAGTGGGTTTAATTGTGGAGACTGGCTTGTTTATATATTTTGGTTTTGATATTCCGCATGAAGAAATTGATTGGAGTTTAGCATATCCCGCATTACGTGGGGCTAATGCTCATGAAGTTGAGGAGGAAATGAATAAATTGCCAGTAACTGAGCAATTGAATAATATGCTTGAGGAAGCCCAAATTGGTCCAGAACTTATTGAAAAATTAGGTTCAGGTATGCGTTCACTTTCAGATTCTGCAGGAAAAATTGGAGATTTATCAGCTGCTTCTGTAGCTACAAACGAGTACGCTCAAAATATGAAAAAAGCTTCAGCTGAAGTTTCTAATCTAACAGAGGCTTACCACGGTGCTGCAACAACAATGACTGAGCTATCAGAAAGCGGATCAGGTGCTCACGCAATTGGCGAGTCAATTAATAAAGTTGCCAAAAATCTATCTGCACTGAATGCCAGTTATGAACTGCAATTACAAGGTTCACAAGCTCATTTAGATGCTACCAATAAATTTTACTCTGGAATTGCAGATATGATGAAGAGTCTTGAGTCTTCTGTTGATGACACTAAAAAATACAAGGAAGAAATTGCAACATTATCAAAACAGTTATCTGCATTGAATACTGTATATGGTAATATGCTGAGTGCAATGAATGTAAAAGCGTAATAACATTTAAACCTATTTTGAACTTAAAATAAAATGGCAGGAGGAAAAGAAACGCCCAGGCAAAAGATGATTGGGTTAATGTATTTGGTGTTAACAGCTATGTTAGCATTAAACGTCTCTAAACAAATTTTACAGGGGTATCTTTCTGTTAACGAGAGTTTAGAAAAGTCTAAAAAGAATCTTACTGAAAGTAATAAACGGATTAAAGACGCATTTGAAGCAACCGTTAATGGAAATCCGGCATCTAAACCCTATTATGATGAGGCCTTAATAGCTATTAAGGAAATTGAAAAAGAGTATAAATATCTTGATGAAATTAAAGGCGAGTTAGCACGTTATACGGTTGAGCTTGACGAGTCCTTAAAAGGTAAAGTAAATGGTGACACCATCCGTTTAAGACGTGAGCCCTGGTTTAGTAAAATCGATGATTACGATAAACCAACCACGCTTTTACTTGGTTCAGATGAGCTTAATATTAAAAAAGGACCACTAACAGCCGATGAATTACGTACACATCTTAATGCCCTGCATGACAAATTAATAAAACAGGTTGAGGGTATGCAAACCAAAACAGATGCTAATGGTAAAGTTGTTACCAAATTACCTAAAGATGAATTTGAAAATCTTAAGAAAAAAATTGCTATTGTAAAGCCTACTGATAGTGGGCGTGAAGAAGATGGATTTAAATACACTTGGCCAATGGATAATTTTTATCATTTGCCATTTGCTGCAGTATTTGTTAACTTAAATAAAATGCAGGCGGATTTAAAAAACGTTGAAGCTGAAATTTTACAAACTTTTTCAGGCGCTTCTGGTAAATTAGCCATAAAATTTGATAAAATAAAAGCGCGTGTAATTGCACCTTCTTCTTATATACAACAAGGAGATCAATATACAGCCAACATATTTATAGGTGCTTCCTCATCTTCAATTCGTCCCGAAGATATGGAAGTATTAATTGGAGTAGATTCTGCTGCTGCTGCTAGCGGTGCTTCAGGAACTAAAGTTGAAATTGTGGATGGAGAGGGTGTATATAAATCTACAGGTGGAAGTATTGGAGAGCAAACTTACAAAGGTGTTATAAAATACAAAGATCCTGAAGGTAATTTTAAATATTACCCTTTTGAACAAACTTATAAGGTTGCGCCGCCTGCAGCAGCTGTTTCTGCAGATAAAATGCAAGTATTTTACCGTGGTGTTGAGAATCCAATAACTGTTTCAGCTGCGGGTATTGCACCAGCTGATTTGGTTGTATCTTCAACTGGTGGTGGAGCAAATTTCCGACAAGATAAACCGGGACACTATATTGGTACATTTGGAAGCACGGGGGATTGTATGATTACCGTTTCAGCTAAAACTAAAACCGGCTCTAAACCGCAGGGACCCCCAATAAAATTTACTGTTTTACCCTTACCAAAACCAGAATTAAAAATCGCCGGAGTGTTTTCGCCGAGTAGTTTGCCAAAATCTTCATTATCAAATGTAGCCGCTTTAGTAGCTGGAAGTAATGGTTTTAATTTTCAGGCTAATTATATTACACAAAGTTGGGAAGTAAGCGGTTTAGTTAAAGGAAAATATACAGAAGCAACAGGAACTGGTCCAAATTTATCACCTCAGGCATCTGCAATTTTTAAAGGTGCTGATCCCGGTTCAAAAATTAGTATTTCAGCATCTATTATGGATCCCGCAAAGGTTATTACAACTATTCCTTGCATTATTAAAGTTAATCGCTAAATATGAAAACAGGAAACAAAAAACCAAATATATTTGGAATACATATATGTCTACTTTCTTTGACATTTTTATTTCAATCTCTAAATGCACAGCAGGGTGTTTTAGATCCTGCCAGTTCGCCAATTCAGGACGGACCCATTGGAGCATATAAAAAAGAAAATTCCGAAGGTCGTTTTTTGGTTCCCTATGTTTATGTGCGTGAGGCCGATGTGACCTGGCACAAACGGGTATGGCGATCCATTGATATTCGCGAACGTCGTAACCAGGTATTTAAGTTTCCTTTAGAAGAATCACGCGATCGTACCTCATTTATTCAAATGATTGTTAAACAATTAGGCGCTGAATATAATGCAGATGGTTCAGCAACTTTTCAAGGTAAAAAAGTCCAATTTTCATCTGCTCCACCTATAGCATATAAGGACGATGAATTTTTAGAGCCTGTAGACAAAAAGGATCTTATGAAAAATTTATGTAGGATTACATGTCCAACACAAGTTAGTAAAGTATCAACTGATGGGAAACAATGTGGTGGGTCAATATCGCCAGAACTTGACGCTAATGGAAATCCATTGATGGATTCAATTACTGGATGTCCAAAGCAGAAAATCGATGGCTATGGTACAGGCGATCCAGGTTGTGAATTTTTTGTTATGGGGGAGTCAAGTAGTGATTGCAAATGGATTTATAATAATTTTTGCGGGATAGATATTAAAGAAGACTGGTTTTTTGATAAACAGCGCGGAGTTATGGATTCCAGAATAATTTCGCTCGGAATTAATGTAGTACCCAAAAAAGCAGACGGCACAGATAATGAAGATGTTGGTTGTACTAATTGGATTTGGATTTATTTTCCGGAATGGCGTCAGTTTTTTGCAAATAATGAGGTATTTAATGTAGATAATGATGCCGAACGACGCACCTATGAAGATGTGTTTTGGAAACGTCAGTTTAATAGCCAAATTACACGCGAATCCAATGTGTATGATCGTAAAATAAGCGATTATGCTAAAGGCATAGATGCACTTTTAGAATCTGAACGTATTAAAAATGACATTTTTAAGTTAGAACACGATTGGTGGCAGTTTTAATTCAATTTAAAAAACGCTAAAGCCCGGTTTACCGGGCTTTATTTTTATAATTTTGTTGCTCATGAAAGCTCATTTTTTAATATTTGGATTTTGTTTTCAAATGCTAAATGGCATTGCAGGAAACGGTTTTACTTTTACATTAAAAGGTTCAGTAAAAAGTGCTGACGGATCTGTTTTATATATTCATCATAAATGGAACGATGTCTATTTTAAAGATTCCGTAATAATTCGAAAATCAAAAATCAATGTGAAGTTACAATCTGAAGAGCCCAATTTATATTGGTTTAGCTATGCTTCAAATCCTGAGGCACAGCCTATGTGTTTCTTTTTTTGCGATCCGGGTGAAATTTCAGTTGATATAAAATCTAAAGATTCCATTGCGTATTCTGCTATTTCTGGAGGCACATCGCAACAGGTGTATATGCAATACAGAATTATGCAGGCACAAATTGTAGCCACACAAATGGCATTACAATCGGCATATCAGGAAGCTGCAAAACGAGCCGATCAAACTAAAATGAATCAAATTAGCCAAGAGTTTAATAATCTAAACACCCATTATTTAAATAGCATAAAGGCTTTTGTAAAGTCAAACCCCAGCTCTCCGGTTAGTGCGTATATAATTTATACAGATCTTTCACATCCATCTTTACCTTTAAGTGAAACCCAAGAAGCATTTTCGCATCTTAATACAACAGCACTTAAAAACACAAAATTTTATACGCTTATTGAATCCAAAATAAACAAAGCGCAGGGTTCAACGGTAGGCTTTAAAGCCAATGATTTTAAACAAAATACCCCCGAAGGAAAATCTATTAGCTTGTCTGATTTTAAAGGTAAATATGTATTGCTTGATTTTTGGGCCTCCTGGTGCAGACCCTGTCGTATGGAAAACCCAAATGTAGTTGCAGCCTATCAAAAGTATAAAGATAAAGGCTTTACGGTATTAGGTATATCCATGGACTCAAACAAAGAAGCGTGGCTAAATGCCATTAAGCAAGACCAGCTTACGTGGACGCAGGTATCTGATTTAAAAGGATGGTCAAACGAAGTTGGTCAATTATATGGCGTAGGCAGTATACCTCAAAATTTTCTCATTGGTCCAGATGGTATTATAATAGCCAAAGAATTACGCGGTTCGGCATTAGAACAAAAACTTTCAGAACTCTTTAACAATTAAAAAAAATGATGCAACTTAAAACTTTACAATTGATAGCCTGTATTTCATTTTCTACAGTGCTTGCCCAAACACCTGCCACAGAAACAATTATGACCATTAATAACCGTGCTGTGTTGAAATCTGAATTTGAGGCAGTTTATCGAAAAAATAATCCCAAGGGCACATCTAATCAAAAAAATCTTAATGAGTATGTTGAATTATTTTCACTTTTTAAAAGTAAAGTTTTTGAAGCCGAACGATTAGGATTAGACACGTTGCGCAGTTTTAAAAATGAGTTATCCGGTTACCGGAGACAATTGGCGGCTCCGTATTTAACTGATAAAAACACCAATGAACAACTTTTACGTGAAGCATTTGAGCGTTTACAAACAGAAATTCGCGCGTCGCATATTTTAGTTAGGATTGATGAAAATGCTTTACCAAAAGATACCATTGAAGCCTGGACCCGTATTTCATTAATACGTAATGCAGTTTTGGGAAAACTTCCTACCACTGCAGAAATTGCTCAATACGAGAAGTTATTAAAAAACACATCAGAGGTTCAAAAATTATTAAAAGGAAAAGACAGCTCCTTATATCATATCAAATTAAATGCCATTAAATCGCTTTCTAGTTTATATTCAAGCACTTCAGATCCTTTTCACGCAATAGCACCTAAAACCAGCGATGATCCCTCAGTAGTTGATAATAAGGGCGATTTGAATTATTTTACAGCCTTTGATATGGTTTATCCATTTGAATCTGCTGCATATAATACTAAAACCGGAGCGCTAAGTACTATTGTACGATCTAAATTTGGTTATCATATAATTAAAGTGGAAGATCGCAGGCCCTATCGTGGTGAAATATTTGTAGCCCACATCATGTGTAAGTTTCCAAAAAATGCTAATGATGTTGACCGTAAAAATGCACGATTAAAACTTGATAGCATAGCTTTACGCATTAAAAATGGTGCCCGTTTTGAAGATGAAGCCAGGCGTTATAGCGATGATCGGCAAAGCGCAGACCGCGGTGGTCAATTGCAACCCTTTAAATCGGGTCGGTATGCCAAAGCTTTTGAAGATGCTGCGTTTGCTTTAGAAAAAAACGAACAAGTATCAGATCCCGTAGAAACGCCTTTTGGTTGGCATATTATTAAACGTATTGAATTAAAACGTTCAAATAATTATGAAGAAATTAAAAGCGAGCTGAAATTAAAGGTTTCTAAAGACTCCAGATCTCAGATGGGACGCAAAATGTTAATAGCACGCGTTAAATCTGAAAATAACTTTAAAGCATTTCCAAAAGCCTTAGATGAATTTTCTAAAGTTGTAGATTCTACATTTTTAAAAGCAACATGGCAGGCGAAGGCTGCTGAAAAGCTCGGAAATAAAACACTGTTTACCCTCGGTAATAAAGCGTACACCCAAAATGATTTTGCCAAGTACTTAGAAAGTCAAATGACGTTTCGTTCAACTTCCGAAATTATGCCTATTGTAAAGCAAGCGTATGTTATTTGGGAAAACGAACAGATTGTTGCATTTGAAGACGCTCAGCTTGAATTTAAAAATACAGACTTTGCAAATTTATATCGTGAATACCGTGATGGTATTTTACTTTTTGATTTAACCGATCAAATGGTTTGGAGCAGAGCTATTAAAGACACTTTGGGACTTAAGTCTTTTTTTACATCAAATGCATCTAAATACCAGTGGGATGAACGGGCTGAAGTTACCATATATTATTGCCCGAATGAAAAAACAGCATCTGAGGTAAGAGCCTTATTGAAAAAAAATACTAGCCAAAAGGCGCTTATGGATAAATTTTCAAAATCCAATATAATAAGTGCATCTGAGGTTCAATTTTTAAAAGGTGAAAACAAAATGCTGGATGCGGCATGGAAGCCGGGAGTTTTAGATCAAAACAGTTCCGACAGCCAAGACAAAAAAGTTTTAGTATACCATATTACACGTATTATACCAAAAACATTAAAAACATTTGGGGAGTGTAAAGGCATGCTTACTGCTGATTATCAAGCCCAACTTGATAAAGATTGGTTGGAATATTTAAAATCAACGTATAAGGTTAGCGTTAATCAAGCGGTATTAAAAACGATTGAGCCTTAATACTGAAGCATACGGGATAGTTTTTGAGCTACTTTTTCTGCATTAGGAAGCATCTCAAATTCCAGCCGGCTATTAAGCGGTATTGCAGGTACGTTTTCGGCGCCTAATACTTGTACGGCCTGATCTAAAAATTCAAAACATTGTTCTGAAACGCGTGCTGCAATACTTTGTGCAAAAGAGTTATTTACAGGTTCTTCGGTAAGCACTAACACCTTTCCGTGTGCTTTGGAGCGCTCCGTAATTAAGGTTTCATCCAGTGGGTACAAGGATCTGAGATCTAGGATTTCTATTTGACCCTTAAAGTGCTGTTCGGCCTGCAGAGCCCAGTATATACCCATGCCGTAGCTGATAATTAAAATACTTTTTCCACTTGTTAAAAAATGATTCTGAGCTTCCAATACGATGCGTCCTTTACCAATTGGAATTTTGTAATTGGCTGAGGGCTCAATTGTTTTAGCAGCTTCAGTACCTTTAATTTTACTCCAATACAATCCCTTGTGTTCTAAAATAATTACCGGGTTAGGGTCGTAGTATGCCGCTTTTATAAGGCCCTTGAGATCAGCACCGGTACTGGGGTAAACCACTTTAATGCCTTTTATGTTACAAAGTACGCTTTCTATACTACTTGAGTGGTAGGGGCCTCCGCTGCCATAGGCACCAATGGGAACGCGCAATACCATACTAACAGGCCATTTGCCATGGCTCAGGTAACAACTACGACTTACTTCGGTAAATAATTGATTTAAACCCGGCCAAATATAATCGGCAAATTGAACCTCAACTATGGGTTTTAATCCTACAGCACTCATACCCACAGTTGAGCCAACAATAAAGGCTTCTTGAATGGGTGTATTAAACACACGATGCGATCCAAATTGTTGTGCTAAAGTAGCGGCTTCACGAAAAACACCCCCTAATCGTGCGCCAACATCTTGACCGTATAATAAGCACTCGGGATGTTCTGTCATAAGTTCACGAATGGCAAACAGGGCACTGTCTACCATAACTGTGGGTAATTTACCTTCTGGTGCCCGCTCTCCCGATTCTTCTGTAATAGGTGTGGGAGCAAACTCATGTGTATATAAATCTTCAGGTTCAGGATCTTTTGCATTAAGTGCGCGTTGATAATCTGATGCAACCCGCGCACGGCTTTCATTTTCTATTTCTAAAAGTTCGGCAGCAGAAACGCCTGATAAAAGTAATTGTTGATATAATTTAGGAAAGGGATCTCGTTTTTGAGCCGCTTCTAGGTCATCTCGGTACCATTCTTTACGTACACCACTGGTGTGGTGATTTAACAAAGGCACTTGAGCATGTAATAGCACCGGGCGATTTTCGTCGCGCACAAGTTCTATACATTTTTTTAGGATATTATACGAAGCAATAAAATCAGTACCATCTACACGTTCGGCATGTATGCCTTTAAATCCCTGAACAGATTCAAAAACCGATTGCGCTCGAATTTCACTAGAATGGGCACTAATATCCCAATCGTTATCCTGTATAAGATATAAAATGGGTAATTGTTTGAGATTAGCCATATGAAAGGCCTCTGAAACTTCACCTTCGGTACAACTGGCATCTCCTAATGAGCATACAGCAATACCAGGAGGCGTACCTGTAGTTAAGCCCAAGGATGATTTATATTTTAGCCCCATGGCAATACCAGTAGTTGGAATTGCCTGCATGCCTGTAGCACTTGATTGATGAGGAATTTTGGCCATATCCGGACGCCTCAGGCTGGGATGTGCATAATACGTACGTCCACCCGAAAAGGGATCATCGGCTTTGGCTAAAAGTTGAAGCATAAGTTCATAGGGTTGTAAACCCATAGCTAACAAAACACTGTCATCACGGTAGTACAAACTCACAAAATCTTGAGGTAGGAGTTGCAGTCCCAAGGCAATTTGAATTGCTTCATGGCCGCGAGAAGTTGCGTGTACATATTTTGCTGTAACATCTTTGTTGGCTTCAAACAATTCTGACATGTGCTTTGCGGTACACATGTGTTGAAATGCTTGCAGCAATGTGGTACGGGGTATACGCACTTTCATAGCGGTGCTTTAAAGGTACTTATTTTTATTTCGAGGGTGATAACTTAAAATATTTTCACGCACAAATTGCCGGTCGAGATGGGTATAAATTTCTGTTGTAGTAATACTTTCATGACCCAGCATGTCTTGAACTGCGCGTAAATGGGCGCCGCCCTCTATTAGATGCGTGGCAAATGAATGCCGGAGCGTATGCGGACTAATGGATTTTGTAAGTCCTGCCTGACGTGCAGCGTGTTTAATGATATAAAATACCATTACCCGGCTAAGCGGTTTACGGTTACGGTTTAAAAATAAGGTATCGGCATAAGCAGGTAATATTGTATACGTAGAACGTACTTCGTTTATATAACGTTTTATAAAGCGAATGGCCGTGTCACCAATAGGGATTAAGCGTTCTTTATTTCCCTTACCAATACTTTTAATGTAAGCTTCGTTAAAAAACAATTGTGATAGTTTAAGCTGAATAACCTCACTTACCCTTAGTCCGCAACCGTATAGCGTTTCGAGGATACTTCGGTTACGCAAGCCTTCATTTGTATGTAAGGGGATGGCCTGCATAAGCAATTGGATTTCTTCTGCAGAAAGCACATCGGGTAACATACGACTTAGTTTTGGACTTTCGAGGCCCTCTGCCGGATTGCTGGTAATGTATTGCTGTTCAATTAAAAAACTAAAAAAAGCACGAACGCCGGAAACTATGCGGGCCTGTGTTGATGCGGCACAACCCAAAGCTGTGAGCCACGCGGTAAAGCTTCGTAAGTGTTGTAAATTCAATGAAAGTAAATCAAGTTGTAAGGGTTCGCAATATTGCATGAGTTTATCAAGGTCATGCGCATAAGCTTCGGCAGAATGCATGGCAAGCGACTTTTCAAGCCTTAAATAGTTTCTAAAGGCCTCTTGAAGTGTTGAATACTGCTCTAAACTTGATTTCAAAATAGTAATTTAGAGCTATGAAGATAGGGATTATAAATGGGCCAAATTTAAACTTATTGGGTAGCCGAGAACCTCATATTTACGGCACTCAAACATGGGATACGTTTTTTAACGCCTTGAAGCAGCGATTTCATCATATAGAACTTACCTGTTTTCAAAGTAATATAGAAGGCGAATTGGTGGATGCCATTCAGCAATCACAACAATTTGATGCCGGAATAATTAATCCGGGAGCGTATGCACACACATCATTGGCAATTGCAGATGCTCTTGCAGCAATTTCCGTACCATTTATAGAAGTACATCTTTCTAATATTTTTTCACGAGAGGCGGCACGGCATGTGTTGTATTCTGCCGGCAAATGCAAAGGGACTATTTCGGGTTTGGGTTTAGAGGGTTATGTTTTGGCAATACAGTACTGGGAACAGCATGGGGTTTAAATTGTATTCCATCCAGACCTAGTTTGATTAGTTTTTTTTCAGCATAATAGGTATCTGTAAACACATCAGATAATGAATACTGGGTAGAACGCGAAAACCATTGCTCCATTTCGGTTTTTAAATCGCCGCCTTTTAGGTATAAAATGCCTCCTTGCTTAGTGTTTAGGGCTTTCGCATTAAAATGATACGGTTTAACCCAGGTCATAAATTTTGGAAATTGCGTTACGGCTCTACTGACAATCCAATCTGCAGCATGGCGGCTTTCTTCAAAACGCGATCGGACACCTATGGCATTTGTAATATTAAGTTCTTTTATGAGGGCATTAACAACGTGAATTTTTTTTTCAATACTATCCATTAAAATAAAATTACATTCCGGCAATGCGATGGCCAGCGGAAGTCCTGGAAAGCCGCCTCCGGTTCCGATGTCGAGTAATGTTTCACCGGGTTTAAATGTTTGAAAATAGCCTATGCTAAGGGCATGCCAAATATGATGTTGCCAAATAAAAGACTCATCTTTACGTGAAATTAAATTAACATGTTTATTCCATGTTATTAAAGCCTTGGCAAATTGCTCAAGTTGATTTAATTTTTGAGCGTTTAATATATCTTTAAATGCCGGTCCGGGGTCCATTAGGGTTTTTATTAAGAATTTCAATAAGCAAATTTCGAGCTCTATACAACTGAACTTTAACAGCAGAAATGGATATGTTTAAGGTTTTGGAAATTTCATCTTGACTTAAATCTTCAAAATAATAAAGTTCAATTATTTTTTGATAATGCGGTTTTAATTGTTGAATAACGGCATTAAGTTCTGTTTTACGTTCACGTTGCAGCAGGAAATGTTCAGGTGTGCCGGCATCACCCGGATTAATATGTTCAAACTGTTCAGCATCCAATGATATGGATTGACGCAGCTTTTTCTTTCTTAAAAAATCTAAAGCATTGTTACTGGCAATTTTAAATAGCCATGTGCTAAATGCAAACTCAGGTTTGTAAAGATCAATATTTTTAAATGCCCTTGAAAATGCTTCCATCATAAGATCTTCGGCATCTGTTTCGTTTTGACTTAGTTTAAGCATCATAAAATATACACTTTCACGGTACAGACCCAGCAATTGTGTAAATGCCCATTGTTTTCCCATTTTACAAGCATTTACAAGCTCTAAATCACGTTTGGCTTTATCTGTAAAGTGAAGGGGTAAATCCATCAGCGCATCCAAAATTCGGGTTTAAAACGTAAGCTTTGAATTTTAAACCATGGTAAAAGTAAAAGCCAGAGGGGTTCGGTGTATAAAAACTTGTAGTTTAAGTCTTGTTCCAGTAATTGTTTTGATGCGCGTCGCATGATAAAAAAATGAGCTACAGATTTTACAAACCATATTGTTAGTGCCCAAGGGAGCAAGACATAAAATGTACAGGCCGCTGCTATAAAACCATAAAACCCATAGAGTAATACAAAATGATAGCCCAATTTGATTTTAGAACTTTTTGTGTAATATGGTGCAGTAGTTAAATGCCGCGCTTTTTGTAATGTCCAGCTCCAAAATGTAGTTTTGGCAATTGAGTACGTTATGCTGTTACTATTGGTATATATGGCGCTTTTGCATTTTGGTGCAGCATGGTTTATAAATAAATCATCATCACCCGAAACAATATGATAATGCTTTGAAAACCCTTTTTCTTTATAAAATAGAGATTTTAAATAGCCCATATTACGACCAACACCGGAAATGGCCTTACCCCGGTGCGCATTACTTAGAAAAAAAACTGCATTGTAAAATGTATCCCATCGGATGAGTGCATTTAAAAGCCCTTTTTGTTTTTCATATGCGCCATAACCCATAACTATTGCATGCTCTTGTCCAAAGGAAGCCGCAACTTCATCAAGCCATGTATCGGTGTGCGGGTAACAGTCGGCATCGGTAAATACCAGGTGTTCATATTGAGCCGCTTTTATACCAACCAATACAGCAAATTTTTTCCCATGCTTGTAATATTCATCTTCTTTAATAGTGGTATAACGCAAGTGTGGAAAAATCTTTTGATACGCATCTAAAACATGTTCGGTGGTATCATAACTGCAATCATTTACTACAATTACCTCAAATTTGGGATATTGCTGATTTAACACCTTGGGTAAAAATTCTGTTAAATGGGTGTCTGCATTTCGCGCACAAATAATTACTGATAGTGGAATGGTATTAAAAGTAGGTGGCTTGGTTGCAATAATACGGTGCATACGAAAAAGATGCAGTATTAATAAAAGCCATAAAATAACACCCAAACCTAAAATACATGTTTCAAAAAGTGAAAAGGTAAAATTAAATATCACTTTACAAAGGTATTTTCTGTAATGAAAAATACATAGGGTATATTTGTAGGTATTAAACAAAATAATGAACAATTTAGATTTTCCAAAAGCTATTATTTTGGACATGGATGGCGTGCTAATTGATTCTGAACCGCTTTGGAAAAAAGCCATGATGGCTGAGTTTGCAAAACATGGCATGTTGCTTACCGAAAATGATTGCCGTGCTACAACTGGACAACGCATTAACGAGGTAGCTGCATACTGGATTAATCAATTTAAAATTAAAACCATTAGTGTTTCACAATTGGTAACGGCTATTGAACAACACCTGATGACTTTAATTGTTAGCCATGGTAATGCATTTGAAGGATGTGTTGATTTATTGAATTATGCTAAATCAAAGGATATTGGTTTGGGATTGGCAACGTCATCATCTCAAGCAATAATGCATTGTGTGTTGAATCACTTAAAACTGAATTCGTACTTTAAAGTGGCTTGTTCTGCTGAACAGTGTAAAAAGGCCAAACCAGACCCCGAAGTATACCACAATGCCATTAAGGGATTACAATTTAAACCCTATGAATGTTGGGCTATTGAAGATTCTTTAAATGGTTTAAAGGCAGCAATTGCAGCCGGCATGCAGGTTGTGTATATGCCAGAACAAAAACATACTATTGATATCAGCGGTTTACAAATTGCTGCGGTATGTGAAAACTTTAAAGCAATTTTACATCAATTAAAAAGTTTATAACGGGATGCCCTACAATTCAAATTGTAACTTTAAATATGCAGTTTAACGTATCACACACGGATATTCATTCTAAGGCCCGTTGCGGTGAATTGGAAACGGCGCACGGTACAATACAAACTCCCGTTTTTATGACTGTTGGCACTCAAGGTACGGTTAAAGGTATACACCAATATGAACTTAAGAACATTGTTAATGCACCCATTTTACTCGGAAATACATACCATTTATATTTACGCCCCGGAACCTCTGTGTTAAATGCAGCAGGCGGTTTGCATAAGTTCATGAATTGGAATGGACCTATTTTAACAGATAGTGGGGGATATCAGATTTTTTCCTTAGCACAGCATCGCAAGATTACAGAATCGGGCGCCGTTTTTAAAAGCCATATAGACGGTAGCCGACATGAACTAACGCCAGAACTTGCTATAGACATACAACGTATTATTGGTGGCGATATTATAATGGCATTTGACGAGTGTTTACCGTATCCATCCTCAGAATCAGAAACAGAACATTCTATGCATTTAACCCATCGTTGGCTTGAGCGTTGTATTCGCCGGTTTAGTGAAACACAATCTGTATACGGATATTCACAAGCATTGTTTCCAATTGTTCAGGGCGGAACATCGTTAAAATGGCGAACGTATTCAGCACAGTTTGCAAGTGCACTAGACCAGGCCGGTTATGCAATTGGCGGACTGAGTGTAGGAGAACCTTCGGCTTTACTATATGATTTAACCGATACAGTTACGGCCTTGTTACCTGAAAATAAACCGCGCTATTTAATGGGCGTTGGTACTCCCGAAAATGTATTAGAATGCATTGCCCGTGGCGTAGACATGATGGATTGTGTATTACCGGCACGCAATGCAAGACATGGCTTATTGTATACCTATTCGGGCATGCTTCATATTAAAAATGAAAAATGGAAACACGATTTTAGTCCGTTGGATGCCAGCGACCCAGAGAGTCCTATTTCGGGATATTCTAAAAGTTATATCAGGCATTTATTCGCTGCTGGAGAACGTCTGGGTCCGCAGATTGCAAGTTTGCATAATTTGAGATTTTATCAACGATTAACCGCAGATGCACGTCAACATATTGCAAACGGTACATTTACATCCTGGAAAACGCAAATGGTTGAAATTTTAAATCAAAAGTTATGAAGCTGTTAATATTTGAACGGTACATCATGCGCCGATTTATTGGAACCTACCTGTTTTCTCTTGCTATAATACTTTCTATTTTTATTGTTTTTGACATTAAAGACAAAATTGGAAGTTTTACAAGTAATCACATTCCACTTCGTGAAATAATTTGGGATTACTACGCCATGTTTATACCGTATTATGGTGTACAATTTAGTCCTATGTTTTTATACCTTTCATTGGTTTTTTTTACATCAAAAATGGCCCAAAAGAGTGAATTTATAGCCTTGCTATCGGGGGGCATTTCCTATTTTAGAATTCTTCGCCCTTACATTGTAACCTCTTTAGGGATAGCGTTGTTTATTTTAGTTTTAAATCATTTTGTATTACCCGGTGTTTTTCAAAGAAAAATTGCATTTGAAGACCGCTATATGAATAAAAATTACAACACCAACCAACAACATATACACAAGCGCATATCACCACAACAAAATTTGTATATGGAACGTTATGATAATATTACTAATAGTGCATACCGGGTTACACTAGAAACTTTTAAAAATGGCAGGATGACGGAGTTTTTATACGCAGACCGAATGCAATGGGACACCTTAAAACGTTGTTGGAATATGTATTTTGTTACGCATTCGTACTTAAATGCTTCAAAGCCCGATAGTTTGGGATTAGTATATTATTCCAGAGAACGTCGCTTTGTGGATCATTCTACTTTAACCATACCATTTTATCCGGCTGATATGTGGCGTGAAGAAAGTAAAATTGATGCAAAAGATTATTTTGAATTGCAAGCGTATATAAAAGCCGAGCGCGAAAAGGGTTCAGACCTCATTGAAATTATGGAAGTAGAACATCATAAACGCACGGCTTTTCCCATTTCAACGGTTATATTAACGTTTATCGGAGTTAGTCTTTCAAGCCGAAAAAGTAGGGGAGGTGTAGGTTTACAAATGGCACTTGGCTTATTGCTTTGTTTTATATACATAGGTATGCAATATGTATTTGCTACTTTAGCTAAAACCGGTTTTACCTATCCTTGGCTGGCTGTTTGGTTTCCCAATTTGATATTTGCAATAATTGCTATGTTTATATATAAACGAGCGCAGCAGTAAATTCTAATTTAAAATCATGGCATCACCAATATACGGTGAATGCAATCATTCCCGTGTTTAATAAAAATTAAACCTTCTGTAAGGTATTGAATGGGTTGGTGTATTATGTTGTAGAGTTTTAAATCAGGGTGCAAGTTTAAAGCGTGACTTAAATGTTGTTTTGAAATGGGATTCTGTATAATTAATGAGCATGTGTTAGAATACATTTTATTTAAACCAACAGGTTTTGCATGTATTACCCCTATAGCATCCAAATCAAATCCTGAACTTGAAAAGGGAGTCGGCCAGGGATCATTTATGATGTTGCCCTGAGAATCAAGAGATTTATGTGATCCGGAAACAGCACCAATTACATCTAGTATTTTAATAAAACAAATATTGTTTTTGTCTAAACCCACTGCGTCTTGTATGTCACTTAAATCAAAGGGTGTTCCGTAGCCCGCTCTGTATTTGCCGGCCAAGCCATTTATTAATCGGGTATTGGTGGTATCAAATGGACCGGTTTGAATTAGTGTGGAGGTATTACTGGTATTTGGAAATCTAAAAAAATCAATGCCATTTGAACTTACTTCTACAAATGCAAATTCTAAAAACACATCGTTAAATCCATTTTCAAAAACGGCAAAATCAAATCCAGGACCATTGTATAGCGGAGATTCAAACTCACAAATGGCGCTTCCGCCATCACCCAAACTAACGGCCAAGGGCTGTAAATCTTTACCGGTGGCATCGTTTGCTTGGCCTGCAGAAGCTATGCCTAATGCGGGTTGAGAAATATCTTGGTAACCCCTGTTTACAGTACAGCGTTGGGCCCAGCTTGTAAAAATTATACTATCTTTTGAAATGGCAGTACTTCCTGCATGTCCGGCTGGGGGCGGAAAGCTTTGGGCATAAAAATTTAACGTTAAAACAAGTACACCTAATACACAAAGATATTTTAACATCTAAATATCAGTAAATTAATGAATTAACTATAAACAAGGGTCTAATTTACGAGAATAATTATTAAATTTGAACATGTTGAAACTACATTACACCATACTCCTTAGTT
>Ga0255100_1000258_pt1 | contig 23023 bp, 18 predicted proteins | sample Colum_Colum_RepB_2_FD_188449 | JGI IMG/M metagenome (GOLD analysis project Ga0255100, IMG submission 188449) | Freshwater microbial communities from Columbia River, Oregon, United States - Colum_Colum_RepB_8d | ecosystem: Environmental > Aquatic > Freshwater > River | place: USA: Oregon...
CGTGAGGAAGTATCCTGATGATGCTCATAGATCGTTGATGCTCTGGCCGGCAAGGGCGCGCTGAACCGCACGATCCATGCGTCGTGCCGCGAAAGTCTCGGTAGCGCGAGCCAGGGCCTGCACTGCCGCTTCGAGGGTCTGGGGGTCATCGCTGGTTTGAGCCACCTGCCGCAGATCGCGCATCTGCTGCTGGATATCAGCCAGTTCCGGGGCGCTGAGCAGATCGGCATCGGCATCGAGCGCGGCCTGAGTCGCTTCGAGCATACGATCGGCGTCGACCTGCTGCTCGCGCAGCGCACGCGCGCGCATGTCCGCCTGCGCCGATCCGAACGCATCCTGCAGCATGCGAGCAATATCGTCATCCGACAGACCATAGGAGGGTTTGACGGTAATGCTCGATTCAATCCCCTGCGACAGCTCTCTTGCACTGACCGAGAGCAAACCATCGGCATCGACCTGAAAGGTCACGCGAATCCGGGCTGCCCCGGCTGCCATCGGCGGAATGCCACGCAATTCAAACCGGGCCAGGGAGCGGCAATCGGCCACCAGTTCGCGCTCGCCCTGCACCACATGCAAAGCCATCGCACCCTGACCGTCCTTGAAGGTGGTGAACTCCTGGGCGCGCGCCACCGGCAGTGTGCTGTTGCGGGCAATGATGCGCTCGACCAGGCCGCCCATGGTTTCAAGACCAAGCGACAGCGGAATCACATCAAGCAAAAGCCAGTCATCCGAGCCGGCTGCGCGATTGCCGGCCAGCAGATCGGCCTGCATGGCCGCGCCCAGCGCCACCACTTCATCCGGATCAAGATCAGTGAACACCGGCCGCCCGAAGAGGGTCGAGACGGCCTGTCGCACCATGGGCATGCGCGTGGCGCCGCCCACCATCACGACCCCGTCAAAAGCTGATATGGCCAGTGCAGCATCTCTCAGGGTCTGCCGCACCGAGGCGAGCGTGCGCTCGAGCAGCGAGGCCGACAGAGATTCGAAGCGCTCGCGGCTCACCTCCAGTGAGCAGGCCTTTCCGGCCACCACCGCCTCAATGCGCGCGACCGGCTGGTCAGACAGCGCCTCCTTGGCCAGACGGGCCGCCTTGAGCACGCGGCGCAGGTCATCAGGCGGCAAGGCTCTCAGACCCAGCGCCTCGGTGAAGTGATCAACCAGAACCTGATCAAAATCATCGCCACCCAGTTGCGTATCACCTCCGGTAGCGAGCACCTCAAAAACACCTTTGCTCAGGCGCAGCACCGAGATGTCGAAGGTGCCACCGCCCAGGTCATAGACGGCGTAGGTTCCTTGCGCACCCTGGTCCAGACCGTAGGCGATGGCCGCGGCGGTCGGCTCGTTGAGCAGACGCAGCACATCCAGGCCGGCCAGTCGGGCGGCGTCCTTGGTGGCCTGACGCTGAGCATCATCAAAATAGGCCGGCACGGTAATGACCGCGCCCGACAACTCACCGCCCAGGGTCTCTTCGGCCCTCTCGCGCAGGGCCCTGATGATTTCGGCTGAAACCTCCACCGGACTGCGCTCACCCGACACCGTGCGAATGCGCACCATGCCGGGCCCCTCCACAAACTCATACGGCGAAGGATGGCGGGCGGCATCCGCCAGACCGCGACCCATGTAACGCTTGACCGAAACAATGGTGTTGCGCGGGTCTTCAGCCGCACACTCCCAGGCCACCTGACCCACCTGCGGCGAGTCGCGGTCGGAATAGTGAACCACCGAGGGCAGCAAGACGCGACCCAGCGCATCGGGAAGGACTTCAGCCGTACCGGATCGCACTGCCGCAACCAGCGAGTGGGTGGTACCGAGGTCAATACCGACCGCTAGACGCCGCTGGTGCGGCTCGGGCGACATACCCGGCTCGGAAATCTGCAACAAGGCCATGGGAGGAATCCGGTTCAGGCGGCGGCAAGCGCCTCGCGCGCGACAGCGACCTCGCGGCCGAACTTGTCGACGAACATCCAGCGACGCACTGCATCGCAAGCGCTCGGGTAATCATGCTGCTCATCCAGAGCACGAGCCATCTCGGCCAGCAGGCTGGCTCGATGATCGCACAGGGTCTGTTCGAGCCCTTGCAGTGCCTCAAGGTCCGAGGTTTCGCGGGCCTCCTGAAGCGATTCACGCCACTGCATCTGCTGTATCAGGAACTGCGACGACATGGCGGTGTTGGTCTCGGCGCGGACCGGACATCCGTTGAGTTCACACAGGTAGGCCGCTCTCTGGCCGGGGTCGCGCAGTACACCAAAGGCCTCGTTGGCCCGGGTGGCCAGTTGCATGGCCATGCGGTGCTCGGCACCACCGGCATTTGCGAATCGGTCCGGATGGATCGCAGCCTGAACTCGGCGAAAGGTCTCGTGCAACTGGTGCTCGTCGAGACCAAACCGCGCCGGCAATCCGAGGAAGTCGAAGTGGCTCTTGTTCAGAAGGTTCACATGCCGCTCCAGACCGGCCTGAGCAGCTCAAACGAACCGACCGTCAGACCTTGAAGGACTCCCCGCAACCGCATTCGCTCTTGACGTTGGGGTTGTTGAATTTGAAGCCCTCGTTCAGGCCCTCGCGAACGAAGTCGAGTTCGGTGCCATCGATGTAGACCAGGCTCTTGGGATCCACCAGGACCCTGACGCCATGGCTCTCGAACTGGACATCCTCGGGCTGGATCTCGTCGGCATACTCAAGCTTGTAGGCCAGACCCGAGCATCCCGTGGTCTTGACGCCCAGACGCAGGCCAAGACCCTTGCCCCGCCGCTCGAGATAGCGCGACACGTGACGCGCAGCGGCTTCGGTCAGCTGGATGGACATGAGTCTCTCCTGGAGCGCCTCAGGCCGCGCGCTGCTGGCTCGGCTCAGCCGATCCAACGGCGCCGGTCTCGACATGCTTCTTGCGGTAGTCTTCAACTGCCGCCTTGATGGCGTCTTCGGCCAGAATCGAACAGTGAATCTTGACCGGCGGCAGCGCGAGTTCTTCGGCAATCTGGGTATTACGAATGGCCATGGCCTCGTCGAGCGTCTTGCCCTTGACCCACTCGGTCACGAGAGACGACGAGGCGATTGCCGAACCGCATCCATAGGTCTTGAAACGCGCGTCTTCGATCACACCCGCAGCGCTGACCTTGATCTGCAGCTTCATGACGTCGCCGCAGGCAGGAGCACCCACCATGCCGGTACCCACCGACGGATCGGCCTTGTCGAGTGCGCCCACGTTGCGCGGGTTTTCGTAGTGGTCGATGACCTTGTCGCTATATGCCATGCTGAACTCTCCCAGAACCGGTTTCGCTCACTGAAGGCCGGGCAGGCCCTGCTCGAACGCCGTACACCTCAATTTCAGTGGGCAGACCACTGGACCGTGTTGAGATCAATCCCTTCCTTGACCATCTCCCAAAGCGGAGACATTTCACGCAGACGGCCCACTTTGTCCTTGAGCAGCGCGATCGCAAAATCGACGTCTTCTTCGGTGGTGAAGCGCCCCACCGAGAACCGGATGGAGCTGTGCGCGAGTTCGTCGCTGCGCCCAAGGGCCCTGAGAACATAGGACGGCTCGAGGCTCGCCGAGGTACAGGCCGAGCCCGACGAAACCGCCAGATCCTTGACCGCCATGATCAGGGATTCGCCCTCGACATAGTTGAAGCTGGCATTGAGGTTATGAGGCACGCGCTGGTCCATGTCCCCATTGATGTAGACCTCTTCAAGCGCCACGATGCCGCGATGCAAGCGGTCACGCAGCATGCGGATGCGGTCGTTTTCAGTGGCCATCTCAAGCCGGGCGATCCGGAAGGCCTCACCCATGCCCACGATCTGATGCGTAGGCAGGGTGCCCGAGCGCATGCCCCGCTCATGGCCTCCGCCGTGGATCTGGGCATCGATGCGCACTCGGGGCTTACGACGCACATAGAGCGCGCCAATGCCCTTGGGGCCGTAGGTCTTGTGCGCCGAGAAACTCATCAGATCGACCGGCAGACTGGCCAGATCAATGGCCACCTTTCCGGTCGCCTGGGCGCTGTCGACATGAAACAGCACGCCGCGCTCACGGCAGATACGCCCGATCGCGGGAATGTCCTGAATCACGCCGATTTCGTTATTGACCAGCATGACCGAGACAAGCACCGTGTCCTTGCGCAGGGCCTGAACAAACTCATCGAGATCGAGCAGGCCGTTGTCCCGAACATCGAGGTAGGTCACCTCGAAGCCCTCGCGCTCGAGTTCGCGCATGGTATCGAGCGTGGCTTTGTGTTCGGTCTTGACGGTGATCAGGTGCTTGCCCTTGTCCTTGTAGAAGGAGGCCGCACCCTTGATTGCGAGGTTGATCGACTCGGTCGCGCCCGAGGTCCAGACCAACTCGCGCACATCGCAACCGACCAGCGCCGCCACATGCTCTCGCGCCTGCTCGACGGCCTGCTCGGCATCCCAGCCGTAGGCATGGCTTCGCGAGGCCGGGTTGCCAAAGCGCTGGCCCAACCAGGGCACCATGGCATCCACCACACGCGGGTCGACCGGCGTGGTGGCTGAGTAGTCAAGATAGACGGGTAGTTGCATCGAGCCCTCCCTGGCTTCTATTGCGATGCACAAAGACCAAGCAAGACGCTCAGGATACCGTAGTCAGCCTTGACCCCATTCGCCCAATGGGTTGCAGAGTGGAAGTCGGAAACTCAAGCGCCGCACGATGTTCGCGCAGCACCGACACCTTCTTGGCCGGCTCAGCCCCACCCTTGTGACGCTGCTTGTCGACCAACTCCTGCAGGGTGACGCCGTCGAGGAACTCAACCATCTTGGTATTCAGGTTGGTCCAGAGCTCGTGGGTCATGCAGGGACCATCGTCGTGGCAGTTCTCCTTGCCCCCGCAACTGGTGGCATCGAGCGGCTCATCGACCGCAAAGATGATGTCAGCCACCGACACATCGCGCATGGGGCGGGCCAGGGTATAGCCGCCGCCCGGGCCGCGAGTGCTTTCAACCAGCTCATGGCGACGCAGCTTGCCAAACAGCTGTTCGAGGTAGGACAGAGAAATCTTTTGCCGCTGGGAGATTCCGGCCAGAGTGACCGGACCGTTGTGCTGGCGCAGGGCCAGATCAATCATCGCCGTGACAGCAAAACGACCTTTCGTGGTGAGTCTCATTGCGTGCTCCAGGGAATCCCGAGTGGAAGACTCGAGCATACTGATACCCAAGCATCTTAGTCGAGAATCCGTGCACTGTATAGGGTCTTTGTCCTGGACAAACAAGAAAAACAGGCCAGGATCATTCGATGCCTGCCCCGGTATCGGAGTTCTTGTCTGGGACATGCACTCGGCAGGGCCTGGTCAATTGGACAAATGTCCGCACTTGATGCATGGCCTGACCTGATCCAAAGTGCCCTGAAGAAGTGCTCCAAAGACCCTGAAGACCCTGCGGACCCTGAAGATCCTCACGGGCCGGAGGAGCCTCAAGGGCCGGAGGAGCCTGACGAAGCTAATGAAGCTAATGAGGCTAGTAGGCCAAAAAAACAAGGCCGGCCCCGCAATGTCATGCGATGACCGGCCTTCGGGGTAAGCAGTACGAACCCCACCCGAGGGATGCGGAAAGACAGCCCGTCAGGCCGCTGCCACCTGCGTGGCCCGGCGACGGGCCACCTCAAGGAGACCCGCGCAGGCGTCTTCGATCAGATCGAGGGTCTGCTCGAACCCCTGCTGATTGCCATAGTAGGGATCGGGAATGGTGGCCGACTCATGCTCGGTGGCAAAGCGCATCAGCAGCTGCAGCTTGTGGTGGGTACGCTTGGGCGCCATCTGCTGCAACAGGCTCAGGTTGTCCCAGTCCATCGCGAGAATCAGGTCGAATTGATCGAAGTCTTTCTCGCTCACCGCACGCGCACGCAGACCCGTGATGTCGTAACCCCGCTTGGAGGCGGTGGTCTGCGCTCGGCGATCGGGTGCCTCGCCCTCATGAAACGCATGCGTTCCAGCGGAATCGACCGTGACGATCTCGCTGAGCCCGGCCTGACGGGTCAGTTGCCTGAACACGCCCTCGGCCATTGCGGAGCGACAGATGTTGCCCATGCAGACGAACAGCACACGGGTGTTCATTGCCATTGACAAGGGTTCTCGCTTAGCCATGTTCCTCTTTTCGCCTTTCCCTGACTGATTGCTGGTTGAAATTGTCGGTAGGTACTGCACTCAAATGAAAATCGCTGCGGGCGCGGACTTCAGGCCGCCTTGCCCGCCGGAAACGGAATGATGTTGTCGCTGCCCGAGCCGCCGAAGATGCGCTGCTTGAGGCGCGCCAGTTGATCGCGGACCTGTGCGGCTTTTTCGAACTCGAGATTGCGCGCGTGCTCGAGCATGAGTTTTTCGAGGCGACGGATTTCCTTGGGTGCGCCCTGCTCGCTGACCGGCTCGGACTGAGCGAGCACCTTGGCTGCCCGCTCTTCCTTGCGGTCCTGGGAGGCGTCGTAGACCCCGTCGATGAGCTCGCGGATCTGCTTGACCACACCTCGCGGCTGAATGCCGTGCTCCTGATTGAATGCCATTTGCCGTTCGCGACGCCGCTCGGTCTCGTCGATTGCCCGACGCATGGAGTCGGTGATCTGATCGGCGTAAAGGATGGCGCTGCCGTGCAGGTTGCGGGCTGCTCGGCCGATGGTCTGAATCAGACTGCGCTCGGAGCGCAGAAAGCCTTCCTTGTCGGCGTCGAGGATGGCCACCAGGGAGACCTCCGGAATATCCAGACCCTCACGCAACAGATTGATACCCACCAGCACGTCGAAAACACCCAGACGCAGATCGCGCAGAATCTCGACCCGCTCGACCGTATCGATGTCGGAATGCAGGTAACGCACCTTGACCTGATGCTCCGAGAGGTAATCGGTCAGGTCTTCGGCCATGCGCTTGGTGAGCGTGGTGACCAGCACCCGCTCCTGCCGCTGAACCCGCAGATGGATCTCGGAGAGCACATCATCCACTTGGCGAGCGGCCGGCCGAACCGTGACCACCGGGTCCACCAGACCCGTGGGCCTGACCACCTGCTCGACCACCTGGCCGCTGTGCCGATGCTCGTAATCGGCCGGGGTGGCGGACACAAACACGCACTGGCGCAACTTGCGCTCGAACTCCTCGAAGCGCAGAGGACGGTTGTCGAGGGCCGAGGGCAGCCGAAAACCGTATTCAACCAGGGTTTCCTTGCGAGCCCGATCGCCCCGGTACATGCCACCGAGCTGGCCGATCGTGACATGCGACTCATCAATGATGATGAGGGCATCGTCGGCCAGGTAATCGACCAGCGTGGGCGGAGGCTCTCCCGGCGCAGCGCCGGACAGATGCCGCGTGTAATTCTCAATGCCTTTGCAAAAGCCCAGTTCCGAGAGCATCTCCAGATCGAACCGGGTGCGCTGCTCAAGGCGCTGGGCCTCGATCAGTTTGCCTGCTTCGCGCAACTCGGCCAGACGCTCGCTCAGCTCAACCTTGATGGTCTCGACCGCCTTGAGCACGGTGGCGCGGGGCGTGACGTAGTGCGACGAGGGATAGACCGTGAAACGGGGGATCTTCTGACGCACCCGGCCGGTGAGTGGATCGAAGAGCTGGAGAGACTCGATTTCGTCATCGAACAACTCGATGCGCACGGCAAGCTCGGCATGCTCGGCGGGGAAGACATCGATGGTGTCGCCCCGCACGCGGAAGGTGCCCCGGGAAAAGTCGGCCTCATTGCGCTTGTACTGCATGGCCACCAGGCGCTGCAGGATATCGCGCTGCGACAGGCGATCATGGGCTCGCAGGGTCATGACCATGGCGTGGTAGTCCATGGGGTTGCCGATGCCGTAGATGCACGACACCGTGGCCACGATGATCACGTCGCGCCGCTCGAGCAGGGATTTGGTGGCCGACAGGCGCATCTGCTCGATGTGCTCGTTGATGGACGAGTCTTTCTCGATGTAGAGATCGCGCTGGGGCACATAGGCCTCAGGCTGGTAGTAATCGTAGTAGGAGACGAAATATTCGACGGCGTTCTCGGGGAAGAACTCCCGCATCTCGGCATAGAGCTGGGCGGCGAGTGTCTTGTTGGGCGCCAACACCAGTGCCGGCCGACCGCTGCGGGCGATGACATTGGCCATGGTGTAGGTCTTGCCCGAACCCGTCACCCCGAGCAAGGTCTGGAAAGACAGGCCGTCTTCAAGTCCCTCGGTGAGACCTTCGATCGCCGCAGGCTGATCTCCGGCCGGCGGAAACGGGCAATGCAGCCGATAGGGGCTGCCGGGCCAGTTGAGGGTCTGAGGGGGTTGATTCGACGGGTCTTGCATGCGTTGGGCCGCAGAGGTGAGCACCCCCTGCGTGATAGGATCCGCACTGCACCATTTGGGGCGTTGCGATTCGCTGATTATCGCGCCGGCGCCCCGAAAAAGCCAGCCTCTTGCCTAAAACTTAGGCAACTTTTTTGTTCCAACGATTGGCGACCTGCTCTGCAGCATAGCGCGGTGATCGGTCGCCAGCTCAAAAAAATCAAGGACTTGAAATGGGCGCCTCCCTGTTTGCTGCGCTGCCGATGGCCCCCCGCGACCCGATCCTGGGCCTGAACGAAGCCTTCGCCGCTGACCCGCGGCCGACCAAGGTCAATCTGGGCGTAGGCGTTTACTTTGACGATGCCGGCAAGATCCCCCTGCTGGAGTCGGTACGGCAGGCCGAAGCGCAGCGCACTGCTGCCTCCCTGCCCCGCGGTTACCTACCGATCGAGGGCATCGCGGCCTACAACAAGGCGGTCCAGACCCTGCTCTTCGGGCCCGACTCCGCCCTGATCCGAGACCAGCGGGTCAGCACGGTTCAGGCCCTCGGCGGTACGGGCGCACTCAAGGTGGGCGCCGATCTGCTGCGCCGGTTTGTTCCTGAAGCCCAGGTCTGGATCAGCGATCCGAGCTGGGAGAACCACCGCGCGCTGTTCGAGAGCGCCGGGTTCACGGTCAACACCTATCCCTACTACGATGCGGCCACCCGGGGCGTGAACTTCGACGGCATGATGGCCTGCCTGCGCAGCCTGCCCGAGCGTTCGATCGTTGTGCTCCATGCCTGCTGCCATAACCCCACCGGGGTCGATATCTCTCCTGCCCAGTGGGGCCAGGTGGTGCAGGCCTGTGTCGAACGCAACCTGATTCCCTTCCTCGACATCGCCTACCAGGGCTTCGGTGATGGCATCGAGCCCGATGCGGCAGCCGTGCGCCAGTTTGCTCAGACCGGGCTCGACTTTCTGGTGTCGAGCTCGTTTTCGAAGTCGTTCTCGCTCTATGGTGAGCGCGTCGGTGCGCTCTCGGTGGTGTCGGTCAGTCAGGACGAGGCCTCGCGAGTGTTGAGTCAGCTCAAGCGGGTCGTCCGCACCAACTACTCCAACCCGCCCACCCACGGGGGCGCGGTGGTTGCCGCCGTGCTGGCCGACCCGGCCCTGCGGGCTCAATGGGAGCAGGACCTTGCCGGCATGCGCCTGCGGATCCAGCAGATGCGCACGGGCTTGCTCGAGCGTCTGCAGGCTCAGGGCGTGAAGCAGGACTTCAGCTTCATCGTGCGTCAGCGCGGCATGTTTTCGTACTCGGGGCTCAACTCCGCCCAGGTGGATCGTCTGCGCGAGGAATTCGGCATCTATGCCGTGTCGTCGGGCCGCATCTGCATGGCTGCCATCAATTCCCGAAATATCGATGGCATCGCAGCGGCCATCGCCGCTGTGCTCTGAGATCGGTCCTCATCCCCGCCCGATGAAAGGCATCTTGGTGGCCATCACCGTCAGGAACTGCACGTTGGCATCGAGCGGCAGGCTGGCCATGTAGCGAATCGTGGCGCCCACGTGCGCCACGTCCATCACTGGTTCGGCACGCACGCTGCCATCGGGCTGGGGCACGCCCGTCACCATGCGAGCCGTCATGGGCGTTGCGGCATTGCCGATATCAATCTGCCCGCAGGCAATATCGTACTTGCGACCATCGAGCGAGGTGGCCTTGGTCAACCCGGTGATCGCATGTTTGGTGGCCGTGTAAGGTGCCGAATTGGGTCGGGGAGCATGCGCCGAAATCGAGCCATTATTGATGATGCGCCCGCCGCGCGGAGTTTGAGCCTTCATGATCCGAAAGGCATGCTGGGTGCACAGGAAGGCACCGGTGAGGTTGGTATCGACGGCAGTCTTCCACTGAGCCAGGGTCAGATCCTCAAGATTGACCGGCGGCGCGCCCGTGCCGGCGTTGTTGAACAACAGGTCCAGGCGACCGTAACGTGTCACGAGCGCAGCAAACAGGGCAGTCACCGAGGCCTCGTCGGTCACATCCGAGACAACCGCCAGCGCCCGCTCCGGGTTGCAGTCGCTTTCAGCAATCGCCGCCTGCAGCAGATCCTCGCGGCGACCGGTCAGGACGACCTGCCAACCGTCGGCAAGCAAGGCATGGGCCGCAGCCTTGCCGATTCCGGTACCCGCACCGGTAACCAGTGCAACCTTGGACGTGGAAAGCATGAATGAACTCCTGTTTCTTCGAAGGCCGCGATGGTAGCCTGAGCCGAACAGCTCATCAGCATCCGACCGACCTTCGATCACCGACCGGTGGTTAATGAACCGGCCTCGGATTCTGCTAACATAGCGGGCTGTTGATCCCCGATAGCTCAGTCGGTAGAGCGCCGGACTGTTAATCCGTAGGTCCCTGGTTCGAGCCCAGGTCGGGGAGCCAAATCATTTCGTCATGAAGCCCACCCTTGAGGTGGGCTTTGTGTTTTTGGCTGCGTCAGGTCTCGAATCATGCCGGCTTTGCCCGATGCCATTGATCTCGTCGTCGGACAGGCGCTGACCGACCGGAGTCTTGTTCCTGAATCCGGCCTGGGGATAGCGCGAGATCAATCGCCCGGGCCTCGCTCCAGCAACATCACACCCGCCTGATCACCTTCTCCGTACTGCAAGGCCAGCCGACCCGCATCAAAACCAAAGGCATTCACCCGGGGCAGCAGGTTGAGGAAGCGATGCTCAATCGCCATCGTGGATTCCTCGCAGTACTTGCGCGTCGAAAATGGAGCTCCGACCTTCAAATTGGCCCCCGAAGGTGCAGCCTGCACCGAAGCCCCATACCCGTTGCAGGCCGCCACGCCCCGAAACTGGCCTTGCTCGTAGCGCAGGCTCACCCCTGAGGGGGCAGGCTCCCCGCGCTTCCAGGCGATCAGGCGCCACGGCTGGCCTGCAAGCACCTCCACAGACAAGGAGCTCGCAGGAGCAATGTCAATCGGCGGCGTGAGCCGACCTTGCACCAGGCGAAACTGCAGCGTTGCGACCTCGGTCGGGCAACAGGCCGGATCATTCGGCCCGCTGCGAACCAGCTCGAGCAATACACGCTGCTGATCAATCCTCAGGCTGATCACCTGGATTCGATCGCCCACAAAACGGGTTGCGACATTGCGAAGCGATGCCGTCTCATGCCTCACCACGGCGAGATGATGAAACACACCGGTGCCGCCCGTGTTGCTCGCCAGGACAACCACGGCCTCTTCGCGGCCATCACCATCGAGGTCGCCACGAGCCACCAGATCACCCAGAAATTCGACCCAGGGCCTGGAGGCTGCCGAGGGCACGGCAGACGGCCCCTGCCAGCCGCCGTTGCGCAAGCTCAAAGCACGGGTCTCGTGGCCCAGCCCGGAATAGGTCGCGTTCTTGAGGCCGTTCAAGGACAGCGGGCCAGCCGTCACGCCGGAATCGGCGCTCTGTGCGGTCGTAGCGCCTGCCGCAGCAGCAGCCGACTGGCGTGGCTGCGCCTGAGCGAACACGGTATCGGGAACGGCCTGCAGCAATCCCACACCACAGCACAACAAAGCTCCTGCCCACACACCGTAAAGCTTCATTCGTTTTACTCCTGCTTCATTCATTTTGTTCCTGATCAGTCACGACTACACTGCACTCATGCAATCCATTCACATTGACACAAACGGCATCCGCCTGAGGGCCAGCCTGGAAGGCCAGGGCCCTCTGGTGGTGATGGTTCATGGTTTTCCGGAAAGCGCCTACAGCTGGCGTCACCAGATGGGCCCGATCGCGCAAGCCGGATTTACGGCCTGCGCGATCGACGTGAGGGGCTATGGCGGCTCGGACCGCCCGCAGCCTATCGAGGCCTACAGCCTGGAGCAGATCACCACTGATGTGGCGGGTGTCATTGAAGCCCTGTCGTCAGACGGTCGCGGCATTCTGATCGGCCACGACTGGGGCGCACCCATCGTCTGGAACACCGCCCTCACCCGCCCGGACCGGGTGCGGGCCGTCGCAGGACTTTCGGTGCCCTGGACCGGAATTCCCGCGGTGTGCTTCCTGGACGCGGTCAAGGCGGCCTACACCGACAAGGGTCGCTTTTTCTACCAGGTGTATTTCCAGGACGAAGGTGTGGCCGAGGCTGAACTTGAGACCGATGTCAGGGCGTCGCTGCGCAAGTTCTACTACGCCATCAGCGGTGATGCCCCGGAGGGCAGCTGGCCGCACAAGCCCCATGGCGCTGCCCTGCTGGATGGATTGATCAATCCGGACTCTTTTCCGGTATGGCTCAGCCCGGCCGATGAAAACCATTTCGTGACCGAGTTCGAGCGATCCGGTTTCAGGGGCCCCATCAACCGCTACCGCAACCATCGCCGCGACTTTGAGTGGCAACAGGGTTTTCGCGACCGCCGTATCGAACAGCCCTCGCTCTTCATCGGTGGCGATCGCGATCTGGTCTTGCGCATGATTCCCGGCATGGACATGATCGAACGCATGAAACCGCATCTGCCCGGCCTGCAAGGGGCACACCTGTTGCCCGGGATCGGTCACTGGACACAGCAGGAAGCACCCGATGTCGTGAACCGCTTGCTGGTCGATTGGCTGCGCGGTTTGTCTGAACAGTAAGACTGGAGCTCAGATCCGGCGGGCCTGCCCTTGCCAGTAGGCTTCGCGAATCAGGCGTTTGTAGAGCTTGCCCGTCTCGGTCCGAGGCAGAGCCTCGCGAAAGTCGAAGGACCGAGGCTGCTTGTAGCCCGCCAGGCTCATGCGGCAGTGCTGGGCCAGCGCCTCCGTGAGCGCAGCGCTGGGGGCATGACCCGCAGCGAGTTGCACCACGGCCTTGACCTCCTCCCCGAATTCACCGTTGGGCACGCCGATCACCGCCACATCCTGCACCGCCGGATGGGATGCCAGCACGCCTTCGATCTCCGCCGGATAGATGTTGACGCCACCCGAGATGATCATGTCGATCTTGCGATCCGTCAGGTACAGGTAACCCTCGGCATCGAGCCAACCCACGTCGCCCGTGGTGAACCAGCCGCCCTCGCGATGGGCAGACTCGGTCTTGGCGATGTCGTTGTGGTAACGCAGCGATACCCCGCGACGATTGCGCAGGTAGATCGTGCCTGATTCGCCCACGCTCGCTACCTGACCCGCTTCATCATGGATGGCCACATCACACTGAAATGTGGCGCGTCCGACCGACCCCGGGCGCTCCAGCCACTCCTGGGATGAAATACCGGTCACCACCGAGCCTTCGGTCGAGCCGTAGTATTCGTGGATGCATGGCCCCCACCAGTTGATCATCGCGCGCTTGACCTCAGGCGGACAAGGTGCCGCACCATGCCAGACCCTCACCAGTGTCTGGCCCGAAAAGGCCTCTCGTTGCGCCTGCGGAAGGCGTAACAGCCGAATGAATTGTGTGGGCACCAGATGCACATGCGTGACCCGGTGGGCATCGATCAAGGCCAGCGTCTGGGCAGCGTCGAATCGCCGCGTGATGAGCGCACTGATTCCGGCCATGACTGGCTGAAACCCGTAAGCCCATTGCGCCGAGTGGTAGTAGGGACCCGCCAGCAGGGTAAGACCATCGAGTGGCAGATTCAGAGACTGGGTCAGCCCCAGGGCCATGGGCCGCAAGGTCTCGATCGGCGCAGAGCCGCCCCCGGCTCGCACCACGCCCTTGGGCCTTCCGGTCGTTCCCGAGGTGTAGAACATGGGACCCCCGGCCGATTGATGATCGGGCTCCTCTTCGGAATCGGCCAGTGCCAGCCAATCTTCAAACGCCATCCAGCCCGCCGGCACCTCGATATGCGGGTCTTTTTCATCTGGAGCCAGCGGATCCGGGCGTTCGTCTGGCGCCAAACCGCTTGAGGGTGACGGGCCCATCCGGGCGATCAGTTTCAGACAGGCGCCCGCCGCAGGCACACGCCGCAAGGCCTCGATGGCAACCGGTGCGAACTGCTCATCGGTGAACACACCCTTGGCCTCGCAGTCCTGCAGCACGTAGGCGAGCTCATCGACCGTGAAATGCCAGTTGACCGGCACATAGCTCAGGCCGGCATGACCGGCTGCAATCATCAGCTCGAACACCTGGCGGCTGTTGCCGGCAAACAGTGCGATCCGATCACCGGGTTTCAGACCACAGGCCTGCAAGGCCCGAATCATGCGGTTGATCCGACGATCCAGCTGTGCCCAGGTCACCTGTCCTTGTTCATCACGCAAGGCCATCGCCTCGGGTTTGGCCCGCGCATGCGGGGCAATCATGAAGGCCATGCCTCAACGCCCCCGCACGGCAAAACACTGCGGCAACCGCTGGCCCAACCAGCGCAGCAAGGCGGCGTTGACCGCCACGGGCTGCTCCTGCGCCATCCAGTGGCCGCTCGCCACCACGGCTTCGGTGAGATCCTCGCAATGCTCGCGCATGGGCTCAGCCAGGCGAGACTGCAGGGTCTCGCAGACCGCGTCGAATTCGGCATGCACGAAAAGCACGGGCATCTTCAGGCGCCACTGCGCCTGAGCACGCCGTGCATAGTCGAGATTGGCCTGTGCGTTCATGTACCAGCTGTCGGGCCCCGCGAATCCATTGCGCGCCAGCGCGGCCACATAGGCGTTCTCATCCTGTTCGGTGAGTACCGCGGTGTCGCGCGGCAGTGCGGGTGCGCCCTGCCCGGGGCCAAACCAACCGCCCTGGGCCCGCACAAAGGCCGTGCGCGCAGGCTTGCCGAGCGCCTCGGGCGTGCCCGCCCTGAACAACGCTCTGACCGTGTTGCGCACATTGCGCTCAAAGGCCGCAGTGGCTGCGTGAAACTGCTCTCGATAGAACAGCTGGTAGTCCCACTGCGCGGCAGGCAGGCTCTGCTCGGGATAGAGCACGCGATTGCTGAGCGGGATGATGGTCTCTGGGGCAAACCCTTCCGGCAAATAGGGCACACACAGATTGGCCACGCCATGACATCGCTCCGGATGATGCTGGGCCATGGCCCACACCACAGGCGCACCCCAGTCATGACCGACCCAGATCGCCCGCTCCTGCCCGAGCGCATCGAGCAGAGCCAGCAGGTCTTGAACACTGTGCTCGATGGCGTAGTCCTCAATTGCAGGATGCACCGTGGAACGGCCATAGCCGCGCATGTCGGGGGCGATCGCATGAAAGCCAAGCGCCGCCAGCGCAGGCAACTGGTGCCGCCACGACAGACCCAGCTCAGGCCAGCCATGGACGAAGATCACCGGCGTTGCGCCTGCAGGGCCGCAGGACTGATAGAACATCGTGTGACCGGGGCGGGTCAGGGTGTGCTCAAGCACAGGGAACATCATGGGTGTCCTTGCAAAACAGGGTCAAACAGACAGACCACACTCACTCAGCTGACTTTCGTACGACCCAGCACCACATCCTCGTACACATGCAGCGAGGGCAGCCCACCCGTGTGCATGAACAAGACCCGCTGTCCCGCCTTCAGCTGGCCGCCGCGAGCCAAGCCGATCAATCCGGCCATGATCTTGCCGGTGTAGACCGGGTCGAGCAGGATGGCCTCGGTACGGGCCAACGCCTGCACCGCTTCGACCATGGCGGCATTGGGCACTGAATACTTGGGCTGCCAGTAGCCGCCGACGCATGTCACAGCGTTGGCCGGGACCGTGACAGGCACACCCAGCAAGTCGAGCACCGCCTGCGCCTCCTTTTGCACGAGTGGCGCCTGATCGGCCGGATCGCGGCTCACTCCCACACCAATCAGCGGCACGTGGATCTGGTTACCCAGAAAACCCGCCACCATGCCACCGTGCGTTCCCGAACTGCCCGAGCCGACCACAACCGCGTCAAACGCGAGCGACTGCTCGAACCATTGCTGCTGCATCTCCTGAACACAGGCCACGTAGCCCAATCCGCCGATCGCATTGGAGCCTCCCCCCGGGATGATGTAGGGCACACCACCGGTAGCCGTAACCTCATCGGCCACGGCCTGCATGGCCGCCGCCATCGGCGTGCCGGCAGGGACCACCGTCATCGCCTCCACACCCATGAGCTGGTACATGAAGTGGTTGCCGCTGGCCGTCGGGTTGTAACTGCCCGGCACCCGCTCCTCGATCACGAAGCGACACTTCAATCCCTCTCGCACCGCAGCGGTCAGTGTGATTCGACAGTGATTGGATTGCGGCGCGCCACAGGTGATCAGGGTATCGGCGCCACGCGCCAGCGCGTCGGCGACCAGAAACTCAAGCTTGCGGGTCTTGTTGCCGCCCGGAAACAAGCCCAGCATGTCATCGCGCTTGATCCAGATGTCGGGGCCCTGCCCCCCCGGACAGGACGCTGCGAGCCACTGCGAAAACCGGGGCATGGCCTCGATCGGCGTGGCAAACGGGGTGTAGATGCGGCGGGCAAAACGGGAAAGATCCATGGCGATGTCGTGGCTTGGATGATCGGGAGGCTTTTGTAGCCGAAGGAAATGCGTAATCTCAGGAGGCTCTCGTGGCGTTGATGAACTGCACGAGCTGCTGGGCAATCTCAGGGCCGGCATCTTCCTGCAGAAAGTGGCCTGCCCCGCGAATCGTGGCATGAGGCTGGCCGCGTGCACCGGGCACGCTGTCCTGCCAGATGCGCTCGCCCCCACGGGTGATGGGATCCCGGTCGGAGAACAGCGTCAGGAAGGGCTTGTTCCATTGCCGGAACACTGTCCAGGCCTGTTCGTTGGCCTCGCGCTCCGGATCGTCTGGACGGACCGGCACGAAGCCGGGAAAGAGTCGGGCAGCCATCAGGCTTTGCGGTGAATCGAAGGGCGCGTCGTAGGCGGCGACTTCGTCGGGGCGCAGTCCCCGTCGACAGCCCGCACGCACGATGCGCCCGATCGGAAACCAGGGGCTGTAGCGCGAAAACAGTTTCCAGAGATGAAAGGCCGGTGGCACCGGTGTGAGCCCGGTCGGCAATCCTCCGTTGCCCAGGGCAATGCGATCAAAGCGCTCAGGCATTTCGGCGGCCATGCGCAAACCGATCAGAGAGCCCCAGTCCTGACAGAAGAGCGTGATGCCTCGCAGATCTCGGGCAACCAGCCAGGACTTCATCCAGGCCACATGATTGCGATAGGACAGGTCCTGCGCGCGCACGGGTTTATCCGATCGCCCAAAGCCCACCAGATCCGGAGCCACCACACGAAAGCCCTGCGCAAGCAGCACCGGAATCATCTTGCGATACAGGAATGACCAGGTGGGCTCGCCATGCATGAGCAATACCAATGGCGCATCGAGCGGGCCTTCGTCGATATGCGCGATTCGCAACTCGCCCAGTTCGGTCAGATGCGGCTGCCACGGAAAATCCGGCAAGCCCTTGAACCGCTCGGGCGCCGTGCGAACGACCGGACCCAGGGTGGGCAGGTGTGGGGCGGCCGCTCGAAGGATGGAAGGCAGGGAATCGCTGAGGTCAGTGAACATGCGCGGCTTGGGTTGGGTCATTCAAGATGGATCACCGGTTTCATCAGAACAGCCGCTGATGACGGATTTCGCTGCTACCAGCGGGCAAGCTGATCAGGTCGCCATCTCGCCCCACGCGAATCGGTCCGCCGTACACCTTGGACGCATCGGCGAGAAAGAGGGTCTCAATCCCCGGCAAGGGCGGCAAGGGAGGCGCAATATGCGTCAGCAGCAAGTAGCGCACGCCCGCCTGCCGAGCGACCATTGCAGCATCCTGCGCGCTGGCATGGTAGTCGGTGATATCGGCCATCAGTTGTTGCAGCCCAGGGCGCCCGGCCCGCTGCGCCGCCTGCTCGATCAGCTTGACCAGGTGGGGGGCCATGGCATCGTGAACCAGCACATCGGCATCATGGGCCGCTGCTCGAACGGCATCCGAACGAACGGTATCGCCACTGATGACCACCCTTCGCCCTTTGTAGCTCACGCGATAACCCACCGCGGGCTCGACCGGGGCATGGTCGACCCGAAAGGCCTCGACCGTCCAGTCGCCCTGCTGCACGATGCTCACCGGGCGTTCCCCATCCGCTTCGAAACCATGGGCCTGCCCACCAAAACCTGACGGGGCGAGTGTCTTTTCGCCGTGGTGATCCACGCGATGCCTCTGATCGTGTGCGTAAGCCTTCATGAACCCGGCCACAACCGCATCAACGCCATGCGGTCCATGAACGGCCAGCGGTGTCGAATGCCCACCCGTCACCCAGCGCTGCATGAGCAGTTCGCCCAGACCATCGATATGGTCGGAATGAAAATGAGTGAGAAACACCGCCTCCACCCGACCCACGGGGATGCCCATGCGGTTGAGGTTGCGAGCGGCTCCGTTGCCCACGTCAAACACGAGGACGCTGGAGCCAGCCATCACCACCGTGCAGGCGCCAAGGCGGCGATCATCCGGCATGGGCGAACCCGCGCCGCACAAGCCCACATGAAGGCCATCCTCGAGCTCGAGACTGCGATCGGCGGCCACCCGCGCGTCCGCGACGGTCTGCAGCAACGCCAGCATCAGGGGTTGCCACATCCAGGCGAGCGTGACCCCCATCACGGCCACCGCCACCGCCGCCGCGATGACCACGCGCTGGCGGATGCCCTTGGGCCTTCGGATGGGGTTCATTGTTTCGGGTTTGCTGCAATCGGGTGGCCGCGATGCTCCCACAGAATGCGGCTTGCGTCACACTCACGGACATGAAGACCCGAACCTGGAAACGTGCGGCCGTACTTGGCCTGCTGCTGCTTGCGCTGCTGGCCGCTGCGGTATGGTCGCAGCGGGTGCTGATCCTGCAATACTCGGTCGGCTGGATCACCGACTGGCGCAATCCGCGAGCACCCAACCGGCCGGTTCCCTGGCAGCCCGGTCCTTCGGCACGCTCCGCCTCGTCCGCACCCAACATCATTCTGATCGTGGCCGATGACCTGGGCATCAACGATGTCGGGCTGCACCGGCAGGCGCCCCAGCGGGGTCTGGTGGCGACCCCGGGCATCGACCGGCTGGCCCAGGAGGGCCTGCGGTTTGACCGAGGCTATGCAGCTGCAGCCGTTTGTACGGTCTCGCGGGCGGCCATTCTCACCGGCCGTTATCCCTGGCGTTTTGGCGTGGAGTTCACACCCACGCCGGGCGCGCTGGGCCGCATTGCAGATCACCTGTATCCGCCCTCCGCACGCGCCCATCCTGTGCTGATCGACCGTGAGCTTGCCCGCAAGGCCCGCCCTTTCACGGAGTTGGGCATGCCGGGCAGTGAGGTCACGGTCGCTGAGCTCCTGAAGGCCCGGGGTTATCACACCGTGCACATCGGCAAATGGCATCTGGGCAACACCTCCGAGATGCGCCCGAATGCGCAAGGCTTTGCCGAGACCCTGTTCATGGAAAGTGGCCTGTATCTGCCTCACGACGACCCTCGCGCGGTCAACCTGCGCTCGGAGCATGATCCGGTCGATCGCTTTCTGTGGCCCAACATGCGCTATGCGGTGAGCTACAACGGCTCGGGCTGGTTCGAGCCCTCGGGTTACCTCACCGATTACTTCACCGACGAAGCCGTCAAGGTCATCGAGCAGAACCGCAATCGCCCCTTCTTCCTGTATCTGGCGCACTGGGGCGTGCATACGCCCCTGCAGGCCAGCCGCGCCGACTACGATGCGCTCGCTGAGATCACCAATCCGCGCGAGCGGGTCTATGCCGCCATGATCCGTTCGGTCGATCGCAGCGTGAGCCGCATCCTCGAGGCGCTGGCGGCCCAGGGCCTCGATCGCGACACGCTGGTGATCTTCACCAGCGACAACGGTGCGCCGGGATCCATCGCTCTCAAAGACCTCAATGCGCCCTATCGCGGCTGGAAGCTCACGCATTTCGAGGGCGGGCTGAGGGTGCCCTTCGCGGCCCGGTGGCCCGCCCGGATTGCGCCCGGCAGCGTGCAGACGGCTCCGGCTTCACACATCGATCTTCTACCCACCCTGCTGGGCGCAGCCGCCGCACCGCTGCCTTCCGATCGAACCATCGATGGCATCGACCTGCTGGCCAAGGTTGCGCCATTGGCCAAGGTTGCGCCACTTGAGGCAGGCGATTCGGCGTCGCAGCGCGGGCCTGCCGCACAGGGCACTTCTTCACCGAAGAGTGGACCGCCCTCGGGCCATGACCGCCCGCTGTTCTGGCGCGATGGCGGCTATCGGGCGGTGCAGTCCGAGGGCTGGAAGCTGATCGACTCACCTCAACCCCGGCGTCAGTGGCTTTTCAACCTCACCCGCGACCCCACCGAGCAACACAATCAGATCGAGCGTGAACCCGAGCAGCGCGCCCGACTCGAGCGACTGTTGCGTGAGCATCATGCAGGCATGCCTGCACCGCTGTGGCCCTCCTTTGTGGCCGTACCGGTGCCGATCGACAAGACTCTGGATCAGCCGCATGCACCCAATGATGAGCACACCTACTGGTTCAACTGAGGGGTGGCTGTCGATATGAAAGGACGGCTTCGCAGCAGGCGGGATCGCCGGCTCGGTGCGTTTACAACCCGTGCGCTGGCGATCGGTACCTTGATCATCGGAGCCTTGGTCATCGGAGCCTTGGCGATCGGGGCCCAGGTCATCGATCCAACACCCCTGCTGCAATCCGCTCACACCCCGCTCGCGACCGACTCAGCATCCGCGGCGCCTTCGCGCCAATCGACCTCGAGCGCAACGCCGTACCCTGCACCAGCGTTCGATAACCCAGCCACAAACACGCCTCCCGGATCGCCCACAGCGGCCCACGCCTCACCCCATCCCGCAATACCTCCTGCTGGCATGGTCTGGGTTCCGGCAGGCACCTATCGCATGGGCGATTCGATCTACCAGGAAGAGCGCCCGCGAGAAGCGACAACCGCGGGCTTCTGGATGGATCGCACCGAAGTCACCAATGCGCAGTTCGCGGCCTTCGTGAAGGCCACGGGCTATCGAACGGTCGCCGAGCGCACCGCCGCCGAACGGGGTCTGAACGCCCGCCAGTTGGCGGGCCTGCCTCATCCCCTTCAACAGCCGGGCGCCCTGGTCTTTGCCCCTCCATCCGATCCGCGACAGGCCACCGACCCGCTCACCTGGTGGCATTACACGCCAGGCGCTTTCTGGCGCCAACCCGGCGGCCCTGGCACGACCATCGCGGGCCGCGATCAGTGGCCCGTGGTTTCGGTCACATTGGAGGATGCCCAGGCCTATGCCCGCTGGTCGGGTCGTGAACTGCCCACGGAAGCCGAATGGGAGTGGGCCGCACGCAGCGCCCGCGATTCCTTCGCCGAGCCGGATGAGGGCAATGCCCCAACGCGGGCCAACACCTGGCAGGGCCGTTTTCCAGCCCGCGATACAGCGCAGGACGGATATGCCGGCCTTGCTCCTGTGGGTCGCTATCCGGCCAACGCACTCGGACTGCACGACATGATCGGCAACGCCTGGGAGTTGGTCTCAGACAACTTCTCGCCCGGATTTGTCGTGATCAAGGGCGGCTCCTTCCTTTGCTCGGCGGATTACTGCCGAAGGGCCAGACCGGGCTCACGACAACCCCAGGAGCTGGATCTGGCCACCTCCCACATCGGATTCCGTACCATTCTGAGAAACCCGGAGACCTCTGACCATGACCGAACCCGTGATCGACAAGGACGCCCTGCGCCGCAAGTACCTGGAGGAGCGCAACAAGCGGCTGCGGCCCGAGGGCAATGACCAGTACCTGCAGTTCACCGGACGCTTTGCCGAGTACCTGAAGGATCCGTATACCCCGTTCGTGGCGCGCGAACCTCGGCAGGGCCATGTCAGCTTTGCCTTTGTCGGCGGCGGCTTTGCCGGCCTGGTCACCGGAGCCCGGCTAAAGGAAGCCGGGATCGAGGATGTCTGCATCATCGAAAAAGGGGGCGACTTCGGGGGCACCTGGTACTGGAACCGCTATCCCGGGGCCCAGTGCGATACCGCTTCGATGGTCTACATGCCGCTGCTGGAAGAAACCGGCCACATGCCCAGCGAAAAATACGCGCATGCGCCCGAGATCCTCGGGCACTGTCAGCGCATCGGCCGGCACTACGGTCTCTATGAGCACGCCCTCTTTCATACCCAGGTCACTGCCCTCACCTGGTTGGAGGCGCAGCAGGTGTGGCGCATTCAGACCGATCGGGGCGATGACTTCACGGCTCAGCATGTTGGCCTGGGCACCGGACCCCTGCATGTGCCCAAATTGCCGGGCATTGCCGGAATCGAGTCGTTCAAGGGCCATGCCTTTCATACCAGCCGCTGGGACTATGCCTACACCGGGGGGAACCCGCAGGGCGCCCCCATGGACCGCCTGCACGACAAGCGCGTGGCAATCATCGGCACCGGAGCCACAGCCGTGCAGTGCGTGCCCCATCTGGCGCGCAGCTGCGGGCAACTCTTCGTCTTTCAGCGCACCCCATCCTCGGTGGATGTACGAGCCAACGCGCCGATCGATCCCGAGTGGTTTGCTGGCATGGCCACACCGGGCTGGCAGCAGCGATGGCTGGAGAACTTCACAGCCAATCAGGCCGGTGGCAATGCCACCGAAGATCTGGTGCAGGATGGCTGGACCGATCTGTCGCGCCGCATACGTGCACAGATTGGCCGCCTGCCCCCCGAAGAGCGCACCGTGCCGCGCATGCTCGCCGCCTACGAGGACGCCGACTTTGCCAAGATGGAAGAAATCCGCGCACGCGTCGATTCAATCGTCTCGGACACGCAAACGGCATCACGCCTGAAGGCCTGGTACCGGCAGCTGTGCAAGCGCCCGTGCTTTCATGACAGCTACCTGCAGGCCTTCAATTTGCCCAATGTCCGGCTGATCGATACTGAGGGCCAGGGCGTGGAGCACATCACCGAACAGGGGGTGG
>Ga0255100_1000260_pt1 | contig 22861 bp, 22 predicted proteins | sample Colum_Colum_RepB_2_FD_188449 | JGI IMG/M metagenome (GOLD analysis project Ga0255100, IMG submission 188449) | Freshwater microbial communities from Columbia River, Oregon, United States - Colum_Colum_RepB_8d | ecosystem: Environmental > Aquatic > Freshwater > River | place: USA: Oregon...
GTCTGCAATACGTTCGCCAACAAAAACCTTCCCGCATAGCCCTGCAGTGTCAGGATCGATTCCGGATGGAACTGCACGGCAAAGATCGGCATTTGCCTGTGCTCGATCGCCATCACCTGTCCATCAGCAGTACGCGCGGTAACACGCAGGCAGTCCGGCACTGTCGCCGCCACCAGCGAGTGGTAACGCCCCACCCTGATACCGGCCGGCAATCCCTCGAACAGCCAGCCTTCCTGCTGCGCCAGTGCCGATTGTTTGCCGTGCATCGGATAGTCGAGTGCGGCCAGCGTGCCGCCGGCACGCACGTGGGCAATGCCATCGACGATCTGCATGGTGCGCAAGGTAAGCCCGGCGTTGAGATTGCCGTTGAAGTGCATGGCGCCGATGGCGCCACCGTACCAGCCGCGCGGTGTTTTCTCGTGGTCTTCGAGAAACTGGATCGCTGCCTGTTTCGGCGCACCGGTCACGGTGACGGCCCATGCATGCGACAGAAAGGCATCGAGCGCGTCGCTGTCGGGCTGCAAGCGGCCTTCGACATGATCAACCGTGTGGATCAGACGTGAATACAACTCGATCTGGCGGCGGCCAATCACCTTGATGCTGCCGGGACGACACACGCGCGATGGTGCCGGAAATCGGACAGGTTTCAACGCGATCGCCGTCTACCCGCACGTACATTTCTGGCGATGCCGCTACCAGATATTCCTGTTCACCCAGATTCATCAGCGCGCCATAGGGTGAGGGGTTCTGCTGCCGAAGTACTGCAAGGCCTTGCGCACGGTAGCGTCGTACTCACCGACCGCATGATCGCTGCGCACGCTGGTATCGGCGACTGGCGCCAAGCGGAATGGCTCAGGCGTGACCACCCGTGGAAATTCTCGCGTGCTGCAAGAGACGCCATCAGAGTTTGCGCTGAAGTCGTAATACAGCTGCTGCGCGCCGTTGCGCGGCAACCGCAATTGCGGCGCTTCAAATTGGAACGCCAACTCGTAGCCGAAGGCGCCATACAAGCCGAGGTACGGCCCTTCGCTGCTCCTGAACAGATTCAGTAACAGCCGCAGTACAGTGAACACACTGCGCTGACGCGTGCGTTCTTCTTCAAACACCACTGGCTTCGCAGCCGAGGTCCCACCTTGCATAGCGTCCGGGCACTTCGCAGCCGGAGCTGAGCAATACGCCGGGCTCGGCATCGAGCCGCGAGATCAGTTCGGCGGTGGCGTCGGCATAGTCGACGTCGATGCTGGCGCGATGGATCTCGATGCCGCCGGCAGTGGTATAGACATTGGTTTTGGTGGTTTGCATAAGTCCTCCGTGGGTTAATCGAAACCGACCCGGCTGAAGGAGACTTTGCTAATTTCGATGTTGCAGAAAGCAGAAAGGCCGCCTCGTTTCCGGGGCGGCCTTTGTTTCTTCTCTATCTATTTTTCAATAGCTGACAGGCTGAATCAGTCGTTCACCAACACATCGGTGCGTGGCGGCGACCACGGTGGAATATTGGTGGGGCAGTTGGCAGCATCGGTATCAAGCAAGAGTTCGGCAAAGCCGGGGCCGGGTTCACGATCGAAACGCAGATCGCCTATCAGCCACTGGTCCTGTTCGCGGCTTATCCATAGTGCCCGCGCAAAGATGGCAAGCGCAGCGGCTTCGCAATTGCCGGCGATAACGCTTTGCACTTCGCTGCGCGACATCGCCAGTTCGCCTTGCCAATGCAGACTTGCATTGCTGGCGCGCATTACCGGAGTGAAAGCCGCAGTGGTCTGCGCCGTGGCATTCGGCTGTGGACACTCTGCGGCCGGCAACAATGCGGGCGCCAGCGATAACAGGCCCCGCCTTAAGGTGTAGGTGTCAGCGTCGAGCTGCACCACGATCGCATCCCAGCAGAAAGGATTTACCGGCGAGGGAGTGAGCACAGAGTCAAGCAGGCTGGCGCGCGGAAACTGGCTGCTTACCTGCGTGCTGATGCGGGAAGCGGCCATGCGGCCCGTCAGCAGGAACATGCTCACCACCGCAACAGTTGCCAGCAGACCGCTGGCCGCAGCAAAACGTGCTGAAGCGCGCCAGCCGGCAAACAACAAGCCCGCCATCAGCAACAGCAGACAGGCTGCCAACTCCGGCAGCACCAAGCCGCTGCCAAACGCCAACCCAACCGCAAGCAACAGCACGAATACGATCGCGCCCCGCGCAAGCGGGCTTTGCAGCAAGAACACCAATGGCGCTGCCGCTGCCCAGAACAGCGGCTCGATGATGAATATCGAATCGCCGTAGAACCAGCGGTTATCGAGCGGCCAGAACGGATGCACGCCATAGCTGTTGGTGGCATCCATGCCGATGTGCAGCAGCGGCGCCAGCAGTGCCAGCACACCGAGCCAGCGCCGGTCTGCAACAGTGGAAGCAATACCGCGCCAGCGCAGCCAGCCTGTCGCACACAGAAACATGAACGCCGATATCAGCACGGCGCCAATCAAGGTATGCGTGTGGCCGCGGTGATGCAGCAGATAATCCAGTTTGGCACCACCAAAGCCGGTGTAGAGCAGATCCAGATCGGGAAAGTTGCTGCCGAGCACCAGCAGCGAAAAATACAGCGTGCGGCGCGTGGTGGCCGGCAGCGTGGATTTCAGCACCGGCACGAAACGCACGGCAGTTTCGGCAACGATGGCACCAATAAGGCTGTGGGTCAGGTTGTCCATTTGGTCGACTGGTGAAAATGTAATTGCCAACGCTCAGTGGCACGATCGAGCCGCCACAGTGAAACATGGCTGGCGCCCTTGCTGGCGGAAGCCGGCACGCTGCGCAGAGCGTGATAGCGCACCAGCCGGACATCGGCAGCCAGTTCACTCACGTGCCAGTCACTCAACTGCCAGCGATCTGCTGGATCTTTCTGTAACAGCCAGTGGATGACTTCAGCGCGCGACGTGGGGTGTCCGCTGGGCGCCACTTCAACGAAGTCATGTGCCAGCAGTTGTTCGAGCGCGACAGTATTGTTGCGAAAATCGGTATGCAGCAACTGAAGCTCGAGTTGCTGCATGAGCGTGAGCATGTCGGAGCCTGGCGTCATCACAGCCGGACAGACGGGCCGTGATAACCGAGTGCCTGCTGCATGAACAGACCTTTGAGCGGCGGCAGCAGTTCGAGCCCGGCCATGCCGCCTTTGCGCAGCACCGACAGCGCGGGGTTCGGGTTGGAAAACAGCCGCGTCATGCCGTCGCTGAAGCTGATGGTGCGGCCCTGATCCTGTTCTACCTGGTGCCACCAGGCTTGCAGCCGGGAGCTGTGGCCAACACTGTGCCCACCACGCAGCGACTGCCGCACGTTGGCGGCCAGCGCCATCGCGTCCCGCAGCGCCAGATTGAAACCCTGCCCCGCCACCGGATGCAGGGTGTGTGCCACGTTGCCGAGCAATACCAGGGCAGGACGGTATTGTTCTTCTGCTACCTGCAAGGTCAGCGGGTAACTGGCGCGCTGGCCCACATGCAACAGGGTACCGGCACGCTGGCCGCAGTCGTGCTGCAGCTTGGCCAGAAACTCGGCGTCAGGCAGCGCCAGCACGGCATCAGTCTCGTCTTCCGGGTGTGTCCATACCAGCGCCATCCGATGGCGGCCGCTGTGCGGGGTCAGTGGCAACAAGGCCAGTGGACCCTTGGCAGTAAAACGTTCATAGGCAATGCCACGATGCGGCTGCGACAAGGCCACGTTGGCAATGATCGCGCGCTGACCGTAACTGTTTTGATTGAAGTGGATGCCGAGTTGTTGGGCGAGGCCGGAGCGGCCACCTTCTGCCAGCACCACCAGTGAGGCGGTGACATTCACCGACGTTGCCGCTTCGCCGGACTGCAGCGCCAACTGCATGCCCTGCACGTGCGGCGTCAGTTTGGTGACAGCTCCAGCTGTTGGTTCTGCAACAGCGCCGCGTTCAAAGCGCGACCAATCGCCGCGTTCTCCACCACATGGCCGAGTGCAGTCACACCGGCTTCGCGGTTATCCATCTGCACGCCACCGAAATGGCCCTGGTCGCTGACCGCGATCTTTTCAATCACTGCGGCACTTGGCGCCATCGTTTGCCACAGGCCCAATAACTTCAGGTAATCCACGGTACCGGCCGACAGCACCGTACTGCGCGCATCAAAGCCTGGCTGTTCGGCCTTGCCGGTCTGCACACGGCTGGCCTCCACCAACAGCAGCTTGAGTGGCGGCGCCGGTGCATGGGTGAGCGCACACGCCAGCGCCGCACCCACCATGCCGGCGCCGATAATGACGACGTCGTAATGGGCGTGTTGCGGAATCATCTGGCTGCCATGAAGGTTTCGATCTCGGCGACGGTTTTCGGCAGCCCACTGGTGAGCACTTCGTAACCACTGCGGGTCACTGCCACGTCGTCTTCGATCCGCACACCGATGCCACGCCAGCGTGGCTCCACTTTTTCATTGTTCACTGCCACGTAGAGGCCGGGCTCCACCGTGAGCACCATGCCGGGTTCCAGCTGGCGCCACTTGCCGTCGATCTTGTAGTCACCGCAGTCGTGCACGTCCATGCCGAGCCAGTGGCCGGCGCGGTGCATATAGAAGTCGCGGTAAGCACCGCTTTCGATCAGTTTGTCGACTTCGCCCTGCAGCAGGCCGAGTTCAACCAGGCCGGCGGTCAGTACTTTCACGGTGGTGTCGTGTGGATCGTTCCAGTGATTGCCTGGCTTCACCTGCTCGATGGCAGCGAGCTGTGCCTTCAACACCAATTCGTAAATGGCTTTCTGTTCCGGTGAGAACCTGCCGTTGACCGGAAACGTGCGGGTGATGTCGGAGGCGTAGTATTCGTACTCGCAGCCAGCGTCGATCAACAGCAGGTCGCCGTTGTTCAGCACCATGTTGTTTTCGTTGTAATGCAGGATGCAGGCGTTGGCTCCACCGGCGACGATCGACGTGTAGGCCGGCGCCCGGCAGCCGGACCGGAAGAACTCGTGCATGAACTCGGCTTCCACCTGGTATTCGAAAAGACCCGGCTTGCTGACCTGCATCGCGCGCTTGTGTGCCCGCACGGCGATCTGGCCGGATTCACGCATGATATCCAGCTCGGCTTTTGACTTGATCAGCCGCATCTCGTGCAGCAAATGATCGAGCACCATGAACTCACCCGGAGAATGCACGCCACTGCGCACTTTCAGGCGTACCACCTTCACCCACTCCATCACGCGGTGGTCGAACTGTTCGTCCTTGCCCATCGCGTAGTACACCCGTTCGCAGCCCTCGATCAGGCCCGGCAGGATGTCGTCAATGTCGGTGATAGGGAACGCATCGTCGACGCCGAGCTGCAGGATGGCAGCATCAGGCCCGAGCAGACGGCCGTTCCACAGTTCCTTCAAGGGGTCCTTCTCCTGACAGAACAACAGGCACTCGCCTTTTTCGCGGCCGGGAATCAGCACCAGCACAGCGTGGGCTTCATCAAAGCCGGTGAGGTAGTGCAGATCGCTGCTCTGGCGAAAACGGTATTCGCTGTCGCCGTTGCGCAGTAGCGGATTGGCGGACGCCAGAATCGCGATGCTGTTCGGCTCCATGTGGTTTATCAGGTCCTGACGGCGTTGCTGATACTCTTTCAGTAAAATAGGCATGGTTTGTCCGGTCGTGAGAGCAGTAAGGGGAACGAAAACTCAGTGCAGCACGGTATCGCCGTCGCTTAGAGGCTGCATCGGCGCAATGCCGGTCTCGGCAGCGGCACCACACAATTGCTGATAGAGCGTGACGACGGCCATGCGCACGTATTCCACCAGTTCCATGTAGTCTTCTTCCTGGTCTTCCATGTCATCTTCGGCTTCGTCTACCAGCGAGGAGAGCTGGGCGATATCAGTCAATGCTTCGCGGCCCTCGGCACCCAGTGCCGTTTCCGACAGCACGAAGCCGGCAGAGAATGCCGCAGTGAAACTTTCGCACCAGAGGCCGAGCTCACCAACGCGGGAAGCCAGGCTGGCGTCATCCTGCGGCAGCAACAGCTGGAAAGAGAAATCCGGCTCCTGCAATTGCTCACGGGTGTTGCTGATCAGCAGAGCCAGCAAGCGACCGATCACCGGCGGGAACTCGCATTGCAACAAGGTGGCAACGTCTTCTTCATCAATATCGGGCGCACCGCTGCTCAAAAGGCCGGCTACAGTGCCGTGCAGCGCCGCTGGTGTGTATTGCGGCAAGTTGCTTCCGAGCAGTTGCTGCATCATCGAATAATCGGGGGTCATCGTGGTCTCGCTGGCATGATTCGCGGCGATGATACCACTGCACAGGCAGCGTTCTCACTTGCACCCGCAGCGTCACAAATTGTTCAGAATTCACTGCAGGAATACTGTCGTTGACCCTGTAATTTCAGCGTTTTATAGTGGCAAACTCTTTCCTTGACGATGCATGCAATCGCATGAGTAACAGCAATCTGAAAACCCTCGAAGACAAAGTGGATGAGCTCATCCGCCTGTGCAGCGAAATGAAGAAGGAAAACCAGCTTTTGCGTGACCGCGAAAACCAGCTGCGCCACGAAAAGGAAATGCTGCTGGGCAATCAACAGGTAGCACGCACCCGCATGGAAAAAGTACTGCGCCGGCTCAAATCCATCGAGCAGGGACAATTGCCGACACAGACAACAGAAGGACAACAGTGATGGCCACGCCGTCGATCACCATTACGATCCTTGGCCGCGATTACCAGATCGCCTGTCCACCCGAAGAAGAGGAAGCACTGCGCCGTTCGGTGCGTTATCTCGATCAGCAGATGGAGCAGATGCGGAATCGCAGTGCATCGCTGCCGTACGACAAGATCGCCGTACTGGCTGCTCTCAACATTACGCACGACTTCCTCAAGGTGTCGCAGGAAGCCAACACCAAAGAAGTCGCATCGCTGCGCGACCTCAAGCAACTCGAAAAGAAGATCGACAGCGCGTTGATCGCGGGACGCCAGATCGAAATCTGACATTGAGTGTCAAACACACTGACCGTGCTATGTCGCGCATAGCGTGCGCGCTTTGTGTCTTCTTCCCGCAAATTTTTTTTCACTCTCGCATAAAGCCCGGAGTACAATGCGCTCACTCCCTGGGATATTTGCCAGTTGAAAATGTTCTTGAGCCGATATCTTTAACCCGGAGGCTTGGCCCTAATGGCGCGGTGTGCACATCCATTCAGCGGTACCTTTGTGTATCGCCAATGGAAAGCCTGATGCGCTGGACCAGCCACCACCTGAACCGATCGGTTCAGGACTGTTTCGACAGCGGTACCCTGGGGAACTCTTCATGAATGTGCTTTTTCGTTACTTGTAAGTCCTTTGCGCTGATCCAGTGTGGTTGCTTCGAACGCCGCAGGCGCTTTTGATGAATCAGTATCTCCCGTACTTGAAATTCCTTTGCTCTGATCTGGTATGGCTGCTTCAAACGCTGCAGGCGCTTGCATGAATCCAGCCGATCAGGCTATCGCCGATATCCAGGCCCGCAAAAAACTCCTTCGCAAACAGATGCGGCTCAAGCGCCGCAGTCTCGGCAAACTCCAGCAACTGCAGGCAGCACGGGCACTTTATCGACGTGTGGTCCGCAGTATTGCGTTCCGCTTTAGTCGTCGCATTGCATTCACTGTCGCGCGTGATGGCGAGATCTCGCCGCACATGTTGTTGCGGGAAGCGCAGCGGCGCGGCAAGCAGTGTTATCTGCCGGTGATGAGCCGCTTCGGTGGCGACAAACTCACGTTCCGTTTGGCAAGAAGCCAACACAGCCTTGATAGCCGCAATCGATACGGCATTCCTGAACCAGTGCGCAACAAGTCTTGCCCTCCGCGCATACTGGGTCTTGTGTTGCTGCCCCTGGTGGCGTTTGACACCAGCGGCAATCGCCTCGGCATGGGCAAGGGGTACTACGATCACACGTTTGCGTTTCTGCGCCGCAGTGTACGCCGCCGCCCGCTGTTGCTTGGTCTTGCCCATGAGTGCCAACGGGTAGATGCACTCGACATCGCCGCGTGGGACGTGCCGCTGCACGGCATCGTCACCGATCAGGCATGGTATAAAGCAGCAACCATCTGATGATCAACCAGCGAGTCACCGCATGAGCCAGGACAACCAGAAACGCGCCGTTGCCAAAGCGGCTTTCGACTACGTAAAAAAGCTGCTGCGGCCCGACAGCGTGATCGGCGTTGGCACTGGCTCCACCGCCAATTACTTCATCGACGAACTTGCCGCCATCAAGTACGACATCAGCGCCACCGTGGCGTCGTCCGAAGCCAGCGCCAAAAGGTTGCGTGCACACGGCATCGAAGTACTCGACCTGAATTCAGTGAAGGAAGTAACGGTATATGTCGACGGTGCTGACGAAGCCAACGAATACCTGCAATTGATCAAGGGCGGCGGCGCTGCGCTGACGCGCGAAAAGATCGTTGCCGCTGTAGCGAGAGAATTCGTCTGCATCGCCGACGGCAGCAAACTGGTGCAGGTACTCGGCAAATTCCCGCTACCGGTCGAAGTGATCCCGATGGCCCGCAGCCATGTCGGACGCCAGATCGTCAAACTCGGCGGTGATCCGTCCTATCGCGAAGGTGTTGTCACCGACAACGGCAACATCATCCTCGACGTTTACAACCTGAGTATCGTCGATCCCCGCAAACTCGAAACCGAGTTGAACCAGATTACTGGTGTGGTCACCAACGGATTGTTTGCGCTGAGGCCGGCGGATGTACTGCTGCTCGGCACTGACAGTGGTGTGAAGACGCTGAGAGCGAAAAGGTAATCAGTTGGCAGGCGACCATAACGCCGCCTGCCAACAACACGATCACGCCACCTTCGGCTTGTAGGTGCCTTTCGAATAGCGCGTCTGCATTGCTTCCAGCGAATACACCTTGCCGATGGTTGCAATCTGCCCGGCGGCGCCGAACTGCGTCAGTCTGTCGGTCACGATGCCTTTCATGGCGGTGATGGTTGGAATCAACCATTTGCGCGGGTCGAACTCTTTCGGATTCTCGGCGAGGAACTTGCGCACTGCTCCGGTCGAAGCGAGACGCAGGTCGGTGTCGATATTCACTTTGCGCACACCGTTGCGAATGCCTTCCTGGATCTGCTCCACCGGCACGCCATAGGTTTCGCCGAGCTGGCCACCGTACTGGTCGATGATCTTCAGCCATTCCTGCGGCACCGACGACGAACCGTGCATCACCAGATGCGTGTTCGGCAAACGCTGGTGTATTTCGCGGATGCGGCCGATGGCGAGAATATCGCCGGTGGGCGGACGCGTGAATTTGTAGGCACCGTGACTGGTGCCGACTGCAATCGCGAGTGCGTCGACACCGGTGTCGGCGACAAAACGTGCCGCTTCGTCGACATCAGTCAGCAGCTGGCTGTGATCAAGCACGCCTTCAGCGCCGATGCCGTCTTCTTCACCGGCCATGCCGGTTTCCAGCGAACCAAGACACCCTATCTCGCCTTCCACTGACACACCACAGGCATGCGCCATTTCTACCGTGAGTTTGGTTACGCGCACGTTGTAGTCGTAATCCTTCGGGGTTTTGCCGTCTTCGCCAAGCGAGCCGTCCATCATCACTGACGAAAAGCCGAGCTGGATCGAACGCTGGCACACGGAAGGTGAGGTGCCGTGGTCCTGGTGCATCACGATAGGGATGTGCGGAAACTCGTCGATGGCTGCCTGGATCATGTGGCGCAGGAAGTTGGAGCCGGCGTATTTGCGCGCTCCGGCCGAGGCCTGCAGGATGACAGGGCTGTTCACTTCATCAGCGCCCATCATGATGGCGCGCACTTGTTCGAGGTTGTTGACGTTGAAAGCGGGGATGCCGTAGTTGTGTTCGGCGGCGTGGTCGAGCAATTGACGCAGACTGATAAGTGCCATGGTAGTTACCTTTTCAAAACAAAATGATTTAGTTGCCGCGCTCTTCGAGTATCGCTACCGCAGGCAGAACGTCGCCCTGCACGAATTCGAGGAAGGCGCCACCACCGGTGGAGATGTAGGAAATATCGTTTTCAATGCCGTATTTTTCGATAGCGGTGATGGTTTCGCCACCGCCGGCAATCGAGAACCCCTGGTTGGCGGCAATGGCTTTCGCCACCGCCTCGGTGCCCTTGGCGAAGTTGGCGAACTCGAACACGCCGACCGGCCCATTCCACAAAATGGTATGGGCTTTGGCGATGGCATCAGTCAGCGCCAGTGCCGACTGCGGGCCGATGTCGAGGATCATGTCGTCGGCGCCCACATCATCAACACCTTTGATGGTCGGGGTGGCGTCTTCCTTGAACTCGCTGGCCACTACCACATCAATCGGCAGTGGAATGTGGGTTTGCGCCATGATGCGTTTGGCCTGTTCGACCATGTCGTGCTCGACCAGTGACTTGCCGATCGGTTTGCCGGCGGCAGCCAGGAAGGTATTGGCGATACCGCCACCCACCACCAGCGCATCCACTTTTTTCGCCAGCGATTCCAGCACCTGCAATTTGCTCGACACCTTTGCACCACCAACCACTGCAAGCAACGGACGCACCGGCTTGCTGAGTGCGCGTTCAAGCGCATCGAGTTCGGCTTTCAGCAAGGGGCCGGCGCAAGCAACAGCCGCGAACTTGGCCACCCCGTGCGTGCTGCCCTGGGCGCGGTGCGCGGTGCCGAAGGCGTCCATCACGAACACATCGCACAGCGACGCGTAGTACTGCGAGATGGCGTCGGCGTTGTCGTTCTCGCCTGGATTGCAGCGGACGTTTTCGAGCATTACACAACTACCAGCTTTCAGGGCTTTGGAATCGGCCGCACTGAAATCCTGCGGCATGACTTTGATCTCGCTGCCGAGCAACTGCGACAGATGAGCGGCTACCGGCGCCAGTTTCGAATCCGGCTGCTGCTCCATCGGCACGCCCTCTTTCGGACGACCAAGGTGTGACATCAGCATGACGGTGGCACCTTTCTGCAGTGCCAGCTGGATGCTCGGCAGCGCGGCGCGGATGCGGGCATCGTTGACGATTTTGCCGTTCTTGACCGGCACGTTGAGGTCTTCCCGGATCAATACCCGCTTGCCAGCCAGATCCAGATCGGCCATCGCCAGAATTGCCATATAAACCTCGTATTTTGGGGATTCGACAGGGGCCGGATGATACCCAAAGGCCAAGCGAGCCGACCATGCTTTTCTCCCTTGCTTGCCTTGTATCATCCCACCACTGAGAATCCAGCCGCCTTCCCGCCAAACCGCCAACAACTGCTTGCCGACAGAGGATCCACCCATGGCCACCTTGCGAACCTTCACCCTTGGCATCTTGCTGCTGGGTTTGTGGATCTCCCTCCCCGCGCTCGCCCAGCAAACCTGTGACCGTTCCTGCATGAAAGGTGTGGTGGAAAGTTATCTGGCAGCCCTCGTCGCGCACGATCCGGCGCAGGCGCCGCTGGCAACGATTTACCGGCATACCGAGAACGATGTGGTGCAGCCGCGCGGTGAGGGCTTGTGGAAAACCGTCTCGGCGCTGGGTGCGATGCAGCGGCAGTACTTTGACGAGGTACAGCAGAACGCCGTGTTCTACGGCACGCTGGTGGAGAACGGCCCACTGGCGGTGACAGCAGTGCGCTTGCACATCGAGAACCGCCAGATCACTGAGGCTGAATGGTGGGTGGGGCGTGAGACGGACAAAGGAGTGGATGGCGTAGACGGCAGCACCTTGTGGGATGCCGAATACCTCACCACCGGCAACCCACCGCTGGTGCGCACAGTGCCGGCAGCCGAGCGCAGCACGCGCGCAGAGCTCGAATACATCACCAATTCCTACTGGGATCTCATCGTCGATCGCAACCCGGCGATTGTCGCCGCGCATCCCGGCTGCTACCGCGAAGAGAACGGCCAGAAGACCGTGGGCAATCCACTGCCGCCGGAACGCCGCAACGACGGCGGTCTCGACGGACTCAGCGACTGCCGCAGTGGCAGCACCACCTTCAATGTGCAGAACATTACGGCACGTCGCTGGCATGTGATCGATGTGGAGCAGCAGGTGGTGGTGGCGTCAGCACTGTTCATCCGTGAACCGGGCCATAGCAAACGTCGCAATCATTTCTGCGACGTGTTCTACATTGATGGCGGCAAGTTGCGCGGACTCTACACCGCGATGTACTACGTGCCGCCAACACGGCCGGTACCGAACTGGGCGCCGTATCCGGGCAACTTCCCGCTTCCTACCGGCTTCGGCGAAACCCGCTAGCTGCTGATGGACATAAACCTCACCGGCTTTCTGGTCGCGCTCGGCGCTGGTCTGTTGATCGGCATCGAGCGCGAACGTCGCAAGGGCACCGGCCCGCAACGCGCTCTAGCCGGAGTCCGCAGCTTCACCCTGGTTTCATTCTCGGGGGCGCTGGCGCAGTCGCTTGATCAACCGCTGCTGGTGCTGGTGGGCGCGCTGTTCGTTGTGGGTCTGAATCTGGTCGCCTACTGGCGCAGTAGTGACGCAGACCCCGGCGTCACGACCGAGCTCGCCCTCTTCTTCACCTATCTGATCGGCATAACGGCAATGCAGCAGCCAGTGCTGGCGGCCGGGCTGGCTGTCGCTACCGCCATCCTGCTGGCGGCCCGCAATCGGCTGCATAACTTTTCCGTGCAGTTGCTGAGCACCACCGAGTTGCGGGATGCCCTGGTGTTGGCCGGCGCCGTGCTGATTGTGTTGCCGTTGTTGCCAGACCAGAACGTGCAATGGCTGGCTGGCACCAATCCACGCCGGTTATGGATGCTGGCAGTCATCTTCATGGTGCTGGAGGCTGCCGGCTACATCGCGTTGCGCATCGCCGGGCCAAAGCTTGGACTGGCACTGTCGGGTCTCGCCTCTGGCTTCATTTCGAGCACGGCAACCATTGCCACGCTCGGCACCCGCAGCCGCGCTGAACCGGCACTGCGACGGCCCTGCATTGCGGGCGCGCTGTTTTCCTGTATAGCCACCGTGGTGCAAATGATGCTGGTTGTTGTTGCCGTGAATGCCCCGCTGCTCAACATGTTCCTGCCCACTCTCGGTGCAGGGCTGGTTACCGCAGTGGCGGTAGCGTCACTCAGCATGCGTGGGCAACACCTGCCGCCGACGGACAAGGCACCCAGCCGGGTCTTCAACCTGTGGCATGCAGTGGGCTTTGCGCTGCTGATGTCGGTCGCCACCGCGCTGCTGGCGCTGGCGCAATCCCGCTTTGGCGCGCTGGCAATTCCTGTAGGTGCTGCTCTCGGAGGATTCTTCGATGCGCATGCCTCGTCGGCATCGGCATTGGCGATGGTTGCCAGTGGCCGCTATCCGGCCGCGCTGGCGTTGTTGCCGGTGCTGTTGGCGCTCACCAGCAACAGTGTCAGCAAGCTCGTGGTTGCGTTTGTCGCCGGCGGCATTCATTACGGCCTGCGCGTCGGTGCCGGCCTGCTGGCTCTGCTGGTAGCGCTTTGGCTTCCCATGCTGGTTATGCAGTAAGCGTCATTCACGTCTGCGGCGAACCGACTGCTGCGACATTTCCTCGCCATCCCTTGGCGAAACCTGAGTGCTTTTTTTATTTGCAGTTAATACAGCTTCTCTATCGTTCGCAGCATGTTCAGCGACAGGGGAAAGCGACTCGTGGAGAAGAAGTGCTGGAATACCATTTTCATTTCTGACGTTCACCTCGGCACCCGCGGTTGCAAAGCCGCCCAACTGCACTCCTTCCTCAAAGCCAATTCCTGCCACAAGCTGTATCTCGTCGGCGACATCATCGACGGCTGGCGAATTTCGACCAGCAAGTGGTATTGGCCAGGCGAACACAACAAGGTGGTGCGTCAGATCCTGCGCAAATCCGAGAACGAACAAACACAGGTGTTCTACATTCCCGGCAACCACGACGAATTCCTGCGCGAGTATATTGCCGAACATCAATTTCTTATGGGCAACATCGCCGTGCTCGATGAAGCCACCCATGTCACAAAAACAGGGGATCGCCTGTGGATCATCCACGGTGACGCCTTCGATGGTGTGACACGCCATCATCGTTGGGTCGCGCTGTTGGGTGATGCCGGCTATACCTTCCTGTTGTGGTCGAACGGCTGGTTCAACCAGCTGCGCCGTCTGCTGCATCTGCCGTACTGGAGCTTGTCAGCCGCAATCAAGCACAAAGTAAAACAGGCAGTGAACTTCGTTTACGACTTTGAGCACACGGTTGCGCGTGAAGCCGGCAAGCGTGGCTACGACGGCGTGGTATGCGGCCATATCCATCAGGCACAGAAATCCCTCATCGACGGCATCAACTACTACAACTGCGGTGACTGGGTTGAGAGTTGCACCGCACTCGCCGAAGACGAACATGGCGAGATCCACATTTTGCACTGGGCGCAACAACCGGCGGTGGCCGACAACGTGATTCCGCTCAAAATTCCTCTGCGGGCCTGAAGTCCATGATCAATGTTGAAGCGGCGGTGTCCGCCAAGTTCCCCCGGTTTGCGTCGACGCCACGCTTGCTACGCAAGCCGGCTTTCGACTTCCTGCGCCACATCCTGCATGAAAGCGAAATCAACAGCTTTCTCGCCAGCAACGCCGATGCCAGCGGTCTGCAGTGGATAGCCCGTGTATTCGAGTACCTGGATTTCAGCTACACCGTAAGCGCCAGCGACCGCGCCAACATTCCGGACAGTGGCCGTGTTGTCATTTTCGCCAACCATCCAATCGGTTCACTCGATGGCCTTGCCTTGTTGAAGCTGGTGGGCGAAGTACGCAGCGACGTCAAGATCATCGCCAACGACCTGCTCAGTAATTTCTCCGCACTTGATAACTTGTTGATCCCGGTCGACAACATGGGCGGCGGCAGTGCGCTGCGCAGCTATCGCAATGTGCTGGCCGAACTTGAAAAAGAACGCGCCGTTATCGTGTTTCCCGCTGGCGAAGTCTCGCGCGCCGGCCCGCTTGGCGTCAGTGATTCGCTGTGGCGTCCCGGCTTCCTGCATTTTGCCCGCAAGGCAAAAGCACCCTTGTTGCCCGTATTGGTGAAGGCACGCAATTCGCTGCTGTTCTACTGCGCATCGATGGTGTGGAAGCCCGCCAGTACCATGCTGCTGTCGGACGAGCTGTTCAAACACCGTTCGAAAGTGGTGGGGTTTCATATCGGCGAAATGATTTCGGCGAAGAAGCTCTACTCGGAAGAAGTGCAGGATCGCACCTTGGTGGCCCGTCTGCGGCGACATCTGTACAAACTGGAAAAGCCCGGCAAACACGGCTTCGAAACCGAACGTGCCATCGCCCACGCCGAGAGCCGTCAGCAACTACAGCAGGAACTGAAACAAGGCGAATTGCTCGGCCTGACGCGCGACAACAACGCCATCATCCTGTTCGATTGGTCAGCCGATTCTGCCGTGATCCGCGAGATCGGCCGCCTGCGCGAGCTGGCATTCCGCCGCGTGGGCGAAGGCACAGGCAAACGGCGTGATCTCGACAACTACGACCGCCACTACCGCCACCTCGTCGTGTGGGATCGCGAAGCACTCGAAATCGCCGGCGCTTATCGCCTGGGCGAGGGCAAGGACTTGCTGACGCGTTTCGGTACTGAAGGCTTCTACACCAGCACGCTGTACCGTTTCTCACCCGACTTCCTCCCCTGCATCGAACAAGGCATCGAACTCGGCCGCAGCTTCGTGCAACCGAAATACCAGGGCAAAGCCAGCCTAGACTATTTGTGGCAAGGTATCGGCGCTTATCTCGCCAAGCGTCCTGACATCCGCTACCTTTTCGGCCCGGTGTCGATGAGCGCCGACTATCCACTGGCCTTGGGCGAAGAGCTGGTATTTTTCTACAGTACTTACTACCCGGCACAGCAGCAGTTTGTGACCACGCTGAATCCATTCGTCACTCCAGCAATTCGCAGTGAGCGCTTGCGCCTGAAATACCAGGGTTTGAATCTGGCCGATGCCTTTGCCTTGCTGCAGGAAAGCTTCAGTGAAGCGGGGCTGCGCATTCCGGTGTTGTATCGCCAGTATGCTGCGTTGTTTGAAGCAGGCGGCTTCCAGACACTGGCGTTCAGCATCGATCCGGACTTCACTGATTGTATCGACGGTCTGTGCCTGACTGATTTGCAAGCCTTGAAGCCGGCGAAGCGGCAGCGATACCTGCAGCAGCATGGAGTATCAACAGTGCGAGACCCGCAAGACTGATCGCGCCGCCCAAAGGCAGCAGCCGTTCTGCATAGATGAACTCCACAGTATGCGCGCCGGCAGGAACCCGCACGGCCTGCAACGCGCCCTCCCACTTTTCGATCGGCAACGGCGCTGCGTCCAACAGCGCGCTCCAGCCCGGATACCAGGCTTCGGCGAAGGTCAGCAGTCCGCCCTGTGCGGAGTCGATCTGCAACACCCGATGATCGGCGGCGCGTTTGCTTACGGTGATCTGGCCGCCTTCCAGTTGATAGACGGGTTTGGCGTCGGGATATTCCAGTACTTTGTAGTAGTACTGATCGCTGCCGACGCTGCGAAACAGCGGATTGGCGCGCAAGGCGGGGTAGTCGGCCGCTGGATCGCCCAGCAGGATGTAGCGCACGCCGAACACCTGCAGCGATTCCGGCCGCAGCAGATCCAGGCTGAAGCCGCGATCGTCAACCCAGCGCCCGTAGCGTTCGCCCAGCTCACGGTAGTCGCTTGTCAGCAGCGGATCGAAACCTTGCGGTGAGCGCCAGCCCACTTGCCGGAGGGCGCTTTGCGGCGGACCGAAATCATGCAGCGCTACGCGGTAGTCTGAAGGCTGGCGCAGCATCTCGAAGGCCTCGGGGTCCATCGCCGGGAACTCACTGCTGCTGTACACCAACGCCGTTCCCGCGGTGGCATCGAAGCGTTTGCTGGTGCCGAAGGCCTTGTAATCAACCCCAGCGAATATCACTAATGCAACCGCCAGCCATGTGCGCCTCGCATTGCGTTCGCCGCGCAGCACCCACAACGCAAGACTGAATACAGCCAGAGCGATTGCGGTATCGCCGAGCGAAGCCCAACCAACGGCAAAACCCTTGCCCGTCCAACGCCAGAGGTCGAAGACGATCCACAGTGTCATCAGCAGCAAAGTCAGCGCCAATGCCCAGGGCGGCGCTGGTTTGCTGTGCGAGGCCAATACGCGATCGAGACCGTGCGCCGTCAATCCCGCAATGCCGATGGCAGCGCCGGCCAGAAAATAATAGTCCCGCAGAAGGTCCGGCAGCAGCGTGGAATGTCGAATGCTGTAGCCCACCACATCAAAGGGGTTGATGACGAAAACCAGACTGACAGCGACCACACCTGCCAGCGGCACAATCGGTCGCCAACGCCTGGTGAAGACAGCAAGCAATACGCCGGCAATACCGGGAGCGCCGAGATAGAACAAATCATTGCCACCGAAGGGTTGAATGGCAGCATCGATGGCATAGTCGTAGTAGTTCGGTACCAGGTAGTTGAGAAAGAACATCGGGTCCTGGATACCGCCGTAGCGGTTCTCCGGTTCACGGAATTGGGTGGCTTCCCAAACGGGCAGCACTTGCACAGCACAAATGACAAGGGCGAGAACGAAGCAGAGCGCAACACCTGCCGCCAGTGCCGGCGCGCGGCGCCAGTCGTCTCGCAGCAGCGCGTACGTCCCGGCGGCGATGGCGAATACGGCCCAGGTGGGCGGATAACCCGCAAGAAAGGCCATCGTGGCTGCCAGCGTCACTTTCCACAACGGTTTCCACGTACGACCTTCAGCGGCTTCATCAATACCGATGAACGCAAGCGGCATCCAGGCATAGGTGCCCACCAGACCAAAGTGCTGCAGTTGGGTGCAGAGGTAACCGGAGTAAGCGAACACTCCTGCGCCCAACACGCACGCGAGTGTCTGCAGGTGCCGACGACTGAGCCATAGATAACAAAGCGTGAACGCCAGCGCCACCTGCAGAAACTGCAGTTTCTGCAACGAGTCGTACGACAGCAGCTCCTTGTCCCACGACGTCAAAAACATCAGCCAAGTAAGCGGATAGAACAACGCGGTCTGCACATTGGCCAGGAAGCTGACGCCGCCATAGATGCTGGGATCCCACTGCGGAAACACGCCCTGCTGCAGGCTGAGGAAGGCGTACTGGAACAGCGGAAAGTGATAGCCCTCCATGTCGTAGGGAAGGCGAACAGTGCGGAAGGGCGGCAGGTATTCAAAGAAAAAAGCCCAGGTACCCGCCAGCGCCGACAGCAACACTTTGAAGAACGTTCGCATCTGACCTACGGGGTGCTCGGGTAGGGGGAAACACGAAGTCTCTTTTCTGCGGAAGTCGCCGTCAACAAGGTTATGGTCGTCAGTTCGACCCTGGTTGCAGGCGAGCCTGTGGAAGGTTCAAGTTTGCTTGCGCGCTTGCGCTCCCCGGTGTCGCGTTCGCTCGCGCTGCTCCTCACTCGCCACCGGCTCGCCGCGCCCAAGCCTCAACGTTGTGGTGAAAGGCTCGCTTCCTGGCTCTGGACACATGGTTTGGACAATGAGTGGCGCTGGATCTATGCGCCTTAAGCGCTATTTCCAGAGTGCAGCAGCCAGTTCCTGCTCGGTTTCGCGGCAACCACCGGCAATCCATGCTGCCAATGCTTTGGCTACGTTCGGATAGTTCACCGTTACCGCCGGTGGTGTATTGCGCAACCAGTTTTCGATTGGCGCTGGCTGCAGTGAATCAATGACAGTGGCGTACTGCAGGCGGGACATGGCTTCGGCATTGGACAGTTGTTCGAATTGGCCGTGCAGAGGCTTGGTGAGTATGGCTTTGCCCAGTTGCAGACATTCGCTGATCAACTCAAAGCCGCTGTTGGTAATGACCTTGCCGGAGGTCAGCAGATCATGCTTGAAGCCTTCGCGACTGATGGGGCGCAGGTGCAGGTGGCCATCGTCTTCATGCGGCGCATCCGGGTGATAGAACCAGAACTCGTGATCCTTCCATGGACTGAACAGTTGGCGGATACCCGCAAGATTCTCGAACGGCAGATACACGATGACTTTGTGGTAATGCACAACGAAGGGCTGCACCGGCAGATGCAGGTCGATTATCGGTGGCAGAATCGGGTGTCCGAAATGATGCCAATGCAGGCCGACACTCCTGGTTGTCGGCGCGAAAACGTTCATCAGTCCTTTGACGAAGGGATTGGCGCCCCGCAGCGGTATGTCATAGCGGAAGGCATACTGGTGGCCGATGCCAACCGTAGGCAGGCCGCGTTTGCGGGCAGCATGCGCCAGTACCGGTTCGTAGTCGCAGATCAGCAGATCGTAGCCGCTGAGATCGAGCGAATTGACGTCGCGCCAGAACTGCACAAGATTGTTCTGGCGCGCAGTTTTCAGCAGATTGATCTTGCCGTTCTCACTGATGAAGGTGAGACCCTGCCGCCATTCGAAATTCTTGATCGCACCACAGCCCCGCTCGCGTTCGCGGCCGCTCAGCAGCCAAGTGACATCGACATCAGGGAAGGCTTTGAGTTCTTCGTATATCGCGCTCGCGCGACTGATGTGTCCATTGCCTGTGCCCTGGACACCGAAAAGGATTTTCATGGGTTACACCACGCTGAGGCCGACAGAAGTTCCGAGCGCCGCGCCCATGACGATGTCGGACGGGAAGTGCACGCCAAGGATCACGCGCGAAGCCCCCACTGCGCCGGCCCACAGGAACAGCGGACTCAGCAAGGGGCTGACGAATACACACAGCAGCGTGACAAACAGGAAGGCTGCCGAGGTGTGACCTGATGGCAGGCTGAATCGGTCGGAAGGCTTGATCGCCGCCATGAAGCCGGCCAGTGCCTGCTGCGGCCGGTTGCGACGAAAAGTATTCTTCAGCACAAAGTAACAGCAGCGTTCAAACACAAACGCTGTCAACGACAACTGCAGCACTTCACGCGCGGATTCGGGCCGTGCCAGAATGAGAACAGGCACCAGCAGCGCATACAGCCAGCCATCTGCGGTGGCAGACACGATCAAGGCAGCACGGGCAAGCAGGGAAGTCGAGGGCTGGCGGGCAGCAACAGACAGGAAGGTGCGGGTATCGAAGTCCTGGATACTTCTGAGAAAGCTCAACAAGCTGACATACCTCCACCTGACCATACTGGTGGCAATTCTGGGCAGCGGGGGTTAAGCCACGAGAAAATTACGTTAAATATCCGGTAAATCCGCGGCGTCAGCCTACGGCGGCCCGGTGACAGTCGTGAGCGTGGCAGTGAGTACGATGATGAGCAAAGCCAACACCAGTTCAAGCCCGATTGAAGTCTGCAGCGGGCGGCGGGATTTCGCGGCCAGCAGCCCTGCCACTGCGGCCAACGCGCTCTGGCGCAGCAATACGCGACATTGCTGTGCTGACGCAGCACTATGCTGTCGGCCGCAAGGCCCTGAGTGATGGCAACGCAGTCAACTCAAGCGGCAACCAGACAGAGCTGATTCATCGTTGTGGCTGGTGGATGACCTCAGCCTTCAGGCTTGAATTCCACGTTCCAGTTCGCATCCGTACAGTAACCGCAATCGTCGCCCTGGAACCACTTGCCGGCTGCGGCATTGTCTTTCAATTGCCAGTTGAGCCAGTTCACGGCGATCTTCGCCCAGTCGCCGCCGTTTGGCTGCGAGAACGTGCCGCCATGACCTACCGGCAACCAGCCAAGAAAGACCGGCACATGCTTGATGCGGCTTGCGTCATCCAACGCATTCGGATGCGCTTGATCAGTGGGGCCGCCAGTGATGTAGGCGATGGGGCCGTGGATCGCATGCAGATCAAACTTGCTGACCTTGACCCGGCTCATGCCGCCCGGAACGTTGTATACCCCACTGTCGAAGATCATCGCGGTCTTGATTCTGGGATCGGCTGCATACTTGATGCTCTGCAAGCCGCCACAGCTATGACCGGCAACCGCAATGCGGGTCATGTCCAGATGGCCCTGCAGTTCGCTGCTCGATAATTCGTTCATGGCATAGGCCCAGGCCAGTGCCATATCCATCTGCGCTACCACTGTGGCGTCGGTTTCATTGGGGTCCAAAGGCAGTTGTCCGCCGCCGCCAATTTGTCCGCGGCGTGCACCGGCAGCTGCAGCGCCGGCGGGTGGTGCGGGTGGCTGGGCATTCTGTCCACGCGGTGCCGGTTCATTGCGGGCATAACCCAGCGCAATGATGTAGTAACCGTGCGAAGCGACTTCGCGCAGGAAAAACGCATGTGAAAGGCCGTTGTCGCTGCAACCGCCGTTACCCCAGACCAGAACGGGCAACGGCGAGTCTGGCATCTGCCCGGGACGATAAATCGTATGCGAGCGCAAGTCTTCGCGGGATTCAGCTATCGCAGGCCATGCGCCGGTGCCGGCGGGGGCGCCGATGATGCCGACCGGCTGCATGGCTTGATCCGCCGCCATGGCGGGGATAACGCCTGTTGCCAACAAGCAGCCCAAAAACAGTTTTTTGCCAAATCCCGTTTGCATTTAGCCCCTCATCTATATTGGTGTAGCCGCAAGATTGTTAACAATCTAGTTGACCAATTTGCACTTTACAATGACTTTCCTTTCGCCGTGGGCAGTCACCGGATAACTCGCCTCCATGGCAACCCATCATCGTTTTGGCGACAATCAGCGCCCGATGGAGCCCCTGCCCTGATTGCTCCAGCGCTCATTACCCCAGGATATCCAATGACCCAATCCCCCGTTCTCATCGCTGGCGCCGGCATCGGTGGCCTCAGTGTTGCCCTTACCCTGCAGCAAATCGGCGTACCGTGTCTGGTATTCGAATCGGTTGCCGACCTCAAACCGCTTGGTGTCGGCATCAACCTGCAGCCGAATGCCGTGCGCGAGTTGTTCGAACTCGGCTTCGGCGCCGAGGCGCTCGACAAGATCGGCGTCCAGACGAAGGAATGGGCATTGGTGGGCCTCAACGGCAATGATGTTTATTCAGAGCACCGTGGTTTGTTGGCCGGCTATCGCTGGCCGCAGTATTCGGTGCACCGCGGCAAGCTGCAGATGCTGCTGTATCAGGCTGCACTTGAACGGCTTGGCACCGGCGTGATCCGCACTGGCGTCAAAGTAGTGGGTTATCGCAACCATGCGGCTGGCAGCGGTGTCACCGCGCTGTTGGAAACCCGTGATGGTGAGCGCTCCGAGGTTGCTGGCTCATTGCTCATCGCGGCCGATGGTCTGCATTCAGCGGTACGCCAACAGATGCATCCTGCGCAACCGCCAATCCAGTGGGGTGGCGCCATCATGTGGCGCGGCGTCACCCGCGGCAAACCGATACGCACCGGCGCTTCGTTCGTCGGCCTCGGCACCCACCGCCATCGCGTGGTGTTCTACCCGATCTCGCAAGCCGATCCACATACCGGCCTTGCGGACATCAACTGGATCGCCGAGATCACTGTCAACAATACCGGCGGCTGGCCCGACGGTGATTGGAACAAGAAGGTACAACATGCCGACTTCATGCATCACTTCCAGCAATGGAACTACGACTGGATCGACATCCCCGCCATGCTGCTGGGCGCTGACGACGTATACGAGTATCCGATGATCGACCGGGATCCGGTACCGACGTGGCAGGATGGCAACACGGCCTTGCTCGGCGACGCCGCCCACGTGATGTACCCCACCGGCTCCAATGGCGCCAGCCAGGCCATCGTCGATGCCCGCATACTCGGTGCCGCCATGCTGGAGCATGGCGTCAATGCCAAGGCCCTCGCCGCCTACGACGCCAGACTGTGCCCGGAAATCTCACCGCTGATCCTGCGCAACCGCGGCGCCGGCCCCTTCGGCTTGCTGAATCTGCTCGACGATCGCTGCGGCGGCGTATTCGACAACATCGACGACGTTATCCCGCAAGCCGAACGCGACGAATTCATGCTGCGTTACAAACAAGCTGCCGGCTTTGCAGCAGAAAAACTGAACGCCGCCGCTTCGATCATCCCGCCCGGCGCCAGCGTGCGCTGAGCTTCAAAC
>Ga0255100_1000264_pt1 | contig 22717 bp, 19 predicted proteins | sample Colum_Colum_RepB_2_FD_188449 | JGI IMG/M metagenome (GOLD analysis project Ga0255100, IMG submission 188449) | Freshwater microbial communities from Columbia River, Oregon, United States - Colum_Colum_RepB_8d | ecosystem: Environmental > Aquatic > Freshwater > River | place: USA: Oregon...
TTGATTATGTTTTAAGTAAAACGGAATTTCTGTTATTAAAGCATTAAAAGTATTGTAATAACGAATCCATATGTGCAATTGCTTTGGTATCACATCGCACTGAGCCTTGTATGAAAAACGAATTTTTTTAAACCGTGCTTGCAAAATAAATTTTGGAATTTGCAGTTTTTGCGATTCATAAAAACCGTTTTTAGGCTTCAATTCAAAATCAATATCAGATTTTATAGCAGAGCCAAAATCTTTAAAGCTATAACACGAATAATTTTGAATGCTGTTTTTAGGAACAGAAAATACACTTGCGGGTTTTATACGAATAGCATTGCGCCAAAACACATCATAATCACAGCTAAAGGCATCTATAATACCGCTGTTTTGTTGATATTGCTTTAAGCTGTTCCAGCCGCTTAGTAAAAGTAATGTCAATGCCGCAACCACTCCAAATTTAGGTTTTAATAAAAAATATTTGTACAGTGCGTATATTATGCCTAATACCGGTATACATGCAACATCAATAAAAACACGGCTTAAAACCGGCCAATACCACCAACACGAATATACGTATACTATAACGCCATAAAATAATGCAAAATATTTTAAGGGCTTGTGCTTTAAAAATAATAATGCGCATACTCCAAAGAGTATCCAGGGCCTATTCCAAACCAAGCCCGTACTGTAATTTAATAATAAATGAAACCATTGCGGTTTTAGCCATGTAAAATACTCTTGTGTATATGTGTATTTCCAAAGGGTACCGTATTGTTTTACATTCCAAAATACAGTCCAAAACAAAATAATGCAACAACCTATCAAACTAAGTACGTGCATTAGTTTTAAGCGCCATTTTATTACAGGACGCTTAACCACATAGGGTATCCAAATAATAACAGCCAGTAGAAGTAAGGGACGTATACTTATTAATAAGGCAAAAGCCACTGCCGCAAAACCTAATGCGTGTGTTTTATTTTGCCGCTGATAGGCCTCAAGGTAATATACCATAGCCGTAAATGCTGCCGCCGCATAAACATGGCTTAATGCGCTGTACCATAAGGCCTGCTGAAATAAACCAGTTCCAAAGCACATTACAAGCAGTCCTAAAATGCGAAGTGGATAATAATTTACCGACCAAAGTCTAAGTAGTTTTAAAGTATACGTTAAACATATACCCAAGGCTAAAACCGAAGCAATGCCAATTGCCATTTGATAGGGTAATGCGTAGCCGTCTGCCGGCATATTAAATGCCCAAGCACAAACATGTGCCATACAAAAAAAGGGTAGCCATACTAAAGCTAAGCCGGGCGCATATTTGTTTACGGGTGTATGGTCTACGTTTACAATAAAATGTTGTAAGGGATCGGCAACTATTTGGTCCTTGTAATACTGCGCGTATACACTTTTAAACCATGTAAAATCATTATAATTATCGTAAATAAACAGTTGTGGTAAATAGTTGTAGTATCCAAAACCATCACCTGCAATGCCGGCATTCCAAGATTTAAAAATAATTACGGCCAGCAAGCATAAACCTATGCAAAACCATGCTGTGCCTGTTTTATAAAATGTAATACGAATATTATGCGTATTCATGAAAGCATATTTAAAGCAGTTTCATACTCAGCCGCTGCTTTATGATGCCCTAATTTTTTTGCAACTGCTATGCCGCTGCGATAATGCCATTCAGCCTTTGAAATTTGATGCGTAAGTTCATACATCTGTCCAAGCTGAAAGTGGGCGGCGTGGTATTCTGCATCGAGTAAAAGTACTTTTTGAAATTGCAATTCAGCAAATTCAGTTTGGTTTAAAACATTCCATTCAAGGCCTAAAGCATAATTTAAAAAAACATCATTTGGATTTTCAACTAATAGCAATTCAAGCTCCGACTTTCGTGTATTCATGAACGGCGAAACTGATTTAAAAAACGTAAATCATTTTCAAAAAATAAACGCAAATCTTTAATGCCAAACTTTAACATGGCAAGACGCTCAATGCCCATTCCAAAGGCAAAACCACTGTATCGTTTAGCATCAATACCACAATTTTCAAAAACCTGCGGATCCACCATCCCACATCCCATAACCTCAAGCCATCCACTGTGTTTACATACATTACAGCCTTTACCAGAACATAGCGTGCAACTTACATCAACTTCTGCACTGGGCTCAGTAAATGGAAAGTAACTGGGCCGCATTCGAATTTTTGTTTGGGACCCAAAAAACTGATGTATAAAATGTGAAAGGGTTTGTTTTAAATCTGCAAATGAAACTTTGTCGTCAACATAAAGGCCTTCAATTTGATGAAACTGACAATGCGCACGGGCACTAATAGCTTCATTGCGGTAAACTCTTCCGGGCGACAGGGTTCTTATGGGAGGCTGTTGTTGTTCCATTAAACGAACCTGTACGCTAGAGGTTTGTGTACGTAAAACATACTCCTGAGGATGATCTATATAAAAGGTATCCTGCATATCCCGTGCCGGATGATCAATAGGTGTATTTAGAGCCGTAAAATTATGCCAGTCGTCTTCAATTTCAGGTCCTTCAGAAACGGTAAAACCCAATTGTGAAAAAATACCAATAATATCGTGTTTAACTAAACTTAGCGGATGCCTGCTCCCAGATTTTATAAAAGGCACTGCAGGCATACTAAAATCCTCAAGGGCTGTATTTTTAGAAACGGGTTTTACACTTAGTTTAAGCTGTTCAATTTTATTTTGAGCATTATTTTTTAAAGTATTTAGTACGGCACCTAATTGTTTTTTTTCATTAGGGCCTAAAGTTTTAAATGTGTCAAAGAGTTCAGTAATAACACCTTTGCGCCCAAGCCATTCTATACGGGCGGCCTCAACAGACGCAAAATCGTCAGCTTTAAAAGCTTCTACTTCTTGTAATAATGCATTAATGCGATCAATCACAGTACGAATGTAAGCAATTTGGTAATGTCTTAAAATGAACTTTTTATTTTAGTAAAACCTTATAATAGTTGTTTTTTGATTATTTGGGCGATGCCTTCGGGTTGGGTTTTATATTTAAATATTTTTAGGGCGATGCCTTTCAGGCCCAGGCTACTCCGGGCTCGCTAAAGCTCGGTTATTGCTGCGTAATCAACCAAGCCCTTCGTATCCCTATCGCGTTTAACTAAAACGGTTTGCGTGTAGGCGATGTTGCCTTGTGTTGCCCCTGCGGCAGAGCCATGGCGCCCTATAATCCATCATCGTAATTGTAAACGAACCACTTGTTCAACGTGTGTGGTTTGTGGAAACAAGTCTAATGCTTGTACCCGATCTACTTTATAATGTATGTTTAATAATGCCATATCGCGTGCTTGTGTAGCCGGATTACAACTTACATAAATTATACGTTTTGGCTTATGTTTTAATAAGGTTTCAATTACATCACCATGCATTCCAGCTCTTGGCGGATCAACAATTACTACATCTGCATAACCATGTGCAGCAATAAAAGCATCTGTAAATACAGCACACATATCTCCCGAAAAAAAATGAGCATTTTCAATGCCATTGCATTGGGCATTTGTTTTTGCATCAAGTATGGCCGCCTCTACATAATCAATTCCAATTACACGTTTTACTTTACTGGCAAGGTATAATCCTATAGTTCCTGTACCTGTATATAAATCATAAACAATTTCATGAGCTTGCAATGCAGACCAGTCGGCCACCAAATCATATAGTTTTTTTGCTTGGGGCGTATTTGTTTGAAAAAATGATGCAGGACTAATTTTAAATTGCAATGTACCTAACGTTTCATATATAGCATCTGAGCCATACACACACTGTAAGCGCAAGCCTTCTAAAGTATCATTGCCCTTAGTATTATGAACAAACCAAAGACTTTGTATCTCAGGACATAATTCTATAAGTGAATTTTTAAAATCAGTTAGTTTGGAGTCAAGCCATTCAAAAAAACTAATAACTACCATACAGGCTCCGTTTTGCGCGGTTCGTATCATAACCGTTCTTAAGCTGCCTTGTTTTGTACGGGCATTATAAAATGTAATTTGCATTTTTAAACACAACTGGTAAATGCTGTTTCTAATTTTATTGCTGGGTTCAGGTTGTAAAGCGCAATTTTTAATATGAAGAATTTTATCAAAACGACCTGGTAAGTGAAATCCTAAACCCGGTTGCCATGTAAAATTGTCTTGTTGTAATTCATTTTGGGTAACCCATGCGCGGGATGTGGCTGAAAATTCTAATTTATTACGGTACGCATAAACTTGGGCTGAGCCCAGTATAGGTTCTGGTTCTGGCAATTCAATTTTTGCAATACGGGTTAGGGCATCCTGCGCAAATTTGGCCTTAAACCTTAGTTGTTCAGCATAATCTAATTGCTGCCATTTGCAACCCCCACAGGTGCCAAAATGCTCACAGGGTGCCTGCACGCGATGTTTTGAATACACATGCCATCTTACGGCACGTGCTTCTAAATAACTTTTTTTATTTCGTAGCACTTCAACATCAACCACATCACCGGCTACGGCGAGTTCTATAAAAACAACCAGGTCTTGATAACGCGCTATGCCCTTGCCTTCAACAGATAAATCAATTACCTTCAGTTGAGGCAACATTTTAGGGGTACTTGCCATAATACAAAACTACTGTAATTGCCCACTGAAAAAAAAATACCTTTGCATATGCGGTATTTTTTGCAACTCTCGTATTTGGGCACGCCATTTAACGGTTGGCAGCGGCAAAAAAACTCCAATGAAACGGTTCAGCAATGTATTGAAACTGCTTTAACCACTGTTTTACGTGAAACCTGTAAAGTTACAGGCTGTGGCAGAACAGACACCGGGGTACATGCCCGAGGGTACTGGGCACATTTTGATGCTGCACATGTAATTAAATTTAAAAACACTGCCGTTTTACTAGCAAAGTTAAACGCCGTTTTACCTGAAAGTATTTCTGTTGATGCGCTATATAATGTTTCACAACAGGCACATGCCCGATTTGATGCATTGTCAAGGTCGTATGAATATTTAATTATCCGAAAACCCAATCCGTTTTTTAACAGCAGGGCATGGTTTGTTTACGGGCCATTGGATATTGAGGCCATGAACCATGCAGTGACCGATATAGTGGGCCATAACGATTTTAAATCGTTTTGTAAAGCCCATGGCCAACAAAAAACAACCTACTGCACTATACAAACAGCGTCATGGACCATACGTGAGGATGGTATTTGGTGCTTTTCGGTAACTGCAGATCGTTTTTTAAGAGGCATGGTAAGGGCTTTGGTAGGCACCATGGTTCAAGTGGGGCAAAATAAACGTCCCGCAACAGACTTAAAGCGTATACGTGAAGCACTTAACCGTATGCAGTGTGGTCCACAAGCGCCGGCGCATGGCTTATATTTTACAGGGGCCACCTATTTAAACACCCTTTTTAATGCCGGTTAAATTTAAAATACAGGGCCATTTAATACGAAGAATTGTAGCGTATACAAAACCTTACCGTTGGTTATTTTACGGTGCCATGGCAATTACACTGGTATTATCTGGTATGTCCATTGCGCGACCTTTATTTATAAATGCTGCCATACAGTCTGTAACCGATCAACAAAACCAAATGCATGCATTTTATGTATGGTGTAATTTAATTTTATTTAGTTTAATTACTGAATCGGCCTTACAAATTGTTAATCTGCGCATGACATCAATTTTAGGACAACGTATTGTTCGCGATTTACGGAATTCGGTTTTTCAGCATTTATTGCATCGTAAACATGCCTATTTTGATAAAAACACGGTTGGCACCATGGTAACCCGAGCAGTTTCAGATATTGAAAGCATAAACGACATGTTTTCGCAAGGCTTTATTGTTATTGCAGGCGACATATTAACCATATGTATTTTTATAGGAGTTATGCTGGCAGTAAATCCGCTATTAGCACTTATTGCCATGTGTACCATTCCCTTGTTATTTATTGCAACAGCTTTATTTAAGCGTGGTGTTAAATCTTCTTTTTCACAAGTTCGCACAGCGGTGGCCTCTTTAAATACATTTATTCAGGAACACATAAACGGAATGGCCGTTGTGCAATTATTTAACAGGCAACAGGCCGAGTACAAAAAATTTATAACCATTAATGCTGAGCATCGTAAAGCGCATATTCGGTCTATTTTGTATTATTCGGTTTTCTTTCCGGTTGTTGAAATTTTAATTTCCATTTCTATTGCATTGGTGCTGTGGACGGCAGGCTTAAAGCACAACGCTTGGCATTTAGGACTTGGAGAGCTTACGTTTTTTATAATGATGGTTCAGTTAATGTTTAGGCCTATACGCATATTAGCAGACCGTTTAAATGCGCTGCAAATGGGCTTTGTATCTGCAGAGCGCATTTTTTCGGTTTTAGATAATACGGAATCAATGGAAGATTCTGGCACCATAAATTTTAATGGCCTTACGACCGCTATAGAATTTAAAAATGTTTTTTTTGCATATAAACCGGATGAGCCCGTTATAAAAGGCATTAGCGTTTATTTTGAAAAAGGTAAAACCCATGCCATTGTGGGACAAACAGGTTCAGGCAAGTCAACCATAGCAGCGTTAATGGCACGTTTTTATGATCCGGATAGTGGCAGTATTACATTTGACGGTGTGCCTTTAACACAATACCGTATGTCGCACATTAGACGAAAAACAGCATTGGTATTACAGGAAGTACATTTACTAAATGATACTATTTTTAATAATATTAGTCTAAGAAATTCAGAAATAAGCCGTGCGCAAGTCCTAAAAGGCATTCAGGAGCTTCACCTAGATACGTTTATTTCAAGCTTTGAAGGTGGGTTAGATTACAAGGTTCAGGAACGCGGACAAAGTTTATCCTCAGGCCAACGTCAGCTTATTGCATTTATAAGAGCCTATATTTTTAATCCAGATATTTTTATTTTGGATGAAGCAACGGCTACACTAGACAGTTATACAGAGCAGTATATTCAAACAGCATTACAAACCTTGCTTAAAAACCGAACTTGTATTTTAATAGCCCATCGATTATCTACCATTAAACATGCCCATTGTATTTATGTGATGCATTCGGGTCAAATTCAAGAGCAGGGAAGTTTTAACACATTGATGGCATTACAGTCACATTTTTATACCATGTATAACACGCAGTAAAACAAAATGCCCTCTAAAAGCGAAAAATTTAAAACGTTTCCAACATTAGTTAATACTAAAACTTTTATGTTGTATAATCTACAAGCCACATGTGAATACCGTGGCATGTGGAATACACAAATTTTTAAATCCGCACAACCTATAACGCTTGAATTAGGCTGTGGCCGTGGCGAATATACAATTGGTTTAGCAGCGGCTAATCCATTTCAAAATTATATTGGCATTGATTTAAAAAGTAACCGAATGTGGACAGGCGCCCAGCAGGCAATTAATTTAAATTTAAATAATGTTCAGTTTTTACGAACCCGTGTAGAGTATATCGAACGCGTATTTTCAGAGTCTGAAATTAATGAGATATGGATAACGTTTCCTGATCCGCAACCTCAAAAACCACGTGCGCGCAAACGCTTAACGCACCCCCGGTTTTTACAACTTTATAAAAAAGTATTAAAACCCGGTGGCATTATACATTTAAAAACCGACAGCCGCTTACTTTACGATTATACGTTGGAAGTTGTAAAAAGCGAAGGGCATACTGTTTGCTGCCATACGCCTGATTTATATGCCCAACCCATTTACCAACAGCCCGAATTAACCACCATTCAAACCTATTACGAAACACTATTTAAAACAAAAGGGGCCGCTATTACCTATATTCAATTTAAATTGGCGTAAATCCCGATGTAACGGTTGGTTTTTTAAGTTTTAAAGCGTATTTTCAAGTAAGTGAAAAAAACGTATTATTTTTTTATTCTTGGTTTTTTACTTTTCCAAGTATCTCAATCACAAATTCGCAACCAGCGTGATACACCGCAATTGCTGGCGCAAGATATTCAAAATGCAAAACGGGATATAAAAACCCAAGATACGGCTGCTAAAAGCCGAATTTCAAAATTCTTAGACAGCATGTATGTGGGTCATATAAATCAAATAAAAGAGTTTTCAAAAGACAACTCCTGCAGCCGATGTTATGAGTCGTTACGCTTAAGCTGGGCATTTCAGGGCATAAATTACAGTTCCTTAAAAATTGATATTGAAAGTTATAGCGGTCTTGATGAGCCTTCAAAATTATCCGAACATGCGCTGTTTGACCTTAGTACAGGCCGGGAAATATTATTATACGACTTAGTAGCGCAAGATAAAAAAACACTTTTTTTACAACGCCTTAACCGAAAACTAGAGGAGGCGCGTACAAAATTTAAAGCCTGTAACCCCCATCAAGAAGATCCATTTCCTGAAACTATATTAGAAGAACAATTAATTCAATTGCGGGTAGATGCTAATGGCGTGTTTATTAATGATGTGTTGGCTTCAAACCTTGATAAAAACTGCGAGTCTGAAATACGATTAAATTTTAAAGAAGCTACGCCCTATTTTAGTAAGAAACTGTTTATTTTAAATTAATCCAATTTTTGCCTGCCAAAACGTTTTTTAAATTGTTCGGTTTGTAGCATATGCCATTCGGTAATAGATTCAGGAGCCTTATGTTTCCAGCGGCGATGCGACCATAGCCAGTACTGTGGGTTTTGTATAATGCCTTGTTGTAAAATACCGGCATGCCAAGCACTAATATCCCCGTAATGTGGCTGCACAGAATTTTGGTTAAAGGAAATTAGTTTTATAGAATAATATCCGCGATTAATTTTATTAATATGCGCATAAACCGGAACAAATGAATATTCTAAACTGATAAGTTCGGGGCCAAAGGCAATGGCGGTACTTTGATTTAAAAAGCGCATCCAGTAGGCTTTATCCGGATTAGATGGCGATTGATCAGATAACATAAGAACCGCGCAAGGCGATGTGCAGTTTTGCAGGTAGTGTTTATACGATTTAGAATCTACAACATGAAATCCAAAACGTGACCGGCATGTATTTAATTTTTTATTCCAAAAGCTATTACGTAAGGGTGCGCCAATGCCTAAAACCTTATGCGGTATTAGACTGGGCAAAGCACTAATTAACCATTCCCAATTATTATAATGTGCCGAAACTAACACTACGGATTGTCCCTTACTATATAGGTTGTTTAAAATTTCGGGGTTTTCAATGTGTAGGCGTTTACGTAGGCTTGTTTTGGACATACTTAAATTTTTTACAGATTCAACAATCAACTCTGACATATGTCGGTAATACCTAAGTACCAATTGTGATACTTGCTTAGATGTATAATCCGGAAAGGCTTTTATTATTTGATTTTGGATAACGTTTTTGCGGTATGGCCAAACGGAGTTAAATAAAAGTTCAAGTAATCTGGCAAAACCGTATAATACCGGCAGAGGCAAAAACGAAATCAGATATACCGTGTAAAAACCAATACGGCTCATGCCTGCTAAATTACGTAAACCGCATTACATCTCAAGTTCATCCTGCCATGTCTTAAATGAGTTAATTTAAAATATGGGTAAACAGTAATATAATTAATATGCCAAACAGGTCAAGTAAAAGTCCAATACGAAGCATGTCTCGTAAAATAATTTGACGCGTTCCAAATACCAGGGTGTTTGCTGCAGTTGCAATGGGCAACATAAATCCTAAACTTGCAGCAAAGCAAGCGGGCCATAGCAGTTGTAGTGGTAAAATATTTAAAAATGGAAGTAATGACACTAAAACCGGAATCATTAATTGAATGCTTGCAATATTTGAGGCAAATTCACTAATTAAGGTAACCAATAAACATGCCCCGGCAATTAAAATCCAATTTGGAGCAGATGCAAGATGCAGTATGGCGCTTGCAATCCACGTGCTTAATGTTGACACTTCAAAAGCATAGGCCAAGGCAAACCCGGAGCCAAACATTAAAATAACATCGTATCGCAAAGATTTGGCATCTTCCCAATGTAAGAGGCGTTCGCCCGGTTTACTGGGAGCAGGTATAATAAATAATAACAGTGCAATAATAAGGGCAACCCAGCCGTCATCAACCGCTTCGGCAAGTGGTAATAACGAACTCCAGCCACTGCATTTTACAGTGCCAAATTGTAAGTCTGATCGGGTAATCCAAAGTAAAATAGCAAATACCAATACTGCAAAAACACGCTTTTCTTCTTTACGCATAGGCCCTAATGCCTGCATGTGCAATTTTAATGCTGCCTCATGGCCGCTAAGCTGTGAGGTGTTTCGTAAAAAGTAAATGTATAAAACTATGTAACATACAACTAACAAGCTTATAGAAATAGGATAGCCAATGCACATCCATGTATTAAACGTAAGTGCTTGCTGTTGAGAAAAATGTTGTGCATACAATTTATAAAAATACATGTTTGGCGGTGTGCCAACAGGCGTAGCCATTCCGCCAATAGTAGCAGAAAATGCAAGGCCTAATAGCAGAGCAGGGGCAAAGGCGTTTTTAGATTCTTTTAAAAAGGGCTTTAACACATCAATTAAGGCTAAAACGGCAGATAATAACATAACAGCAGTAGCTGTATTGCTAATCCAGTTGCTAATACAAAATGCGCTTAGCATAACACCTGCTAAAATTCGTTCGGGCTGTGTGCCGGTTTTTGAAATTATCCAAAGGGCACACCGCAAATGAAATCCCCATTTTTCAATAGCAAAAGCAAGCATAAAGCCCCCCAGAAATAAAAAAATTATGCTGTCTGAATAGTGCCGGGCAAGATCGGACATTTTAGAAATACCAAACAGGGGTAATATTATTAGCGGAATCCAAGCAGTAACGGCAATACTTAAACATTCGGTAAACCACCAAACGCACATCCAAATGGCCATGCCGCCAACAATACCAGCATGCCTCGGGGCATTAAAATAATGTAATAAAAATGCACAACACGTGCCTAACAGGGGACCTAATATAATGTACAATGTATTGCGCAAGCCAAATGGAATTTACAAAAAACTATAATTCATTGCTTTTAATGACATTAAATTCTAATCACCCGATGCTATTAAATATATTTGTATATGCACAAAGCTGTATGGTTTATTGTATTATTGGTTTCGCTGGTACGCGCACAAAACCTATTAGATACAAAACAACACATTCCAAATCAGCCTAAACCGGTAATGCCCTCTCCTGTACTTTCAGTACCATTTAAAACCTGGTCAAGTGTGTTAATACCGGGTTTAGGCCAGGCATTAAATCATAAATATTGGAAAATTCCAATACTTTACGGCGGATTTATTGGGCTTGGTAATACCTATCAAAAATATCAAGACCGGTACCAAGTATACAAATCACAATTACAGGCCGAATACGATGATGATCCAAATACACAAAATACCAGTGGATTAAGTAAAGATGCATTAATGTATGAAAAAAACAGGGCACGCTATTTAAGAGATTACTGCGCTGCAGGTATAGGGCTATTGTATTTAATTAATATTATTGATGCTCATGTAGACGCACATTTATTTACTTATGATGTGAGCGATGATTTAAGTTTTCGGCCTGTACTCCCTAATGGAATGCCGGGTCTTTGTATTACTTTTAAGCCATGAACATTGCACTACTAGGGTACGGAAAAATGGGCCAGGGTATAGCAGCCTACGCCGAAACTAAAGGCCATACAATTGTAGCACGAATTAATTCGGCACATGCTTTATCCGATCAATTGCAACAAGCCTTAAAGGCAGATGTTTGGATAGAATTTAGCCGACCTGAATTAGCCATACAACATATTGAAACCGCCATTACACACGCTAAGCCCATTGTTGTGGGTACTACCGGATGGTATTCGCATTTACAATATGTTTCTGAACGGGTAAATCAAACAAAGGCTACAGTATTTTATGCCCGTAATTTTAGTTTAGGTGTGCATTTATTTTTTAAACTCAATCAAAAACTGGCACAGCTAATGCAAGCGCATCCTGAGTACGCTATTCAAATAGAAGAATGGCATCACTTACAAAAATTGGATGCACCCAGTGGAACAGCCTTAGAGCTTTGTGAACAAACATTAAAATATAATAAGCGGTATTTAGATTGGAGCTTACATGCGGATAACTCCCACACCATTCCTGTAAAAGCAATACGCCAAGCCGATATCACCGGAACACATCAAGTATTGTACCAATCAGCAGCCGATCGTGTTGAGTTGAGGCACCATGCCTTTAACCGCAACGGATTTATTTATGGGGCCCTGTGCGCTGCCGAATTTGTATTGCAGCACAATGGGCTTTTAACCATGGATGATATGTGGCCCGATGTCTGATGGCTGGTATAAGGTTTTAGATGATCCAGAAATCTGGAAGCCCTTTTTCCGCATGTATTTTGGGTAAAAAATAAAAAAATAGTTTTAATTAAAGGTGCGTCTCAATGGTTTGCATTTAATGATGCCTGTCCCCATAATGGTGCTTCGTTATCAAGGGGAATGTGCCATACCGACCATTCCATAACATGCCCATTGCACCGCTACAGATTTAGTTTAATAAATGGTAAAACTATTTCAGGATCTGCCTGTGCCTTAAATTTGTATGCACTTGAAATACGACATAACAGTATTTATGTTTTTATTTCCTGAGTTAAGGGCGTAATTGTATTATTTTATTAATTAAATCAATATTAAAAACGTATAAGAGAGTTGTTTATATATAAATTTTAAACCCTAAATCCTAAATAACATAAATTTTTTGGTGTAATATATTTTACGATGTCTGGTTTTTTGCTGAATAAATTATTTGCGTGAACTTATAAATCTATTAACTAAGTATGTATGATTTTAGTTTGTCCCTTTTGATTGGTTTTTTTTATTTAAAGGGGCGATACTTTCGATGAAGAAAAATCTTCATATCCCTATCGCGGGTTTAATTAGAATAGAGTAAAATGCCTTAGCCGGCTGTAGGTGCGAAGCGTTCTTTTAACCTTTAGGTTAAAAAACCGAACCTGTGAAGCCCGCAAGACGGCGACCGCAATGCGGTAAGGTCTAAAAAAATAAATACAGAAAATAGGGCGATGCTTTCGGCCCGGGCTGCTTCGGGCTCGCTATCGCTCGGTTGCCTTTAGGCGAACCAAGCCCTGCACATCCCTATCGCGGGTTTAATTAGAATAGAGTAAAATGCCTTAGCCGGCTGTAGGGGCGTAGCGTTCTTTTAACCTTTAGGTTAAAAAACCGAACCTGTGAAGCCCGCAAGACGGCGACCGCAATGCGGTAAGGCCCAAATAAAAAATAACATAAAGAATATAATTAGGGCGATGCCTTCTGTCCTGGTTTAATTATCAATTGGGTTTTAGGTAAATATTGTGTTATTATACGATCACGTTCTTGCTCTAGTTTTTTATATTCCATCTTTAAATCCTCAATGGATTCTAGTTGTGTTTCATTGGGTGCCGATTCCATTTCACAAAATGTGCTGTATAGTTTTGAAACTTTTTCACGCAACCGTTCTTCGTCTGCAAAAATGGATGTTTTGGTAGTAGCCATTAATTTAGACTTTAGGTTTTGTAACTCTTTGTAAAACGCAACAGCTGTTTTATTTTTTTTATATATAACCGAATCACGCTTTAAACTGTTTTGTAAAACCGTAATGGAATCAATACTGGAATTTATGCTGCTAAATAAAGTTTTAAGCTGATGGGCACTTTTATATACACGCTGGCGTTGCGTTAAGGTAAAGTCTAAATTAGAGGTGTCTTCAATACATTGAACAGTCCCCGTATAAGTAATATCTTTTACTTTAATATAAACCGAATATGTTCCGGGTAAAACCATAGGAGCCGTAAAACCTGCTCCATCCATTTTGGTGCTGCCTGCTGCAACTTTAGGGGGCGTTTCACGAAGATTCCAGTAAATTTTATTTAAACCTTTACGTACAGTTCCCGGAAATGTCTGAATGCAACGGTTTAATGAATCGCGAAGTTCTATTTCAATTTTACCTGTGCTTAAACGTTCTTTTAAATAATAGGTAATTGCTGGATGCGCAGGGGGATTACCTGCTGACCAAGCACCAGAAATTTCTGGACCACCCCAACCCAATGGGCCATTATTTAAAAGCAATGGCTCTGTAGTAAATAAGTGAAAGTCTTTTTCCCAAACCTCAGGATTTAATTCGCGCAAGGCGCGGATATCATCTAAAATAAAAACACCTCGGCCGTGTGTACCAATAATAAGATCATGAGTTTTTGGATGTATTTGCAAATCACGAACCAAAGCAAATTCTGGAATATTATTTTTCATTCTAAACCAGTTTAAACCGCCATCCAGTGTGGCAAATAAGCCCGATTCGGTGCCTAAAAAAAGCAACTGTCGGTTTACATGATCTTCTTTGATTTTATGCGCAAAACCACTAAAAACCGGACTTGATAAACGGGTCCATGTTTTTCCTAAATCTGTACTTACAGCTAAATAGGTATTAAAATCACCATACATATGATTTTCAAGTGTGGCGTATACGGTATTACGATTAAAGTGAGAAGGCTCTATACTGCTTACCCACGATTGTTTTGCAATTCCGCTACGCGCAATAGCAGATGATACATTGGTCCATGTTGTGCCTCCGTTTTCGGATACTTGTAAATTTCCGTCGTCTGTACCAACCCAAATTACATGTTCATCAAGGGGTGATTCGGCAATGGTAAAAATTGTACAATGGTTTTCGGCTGACGTATTATCGGCACTTAAACCGCCACTTTCTTCCTGATTCTGTTTTTTTAAATCGTTGGTAGTTAAATCACCACTAATGCGTTTCCAGGTACGCCCTTGGTTGTTAGACACGTACAAATATTGCGCACCAACGTATAAGTGTTGAGGATTTTTTGCGCCGGTAACTATGGGCGTATTCCAATTCCATCGCAGTTTATCTTCCTTGGAAGTTTTTTGGGGTTGAATAAATTCAGATTTCATATTTTGTAAATTAACCCGATACATATTACCACCCTGGTATTCTGAATACACTGTTTTTCCGTCGGCATCCGGTATGGTCCAAAATCCATCGCCACCACCTACGCGGTTCCAGTTACCGTTACCAATACCACCCGGAGCAGCACTGGGCGCCATCCAACTGCCATTGTCTTGTAAGCCTCCATAAATATTATAGGGCGTTTTTAAATCGTAGCTTACATGATAAAACTGTCCAACAGGCAAGCCGTGGTTAAACTGCCATGTGATACCATTATCTACACTCATATATACGCCGCCGTCGGTTCCTAAATACATAATGTTGGTATGTTTTGGATTAATCCATAACGCATGCATGTCGCTATGAACCCAACCGCCATCATAACTGGCCTCCGAAAATGAATATCCGCCATCATTACTATATGCAAATTGAAAGGCCGGGCGATACACGCGCTGAGCATCATTTGGATCAAACACCAATGTGCTGAAATAAAACGGACGGGCGCATACATTTAAAGAAGCGCTTTGGTTTTGCCAGGTTTCCCCACCATCCGAAGACCTATACAGGCCGGTATTTTTACTTTCAACTATGGCCAGCATTTGACGCGAATCGCTTGGAGCCATGGCAATGGCTATTCGTCCAAAGGGTTTTTCGGGTAATCCTTTGGTAATTTCGGTAAATGTTTTTCCGCCATCTGTACTTTTATATAATCCGCTGCCTGGCCCACCCGAATTAAAACTGTAAGGCTGTCTTCTAAACTGCCACATCGATACAATAATATGTTCTGGATTTTTGGGATCTAAAATAATGTCAGCACAACCAGTGGCTGCATTTATGTAAAAAACTTGTTGCCAGGTTACACCACCATTTACAGATTTGTATAGTCCCCGGTGCTTGCTATCGCTCCAAAGCGGTCCCGGCGCAGCTACATAAATTATATTATCATTTTCAGGATGAATACAGATTTTAGAAATGTGTTCAACACTATCGAGTCCAATTTTTTTCCAGTTATCACCGGCATCTGTAGATTTGTAAATTCCTACGCCATAGGAAACGGAATTACGCATATTACTTTCACCGGTGCCAGCATAAATAATTTTCGGTTGTTTTTGATTAACAGCTAAAGCACCTATAGATTGACAATATTTATCAAAAATAGATTTGTAAGAAGCACCTGCATTGGTAGATTTCCAAATGCCCCCGCCCGCGGTACCAATATAAAGCGTTTTGCCTTCATCTGCATTTACACCTTCAATGGCTGTAATTCTTCCGCTCATAGTGCCGGGGCCAAGTTGCCGGGCTTCCATAACGCCAAACATACCGGCGTTAAACCGAACCTGTGCTTGGCATAATACATTTAAACCCAAAAGGGCGACGCACAAACGTATAAACATAAAAATTTATTTAGGTAATTTAAATACGGAATCTTCCAGTTTTGGATTTATTTCAATTTTGGTAAATATTGTTTCACCCCAACCACCTCCTACCGCCATAGGATATACTATCCCTTCAGGTAAACGGGTATAATTGCTGTAGAGTGTAGACGACTCAATTTGTTTTCCATTAAGATTTATTTTTTGCGATTCTTTAATTATATAAAACGAAATGGCATCCATATAAAACGTTGTTTCCTCACCCTCTTTACCAATCATTTTAAATTTGTGGCATTCGGTACCATCCATATCATCTGTTCCTAAATATTCTAATGTTTTACCAAGTTCTTTGTAGGTAATAAACGCATCACCCAAATGCAAACCATCTTGCCCTTTTTTTACTTCATCAGCTGTCATAGGCTCTGGCTTGGTTTGTCCCTGAAAGGGCATAAAATTCCAGCCTTCGGTGGGCGTTAGTATAGAATAGCCATCCATGCCCATAAAGCTGATATTTTGTCGCATACCTTTTTTGTCTGACTGAATAAATGTGAGTTTAATTTCTGCGCCATTTGATTTTAGCATGGCTTCTGAGCGCATGGTTTTTATTTTGTCCCATGATTCGCGTCCGCCAATGGCCTTAATATGCTGTTCAATAATGTTCTGATAATTTTGACCCTGAGTTATACCCGAAAAAAAAAGGGAAATGAGTAAAATAATAACGCTTGAATTTATTGTTTTCATAGTAATCAAAGGTAGAGAATTATAAAGAGTATAACATATATCATTTTGGTTTTAATTAACATTACTAAGCACATCAAAACACCAGATTCCTATTAACTTTAAAAAAAATAAACTATGTCAACACAACAACACTGGGGTTTAGATCCCCATCACAGCGAAATTAATTTTAAAGTGCGTCACATGATGATTGCGCATGTAAGTGGAAGTTTTACCAGTTTTAATGTTCAGGCTGAAACCGAAGGCGACGATTTTTCAAAAGCCAAAGTACGTTTTGACGCCGATGTAAACAGTATAAATACCAAAAACGAGCATCGCGATACCCATTTAAAATCTCCGGAATTTTTTAATGCCGAACAATTTCCAAAAATTACTTTTGTAAGCACTGCCATTCGTCCGGTAGATAGCGGCTATGAAATTGAAGGCGCGCTTACTGTAAAAAATATTTCAAAACCGGTTACCCTAAGGGCTGAATTTGGTGGAATAGGTAAAGACCCCTATGGCAACACTAAAGCCGGTTTTACGTTAGCAGGTAAAATAAATCGAAATGATTTTGGTTTAAGTTGGAATGCCCCCCTAGAAACCGGTGGAGTATTGGTTGGCGAAGAGCTAAATATTTCAGCAGATATTCAATTGAGCAAACAATAAAATTTCAATACCATAAAAAAAGCCCTCATAGAGGGCTTTTTTTATATCCTTAAATAACCTTGTTATTTTTCTATAATTAGTTTTTTCTGAATCTGACCTTCAGGACTGCTTATTTTTAATAAATATAAACCGGCATTTAAATCTGTCCAATTCAGTTGCAATGGCAAATGGGTATTTGGCCAGTCTACACTTTTAATACATGCACCATTTAAAGCATACACATTAACTTTGGCAGATTCCGCATAACCTTGCGCATACACCAGTTCAAAAGCACCGGCATTAGGTTGAGGATATACCTGTAAAAAGGCGGATTCCAAATTAAAAATTCCGGATATAATCTGATTGTATTTAATGGCCGGCGGACTAACATTAATGTAAACAAATCCTGCGCCTCTGTAAATAGAGTAGCTGGCACAAGCCGAAGCGGTAGCACCACAGTTAGCCGTTACGGTTAAGCAAATAGGGTACATACCTGAGGCAGAATATTGATGTGATGCATATAAGCTGTAAGTATTTGAGCCGTCACCCCAGCTCCATTGCGCGTTTGATACATTCCATGGAAAAGAGGGAATGGCAGTCCAAACCTGATTAGTACCAGTAGGGACTACTGTAAAATTAGCATTAGCCACACATGGAATACCCGTTACCGAAAACGTTTGAAATTTAGTTACGGTACATAAAGGTCCATTGGAAAGAATTAGATTAACGCCATATACACCTGCACTGGGATAGGTTGCGGAAGGTGCGGCTAAAAAGGATCCAAATCCGTTACCAAAATTCCAGGTATACGATGTGTTTGCAGTAATACCTTGCCCGGCAGCTGAAAAATTTAGCACACCGTTATTTGGACTACTAATTATTGTAGGATTTGCTAAGCCACAGGTATTATTGTTTACACTTACAGCTTGAAACGCAGTATCAATACAACTAGGCGTAACACTGCTATTCATAACCATTAAGGTGGCAGTGTAATTGCCATTGGCATAAACATGCGAAGTTACAGGATTTGTTCCGCTGCTTGCCTGCGCCCCATCTCCAAAAGTCCAAAAATAAACATATCCATTCAGGGTTCCGGTAGATGTACTTTGAAAATTAACCAACCCATTAGCACTGTTTGTTTTTGTAAACGATGCAATTAAGTTGCAATACGTGTTTACATTAACGGGAATTTGTATGCTGGAAGTACAAGCGGGTGTAGCATTATTACTGGCATAAAGTGTAGCCGTATAAATACCATTGGCAGAGTAGGTATGTGCAGGGGACATTAAATTACTTGTGCTGTTATCTCCAAAATTCCAGGTATAGGTTGTGGCCGCCAAAGTGCCTGAACTGGTATTATTAAATTGCACCTGGCCGGAGACCGACTGGGTAAAATTAAAATTAGCATTTAAGTTACAGGGATTGGCATTAACGTTGGTAATGGTTATAACCGCTGTGGCTCCTGATGAACACGTTGGCGCCGAACTTAAAATAAATAAATTTACCGTGTAAGTGCCATTTGCTGTATAGGTATAGCTTGGAAATTTGCCTGCATTGCCGGTACCTGTAAATGTTGGCGCACCATTGCCCCAGGTCCAGTAATATACAGTAGTAGCCGTATTGGTTAGTATGGATGTTGAGCTAAAGGTAACCAAGCCATTAGCACCATAATTAAAGGTGAAACTGGCCTGGCAAGATTGTGAAAAACTAAATTGAGAAGCCAACACTAAAACTAGCGTTAAGGCAAAGGTTTGGTAAAATTTTGATTTCATTTGATAAAATTATAAAAATTAAAATCTTATATATTTCAGTCCACATCGTTTAATATGTTTAATTCGTAAACAAAGCGTTTTAATTAGGGAATCAAATATGTACTCAATGAACAGAATGTTATAAATTCTATTTGATGTTTAAAATATCCATCGAAATCCTAAACCAATTATGGCAAAACAAAAACTGTAAATCCAGATAAACCGTCTTAAATTATTTTCAAATGCATTTTTTTTACGTTTGGCACTAATAAATAAAATTCCCAAACTAATTAAATGCGAAAAGATAATGGTGTTTTCTAAAAGCAGCGCGCATTTATTGGCGCTAAGTCCCCATTCAAAAATCCTAAAACACACAGCACACAATACAATGGCATCCAGTAATAAGCTTAAACCAATAAGACCCAGTATAAGCACCCTGTTATACCAAAAAATAGTCATATTGTCTAAACTTATAAAGAGGTTTAAAACCACAGCTAAAACAGCTATTAGCGTAGCATTAAGAATTACTAAAACATCGCGGTCAAAAAACGGATTTTTATCTGCAAAAATTACGGCAGGCACATAAATTAATAGTGCCAGAAGTACCGCTGGCGAAAACCATTTGGCAATACGCTGTGCCATACCACTAACACTGTTTTGGGGCAAATAAACCGAAAATGCTGCAGCGCATAGCATTATGGCTGCTGCGGGTAAAGCCATATGTTTAAAGTAAATAATTTCTACAGGAATTTTTATTAAATTAAATAAGGCCACGCATAAGGCACTAAAAATAAATCCGGCAATTCCCATCAGTCCAGTAAACAAAATAAAATCGCTTGTAAATCTAAAAAAAGAAAATGCCCTTGTTTTTAAATCAATATTTTGAAACCCCAATCCTCCCATAATCCAGAGTAAAAGCGGAATATGAATACAGCTTAAAATATAGCTTTGCGAGGAGGCATCAGCCGGCATGGTATTTATACTTATACAACACAGTGCCGCTAATAAATACAAAGTAATAATGTGAGGTTTACGATTTACTTGTAAATTAAAATAAACAGCCCAAATAAAGGGAATGGTAATTAGCCCTATGTTACGGCTAAAAAAGAAACTTTCATCCAAGCCAAAAATCCAAGGTAATTGCGTGCACAGTGCGCTGCCTAGGGCCGGAATCCACAAACGTATAGAAAATTTGGGTAATGCAGCAGATTTAGGTTTAAACCGATAGTACCAACACTGGGCCACCGGGTGTAAGGTATTGTCGGGCCAAATATTTAAAAAGGCACGTTCAAACGATTTTGAATTATCGCGGTACAGTTTTTCAAGTTCCTCAGGCGCATCGAGGGCTGCTTTAATTTTTAAATTCAGCTGTGATATTTCAGTGTTCATTAGTAGTTTAAATTAACAGTGAATCAGGCTATTGTGGGAGGCGGCTCCATCATATGCCCGCATTGTTTGCAGGTACGTAATGCAGTGCTTGAATAAAAGCGTTTAAACTCACCCTGAAATTGCGTTGCAATATCGGTAAGATTAAAATATACTTCGTGCAATTTATTATTACAGTTTTCGCAAAACCACAACAATCCGTCTTTTTCATTATTTTTTTTACGGTGCTCAACTACTAATCCAATGGTATTGGGGCCGCGTTTGGGATTGTGGGGCACTTTGGCAGGCAGTAAAAAAATATCACCTTCATTAATTGTTAATGTTTCTGCTTTGCCGTTTTGCTGAACCACAATCTCAATAGTTCCTTCAAGCTGATAAAAAAATTCTTCTCCTTCGTTATAATGAAAGTCTTTTCGTGAATTAGGACCACCCACCACCATAATAATAAAGTCTGCATCTTTATATATAACTTTATTGTTAACGGGTGGCTTTAACAAATGACGATTTTCTTTTATCCAAGATTTTAAATTAAAAGGCGGTATAAGCATAATTAAAGGTATTAATTAGAAATTAAAAACTTTTTTTGTATTAAATATTCTGCAATTTGAACCGCGTTAGTTGCTGCACCTTTTCGTAAATTATCAGAAACTATCCATAAGTTAAATGCATATAAAGCAGAGGGGTCTTTACGAATTCGGCCAACCCAAACCGTATCGTTTTCATGGGCCGTTATAGGCATGGGGTATTGATTTTGTTGGGGATCATCAAACACAACGCAGCCTGTTGTATTGGAAATAATCGTACGCAATTCAACTTCACTTATTGAGCTTTTAAACTGTACATTAACACTTTCGCTATGTCCACCCATAACAGGAACTCTTACAGCTGTTGCAGTAATAGCCAGTTCAGGGCATTCTAATATTTTTTGGGTTTCTTGTATCAATTTATGTTCTTCTTTTGTGTACCCATCGTTTAAAAATATATCAACCTGCGGTAATACGTTTAAATCTATTTCGTGGGGGTATATTTTATATCCGTCATAATGGCCTTTACGCTCATTCATTAGCTGTAAAACGGCACGGTTTCCTGTACCAGTTACACTTTGATAGGTAGAAACCACGATGCGTGCAATGTGATGTGTGCGGTGCGCATTATATAAAGCCATAACCATTTGAATGGTTGAACAATTTGGGTTGGCAATAATTTTATGGTTTAAAGAAATGGTATGCGCATTAATTTCAGGCACTACCAGCGCTACAGTATCATACATGCGCCAGGCAGATGAATTGTCAATTACCCAGCAGCCTGCTGCCGCAAATTTAGGTGCCCATTCTAATGATGGGCCTGAACCTGCCGAAAACAAAGCAATCTGAGGCTTGGCTTGTAATACTTCAGAAACCTTTTGTAGGGTATAAGATTGAGATTGATACGTAAATTCTTTACCGGCAGATGCATCTGAGGCTGCCAGATATAATTCAGAAATGGGCACTTGCCGTTCGGTAAGTACCTGTAATATTTTTTGACCAACCAAACCCGTGGCACCAATTATTGCAATTTTATAGCTCATGTCTTCCAGCGCTGCAATCGGCGCATACCGCGTGTAAATAACCAAGATAAAATTGCGGAGTGTCCTTGAGCGCGCATTTTAGTTCTGCAAAATTCCTGAAATTCTAAAACGGTTCCGTTAAAAGTAAAGGTGCCGTTTTGGTAACAATAACTGCAATATAATACCGATTTACGTCCGTTACTTTCACTACCCCCATGTAGAGGATCTTTATGCATCGGCATACCACAGCTTTGGCAAAACCTTGCAGGTTTGTTTTTCATTGTTTAAAAATACATAATATCGCTTGATGGTAATTGATTTTAAATACGTGCCTTATATATTTTATTGTAGAGAAATAACC
>Ga0255100_1000266_pt1 | contig 22580 bp, 15 predicted proteins | sample Colum_Colum_RepB_2_FD_188449 | JGI IMG/M metagenome (GOLD analysis project Ga0255100, IMG submission 188449) | Freshwater microbial communities from Columbia River, Oregon, United States - Colum_Colum_RepB_8d | ecosystem: Environmental > Aquatic > Freshwater > River | place: USA: Oregon...
AGCTAATTTCAAAGCCCGCGATCCGATTGGGTCGCGGGCTTTTTTGTGTCTCTCAGGATTCACTCTCAGAGGATGGGGTTTGCCATCCCCTGGGTGAGCACCGCAGTCACGGGTCCCAGTCGGCTTCTATTGAGTCTGTCGGGTGGTTGCCCAAGGCCGGTCGGTGGGTCGATTAATCGTGGAAGCGGTTTTTGTGGCCAACGACTTGACGGTGCTACTTCCGTCGGAGATTCCTTTTCAGCCGTCGTTCCTTGGCGACGATTGTTTTTCTTTCATTTACTCACCTTCATCATGGCCGAAACTCCGGAAATTCCTGAAGCCAACGATCCGTTCAGCAAACAGGTCGCAATCACCATTGCCTTGCTCGCGGTGGTACTGGCGGTGATTGAAAACAAGGGCGACAACGCCAAGACCGATGCCATCATCAAGACCAGCGAAGCGGCGAATCGCTGGGGCTATTATCAGTCCAAGAGCATCAAGCAGAATCTCTACGAGACCGAATTGGAGATTCTCTCGCATCTGAAACCATCCGTCCCCGATGCGGGTGTGGTGGATCCTGAGGCAGCCTCCCGAAAGAAGGCGTTGCTGGCCTCCATGGAGAAGGCGGCCGCGACCGCCAAGCGCTACGATTCTGAGAAGGGGGACATCAAGAAGGAGGCCGAGCAGTTCGAAGCGGCGGCGGAAGCCAACGGAAAGATCAACGACCGCTGTGATCAGGCCATCCTAGCCCTTCAAATCGCGGTGGTGATTTGCTCGGTATCGATCCTCTCTCGCTGGCGCCTTTTCTGGTATATCGGCGTCGGTCTGGGAGTGGCCGGTGCACTCATCGGAATGAGTGCATTCCGGCTTTGATCGGGATGCTATCCGAATGGGACTTCGGGCCTATGGGGCCGTTCGTCAGTCACAGAATATTGGCGGCCAATTCGGCCAGATCGCTGCGCTCGCCTTGTTGGAGTTCTACGTGCGCGGACAAGGCCTGTTCCTTGAAGCGGCTGATGATGTAGTTGAAGCCGTTGGAGGCCACATCGACGTACGGATTGTCGATTTGATAGGGGTCGCCGGTGAGGATGATTTTCGTGCCGTGGCCCACACGGGTGAGGATGGTCTTGGCCTCCAGCGGCGTGAGATTCTGGGACTCGTCGACGATCATGAACTGATGGGCGATACTGCGTCCGCGGATGTAGCTCAAGGCCTCCACCACAATGGTTCCGCTGCGGAGCATGTCGGCGGCCCGGCGGTGTTCATGCCCCATGTTCAGGTCGCCCAGCATTTCGAGGGCATCATGGATGGGCTGCATCCAGGGCGAGAGTTTTTCGTCGAGCGATCCGGGCAGGAAGCCCAGTTCCTTGCCCATGGAAACGGTCGGACGTGCGACCACCAGCCTGCGGAACTCACGGTCGTTGACCGTTCGCTTCAGACCGGCGGCCAGAGCCAGCAGCGTCTTGCCGGTGCCGGCCTTGCCCATGAGGGTGACCAACTTCACCCGCTCGTCCAGCAGTGCATCCAGGGCGAAGTGCTGTTCGCGGTTCTTGGGCCGGATGCCCCAGACATTCTGGCAGTCTTGGAGGGGGATGAGCTTGGTTCCAGTGGCATCCACCTTGCACAGCACGGTCCGCTTGAGGTTCCCCTCCTCGATGAGGGTGCAATATTCGTTGGGGAATCGGACGCGTCCGGTGGGCAGCGCCACCTCACCATTGAACTTGAGTCCGGCGATGGCCGCCGCCGGCATCGTCAACTCGAACATCCCTGTGTAGAGGTCCTTCAGGTTGACCTGATCGGTCTCGTAGTCTTCAGCGGCCAATCCATAGACGTCGGCCTTGAGTCGCAGGTTGATGTCCTTGGTGACCAGGATGGTCGGACGGGACCGTTGATGGGTCTGGATGCAAAGGGCTTGGGCCAGAATGCGATTGTCCATGCTGCCAGTGGCCATCACATCCCGGGCGGGGCCTTCCTTGGGCGGCGAGAGGAAAATGATTTGAAGGCGGCCACCATTGGCCAAGGCGACTCCTTTGTTGAGGTTGCCCTCACGGCGCAGCGCATCGAGTCGACGTGAGACGGTTCGGGCATTTTGCCCCCGCTCGCTGGTCTCCCGCTTGAATTTGTCGACCTCCTCCAGGACCTCGATCGGTATCAGGACGTTGTTGTCCTGAAAGTTGAGCAGGGCGTTGGGGTCGTGCAGGAGGACGTTGGTATCGAGAACGTAGTTCTTGATCCGAGGTTTCCCGGATTCAGGTCCGGTAGAAGCGGCGTTGCCCCGGGATTTGCGGGGAGCTTTCGCGAGGCCCTTGGCCTTCGCGCCGATCGGATCCGATGCGCTATCCAGCACGCACGGTTGATGCGTCCGACAGAGGCTGGGTTCAAGATGAATTCTTACTCCATCGAGAAATAGGCCATGGATCGCCGTGACTTTTCGGTGACGGTAAGAAAAGAAGCCATCGGACACCCTTTGTCTACGGGCATGTCTCAAAGTCGTGCCCATGAAGATGCATGAGCGATTCGAAGAAGAGCGCGGCGAAGTGGTGGAGTTGATTCCCTGTGGCGGACATTTGCCCGAGGGATTGACCGAAGGATTTCAAGTGCGGGTGGTCCGTCGCATGGAGGGCGATCGTCGTTTGGTGGAGCGCGAAGGGCAGGAATGGGTGGTCAACCTGACGCAAATTCGATTCCGTCGTCGTTCTCCCGCAGCGGTGGCGGTTGCCACCTGTGAGACTTGGAACTTGCCGTTGCGCGGTGTGCGGCCTCAAAGCTCGAGCCACCGGGGAGTTGCAGCCATCAATCCGGGTTTCCGGCGGTCGGGGCACTGACCGATTTGACCGCAGTGGGGTATTCTTCCGCGTTGCACCCAGGGTCTCCCCGGCGCGAGAGTGTCGGCCTCATGTCTGTACAGGTCATCGCCGTCGCCAATCAGAAAGGTGGGGTGGGGAAGACAACCACCAGCATCAATCTTGCCGCAGGACTCGCGATGCGGGGCTACTCCGTGCTGCTCATCGACCTGGATTCGCAGGCCAATGCCACCAGTGGACTGGGTTTGGAAAAGACCGAGGGCGGGAGCGTGTACCGTCCGTTGCTGGGATTGGGCAGTTTGGAAGACCGCATTCGTCCGACGGCCTATCCCAACTTGTCGATGATCGGCAGCGAGTTGGATTTGTGCGGTATCGAGGTGGAGTTGGCTCGGTCGGAAGATGCCGTGCTGCGACTCCGAAAAATCCTTCAACCCTTGAAGGATTCGGGACGCTTTCAGGTCATCCTGCTCGATTGTGCTCCGTCGTTGGGCATCATGACTCTCAACTGCTTTGCCGCGGCCGATCGGTTGGTCGTGCCGCTGCAATCCGAGTATTACGCTCTGGAAGGCATTGCCATGCTGAGTCGCGTGATCAATCAGGTCCGCGATAACGGCATCAATCCGGGTTTGGAGATCTTGGGTGTGGTGATGACGATGTTCGACTCCCGTACCCGACTGGGACAGAGCGTGGTTGCCGAGGTGCGGCAGCACTTTGGCGAGAAAGTCTTCGATACGGTCATTCCCCGGACTACCCGATTGGCCGAGGCTCCCAGCCACGGCAAGCCGATCATGGCTTACGATCCCTACAGCGCGGGCGCCGCAGCTTATGAGGTGCTGTCGGGCGAGGTGGCGCAGCGACTGGGATTGCCCGGGGCGGTCTGATTTCAGGTTCGGACGGGTGACGGGTGGCGATCCAGGGGCGTCGTATGAGGACCGTCGCCCCAGCATTGAGCAAGCACTGACCGAGGACGGACTTTCCCCGGCAGGGTTCTATGTGGCAGGGTTTGCCCATGAGAATCCCCGCCGCGATTGGTACCGTGCTCGTTTGGCTGTTTGTTTCGGCCATGGAGGTTCTGGCTGCTGATCGGCCCAACATCCTCTTCATCATGACCGATGACCATGCGGCCCACGCCATTAGCGCGTACGGCAGCCGGATCAATCGGACCCCGAATCTCGACCGGTTGGCCGCCCAGGGTTTGCGTCTGGACCGGTGTTTTGCCGGCAACTCGATTTGCACGCCGAGCCGCGCGACTCTTTTGACCGGGCAGTACAGCCACCGCAATGGGGTGCCGGTGTTCAATGACATCGATCCTGCCAAGACCACCGTGGCCCACCGGATGCAGCAAGCCGGGTATTACACGGCGATGCTCGGCAAGTGGCATCTGGGCTCCGACCCGCAAGGCTTTGACGATTGGAACATCCTGCCCGGGCAGGGGCGCTACAACGATCCTGTCTTGTATGACCGAACCGGACACCGCATCTACAAGGGCTACGTCACGGAGATCATCACGGAGTTGACCGTGGGGCTCCTGAAGAACCGGCCGAAGGACAAACCCTTCTTCCTCATGTGCCATCACAAGGCGCCCCACCGGGAGTGGACGCCTTCCGAGAAGTATCGCCGCGAGTTTGCCGGGCGCGAGTTTCCGGAGCCGCCGACGTTTCGGGACAACTACGAAGGCCGAGCCGATGGCCTCAAGCAGAACCACCAGTCGGTGTTCAAGAACCTGACGCGGCACGACCTCAAGATGGTTCCGCCCGAAGGGCTGGTCGGGCAGGAGCGGCAACGGTGGATGGGGCAAGTGCCCAAAGAAGTGACCGTCCGCGAGAACGGCCAGGAGCGCGTCTTGCGAGGCGACGACCTCGACCGGTGGAAATACAACCGCTACTTGCAGGACTATCTCGGTTGTGTTCAGAGCGTGGACGACAGCGTGGGTCAACTGCTCGATTGGATTGACGCGAACGGCCTGAAAGACAACACGGTGGTGATCTACACCAGCGACCAGGGGTTTTTCTTGGGTGACCACGGGATGTACGACAAGCGCTTCATGTATGAGCCATCCTTCCGCATGCCGTTCCTGATGCGTTGGCCGGGCGGGATCCGGCCGGGCACCGTCAGTGAGTCCCTGGCGGTGAACTGCGATTTTGCACCGACTTTTTTGGATTTGGCCGGGGCGCCGATTCCGGCCGATATGAACGGTCGGAGCCTGCGGCCGCTCTTCAGCGGAAAGGCCCCGGCGGGCTGGCGGCAGGAAGTTTATTACCGCTATTACCACGATCCGGGCCATCACAACACACGCGCTCACCTCGGGGTTCGTACGGCCACCCACAAGCTCATCCACTACTGGAAGATCGACCAATGGGAACTCTTTGATTTGGTTCGGGATCCCAACGAGATGAAGAATCTCGCCAGCGACCCGGCCTCACAGACCGTGATGGCCGACCTCAAGGCACGTATCCTGCGCCTTCAGGCGGAGTTGGGCGACACCGGCCAGTTCGCCGACAAGATCCCGGCCGACACGGTGGATCGCCGTCCGAAGCAGATGGACCACAAGCATCCGGACTCGCCGCTTTGAGTTCGGATTCCGTCGTCAGCAACAACTGCTCGCGGTGGAGCTTGCGGATCAGTCCTTAGGCTCGGGCAACCAGCAGGCGATGCCGGCGGCCGGGATGAAGAGGATCGCCGCGTAGAGCAGCGCCTGGCGGACATCGCCGACCTTGGTGAACAGACCGAAGAATACCGTGCCGCCGGCCGCGATGAGTCGGCCGATGTTGTAGCAGAAGCCCGCACCGGTGGTCCGGAGCAGGGTGGGGAACAGGGGTGGCAGACACATGGTGAAAAGTCCGAACACCCCCTGACACAGTCCGATAAAAAAGAACCCGATGAGGACGGTGGAGTGAGTTCGGGCCTCCAGAAAGGTCAGTCCCATCACCACGCCGTAGATGAGGCAGAAGGAAACGACCGCCTTGCGATAGCCCACCGCCCGCGCCACGGCGGCGGCTGCGTAGTTGCCCAGAATGGATCCAGCCATCAGCACCATCAGGGCGATCACGGCGGCTCGGTTCTGGCCCGCGGATGCAAGGTCGCGGACCTCGGGCAGGTCGCGGATGTACTTCTGCTGCCAGAACATGAAGGTCCAGTGCGCGGTCAGCGACACGCCGCAGATGGTCAGGACGATCCACGTGGTCTTGGCGACCTTGCCGCGGAAGAGGTCGGTGAGGCCGGGAGGCTTTTCGGCTCCGGTACGGGCGGCGTGCCATTCGTCGGTTTCCGGAACCGCGCGCCGGATCCACAGCACGATGAGCGCCGGAAGCACGCCCACGAGGAAGATGTAGCGTGGTTCCGTGTTCTCGAAGAGGTAGCCGAAGAAGCAGGCGAGCAGCACGCCGACGTTGACGGCCGTCTGCAGCGTGGCGGCGATCCAGGGCCGCCAGCGTTTGGGCCAGGTCTCGGACAGTAGCGAGGCGCCCACAGCCCATTCGCCGCCGATACCAAGGGCCGACAGGAATCGGAACGCCATCAGGTGCCACCATTCCGTGGAGATCGCCGAGAGTCCGGTGAAGCCGGCGTAGCAGAGGATGGTGAGACACAGGGCTCGGCTGCGGCCCATCAGGTCGCCCACGCGTCCGAAAAAGGCACCACCCAAGGCCCAACCCACTAGGAACGCCGCATTGATGAGCGCGCCTTTCTCGCCCACTTGCTTGTCGGTGCGGGGCAGGGCCAGCAGCTGGGCGACGAACGGGGTCGCGACCAGCGTGTAGATGTGCATGTCCAGCCCGTCGAACATCCAGCCCAGCCAGGCGGCCAGACCGGACTTCTTCTGTTGGGAGGTCAGGTCACGGAACGAGGCGGCTTCGGTCGGGGCGCTCATGGCGGGATCACGCAATGAACCCAGACCGCGTGACGCATCTCAAGCCCGGATGCGGGCCGCAGAGATACTCTTTCGGGAAACTCGGGTGGGGACCGATTTCCGAGCGGTCCATCGGGCCTGCCCCGGCGCTTTCGGAGAAACCCATCGGATCGGTAGATCGCTTCCCAGCTCCTTCAGCCTGGCCTGTCGTTCCCCAAGACCTATTTCAGGGCCTCGCACTGGCGTCGCAACGCTTGGTGGAGAATCCACGCGGTGTCTGGGCCCACTGAATTCACCTCGCCGTAGGGAGCGCCGGGGGCTCCGAACAAGTGCGGGGGCTCGGTATCCCATTCCGACTTGGGAATGATATAGCCGATCTCGTCGTTGGCCAGGCCGAGCACGAACTTCACCCGTCCGGGCATGAGTTCGCGCAGCGGAGGCACCTCGAGGGGCTCGATGTCATAGTCGCCACCCGGGGCGCGCACGATGCCGCCGTTGACGATCTCCGGGTACACCTCGCCGGGGATGCAGGCCATGGAGACTTCCCCGAGTCGCAGGATGCCTACCTCGGTCCTGAAGTGCAGCCAGCGGCTGTGACCCCGCTCGAGCAGGCCTAGGAGCGAGGCCGCCATGAAGCCCGGGTTGCGCAGAGGCAAGTCGAGGGTCCGGACCTCGATGCCGATGGGCAGAGCGGCGACGCCCGCATCCTTGGCCGAGGCAATCCGGTCGAGGATGCGGGAGGCGATCTGGTTGCCGACCGCCCGGGTCTTGTCGTGCGAGGGTTCCTTGAAGTCGGTCTTCAGGAACGGGTCGTTCACGGTCACTGAAGGGTGCGTGGTCATGAGGCCGCCGACCGCGCCATTCACATACACGTGTGTGCCGCCGAGCCCAGGCTTGTGCAGTGTGCCTCCGTAGCGGATGCCCTTTTCCAGGGACTCCCGAATGATTCCGGGAAAATCGGCCGTGATGTCGCGATTATTGGACCATGGCGTCTCTGGGTGATTGGCCCAGCCCACGAGCGTGCCGAGGGTTTTGCCCTGGGCGGCCTCGACGAAGTGCAGGACCCGCACATCGGGGTCGTACACCTCGGGCTTCCGCGTGTCTGCCACGAGCCCGGCGGGCGACACGGTCAACTCATGGGCCGCCATGCGGGCCGGTTGGAGGGCCTTCACCGCATCGTCGACCACTCCGACGCAGGCGGCGATGACCTGCTCGCGGTAGCGGGGGTTGACCCCGGAATGGAAGGGGTCAGGTCCCCAGAGCCCCAGGAGGTCGGGGGTCGAGTGGTTGTGCGTCGAGCAGACCACCGTGTAGTCGACCTTCAGATCGGCCGAGAGGCGCTTGCGGACGGCGACCACGTCGTCATGGAAGAACCCGATGGCGTCGATGGAAACAAGAGCGATGCGGTGCTGCCCGTTGTCGATCACCACCCCCACTGCCTCGAGGTTGTCGTGGATGTTGGTGGCCGAGCGGCCTTGGCTGAACCCCGCCATCCAGACGGGTTCGGCCGGGTTCTTCAGGTCCGGATTGAGATCACGCCGGCCAAAGCCCACCTTCAGCGAGCCCGCCGCTCCGGCTGTCGCTGGGTGAGGATGGTGCAGTTCGACCGAGTAACCGGGTTGGCGATCGCGGGTGACCCAAAGGAAACGGGCCACCACGGCGGCCACCAACAGGACGACCGACACGGCAAACCAGCGGAGCAGGCGTTTCCAGAGAGCAGGCTTGGCGGAGGGGCGGGACATGCGGAGACGCTACGGGGCGAATGGTCCGGCGCAATGCGCTAGAAGGGAACGAACCGCCGGTGGGAGGAATCGGGTGTGCACCCTCATCCCCGGCGAGGCGCTCCTCCCGGCGGACGCGCTCAGACGTTGAGCAATTCTTTGGGGATTTCCACGCGGCCGCCCTTGAGAACCGCTTCCTGTGCCTTGGCGGCCATGACCACGGCGCGGTAGCCCACCTCGGCGCTGGCATCGGGCTTGGTGCCGTCGTTGACGTGCTCTACGAATTTCTCCAGCGCGTAGCGGACCGGGGAGTCGGTTTCCGATGCGGCTTCGGCCGGCTTTTTGCCCTGTGCGAGGATCTTGGTGGCATTGGCCACCAGGGCGATGCCGGAGTCGGTGAGGAAGTCTTCCTTGCGGGCGTACACTTCCCAACCCAGCAACTCGGCGTCGGATTCCTTGAACATCCACGCGCGGTTGTCGCGGATGAGCACCGCGGCGGAGGCGCCGAAATAAATGTCGTGTTCGCCTTCGAACGAGTTGGCCAGCGTGGCGCTCCAGGAATGGCGGACGCCATTGGCGAACTCCATGATCACCTGCACGGTGTCGGCGACCTCGCGGTCATCCTGCCATTGGGTGATGCCGCCGAAGCCCGTCACCGAGACCGGGATGCTGCCGAGGTACCATCCGGCCGTGTCGAGGCTGTGGATGCCGATCTCTCCGACCAGGCCCAGGGAGGTTTCCTTGTACAGGCGCCAGTTGAGGGCCTTCTCGCGGTCGGGATTCGGGGAAGCCTTGCGCCAGCTGGTCTTCTTGTTCCATTGGCCCCGGCTCATCGACGGCTTTCCAGTGGCTCCGGTGCGGATGAACTTCAGCACGTGGTGGTGCTGAGGGTTTTCGCGGAACTGCATGCCGGCCTGGAAGATCTGCTTGGCCGGCAAGGCGGCGGCGGCCTGCGCGATGGCTCGGGCGTCGTCGATGGTGTGGGCGATGGGGGCCTCGAGGTAAACGTGCTTGCCCGCCTTCATGGCGGCGATGGCCAGGTCCTTGTGCTGGTGCGTCGGTGTGGCGATGACCACGGCCTGGACGTTCATGTCGGCCAAAAGTTCTTCAGCGGTGGCGTAGCCTTTGGCGGTGGGAGCCGCATCGGCGGCGCGCTTCAACGTCGACTTGTAATGATCGCAAATGGCGACCACGGGCGCATTGGGCAGCTTGCCGAGGTGCGTGATGATCTCGCGCCCTTGCGGTCCCAGACCGATGACACCGAACTTCACGGGCGGGCCCACCGGCTTCTCCTTGTAGCCCGGGTCGGCCTTGGGCGGCGGCAGCGTCTTGTCACCGGCGGCCTTGTTGGCTTCTTCAGCGGTGATGGGCACGGCTCCCATCAATGTCAGCATGCTGGCCATGGAGGCACCTTTGAAGAAGGTGCGGCGATTGAGATCCGTTCCGGTCGAGTCGTTCTGCATAGGAGAGAGTGAGGTAATCTTACGGAGGTCCCCACCGGAAGCAAACGGTTCGGAGCGACGGAAAATTCAAACCTGGGTGATTTGGATCACATCCAGGTTCTTCAAACCGGTGCGCTCAACAACGGGAGGTCGGCCGTTGTTGAGCGTTCAATGAGTGATGGACTGGCCCCTTTTGTGTAAATGTGCGGGACTGACCCCGTTGGGGTTAGAGGGAGCGCACGAAGCGGTCCATGCGGCCGAGGCCCTTCTCGATGTTGGCGAGGCTGGTGGCGTAGCTGATGCGGATGTAGTCGTCGGCGCCAAAGGCGATGCCGGGGACGGCGGCGACCTTTTCCTGCTCGAGCAACCGGGCGCAGAAGTCGGCCGACTTCAGGCCTGTCTTGGAGATGTTGGGGAAGAGGTAGAACGCTCCCTTGCTGTTCACGCAGGAAACGCCGGGCATGGCGTTGAGCATCTCCCAGGCGCGGGTGCGGCGTTTGGCGTATTCGGCCAGCCAGCCGGGCAGGTGGGCCTGTGAGCCGGTCAACGCCGCGACGCCGCCCTTCTGCGCGAAGGAACAGGGGTTGCTGGTGCTGTGGCTTTGAACAGCATCAATGGCCTTCGCGATGGGCTCCGGTGCGGCCAGGAATCCCAAACGCCACCCGGTCATGCTCCAGGCCTTGGCGAACCCGTGGACGATGATGGTGTGGTCGTAGTGGGCCTTGCTGAAACTGGCCACGCTCTTCACCTGGGCTCCGTCGTAGGTCAGGTGCTCGTAGATCTCATCACTCATGATGAGCACGCCCTTCTCGACGCAAATGTCACCCAGCGCCTTGATCTCGTCGGGCGTGTAGACGCTGCCGGTCGGGTTGCTCGGCGAGTTGAGGATGAAGAGGCGGGTCTTGGACGTGATCGCCGCGCGCAGTTGCGCCGGGGTCACCTTGAACTCGGTCTGGTCAGTGGTCTCAAGGATCACCGGCGTGGCACCGGCCAGTTTCGCCATCTCGGGATAGCTCAACCAGTAGGGGGCGGGAATGATCACTTCGTCGCCCTCCTGGCAGGTAGCCAGAATGACGTTGTAGCAGGAGTGCTTGCCGCCGTTGCTGACAATGATTTGCGACGGCTTGTAAGTCAGGCCGTTCTCACGGAGGAACTTGTCGGCGATGGCTTGGCGCAGTTCCGGGATGCCGCTGCTGGGGGTGTACTTGGTGAAGCCCGCAGCCAGGGCGGCGGCGGCGGCGTCCTTGATGTGCTGCGGCGTGTCGAAGTCGGGTTCTCCGGCTCCGAAGCCTACGACGTCCTCGCCCTTGGCCTTCATTTCCTTGGCCTTCGAATCGATGACGAGGGTGAGGGATGGAGACAGCGAGGCGGCGCGGCGCGCGATCGGGTAGTTCATTTGAAAAATCGGGCGCGAGGTTGGGGTGGACCAACGCCCGCGCAAGGCGGATTTTGGGGGTACTCCGGTTTCCCGGGCAGTGGGTTACTTCGGTAGTGAGACGTTCTTGAGGCGTGGATCCCGCGCTGCCTGCTTCCGCAGGTCGGTCGCTTTGGGGTCTTGGGCCAGTCGGGCGTCACTCAAGGCGAGGGCCTTCATGAGGGCTTCGCTCCCACTGTCCTTGCGTCCGGAGGCGATCTGCACCGCCGCCAAATCATACCACCCTTCAGGTCGGGTGGGCTCGGCGGCGGTGTACCGGGTGAGGGCGGTCTCCACTTTGTCTACCCGGCCCAGTTGACGGTAGCCGTCGACGAGCGACAGGAAGACCTCAGGCCGGGTGCTGCTGTTGGTCAGCAAGACTTCCAAGGCATCCACGGCTTGATTGCTTTGTCCGGCTGAGAAATACGCCGAGGCCAGATCGAACACGGCCTTGGCGTCGGCATTGGGTCCGGAGGCCTTGGCTTTGGTTTGGGCGTTGGCAGTCGGAGCGGCGCCCTTTTGGATGCCTTCGAGTTGCTCCACCAGATTGCGGATGCCGAGGTTGTCGGCATCGAAGATCTCGCAGGTCTTGGCAACCATCAGCGCCTCATCGTAGCGGCCGATGGTGGCCAGCAACTGGGAGTAGTTGAACACGGTCTCCGGGCTGTAGGGGCAGAAGGCAAAGGCCTGCTTCAGCGCGAACTCGGCTTCCTTGATCATCCGCTGCTGCACTTGTGGGCTCGCAGGGGGCGAGCTGATGCGCGTGGCGTAGATGGATTTGCCGATGGCGTTGCGCAGCTTGGAGAAAGCCTTTTGCGCGTTGTCGTCGCGCACGAACGCCGGGTCGCCCTTGAAACCGGTCAGGTCGCGTTGCAAGTAGGTCTTGAGGGCCCAGTCGCAAACTTCTCGGACGGGGGTTTCATAATTGATCCAATTGCCGATGAAGCGCTCCGAATACTGGCTCCAGTATTCATGGTCGCGGCGGACCATTTCTTCGGTGATCTCCGGCACCGGGTTCCGCTCGATCTTCATGATGATGCCGTAGGGCGTCAGGTGCGGGTACATCCAGTCGAGCGGGAAGGATTCTTCGATGTAGAACTCATGCGTGGGGTTCTTGTCGAAGATGACCTTGGTGAGCAGGCCATTGATTTGCATGACCGCCACCTGGCCCGAAACCGAGATGCGCCCGTCCGGCAGCGTGAACACCTGTTCGCCAGGCTTCAAATTGTTGGGATACCGCTTGGCCGCATCCATGGTGTAGTCGGTGAAGGCCTTGCTGGCGTCTTCGGGGGTGGCCGAGAGGATTTCCCGGTCGGGATACAGTCCGCCGGGACTGGCCGTGAACAGACCGGGGTAGGCGCTCTCGAGCAACAGGCGGTTGAGCCGGATGCGGTTGGGCGTCGGCGGGTTCTGGACGGCGAAGGCCTGCACATGAGGGGTGAGCTTCACCGCGGCGAACCGGGCGGGATCCTCGGCCAGCGACGGACCTTTCAGTAATCGGTTGAGCCCGTCAGCCATGGCCTGAGGGGTCGACGCACCGCCGAGTTGGCTCTTCAGGTAGACCGAGAGCGGGTCGGCTGCGGCGTTTACCTGGGCCGTGAATGCGGCGAAGTCCTTGAAGTGGTCCGCCTTGACGAGGGATTCGCCGGCCCGGCGGTCTTCTTCAATGGAGGCCCCGAGACCCTGGACGACGCGATCGAGCGGCGCGAAGAGCGAGGCCAGCGTGTTGGTCTTGCCCCGAGCTTCCGACTTCGTGTCGTTGAGCATGCCCTGGAAGAACGGCTTGTCGTATTGGTATTGGTCGGAGCGGTTGTAATGGGCGCGGATGTAGTCGAGGTAGGTGTTATCGGCCAGGGCGTTCTGGGTGATGATGTACACGTCGCGGCGGTCGAAGCCGGGATCCAGCCGGTGCTGGGACGGCGTGAACGATTCGGCGAAGATCATGTAGGTGGGGCAGAAGCGACCCGGGTCGGTCCCGCCGTAGAGCACGGCATGGGAAGACATGGCCGGGTAAAGCGGGACGCCGTTGGTGCCTTTGGGGGCCTTACCGTGGCCGGCGTCGCGGCCGGGCTCAAACATGTCATGCCCGAACCAGTACCCGAAGAGGTGGCCGCGCTGCTCGTTGTCGCCCCAGTGCGAGAGGATTGAGTCGAAGGGAATGAGGGCGAAGATAGCCAAGACCGGAGCGATACGGAGCTTGTCCCGGTTCAGGAGGATCCATCCGGTGAAGGCCAGCGACAGTGCCAAGCTCAGGGCACCGGCCACACGCAGGATGGTGAAGACCGTGCTCAGATAAATATCGACCAATTCGTACAAGTTGAAGGCGCAGGCCACGGCACCGCCCACCCACATCCAAAAGCGGATGTTGCCCTTGTTGTATTGGGTCACCAGCAGGGCTGCCACGATTGACAGCCCGTAGCCGACGGCCAGCGCGATGATGGTGTGGGAGGTGGTAAAGAAGACCTTCACCAACTCCTTGGCCGACTTGTCGATGCCCGGGTTGAGCAGGATCAGCAGCAGAACGGCCAGACACAGGTAGATGGCCGAGAGGCCGATGAGCCAGGCCCGTTCGCGGAGGCGCATCTTATTGAGGAAGGCAAAGGGCACGAGACCCACGAGGAGGTTGGCCCAGTTGAATTCTTCCCGGGCTCCTTGGGCGTACATCCACAGCTGGCGGAAGATCACCACCGGATCGGTACTCGGGTTGGTCTTTTCATACTGGCCCCGGGTGAAGGCATGGACGAATCCCTCCCAAGTGCGGGGGTAGCCCCAGTTCATGGGCGGGTTCGAGGCCGAAGCGATGGGCATGTACAGGTAGAAGGCTGCACCCACCGCGAAGGCGACTCCTGCGATTAGGACCACATGAATTTGGTCGCCGAGTTTGCCCGTTTCAGAGGCCAGCCAGAGCATGGCGGCCAGCGATCCGAGGCCGACCAAGTTGTAGATCATGAACACGGGCAAATTGCCTTCGAAGGTGTGAATCTTGCCGGCGAAATGGGCCAGCAAGCCCAGGAGCCAGATGATGGTGTTGCCCAGGAAGAAGTCCCGGCCCAGGCGCTTGTCGGCCGCCGCGATGGCGATTTCGATGCCCATGGCGGCCACGATCAGGGTCTGGTGATTGCAGAGGCATAGTCCGAACAAGAAGAACACCCAGTGCAGGTACCGACGGCGATCGGGGCGGTACATCCACATCAGCAGCAGGCAGAACATGCCCACGAGGTTCAGCACGGCCAGTGTGTAGACTTCAACGATGACGCCTTGGCTCCAGATGAATCCATTGAATCCCAGCAGCGATCCGCCGACCCAGGCCGCCACGAAGGTGATGGCGTTTTCCGTGCGTCGGGGCAGGTCCTTGAACAAGTCGATGCCTTCCAGAATGAGGCTCGATCCGCGGGAAATGAGCAGCGCGGTCAGGCCAGCCGAAAGCGCGGCGGCCACGGCTGAGGAAACCGCCACCCGCCACGCGATGCTCGAGAACGGGAGGATCTTGGTGAAGAGCCACGAGTAGATCGTCCATACCGGATACCCAGGAGGGTGCGGTACGCCCGCATACATCGAGCCCACGGCCAATTCGCCGGAGTCTTCCAAGGTGAGGTCGGGCGCCACCGTGTAGAGGTACCCCGCCAGGACAAACAGCGTCACCAAGACGAAGGTCAGCCAGTCCATGGGACGGAACAGTCGCCCGTTGTTTCCAGTCGCCGGTTCAGGTGAGGCCGGGGACGGCGGTTTGAAAGAATGCTTGGTTTCCATTCGAAGGGTCGGATCGGTTGCGGGAGGGCCGTACGGGGGCGGCACCCACGCAGACTGGCCCGAGAGGCTGTTAGTGGAGCGGGGGGAGGTTTGGTTTGTCGACGCGAAATTGGAGAGCCAAGAGGCCCAGACGTTCGCCGTAGGTTGAGTCGGTACCCGGGGTTGGTCTACTGAAGGTCGAAAGTGTTCAGTTCGTCATTGAGAAAAATCTTCTCTGGGCAGCGGGCTGGAGATCGAGGAAAGATCGTGGGGTCGAGTGCAGGAAGGCTCGAACCGCGTTCATGCTGCAACCATTTGCCATATCCGGTGTTGTTCTGGGCATGTCGATGTCCCATCGGGGAACCGTTCACTGGCAGCATCCTTGGATCTTTCGGAGATCCGCCGTAGTCGTTGCCGCGATCTTGGCGTTGCAGGCCAGCGGTGTTCGCGCTGAGGTTTCACCGGTTCCTGCCGATTCCGGGGCATCTGAATCCGTTTCATCGGCCGAGGCTGAAGCATCAACCGAAGCGGCGGTGCCCACCCATCGGTATGCCCGGATTCCCAAGCGCAACGCCTTTGGCATCAAACCGCCCGCGGTTGCCGCGCCGCTTGAGCCCGAAAAGGAGCCGCCGAAGGAGCGCCCCGACTTTTTCTTGACCGGTTTTACCAGCATCCGTGGCGAGAAGCGGGCTTTCGTGGCCTATCAGCCCAAGGGAAAGCCGGTCCAGTACCCGCGTGCCCTGCTTTTGGATGATGAAGTCGATGTCGCCGATGGGGTGCTCAAACTGGTTTCCATCGATCCGATTGAAAAAACGGTGACCATCGCCTTCAACGGCGAGGACATTCCTCTCAATTTCAAAGACAACGCCATCAAGGTGACCTCCTCAGGGGCTCCTTCGGCTCCCGGTGCTCCGATTCCGGGCACTCCGGGTTCGGCTCCGATCTTTAGGGGCAATCAACCGCCGCCGCCTATCATGAATCAGCCCGCCAACGGAGCCGGTGGTGCTCAACCTGGGTTTTTCCCGGGATCGGTTCAAATGGGGGCTGCTCCGACCGTGATTGGTCGAGGGGGAGCCATTCTCAGTGGCGGTTCGGGCACCTTGCAAGCCACACCGATGGGCGCCAATGCCATTCAATCTGGGGGTCCGGTTCATGGTGGCTTCGATGTGCCGGCGATTGCGCCGTCTCCTGATCAATTCGGTGGAACGGTTCCGGCCAACCCCGCCCGCATCGGTCGCAACATCCCGGCTCCTCCTCCTGCGCCATTCCCCGGGCAGTAATATCCTCAGGCAGTGAATGAGGCTCAGCCTCGTCTGCTCTATCTAGGCCGATCGTGCTGAGCCGATGAGTTCTCGGATTTTTTCGGCGTCTTTTCGTCCGGGAGACGATTCGACCCCAGAGGATACGTCCACGGCAAAGGGACGGACTTGGCGGACGGCCTCTGCGATGTTTTCGGGTTTCAGGCCTCCCGCCAAAATCAAGGGGTGTCCGAGTTCCCGCGCCTGCACAGCGAGGTTCCAATCGAAGCGTGCGCCGGTTCCGCCGGCCGTTCCCGGGACGTACGCATCCAAGAGCCAAGCATCGGCGGACTTTCGGAAGTCCGGCAGTCGCTGCAACGTTTCAGGTCCTTGGACTCGGAACGCCTGAATCACACGCACTGGCCCGAGAAGCGACAGACCCACTTCGGGAGGTTCGTCTCCGTGCAGTTGGACCGTGTCGAGGCGTGCCTCGGCAACGGTGGCACGGATGTGCTCGGGGTCGGCATTGACGAAGAGCCCCACACGACTGACGAAGGGCGGGAGGCTTCGTGTGATGGCCGCGGCCCGCCCCGGTTCAATGAACCGAGGCGTTCCGGGTACAAAGACAAACCCCAGCGCGTCGGCCCCGGCTTCGATGGCGGCCCAAGCATCTTCCTCTCGGGTGATGCCGCAGATCTTGATGCGCAGGGCCATGGAGTTCGGGGAGTGTTTTTAGGTCTCTGAAGCCGGGCCTCAGAATTGCCGATCGGTGACCGCACCCTCGCTGGCCGAGCTCACCGTGGCCGCGTATTTGGCCAGAATGCCGCGTGTGTAGTTGGGCTTGGGCTTCTTCCAAGCCTTGAGGCGCGCGGTCAACTCCTTGGCCGGGATGCCCAGGTTGATCTCACGCTTCTTGGCGTCGATGGTGATCGGGTCACCGCTCTTGATCACGGCGATCGGTCCGCCGTCGAAGGCTTCCGGTGTGGTGTGACCGATGACAAAGCCGTGCGAGCCGCCGCTGAAGCGACCGTCGGTGATGAGGGCCACTTCCTTGCCGAGTCCCTTGCCCATGATGGCGCTGGTCGGTGAGAGCATTTCGCGCATGCCAGGTCCGCCCTTGGGCCCTTCGCCACGGATGATGACCACGTGCCCGCTCTTCACCTTGCCCTTGAGGATGCCTTGAAGGGCCTTCTCTTCGTTCTCGAACACGATGGCCTTGCCGCTGAAGGTGAGGCCTTCTTTGCCGGAGATCTTGCCGAGAGCGCCGCCGGGGCAGAGGTTGCCGCGGAAGACGACCAAGTGGCTGTCTTTCTTGATGGGGTTGTCGAAGCTCCGAATGATGTCCTGCCCGGCTGGATAGCTCGGCGCGTTGCGGAGGTTCTCGGCCATTGTCTTGCCAGTGACGGTCATCACGTCGCCGTGGAGCAAGCCCTTGTCCAGGAGCATCTTCATCAGGGGCACTGTGCCGCCAATTTCCACCAGGCGCGCCATGACGTACTTGCCCGAGGGCTTGAGGTCGGCCAGCACAGGCACCCGCTTTCCGACGCGGGTCCAGTCGTCGATGGTCAGCTTCACGCCGGCACAGTGGGCCATGCCGATGAGGTGCATCACCGCGTTGGTGGACCCGCCGAGGGCAATCACGACCGTCATGGCATTCTCGAACGCCTTCTTGGTCATGATGTCGCGCGGGCGGATATTCTTCTTCAGCAAGTTCAGGACGGCGGAACCGGCGTCTTCGCAATCGCGGGTCTTTTCTTGCGACACGGCCGCCTGCGCGGACGAGTTCGGCAAGCTCATGCCCAAAGCCTCGATGGCTGAGGCCATGGTGTTGGCCGTGTACATGCCGCCGCACGAGCCGGCTCCGGGGACGGCCACTTCGGCCACCGCTTCGACGTCTTCGGCCGAGCAGGCTCCGGCGGCGTTTTTGCCGACGGCCTCAAAAATGTTTACCAGATCCACGTCTTTTCCGTCGAGTTCACCCGGCAGGATGGTGCCGCCGTAAACAAAGATGCTGGGCCGGTTCAGTCGGGCCATGGCCATGACGCAACCGGGCATGTTCTTGTCGCAGCCGCCCACCGCCACGAAGGCGTCAAAGCCTTGGCAACCCACGACCGTCTCAATGGAGTCGGCAATCACCTCGCGGGACACCAGCGAGTACTTCATGCCCTCGGTGCCCATGGAGATGCCGTCGGAGATGGTGATGGTGTTGAACACCACCGCCTTGCCGCCGTGTTCATTAATGCCCTGAGCCACGCTGACGGCCAACTGGTCAATGTGCATGTTGCAGGGCGTCACCATGCTCCAGGTGGAGGCCACGCCAATTTGGGGCTTCTGGAAATCGTCTTTCTTGAAACCGGTGGCATAGAGCATGCCGCGGCTGGGAGCGCGTTCGATGCCGTCCACCACAATGGAAGAAAAGGGGCGGGGCAGGGTTTCGCTCTGGGACTTGTTGGCAGGGACCTTGGCAGTCGATCGGCGTTTCATTGAAGCCCGATGGTTGCGAAGCCGTCCTGCTGGCGGAAGAGAGAAAATGACCTTCCCGCGGCCGGCGATTGAGTTCAAATCCCGGGTTCAAATCCACCGTTGCGACTCCGGGGGTGGATCTTTAATCTGCCATCAGGGGTAGATGCCCCGGCAATGAGACACTTTCTCGATTTCGAAAAACCGATCGCCGAACTTCAGCGCAAGCTCGACGAGTTGCGCTCCCAGCCTGGAACCCCTTCGTTGGGAATTTCTTGGGAAGAGGAGATTCACCTTCTGGAAAACAAGATCCAGGAGGCCCAGCGGCAGCTTTATTCGAACCTGACGCCATGGCAGCGGGTGCAGTTGGCCCGCCATCCGCGCCGTCCTTACACGCTGGATTACCTCAAGACGGCCTTCACCGAATTCGAAGAACTGCACGGTGACCGGCTTTATTCGGACGATCGGGCCATGGTGGCTGGTTTTGCCCGGTTGGGTGGCGAGAAAGTCGTGGTGATCGGCACCCAGAAGGGCCGGGACACCAAGGAGAACATCCTCCGCAATTTCGGTTCGGCCCATCCCGAGGGATACCGCAAGGCGCTTCGCCTGATGAAGATGGCCGACAAGTTCGGTCTGCCCATCGTGACCTTGATCGACACGGCCGGCGCCTATCCGGGCATCGGGGCCGAAGAACGGCACATCGCTGAGGCCATCGCCGTCAATTTGCGCGAGATGATGACCTTCGAGGTGCCCATCATCGCTTGTGTCATCGGTGAAGGGGGGTCGGGCGGTGCTTTGGGCATTGGCGTGGCGGACCGGGTGTTGATTCTGGAGAACGCCTACTACTCGGTGATCAGCCCAGAAGGTTGTGCGGCGATTTTGTGGAAGGACCGCACCGCGGCCCCGAAAGCGGCGGCGGCCCTGAAGATCACGGCCAATGATTTGAGTTCGCTCGGTCTGGTGGATGAGGTGCTTTCGGAGCCGTTGGGCGGAGCCCATCTGGATCTTGAGGCAACGGCCGCCACGCTGCGGCAGGGACTACTGCGACACTTGGCCGAAGTGCAGGCGCAAACGCCGGCGCAGCGTCTGGCGTCGCGGTACGCCAAATTCCGTGCCTTCGGTCACTTCACCGAACCGGATTCCCAAGCCGCCTGATGTTGAAGGTTCCATTGATTTTTCGGTCCCTCCCCAAGGAGCGGATCTGGGGTGGGCGCAAGCTGGAGACGGGTTGGGGCAAAACCCTGCCTGACGGTGTGCCTGTGGGTGAATCCTGGGAGATTTCCGATCGCCCCGAGGGTCAATCCGTGGTGGCTGAAGGCCCTTGGGCAGGGACTTCACTGCGCGAATTGATGGAGCATCACGGCCCGGCCTTGATGGGGCGACCGGTGGCACAGGGCGAGCGCTTCCCTTGGCTGATCAAAATCCTCGACTGCCGCGACGACCTCTCGTTGCAAGTGCATCCGCCGGCAGCCAAGGCTCCGGCCTTGGGTGGGGAGCCCAAGACCGAGATGTGGTATTTCGCCGATGCGGATCCCGGGGCCCAAATTTATGTGGGATTCCGCGGTGGGGTGACCCGTGAGGAGTTCGTTTGCCGCTTGGACGATGGATCCGTGGCCGAATGCTTTCACCGCCACCCCATCCGGTCTGGAGACGCCATGTTCCTGCCCAGCGGGCGGGCCCATGCCTTGGGGGCGGGTAATTTGGTGTTCGAGATCCAGCAGAATTCCGACACCACCTACCGGGTGTTCGACTGGAATAGAACGGGTCTCGATGGCAAGCCGCGCGAGCTGCACCGGGAACCTGCTCTGGAATCCATCGATTTTTCAGACACCCACCCGGAGTTGATTCCCGAGTTCTGGACGGCTGCCGCTCCGGGCGTGGCCGTGCGTCCCTTGGTCCGCAATCCTTTGTTTTGCGTGGACTTGGTGCGCATGGAATCCGGGTCGATTCGTGGCGCCGGTGTGGGGAAGGGGCCTGTCGTCATTGGGGGTGTTTCAGGAACGGTCCGACTCATTGTTGGGGATGATCGGCGCGAGGTGCGTCCGGGAGAGTTTGTTCTTATTCCGGCGGTCCTCGTCGCAGTGGCGCGGTTGGAATCTGCGGGTGCTTCAGAAATTCTGATGGTTGCCGATGGGTTATGAATGACCTCCCGGACACCGGACTCCTCTGGAACCCCGCCTGATCCGCAATCTCCGGACCCCGACGAATCTTCCCTCGAGTCGATCGACAATAGCCTGTTGCGGGTTTTGGTGAGCGACCGGTGGTTTCGTCTGGCGGCGGTGGCGGTCACCTTCTTTGTGGCGGTCGTCATTCTGGCGGTGGTTCCGCTGTTCGTGGTTTCCACCCCGGAAATTGATCCGCCGTATCGGGTCAGTCTTCTCGACAAGTTTCAGGCCCGGTCGTTGATCCGGACCGCACGTGCGTCGGGTATGGCGGGAAAGCTGACGGATTCGATGACGGCCTGGCGAACCGCGCTGGCGAATGATCCATCGAGTTTGGAAGCCCGTCAGGGGGCTCTGGAAGTCCTGACAGGAGCCGCACAGTGGAAGTCGGATGATGTTCATTTCGGATACGCCTGCGGGGTAGATTTGCTGAAACGATCTGGGACCAATTCCCAGGATGCCGTGCGCTTTGCCCGTTTTCTGGACCATGTGGGACATTACGATGCGAATGTCGTCCTCTTGCGTGAATTGGCGGCCAAGGACACCGGGGAACTGGCGGGTTGGTTCGCCCGTTCGCTGTTCCTCGCCCGTCGAATGGATCGATTCGAGGAGCTCTGGTATCGGCAGCGCCAGACCTTGGCTGATACGCAACCCATGGCCCTTGTCAGCCTGGCTTGGGAAGCCGGTTGGGGCCCTGTCACCCGGATGGCCGCCGCTCGGGAACGTTTGTTGGCTGCCGAGACGGATCCGCTGCGCCAGACCGAGGCTTCGCTGTTGTTGCTGAGGGTGTTTGAGCAAGTGGGGGAAGCTTTGGCCTACGAACGGACCCTCGCCCGTCGGACGGAGCGTCACGAAGAATCACTGGCCGATTATCTGGGATTGTGGCGTTTGCTGGCGCGGACCGGTCGAACCTCCGAGGTCATGGAACGCCTCAAGACCTTCCGTTTGTCCCCAGCCAGTCCGGGCGAGGCCGTGGGATTGATGGATGCCTTTCAGGCCTTTGGTTTGGCCGATCGTGCCGTGGAAGTGGGGTTGGAGCAGGTGAAGGTCTTTCCGTATGCCCCGGAACTGTGGCTGGCGACGTCGGAAATCCTTCTGCAACGTCAGGATTGGCCCCGGTTGCGTCAAACGGCCATCGGGATGCGGGGAGAAACGACGTTGGCCGGCCGGATGAGCGCCTACAGTTGGTATTTGGATGGCCGGATCGACTTGAGCCTGAACCGGGAATTGGACGCCTCAGCCGATTTCGCCCGGATCGCCGAATGCTCGACCCCGGATGCCGTATTGGTCGCTCGGATGGTGGCCGGTTTGCGTCGAGTGAACCGTACCCAAGACGCCTCGACCTTGCTGCGCCGGGTGCAAAAGGACTTCGAAAAGGATGCCACCTTCTGGTTCGAATTGGCGGCCATTGCATCCGAGATGCAGGACATGGACACGCTCGCGGAGGCGGTTTCCCGGTCCTATCGTCTGGATCCGACCAACCCGGTTTATCGCCACAATCAGGCCGCTGTGATGATTGCTTTGGGGCGTGAGCCGGAAGAAACAGTCCGCCTGACCCTCGAGTTGCTCAATCGGTCTCCGGAGTCGGTTCCTTGCCAAATCAATCATGCCTTGGCCTTGGTCAACCACCGTCGGTTTTCCGACGCCGAGAGCCTTCTGGCGCGGATTCCGTGGGTAGGGCGGTCTTCCGTTGAAGAAACCCAGATCCATTACACCTGGATGTTGATCGAAGACGCGCGTCAACGTGGGGATGCCGCCCGCACTCACGCCACCGCTGTACGCGA
>Ga0255100_1000271_pt1 | contig 22448 bp, 20 predicted proteins | sample Colum_Colum_RepB_2_FD_188449 | JGI IMG/M metagenome (GOLD analysis project Ga0255100, IMG submission 188449) | Freshwater microbial communities from Columbia River, Oregon, United States - Colum_Colum_RepB_8d | ecosystem: Environmental > Aquatic > Freshwater > River | place: USA: Oregon...
CAGAAGCGGGTGAGATGGACGGGCGCGGGTTTGCGGCTGACCAGTTCACCATGCACGAACATGCACAGGACGAACAGACCGACCGAGTAGAGCGGCACTGCATACAGAATCTCGAGCAGTCCCCGTTCCAGCGAGTCCTCGGAGAACCGGTAGGACAGCCCGATGGCAAGCAGCACGGAGGCAAGCGCTGCGAGCGTTTTGTAGATCTGCTGCCGGTACCAGCCCTCGCCATCGAAGCACAGGATGAAGGTCACTAGATAAAGGGCCAGAGGCAGGACCCACAGGAACGGGACCGAAGCCACGTTCTGGGTGATGTGCGTAGTGATGGCCAGCAGAAGCAGCGAGCCTAGCGCAGCCAGCAGCAACCACAGGCCTTGTTCACGCAATGAAGGGCTCGAAGGCGTTGGCGCAGCCAGGGGGGGCTGGATCGGCGGGTCCGCAATTGCGCGCTCTGCTCCAGGCTGCACAGGCTCGAGGACGGCGGGCGCCGTTGTCGCAGAACAGAGCGCGTCGTGTTCGCGTGAATGACGGACCGCACGCCAGGCGCAAAGACCCGCCAGGATTGCAAAGGCACCATACGCCAGCGACCATCCGATGGCCTGCATCCGTCCACTGGCCAGCGGTTCGATCACGGGTGGATACAGGATCAGCGAAATCATCGAGGCGAGATTGGACAGCGCATACAGCCGGTAAACCCGCGCCGTACTGAATTCCCGGGTGAACCAGGCCTGCACCAGCGGGCCCGTGGTGGCCAGCATGAGATAGGGCAGGCCGATGGTGAGTGTCAGCAGCAGCAGAATGCGACCGATCGGCTGAGCCGCGTCTTCGGGCTTGAACGCCGGTGAGGCGACGATGGGCAGAAACGCGAGACTGAGTGCAAGAAGCCCGGTGTGCACCAGAGCCTGCTGACGGGCTTTCAGTCGGCGAATCACCCAGTCGGAATAGAAATACCCGGCCAACAGGGCCACCTGAAAGAACACCATGCAGGTGGTCCAGACGGCGGCCGATCCGCCAAACCAGGGCAGGATCTGGCGTGCAATGATGGGCTGCACCAGAAAGAGCAGGAAAGCGGAAAGCGCGATGGTGCAGGCGTGCAGCAGCATGGATGGAACTAGTCGGACAGGGGCTGGGTCAGCCCCAGCGCCCGCCATTGTGCCTGTACCGCGTCATCCCAGCCGCGGTTGGCCGCCGGGCTGGCTGGGCTGGGGTGCAGGATCTGACCGATCTTCAGGGATCGGGCCAGCGTGCTGTCGAGCCACGGACCTTGCGCGACTGCCTGCAGACGTTGCTGCGCAAAACCGCCCACGCCGATCGCCCACTGCGGCTCGAGCGCCTGCAGCACCCGGGCCAGATGTCGGTCGCAGGCGGCATCAACGGGCGCACGCTCGGCTGCAGGCAGCTGCACCGGCGTGCGGTTGCGCCCTGTGGCCTCGAGCCAGACCAGCGGGCAATAGTTGATGACGAAGCATTCCGCAAAAAATCGGTCTGCACTGCCCCAGTATCGTGCGGCCCAGTGCCACAGGCGCCGGCCACTGACCTCGGAGCGTCGACAGTCAAAGCCCTCGATCGGACGTTTGGGATGCCCCGCGGCGGGTGCATGCACCGGGGCTTGAATGCCCATCCAGTCCCTGACTGCCGACACCTCACCGAAAGGCACACCGGTCTGCATCATGCCGAAAGGCCCGGGATTCATCCCCAGCAGCACGATTCGGCGTGGGCCGGTCGCAAAGCGTCGGACATAGGCCTCATGGGGCGCCCAGGCGTAGTCGAGCGGGTTGAGCACGACCGAGACCGGCTCGGCGAAGGTCAATCCAGACAGCGCCCGACGCAGCTCGCGTGCCGCATCAAGGATCTGATCGGCCGTGGAAGAGATGGTGGGGTTCATGTCCATGATGCTAGCAATCTTGGGGTACGCTCTTGCCTCATGAACGCACCCAATGAACGTATTGCGGACGACCGCATTCCCTATGCCCTGCCGCAGCCCTGGGGCATGACCCCGGATATGGTTGTGCCCGATCTTCTGGGCGGAGATGAGCGCCTTTGGGTGCCGATCTCCGCTGGAATCTGGTCCAGACCCATTCACCTCAATGTCACAGCGGGCTATTACGTGCATCTGCTTCGGGTTCGACGCTCGGGGCTGTTGCAGCGTCACCGGCATTCAGGCTGCGTCCATGCCTACGTGATCCGCGGCAAATGGCACTACCTCGAACACGACTGGGTCGCCGAGGCGGGCAGCTACATCTATGAGCCACCTGGTGAGACCCACACGCTGGTTGTTCCCGATGACTGCCAGGACATGATCACGTTGTTCACCGTTCACGGTTCGCTCATGTATGTCGATCCGCAGGGTCGCAGCACAGGCTATGACGATGTCTTTACCCGCATCGAAAAGTACCGTGCACACTTTGAGTCGGTCGGTCTGGGTGCCGACGCCGTGCGCCAGTTCATGCGCTGAGTGGCAGGGCCATGAAGCGTTTTGGCATGGCCGTGATCGGCCTGGGTGTTGTCGGTCGCCGCATGCTGGAGCAGGCGGCCCGGCACCCGGCAATTGAGGTGGTCTCGGCCTGGGATGTCTCGTCACTTGTGCGCCAGCAGATTGCGGCCGAGTTTCCAGGCACGCCCCTGAGTGGCTCTCAGGCTCAGGCCATTGAAAGGCTCGACGTCGATGTGGTCTACGTCGCCAATCCGCCCCTGGCTCATGCGGCAAGCGTGCGCGCGGCACTGGCGGCCGGCAAGGCGGTGTTCTGCGAAAAGCCCTTGGGCATCGATCTGACCGAAAGCCAACGCCTGGTCAACGAGGTGGAACGCAGTGGTCGCCCGGCAGCAATCAACTTTCCGTTTGCATCCTCGGCGGCAGTTCAGGCGATTGCCGATGCAATCGGATCCGTTGATTTTGATCTCAGGGCCCTTGAGATTCGTACCCGGTTTCATCAATGGCCGCGTGACTGGCAGGCCAATGCAGCCTGGCTCAATCAATCTGACCAGGGCGGTTTCACGCGGGAGGTGCTCTCGCATTTTGTCTATCTCGCGCTGCGACTGCTCGGTCCGCTGCGGCTGCAGGGTGCCGTCGCATTTCACCCTGCCGCAGGCCTGGCCGAGCAGTCCGTGACGGCCAGCCTGCGGGCGGGTCGTACGCCGGTCTCCATCGTCGGCAGCACAGGCGGCGTACCGCCCGATCTGATCGAAGCCCGGTTCATTGGCCTGGGTGCCGAGATGCGGTTGATCGACTGGTATCGGCTGGAGCGCACGCATGCCGGTGCGCCTCAGGGCGAACCCGTGAACGGCTTGCCTGCTGATCCGCGGCAGGCCGCCTATCAGCGACAGCTGGATCAGCTTGTCGCGATGATCGCGGGTGAGCCGCATACGCTGGCAAGTTTCGCTGATGCTCTCGCTGTTCAGGCCTGCATCGAGAGCATGTTGACCTCGACCGCCGCGACCGGCTTTCAACCTTCTGTCTGACGGAGTTCCCATGAGCTTTCCCGCACGCATGCGCCTGGTCGATCACGGTTCTGGGGGTGGGCCGGAAGTCCTCAGGGTGGTTGAGGCCGACGTTCCGGAGATCGGTGCCGGCGAAGTGTTGATCGCGGTCGAGGCTGCAGGGGTCAATCGTCCCGATGTCGCTCAGCGTGCGGGGAGCTACCCGCCCCCGAAAGGCGCCTCGCCCCATCTCGGGCTCGAGGTTTCGGGTCGGATCGCCGCCGTGGGTCAGGGCGTGACTGAATGGAAGGTGGGCGAAGCCGTATGTGCGCTGGTCAATGGCGGAGGCTATGCCGAGTATGTCAGCGCTCCGGCAGGACAGGTGTTGCCGGTGCCCAATGGGCTCGACTGGGTCCAGGCGGCTGCACTGCCCGAAACCTACTTCACTGTCTGGGCCAATGTGTTCGAGCGGGGTGGACTCAAGCCCACCGATCGCATTCTCATTCACGGTGGCTCGTCGGGCATCGGCGTCACTGCCATACAACTTGCCAAGGCCTGGGGCGCCACGGTGTATTGCACCGTGGGTTCTCCCGAGAAGGCGCAGGCCTGTCGCGGCTTCGGGGCCGATGCCGCCGTCGACTATCGGCAGCAGGATTTTCTGCTCGAGGTTCAGCGACTGACCGAGGGACGGGGAGTGGATCTCATTCTCGACATGGTCGGCGGCACCTATGTCGAGAAGAATCTGCGCCTGCTCGCCGTGGAAGGCCGATTGGTGCAGATCGCATTTTTACAGCGCTCCCGCATCGAACTCGACCTCATGCCCATCATGATCAAGCGCCTCACCGTCACGGGTTCGACCATGCGCCCCCGTTCGGCGGCTGACAAGGCAGCGCTGGCGCAGGCTCTGCGTCAGCAGGTCTGGCCTCTGCTCGAGCAGGGGCGTGTGCTGCCCCACATCCATCGCGTCTTTCCACTTGAACAGGCAGCTCAGGCCCACGCGCTCATGGAAAGCTCGGAGCACATCGGCAAGATCATGTTGCAGGTCTCGCGAGCCAAGGCCTGATCAGGCATTCAGGCCGCGGTGTCGGGCGATGCTCATCAGCATGCCCGAACCCAGGCCGAGCGTGACCATGGCCGTGCCGCCATAAGACATCCAGGGCAGCGGCACCCCCACCACGGGCAGCAGGCCGATCACCATGCCGATGTTGACAAAGCAGTAGGTGAAAAAGCTGAGCGTGATGGCGGCTGCGAGCAGCCGCCCGAACACCGACTGAGCTGCACCCGCGATGGCCAGGCCGCGCAGGATGATGGCCAGGTAGATCACCATCAGAACCAGCAGGCCGAACAGGCCGAATTCCTCGGCAAACACGGCAAGGATGAAGTCGGTCGTGCGCTCCGGAATGAATTCGAGGTGCGCCTGGGTACCGTCCGTCCAGCCCTTGCCAAACCAGCCGCCCGAGCCCACCGCGATGATTGACTGGATGATGTGAAATCCCTTGCCCAATGGGTCGGCCGTGGGGTCGATCAGGGTGAGCACCCGCTGACGCTGATAGTCGTGCATCACCATCCAGAGCAGGGGCAGACTGGCCAGTCCGGCAACCATCAGGGCCCCGATGACCCGCCAGCTGAGCCCCGCGAAGAAGATGACATAGGCCCCGGCGGCAAACACCAGGATGGCGGTGCCCAGGTCGGGTTGGCGGGCCACCAGCAATACGGGCACGGCAAGCAGCACCGCGGCCAGTGCATGATCCCGGCCTCGCAACCAACCATCACGCTGCTGGAAATACCAGGCCAGCAGCAACGGCATGGCGAGCTTCATGATTTCGGAGGGCTGGATGCGGATGACTCCGAGGTCCAGCCATCGCTGTGCGCCCTTGTTGGTCACGCCCACCAAGGCCACCGCAATCAAGAGCACCAGCCCCAGCGCATAGAGCGGTACGGCCAGCCGCATCATCCTGCCCGGTGGTACAAGCGCCGCGAGCCACATGATCAGCGCCGCAATCCCCAGATTGCGCAGGTGACCTTCAAATCGACCCGGAAAGCCCAGTGCCGCCGAGTATTGAGCCACCAGGCTGATCAGCACCAGAACAGTCAGAGCGAGGAGCAGGGGGCGGTCAAAGACATCGATCCAGGGCCGAAGTCGTTCGAACCACGGCGGGCGGGCCAGGCCGGTACGCGAGACCCGGGAACTCATGGTGCATTTCCCGCTGCTGGGACGGCTCCATCCCGATCGGTTTCTTCAGGCACATCGCGCAGCTCGCTCTCACTGACGGACGACAGGCCTGGGGCGCCCGCAATCGGGTCACGCGACACCTTGCCAAGCAGGACATAGTCAAACACTCGGCGTGCGATGGGTGCCGCCGCCTGTGCGCCAAAGCCACCGTTTTCGACAATGATGGCGAGTGCGACCTTGGGTTGGTCCACCGGGGCAAAGGCCATGAAAAGCGAGTGATCCCGGTGGCGTTCGGCAATACGTCGTGCATCGTATTTCTGGTCCTGCCGGATGCCGATCACCTGGGCTGTCCCGGTTTTGCCAGCAGCCACGTACTCCGCGCCGGCGAAGGCGATTCGGCCCGTTCCAATGCGGTTGACTTCAATCATGCCCTGATGCACCAGGGCGAGGTGCTGCGCAGGAATCGCGATGGCGGGCCCCAGTTGCATCGGTGTGGCCGTGCGCTGGCCACTCACTGGATCCTGAGTTTCGCGCACCAGTCGCGGCCGGACCGACTGCCCGCGATTGGCCAGTGTGGCGGTGGCATGGGCCAGCTGAAGCATTGTGAAGCTGTTGTAGCCCTGCCCGATGCCGATCGATGGCGTCTCGCCGGGCAGCCATTTCTGTTTGTGCCGTTTCATCTTCCATTGCGAGGACGGCAGGATGCCAGTGGTTTCATGAGCCATGTCGATCCCGGTCAGCTGACCGAATCCCCAGGGTTTCATGTAGTCATGAATCCGGTCCACCCCCATCTCGAGGGCGGCGCCGTAATAGTAGGTATCCGAGGACACCACGATGGACTTGCGCAGATCCACCGCACCGTGCCCGTTCGGGTTGGAGTCGCGAAACTTGTGCGTGCCCAGCATGAAAAACCCCGGATCGCTGATCACCGTGTTGGGTCCGCGAATGCCGCTGTCGAGAACCGCCAGCGCCATGAAGGGCTTGTAGGTGGATCCCGGGGGATAGGTGCCTCGCAGGGGGCGGTTCAGCAGCGGTTTGTCGGGATCCTCATTGAGCGCCTGCCACGATGCGGTGTCGATACCGTCCACGAAGAGATTGGGGTCGTAGGTGGGCACCGAGACAAAGGCGAGAACCTCTCCGGTGCCCGGCTCGATCGCGACCAGTGCACCTTTGCGATCACCGAACCACTGTTCAACCAGCCCTTGCAGCGTCATGTCGACCGAGAGGACCACATTGCTGCCGACCCGGGCCGGAACCCTGGAAAGGGAACGCACCACGCGCCCACCCGCCGAGACCTCGACGCGCTCAAACCCGGTCTGTCCGCGCAGAGCCGCTTCGTAACTCTGCTCGATACCGATCTTGCCCATGTGGGTTGCCCCGGCGTACTGCGAGACTTCCCCGGCCTCCTCGAGCCGACGCTTGTCCTCCTGCGAGATTCGACCGATGTAGCCCACGACATGCGACCCGCTTGTCCCCATCGGATAGTTGCGAAACAGTCGCGCCCGCACATCCACGCCTTCAAACCTGTAGCGATGCGCCGCAATCCGGGCCACCTCCTCGTCGCTCAACCGGGTCTTGAGCGGCAGCCACTCTGCGCTGCGCTGATCCTCCATCAACCGACGGAATCGCCGCCGCTCGCGAGAACCGATCTCGACCAGGGTGGCCAGCTCATCCATCGTGCGATCAAGGTTCTCGATCTGACGCGGGGCGAGTTCAAGCGTGAAGGCAGACACATTTTCGGCGACCACCAGACCCTTGCGGTCAAGAATGAGCCCCCGGGCCGGCGCCACGGGCACCACCGCTATCCGGTTGTCCTCGGCCTGCGCCTGAAACTCCTCATGCCGGATGACCTGAAGCCAGACGAATCGGGCCAGCAGGACCGAAAACAGCAGAAAGACAAAGCCAGCAGCCCAAAGCAGGCGGCTACGTGCCTCTCGTTGGGCGCGCTCCGGGTCCAGAATCTCGATCATTGCAGCGCGCTCGCCCTCAGATCGGCCGATTTTCGTCGCGATCGACGGGGCGACGCTGGGGCCACAGCAACAGGCGGTCTGCCAGGGGCCACAGCAAGGTGGTTGTGAGAGGCGAAACCCAGATGGTCCACGACACATCGGCAGCGCCCAGGGCGGCCCGAATCATCCAGGACAGGGTGACGGCAATCAGCATGAGCAAGCCGACATGGAGCATCTGCCCCACGGTGCCGAACCACATGACCCGCCGGTGCAGACTGATGGCGCCAAACGACAGCAGACTGTAGGTGAGGGCACTCTCACCCAGCAGACTCGAGGCGTGCACATCCACCAGCAGCCCCACCAGAAAGGCCACGCCGATGCCGACCTTGCGGGGTTGATGAATGTTCCAGAAGACCAGCACCAGGGCGACCAGGTCCGGAACCCAGCCCTGGCGTCCCCAGGGCAACATCTCGAGGAGCCACGCGATCAGAATCGACAGGGCGATGAACAGCCTGCTCACCGGCCTCTGCATGGGGGCTGCGCGACCGCCGATCATGGTTGGGCCTGCGGTCTGGACGAACGTGAACCTGCCCGTCTGGATTTGGCCGGGGGCGTTTCCCCCTGCGCAGACGCGGGCATCACGAGGGGTTCAGACAGCAGGATCAGAACCCAGCGGGCGGCGTCGACCTGTGCCGCCGGTTCCAGTTCGATGCGCGCAAACTGGCTGCCGGTCTCACGCGCGATCCGCCGGATGGTGCCTACGGCCAGCCCGGCCGGATACAGACTGTCCAGCCCCGATGTGATGATTTCATCGCCTTCGGTGAGGTCTGCATGAGCAGAGACGAAGCGCAGTCCCAGTCTTCCTGGTGTTTCCGAGCCACTGGCCATCGATCGCAGACCCGTTCGGCGCGACTGAACCGGGACGCTCAGGTTGGTATCGGTGATTCGGGTGATTTCTGCGGACAGGGCAAATACCCGAGTGACCTGACCGATCACTCCGTGTGAGTCGACCACGGGTTGACCAGCAACCAGGCCGTGTTGCAGCCCTTTATCGATGACCCATCGGCGCGCGAATGGGTCCCGGCTTTCGAAGAGCACTTCGGCCACCACGGTCCGGGTGGTTGCCCGCTCGCGCGCCTGAACGATCTCGCGCAGTTCACGGTTTTCCTGGGCCAACTGCTCGGTCAGCAGCAATTGGCGGGCGTTCTCGGTTTCGAGGCGCCGCAGTTCGGCGTTTTCCTTGCGCAGCTGCTCGATTTCACCGACATGTTCGAATACCGCCCGGGACGCATCGCGCGGGACGAGCAAGGCTCTTTGCACCGGATAGAGCAGTGTGCCCAAACCCTGGCGCAGCGAGATCAGCAGGCCGGTTCGGGCATCGGTCACCAGCAGTGCGAGGGCGAGTGCCGAAAACAGCAGCAGGCGCACCGTGGCGGACGGGCCCTGCCGAAAGAACGGTGGCGGGCTGCGGTCCATGGCACCGCGCGCTCAGTTCATTCGCTGGTGAAAATGGTGCCCAGCTTGTCCATGCGCTCGAGCGCCAGACCACATCCGCGCACCACGCAGGTGAGGGGGTCGTCAGCGACCAGCACGGGCAGGCCGGTTTCCTCGATCAGGAGTCGGTCGAGGTCGCGCAACAGGGCGCCCCCTCCGGTGAGCATCATGCCGCGATCGGCGATGTCAGCCCCCAACTCTGGCGGGGTCTGCTCCAGTGCGATCTTGACGGCCGAGACGATCTGATTGAGCGGATCGGTCAGGGCCTCGAGAATCTCGTTGGAAGAGACGGTGAAGGCCCGAGGAATGCCCTCGGACAGATTGCGACCCTTGACTTCCATCTCACGAACCTCGGAACCCGGGAATGCGGATCCGATTTCCTTCTTGATGGACTCTGCCGTGGTCTCGCCGATCAGCATGCCGTAGTTGCGACGGATGTAATTGATGATCGCTTCGTCGAACTTGTCGCCACCGACGCGCACTGAGCCCGAATAGACCATGCCGCCCAGGGAAATCACGCCCACCTCGGTGGTACCGCCACCGATGTCGACCACCATGGATCCGGTGGCATCCGAAACCGGCAGACCCGCGCCAATGGCGGCAGCCATGGGTTCCTCGATCAGATAGACCTGGGCCGCACCGGCGCCCAATGCGCTTTCGCGGATGGCTCGGCGTTCGACCTGAGTGGAACCGCAGGGCACGCAGATGATGATGCGCGGGTTGGGCGCAAACAGCGACCCGGGATGCACCAGCCGGATGAACTGCTTGAGCATCTGCTCGGTAACCGTGAAGTCGGCAATGACGCCGTCCTTCATGGGCCGGATGGCCTCGATGTTGCCAGGCACCTTGCCCAGCATCTGCTTGGCGTCCTTGCCGACCGCTGCAATGGTCTTCTTGCCGCTGGGTCCGCCGTCCTGGCGAATGGCAACCACCGAGGGCTCGTCAAGCACGATGCCCTTCCCACGCACATAGATGAGCGTGTTGGCCGTGCCCAGATCGATGGCGAGGTCGTTGGAGAAATACTTGCGAAAGAAGCCGAACATGCCGGGTCCGTAGGTAAAGAACGGGTTCGGAAGCGAGGGGCGGGATCATACCCTATCATTGACGGTTTACCGCTCCCGCATGGAGGCCCACGCTGGCTCTCACCGCACAGGATGTCGCGCGCATCGCCGAGCTCGCGCGGCTTGACCTCAGCCCCGCAGAAGCGGAGCAGGCACTCGGCCAGTTGAATGCCGTCTTTGGGCTGATCGAGTCGCTGCAGGCGGTCGATACCACCGGGGTGGCACCCATGACTCACGCAGCCGATCTCACCCTCAGGCTGCGGGCAGATCAGGTCACGGAGTCGGACCAGCGCACGGCCGCTCAGCGCAGTGCGCCGGCCGTGGCCGAAGGGCTCTATCTTGTGCCGCGGGTGATCGAATGACGCGCGCCTGGCATGAGGTGGAGCTGGGCGGCCTGCGCACCGCACTGGATCAGGGCGAAGTCAGTGCGGTGGCTCTGGCGCAGCACTTTCTGGATCGGATGGCCGGCAGTCGCCTCAATGCCTTTACCGATGTCCGTCCCGAGGCCACGCTGGCGCAGGCCGCTGCGGCCGATGCCCGACTGGCCGCCGGCGAGCGGTCCGCGTTGCTGGGCATCCCTGTGGCCCACAAGGATATTTTTGTCACCCGCGACTGGGCGTCCACGGCGGGCTCGCGCATGCTCGAAGGCTATATGAGCCCCTTCGATGCCACGGTGGTGGCGCGCTTGCAGCAGGCTGGCGCCGTGTGTCTGGGCAAGACCAACTGCGATGAATTCGCCATGGGGTCGGCCAACGAGCATTCGCATTTCGGGCCGGTGCTCAACCCCTGGGATCCCCGGGCAGTCCCGGGAGGCTCTTCAGGCGGAGCCGCCGCTGCGGTGGCGGCCGGTCTCGCGCCGCTCGCCACGGGCACCGATACCGGGGGCTCGGTACGTCAGCCCGCGGCCTTTTGCGGCATCACGGGGATCAAACCCACCTACGGCCGGGTCTCCCGCTACGGGATGATTGCCTTTGCCTCCAGCCTCGATCAGGGCGGGGCGATGGCCGCCTCGGCGGCCGAGTGCGCGGCGCTGCTCAATGTCATGGCCGGATTCGATGCCCGCGACTCGACCAGCCTCGCGCTGCCCGAGGAGGATTTCGTGCAGGGCCTGCGGGCCAGTCCGGTTCCTGCGGGCCGCCACGAGGCTCTCGCTACCGAATCGCGCCCGCTGGCCGGATTGCGTATCGGTTTGCCCCAGGAATGGTTCGGCGAAGGGCTGGCCCCCGATGTGGCTGCCGCGGTCCGGGCTGCTCTGGGCATGCTCGAGTCGCTGGGTGCAGACCTCATCGAGGTGAGCCTGCCGCGGACCGATCTGGCGATTCCGGCCTACTACGTGATCGCTCCGGCTGAGGCCTCGAGCAACCTGTCCCGCTTCGATGGCGTGCGCTACGGCCATCGGGCCGAGGGCGTCAAGGATCTGGCCGAGCTCTATCGGCGCAGCCGCTCCGAGGGCTTCGGCCCCGAGGTGCGCAGGCGCATTCTGATTGGTACCTATGTGCTCTCGCATGGCTACTACGATGCCTACTACCTGCAGGCCCAGAAGCTGCGACGACTGATTGCCGAGGACTTCGACCGGGCCTTTGAGTCGGTGGATCTGATTGCCGGCCCGGTGGCGCCCACGGTTGCGTGGAATCGGGGTGAGATTCTCGATGATCCCGTGCGCAACTATCTGGCTGATCTCTACACGCTGGGGGCTTCCCTCGCGGGCCTGCCCGGCATGTCGATTCCCGCCGGCTTCGGTCAGCAATCGCGCCCCGTGGGCCTGCAACTGATCGCCCCGCGCCTGGCGGAGTCTCGTCTGCTGGCGGTGGCCGATCGCTTTCAGCAGGCGACCGACTGGCATCAGCGCCGCCCTGAAGGGGTCTGAACGATGAACTTGCCTCGGTATCTGCCCTGCATCAGCTCATCGGGCCGTTTGATATTCAGGCGCCTGGGCCTGCTCGTTGCAGCGGGGCTGCTCGCGCTGGCCGGCTGCGCACCGATGGCGCCGCGGTCCACGCCGATCCCGGATGTCCCCATCGATCTGGCGGGTCGGTGCAACCAGACCGAAGAGGACGGCTTTCACGAGCGGGCCGAACTCGACGTTCGGGCCAATCAGGTGCAGGCGCTGTTCTGGCGCATCGATATCGGACGCAAGGGACATTGCCAGTTTGAGCTCGACCGGTTCCGTCAGGTCCGGGCGCGCCCGTCCATCGAGCTCATCGAGCGTTCGGGGGGCACCTGCAAGCTCATGGTCTGGCAGGGGCAGGGGCGCGTGACGCTTGCCCATGCCGGCTGTGAGCGCTATTGCACGGCGGGGATCTATGAGCAGGCCTGGCCGGTGATGTTCGATGCCAGCACGGGCGTCTGTGCACGGGTGCGCTGAGAGCGAATGAGGAAGCAGGCATGAAGGGATGGGAAGTCGTCATTGGTCTTGAAACGCATGTGCAACTCGCCACGCGATCCAAGATCTTCTCGGGTGCATCCACGGCTTTTGGCGCCGAGCCCAATACGCAGGCGAGTCCGGTGGATCTGGCCTTGCCTGGTGTGTTGCCGGTCATGAATGCGGCAGCGCTCGAATGCGCGGTGCGCTTCGGGTTGGCGGTGGGCGCGCAGGTGGCACCCCGCTCGGTTTTTGCCCGCAAGAACTACTTCTATCCCGACCTGCCCAAGGGCTATCAGATCAGCCAGTACGAACTGCCGGTGGTCAGTGGCGGGGCGCTCACCCTTCACTGGAAGGAAGGCAACGAGGTTCGCAGCAAGACGGTCAACCTCACGCGAGCCCACCTCGAGGAGGACGCGGGCAAGTCGCTGCATGAAGATGCCATGCGGGCGCTGGGCGCCGAATACGCGGGATTCTCGGGCATCGACCTCAATCGCGCCGGAACCCCACTGCTCGAGATCGTGAGCGAACCCGAGATGCGCTCGTCGGCCGAGGCCGTGGCCTACGCGCGCACGCTGCATGGCCTGGTCACCTGGCTGGGTATCTGCGATGGAAACATGCAGGAGGGTTCGTTTCGGGTTGATGCCAACGTGTCTGTGCGCCCGGTGGGCCAGGAGGCCTTCGGCACCCGGTGCGAAATCAAGAACCTCAACTCCTTCCGCTTCCTGGAGCGCGCCATCGAAACCGAGGTGCGCCGACAGATCGAACTGATCGAAGACGGCGGCCGCGTCATCCAGCAGACCCGGCTCTACGACCCGGATCGCGACGAAACGCGCGCCATGCGCAGCAAAGAGAACGCCGACGATTACCGCTACTTTCCCGATCCGGACCTGCCCCCGCTGGTGGTCGATGCCGATCTTCTCGAGCGTGTAAAAGCCAGCCTGCCCGAGTTGCCTCAGACCATTCGAGCGCGCTACGAAAGCACACTGGGCCTGAGCGCCTACGATGCAGCCACGCTCACGGCCGATCGCGAGACCGCGACCTGGTTCGAGCAGCTGCTCGCCGCGTTGCCCGATCGTGCTGCACTGGCCAAGTCGGCGGCCAACTGGGTCATGGGCGAGATGGCGGCCCAACTCAATCGCGAAGGGCTTGCCATTGCCGGCAGTCCGATCCGCCCGGCCCAGCTTGCGCTGCTGCTGCAGCGGGTGCAGGACGGCACGCTCTCGAGCAAATTGGCACGTGAAGTCTTTCAGGCGATCTGGACCGAGCGCCCCGAGGCCGACGATGCCGCCGATCGCATCATCGAGGCCCGCGGGCTCAAGCAGATCAGCGATACGGGCGAGCTCGAGCGCATCGTCGACGAAGTGCTTGCAGCCAATGCCCGATCGGTGGAGGAATTCCGCGCCGGCAAGGACAAGGCCTTCAATGCGCTGGTGGGTCAGGCCATGAAAGCCACCCGTGGCAAGGCCAATCCGGCGCAGGTCAATGACATGCTGCGCCGCAAGCTGGCGGGCTGAGCCTGCCAGGCCCCTCAGACTACGCCGTAGCGCGTTCGGTAGGCCGCAACCGCAGGGCCATACGCCGACAGGGGCGAGTCGGCCCCCTGGGCTTTCAGAAAGCCCAGCAGGTCGTGCAGCGAGGCAATCGACCAGACCGGAATGCCGTAGAGCGCCTGCACTTCCTGCGTGGCCGAGGTGGCGGTGGGCGCATCCGCCGTGCCGCCGCGTTCCTGTCGATCGAGCGCAATGACCACAGCGGCGGGTGTGGCGCCCTGAGCGCGGATGATTTCAACCGACTCGCGCACCGAGGTGCCGGCAGAGATCACGTCATCGATGATCACCACCCGCCCAGCCAGGGGTGCACCCACGATGGTGCCGCCTTCGCCGTGGTCCTTGGCCTCCTTGCGGTTGTAGGCAAAGGGCAGGTTCAGACCCTGGCGGGCGAGCTCGACGGCGGTGGCACTGGCCAGGGTGATGCCCTTGTAGGCGGGCCCGAACAGCATGTCGAACTGAGCGCCTTCGGCCCGGGCCCGCATCAGGCGGGCGGCATAGAACTGCGCGATGCGACCGAGTCGCGCGCCGTCATTGAAGAGCCCCGCATTGAAGAAATAGGGCGAGTCACGACCCGCCTTGGTCCGAAAGCTGCCAAAGCGCAGGACGTCGGCCTGCAGCGCGAAGGTGATGAAGTCGTCGTGTGCGTTCATGCCAGAGCGGAAAGCGGGAATTGATTCGGTCGCAAAGACAGGGTGCGCTTGCTGCGCTAATCTGCACAGATGATCCGAATCATCAGCGCCAATCTCAATGGTATCCGCTCAGCCGCCAGCAAAGGCTTCTTTGAGTGGCTGGGCGACCAGCAAGCCGACTTTGTCGGCGTCCAGGAACTGAAGGCCCAGGCCGATCAGGTGCAGGGCGCGTTCGACGCGCCGCACGGAATGAATGGCTGGTTTCACTATGCCCAGAAAAAGGGCTATTCCGGGGTGGGCCTGTATTCGCGCCACATTCCGAGTGATGTGATCACCGGCATCGGTGTGCCGGAGTTTGATGACGAAGGCCGCTGGGTGGAGCTGCGATTCGATACGTCGGGCAGGCGCCTGAGCATCATCTCCTGCTACTTCCCGAGCGGCTCGGCGAGCGAGGATCGCCAGGCGTCCAAGTTCCGCTTCCTTGAGGCCATGGCGCCGCGCCTGCAGACCCTGCGCGCCGAGCGCGACTTCGTGCTGGTGGGCGACATCAACATTGCGCATCAGGCCATCGACCTGAAGAACTGGAAGAGCAACCAGAAAAACAGTGGCTTTCTGCCTGAAGAACGCCACTGGATGACAACACTGATCGACTCCGGCGTACACGATGTCTATCGCCGACTGCATCCCGATACCACCGACGACTGCTACACCTGGTGGAGCAACCGCGGTGCGGCCTATGCCAACAACGTGGGTTGGCGCATCGACTATCACCTGGCCACCGCTGCCCTGGCCGATGCGGCCTGCAAGGCGAGCATCTACAAGGCGCAGAAGTTTTCCGATCACGCCCCGCTCACCATCGATTACGACCTGGCCCTTTGATTCGGATCACGTCAACGATTCCGCCCATCCCAAAAAAAGACTGATCCGAGGAGACCCTTCATGAATCGACGTTCAACCCTGAGAACCCTGGCTCAACTGACCGGCCTGGGGTCGGCGCTCACCTTGAGCGGTTGGGCCCAGGCCCAAGGCGCCCCGGCCTGGCCCACGCGGCCGGTCAAGCTCATCGTGCCGGGCGGGCCGGGCAGTGGTACCGATGTGGTCTCGCGGGTTTTTGCCGAGTTGCTCGGCCAGGCCTTCAAGCAGCCCTTCGTGGTCGATAACCGGGCGGGCGCCAATGGCATGCTGGGCTCGCAGATTGCCAAGGCGGCCGCCCCCGATGGCTATACGCTGCTCTTCACCTACGCGGCGGCGCAGGTGGTCAATCAGACGCTGTACGACAAGGCCGGCTACGACGGCGGCAAGGATTTCGAGGCCATCGCCCAGATCGGTGGCGGAGGCAACCTGCTCGTGGTTCGCAGCGACGTGCCGGCGAACAACCTTCAGGAATTCATCGCCTGGGCCCGGCGCCAGCCCGAAGGATCGATTGCCTATGGCTCCTGGGGTGTGGGCTCAGGCGGCCACCTCAGCATGGAGGCGCTCTGCCAGGCCACGGGGTTGAAGATGCGCCATGTGCCCTACAAGACGGCTGCGGCTTCCAACCAGGACATCATCGCCGGTCATATCCAGGCCGGATTCGCTGCGACGGCGGCCTCGATTCCCCACATTCAGGCCGGGCGCCTGAAGGCGGTGGCCATCAGTGGCACGGTGCGGGTACCCGCCCTGCCGCAGGTTGCGACCATGACCGAGCAGGGCGTGAAGTTCGATGTGAATGCCTGGTATGGCCTGTTTGCGCCCAAGGGAACGCCCCGGCCGATCATTGAGGCGGTGAATCGCGAGGTCAATCGGCTGGTGGGCGCGCCCGAGCAGGCCGAGCGCTGGAAAACCCTGGGCTTTGCCCACATGCCGCAGCGCACGCCCGAGGAGTTTGCCCAGCAGGTTCAGGCTGACATCCGGGACTGGGGCGATGTGGTGCGCAAGGGCAACATCAAGCCCGAGTAGATTGCTGCGCTCCATGGCCGCTCATGCCAGCGCACGGCCTGATCATCTTTTCGCGCGGGCCCGTTCGTAGAGCGGCATGACCTTGGGCAACGCAGCGCGCAAGGTGTCGATGCGCGTGCCGTGGGCCGGATGGGTCGAGAGAAACTGGGGTGGCTCGCCCTTGCTGGCGGCCGACATCTTTTCCCAGAGCGACACCGCAGCCCGCGGGTCGTAGCCTGCGCGGGCTGCGATATCCATGCCGACGAGATCGGCATCGGTCTCGTCGCCGCGATTGAAGCTCAGCAGGGTGAGCTTGGAGGTGCCCTGAGCAATCATGCCGCCCAGGTCGCCAAAGCCCAGTACCTGCGACAGCACCGACGCCCCGATCGTGGCCGCCTGCGCCACGCGTTCCTGGCCGACCCGTTCACGGCCGTGCTCGAGCAGGGCATGGGCCATTTCATGGCCCATGATCATGGCGATCTCATCATCAGACAGCTTGAGCCGCTCGATGATGCCGGTGAAGAACACCACCTTGCCGCCCGGCATCACGAAGGCGTTGATGGTGTTCGAGGCAATCAGGTTCACCTCCCATTTCCACTCACGGGCCCGGGGGCTGAACCGCTCGGTATAGGGAAGCAGGTTGCGCGCGATCCGGATCAGGCGCTGGCGCTGAGGATGATCGGCGGGCGCGAGCGCGCGCTTGGCCGAGGCCTGCTCGAGCAGCTGTCGATACTGCAGGCTGCCTTGCTGCTCGAGGGCTTCTGAGGAGGCCAGGCCCGCGACCCGGCTGCGCTTGGGCACAGGAATGCCCTCGACCGATGCCGGTTCGGTGCCCCGGCTTGCGACGGAGTCCGCGCCCTGTGAAACCGTTTCGCGTGCCAGCAGGGGTGTGGCCGGCGCAGCCAGGGCCAGTGCAAGGAGCAGGGTCGGCACCAGGCCATTCAACGGCAAAGCGCGCAGGAGGGTCGTCCGTGAAGATGAGACGCCCTTGAACGGCACAGACGGGCGCACATCCGGACCGAGCCGATCAGTGCGGGGGCGTGGCAGGAGGCGCATACGGATCATGACGGTCAGCAGATGGGGGCAGCGTACACTCGCGCAAGCCGATTTGCCCATGAACGACATCACTCCATCCGAACGCAGCACGCTGGCCCAGGTTTTTGCCTCGCGGCGCATGGCCGCCATGCTCGGGCTGGGGTTTGCCAGTGGACTGCCTCTGGCCCTGTCGGCCGGCACGCTGCAGGCCTGGCTCACGGTCGAGGGCATCGACATCAAGACCATCGGCCTGTTTGCACTGGTGGGCCTGCCCTATACCTTCAAGTTCGTCTGGGCCCCGCTGCTCGATCGCTTTGAGCCCGCCTGGTTGGGCCGGCGCCGGGCCTGGCTGCTGATCACGCAGATCCTGCTCGCCGGGGTGTGTCTGGCCATGTCGGGCCTGGAGCCGGGCTCCTCGATCGGGTTGCTCGGTGGGCTGGCGGTCGCCATGGCGTTTCTGTCGGCTTCGCAGGACATTGTCTTCGATGCCTATCGTGCCGATCTGCTCGGCCCTGAAGAGCGGGGCGCGGGGGCTGCGGTCTCGGTGCTGGGCTATCGGCTGGCGATGCTGGTCTCGGGCGGCCTGGCCCTCATCCTGGCGGATCAGTGGCTGGGCTGGCAGGGCGCCTATCAGGTGATGGCGGGTCTGTTTGTCGTGATGGGCGGGATCACCCTGCTGGCGCCCCGCCTGAGCGCTGCTCAGCAAGACGGGCCACTGGTGCGAGCCGACGCCGCCGCCGAATGGCGTGGCTTTGTGGCCATGCTGGCTGCGGGGGGAGCGGCCGCCTGGGCCCTGCACGCTGCAACGGCAGCCCTGCTGCCCTCGGATGCCGGCCGGTTTGTGCGGCTGTGGGCCGATACCCTCATGATCGTTGGAGCGTGCGTGGCCGCGCTCTGGGCTGCGCGTCGGGCGGGGTTTCCGTCGTTTGTGCGGCCCTGGGATGCCTTCTTTTCCCGTCCGCAGGCGGTGGCGCTGCTGGCCCTGATCGTGCTCTACAAACTGGGCGACGCTTTCGCGGGCAGCCTGTCGACTGCCTTTCTGATTCGCGGCGCAGGCTTTACGGCGACCGAAGTGGGTGCGGTCAACAAGGCCCTGGGCCTGATGGCGACCATCGTGGGCGCGCTTGCGGGCGGCGCCCTGCTCACCCGCATCCGGCTCTATCCGGCGCTCATGATCTTTGGCGTATTGCAGGCCGTATCCAATCTGGGTTACTGGCTGATCGCGATCAGCCCCAAGAGTCACGCCCTGATGGCGGCTGCGATCGGCATCGAGAACCTGTGCGGTGGTCTGGGGACTGCAGCCTTTGTGGCCTTTCTGATGGCCCTGACCGATGCCCGTTTCTCGGCGGCCCAATACGCCCTGCTCTCGGCGCTGGCGGCCGTGGGGCGGGTTTATGTGGGCCCGAGTGCCGGCGTGATGGTTGAAGCCTTTGGCTGGCCCTCGTTCTTTCTGGTCACGGTGCTGACAGCCCTGCCGGGGCTGGTGTTGTTGCGCTGGTTGCGATCGGCAGTGGATGCCGTCGATACCCGACAGAACAAAGCCGAGCTATGATCCGGCGCGTGAATGCCCCATGACCCCGCCGGGACAAACCGGCTGGGCAACCTTCCCCGAGGAGACCTCCATGAGCTTTGATCGTCGGCAGTTCAATCAGGCCAGTCTGGGCCTGGGTACCGTGGCCGCTGCAGCGCCCGCCATCAGTCGCGCTCAGACTCGTGCCCTCAAGGTGGGCGTGCTGCTGCCGCGCTCGGGTGTGCAGGCCTTCATTGGCCAGTCGTGTCAGATGGGCGCCGATATCGCTCCCGAGATCGTCAAGCAGCTCAACGGCGTCGACATTCAGCTCATGAATGCGGATACCGAGAGCAACGTGGAGGTTGCCCGCTCGCGAGCCGAGAAACTCATCAACGATGGCGCGCAGATTCTGGTCGGCCCGTTTGATTCCGGGGCCGCCATTGCGATCGCTCAGGTGGCCGAACAGCGCAAGGTGCCGTTTGTGGTCAACATTGCGGCAGCGCCTCAGATCACCGAGCAGGGCTACAAGTACACCTTTCGCAATTTCCCGACCTCGGTCGATCTGATCCGCAATGGCCTGGCGCTGTACCGCGATCTGTTCCAGGCGACCAATGCGGCGCCCCGAACGGCGGTCTTCATGCATGTGAACGACACCTTCGGTCAGGCCAACCGCAAGGCGATTGAGGCCATCCTGCCGCGCCTGGATTACCTGCCCTTCAAGGTCCTGGACACCATCTCCTACGATCCGGCGGCGCGCGACCTGTCGGTGGAGGTGGCCAAGGCCAAGGCCACCAAGGCGGACTTCATCATGCTGGTCAGCCGCCTGAACGACGCGATCCTGCTGGTGCGTGAACTCGTCAAGCAGCGCTGGTCGCCGCAGGCCATCATGAGCCCCGGATCGCCCGGCATGTACGAGGCCCAGTTCTACAAGGCCTTGGGCAAGTACAGCGACTACTGCATCTCCAACGTACCCTGGTACGACCCCAAGGGTGCGCTCACCGATCGCGTCGAGAAAGCCTTCAACAAGGCTTTTCCGAAAGACAAGCTGATGTATCACGCCCTGAACGTCGGCTTCACCTTCGAGGCGATTCTCATCGCCGCGGATGCCTTCAAGCGCGCAGGCAGCGCCGACGGCACCGCGATTGCCGATGCCCTGCGCAAGACCGACATCGCCGAGCGCATGATGCTGGGCGGCCCGATCCGCTTTGATGCCAAGGGTCAGAACACCACCCTGGCCTCGGCCTGCATCCAGAACCGCGACGGCAAACCCGTGGTTGTGTTGCCCAAGGCGTCGGCCCAGGCGGCGCCGGTCTATCCGGTGCCCGACTGGTCCAAGCGTGGCTGAGTGCAAGACGGCCCCTGCTCATGTCGGTTGACGCCGTCCTCAACATCGTCCTGAGCGGACTGCTCACCGGGCTGGTCTATGGCTTGATGGCCCTGGGGCTGTCGGTCATCTATGGCGTGGTGCGCATCGTCAACTTTGCTCATGGCGAGTTGATGGCGGTGGCCATGTATGCCGCAGTGGTGGCGTTTGCCACGGCCGGTATCGACCCGCTCTGGATGCTGTTGCCGGTGGCAGGCGTGTTCTTCGGCCTGGGCTATGCCTTGCAGCGAGGGCTCATCAATCCCTTCATCCATCGCCCTGAGCACGCGCAGTTCATGCTGCTCATGGCGGTGGCGCTCATCCTCGTCAATGGACTGCTGGTGGTTTTCGGGCCGGATGCGCTGAGCGTGCAGGTGGATTACTCGCTTGATTCCTACGCGCTGGGGCCGATCATCATCGACAAGGTGCGGGTGATCTGCGCTTCGGTTGCGCTGGTGGCGTGCGCCGCGCTGTTTGCGATCTTTCGCTTCACGGCATTTGGCAAGGCGATCCGGGCCTGCGCCGACAACCTGCTCGGCGCCGAGGTGGTGGGCCTCAATGTGAAGCATCTGTATGCCGTCACCTTCGGTCTGGGGACGGCCTGTGTGGGCATCGCCGGCTGTCTGCTGAGCATGCTGGGCGATGTCACACCCAATTCCGGCCCCGCCTTCACGCTGCTGGCCTTCGTGATCGTGATCATCGGTGGCCTGGGTTCCATGGTGGGCGCGCTGGCGGGGGGTGTGCTGATCGGCATGAGTGAGGCGGTGGCCGGACTGCTGATCACCCCCTCGGCCAAGAGCATGCTGTCGTTTGCCCTGCTGATTGCCGTGCTGGCGCTGCGTCCGCAGGGTCTGTTTGGCCGATCGTCCTGAGCGCCAGCCCATGAAGCTCGTTGACCTGTTCCAGGACTGGCTGACCCAGTCACCAGCCCGCTCGCGCAATGCGCTGCTGGCCTTGCTGGCCGTGCTGCTGGTGCTGCCCCTGGGTCTCGATCGCTACCTCACCTCCATCCTGATCCTGGTGCTCTACTTCGCGTTTGTGGGCCAGGCCTGGAACATCATGATGGGGTTCTGTGGCCAGTTGTCACTGGGCCACGCCCTGTATGTAGGCCTTGGTGCGTATACCTCCGCAGCGCTGTTTCATCACTTCGGGGTGATTCCCTGGCTGGGCGCGATCGTGGCGATCGGAGTCTGTGTGGGGGTGGCCTCGCTGATTGGCTGGTTGGCCTTTCGCTTTGGCATCTCGGGGACCTACTTTGCCCTGCTGACCATTGCCTTTGCCGAATTCACCCGGATCGGTTTTGATCACTTCGGCTGGGTGGGCGGATCGGGTGGCTTCTTTCTCAAGGTGGTGCAGCAGGATCAGTCCGACTGGCTCAACCTGCGGGGCGGGCCCACGATGTTCTACTACCTTGCGCTTGCGCTGGCGGTGCTGGGCTTTGTCGTGTCGGCGCTGGTGCTGCATGGCCGCGCGGGCTATTTCTTTCGGGCCATTCGCGACAACGAAGAGGCGGCCCGGGCTGCGGGTGTCGACACCTTTCGCTACAAGATGATCGCGGTTCAACTCTCGGCAGGCCTCACCGCGCTGGCCGGGGTCTTCTTCGCGTTCTTCTACAACAACCTCTTTCCCGAGCAGATCTTCAACATGGGACGCTCGATCGAGATCATTCTGGCGCCCATCATCGGCGGCGTAGGCACGCTGTTCGGGCCGGTGCTCGGCGCGGCCGTGCTCACCCTGCTCTCCGAGGGCCTCACCCATGTGCTGGCCGCGACGGGTCATGAGATTCCCGGCGTCAAGCAGATCCTCTATGGCGTGGCGCTGGCGGTCGTGATCATGTTCATGCCCCATGGCATCTGGCCACGCATCGCAGCCCGGTTCGGGTTCGAGCGCCAGGCCCGACCCAAGACCGACGCCTCGGAGCAGGACCATGCTTGAAGTCCAGGGCGCCAGCAAGCGCTTTCGGGGCGTCAAGGCCGTCTCGGGGG
>Ga0255100_1000272_pt1 | contig 22434 bp, 20 predicted proteins | sample Colum_Colum_RepB_2_FD_188449 | JGI IMG/M metagenome (GOLD analysis project Ga0255100, IMG submission 188449) | Freshwater microbial communities from Columbia River, Oregon, United States - Colum_Colum_RepB_8d | ecosystem: Environmental > Aquatic > Freshwater > River | place: USA: Oregon...
CGAATTGGGGTGGGCCACCATGAAGAATGGGGAGCTGATTCAAGCAGCAGAATCAGCTGGCTATGACGTGCTGGTGACTACCGACACCAATCTGAAATACCAGCAAAATCTCCGCGATCGGAAGATCGCGATCATCGTATTGAGCACTACGAGTTGGCCACGAATCCGCTCCTGCTCAGTGCTGTAGAAAATCCACGGACGAACTGTTAATAAAGCCTCGGCTTCATGCCAGTCTCCACCGCTCACAATACCCGCCCCTTCATTCGTTCCAGCGCAAGGGACCCCTATGCAAAACTCGCTGCTGTTCCGGCAATTGTTTGATCAGGCCTCCGGCACCTGGACCTATTTGCTGGCCGATGCCACTACTCGCGAAGCCCTGCTGATCGATGCGGTGTATGAACAGTACGAACGCGATCTGGCGCTGGTGCAGGAACTGCAACTGACGCTGCTGGCTTGTGTCGAAACCCATTGCCATGCCGATCATGTCACTGCTGCCTGGCTGCTGAAGCACAGCCTGGGCTGCGGCATTTTTGCGTCGGAGCAATCCGGCATTGCCACACTGGATCGACAACTCGCCGATGGCGACAGCATCCGCTTCGGCCAGCACGTGCTGCAGGTGCTGGCGACTCCGGGCCATACCGATGGTTGTCTCAGCCTGGTGCTGGCAGCGCAATCGATGGTGTTTACCGGCGACTGCCTGTTGATTCGTGGTTGCGGTCGCACCGACTTCCAGCAAGGGTCGGCGCTGACGCTGTATCACTCAATCACCCAGAAGCTGTTTACCTTGCCGGATGACTTTGTTGTGTATCCGGGACATGACTACTCGGGTCGCACTGCCAGCAGCATCGGCGAAGAAAAACAGTTGAATCCACGCATTGGCGGTAATGCCAATGCCGGCGATTTCGTCGGTTTCATGGAGAACATGCAACTGCCGCATCCGAAGAAGCTGGATATTGCAGTACCGGCCAATCTGAAAGCCGGGCGTCCGCCTGACGATGAATTGCCGACACAGCCGGCGTGGGCGCCAGTGGTCACTACCTACAGTGGCGTGTTGGAAATTTCGCCACAGTGGGTGGCGGCTCACATGGCCGCAGTCTGCGTGGTCGATGTGCGCACCCGGTTGGAAACCGAAGAAGAAAGTGCCCGCCTGCCAGGTGCGTTGATGATTCCGGTCAATGAGCTGCGCGACCGTTTGGCTGAAGTTCCCAACGACAAGCCTGTGATGACCATCTGTCGTTCCGGCAAGCGCTCGGTGCTGGCGTTCACGATTCTGCGCAGCGCCGGCTACAAGCAGGTAGCCAGCGTCAAAGGCGGCTTGCTGCGCTGGTATGAAGAAGGCTTGCCGGTGGCATAGCGCCGATTTCGTCCATGCCGAACACCTCCAGTGGCCAGGCTGCGCTACGGTTAGTTACCTGCTTCGATCCACAACTGCGCCGACTCAGCCGTACAAGCGGTCTGTACCAGTTCACGGTCCGCCACCTTCACCCAGCGATGCGTGAAGGTATTGGGCTCTGACAAATACACCGGATCAATAACCGTAATGGTCAACTCGACGCCAAGGCCACCATCGGTGAGGTGGAAACGTTCGAGCACGGTCTTCTGCTCACTGGAGTCGATGCCGGTGTGGGTGCCCCAGGTGTCCGCAGTGAAATTGCGCGTTTCGACGATGAGATCACCATTTTCAAAGCGGCCGGTGGAATAACCGAGCTTGCTCGGGGCACCGGGCGCTGGTGCTGCTGCCAGATGGATGAGGCGCTCTCCTTCCATCAGGTCGCGTGCGATCACCAGCGTATTGGCGTCACGTCGGCTCACCTGGTGTGCGTACGGCAATGTCATCGACTTTGGCACACCGGGATCGCCACAGTTCAGCACCGGGTTCTGATCCTCCTTGAAGCCGTCCACCAGCGCCTGACCTTTGGCGGTGAGCTTCCAACCCTTCGGCGGATAATAGGTGGGTTGATTGGGCCCGCGGTTCCACAAGCCGGTGAAATCACTCGATGGCGTGATGGGTTTGCTGGCTTTGTCTTCGCTTCCTATCCGTGCTCCGTCTTTTTCGGCCCAGTTCAGTGAGCTGTAGGCGCGTGCCTTGTTCTTGTCGTGCTCGCCTTCCCAGGTGATGTTGTCACCTGGCTTGAAGCTTGATTTCGACCATCCCCGCTCCGCCATCGCCGCCGGGTGCAGCATCTCGATGCTGTACTCGACCAGCTTGCCCTCCGGGTTCGGCGCTTCGACCTTCAGGAAAACGTGCGGCATGCTCCAGCTGTATTTCTTCACGACACCACGCAGCACCCGCACATCGTTGTGGTCGAGGGTGGCGTGCGAGTGGTGGGCCAAGAGCGGCGGGCTGACCATCAACGCTGCGATGCAGGCAGCGAGAGCGGGCTTTGAAAGGCGGAATCTGCGCATGGGAAGTGTCCTCGGCAAAAGAATCGGCGTTATTTTTTCGGCGCCGGCCAGATCATGTTGTCTTTGGCATCCAGCAGCCCCAATTCACGCAACTTGGGAATGTAGGCTTCCCCGGCGCGCGCTGTAGGCGAGCCATTGAGGTTGGCCGCCGCCACAATGTTCATGCCGCTAAACGTACCTTTGGCAATGTCGATCATGTCAGTGAACCGCATATTGGACTTCATCGGGCCGTCACCCAGTTGTATGGCGCGGGGCCAAATGGTGGGAAGCCCGCGCAGATTCTGCCATCCGATGATCTTGATGCTGGCACCAGTCACGAACTCTTCCTTGCTGAAGCCATGGTCGATCTGGATCTGTATCGGATGACTGTTCACTCGCCACTTTTTGCCGGGCTCCACATCACCGCCCGTGGTGGTGATCTCGATACCTACATGCGGGTTACCCCACATCACGCGCGCGATGGTGCCTTCAACAACGATCGTTGCTGCATCGAAGGCGCCATACTCGGTCTGGGTATTGTGGTGGGCGAACAAATTGCCGGCCATGCACAGGCTGGCAAGAAAACTGAACATCAGGGTTTTGAGGTGCTTCATGGTCGATTCTCCCGTGTGGGACGTTTTGGATATGGGTATCTGCTGCTTACCAGCTCAGGCACATTGCATTGCATCGCACCGACGCATCGGTGCCGTCACCCTGGGTGGCGTGCAGTTCCCAGTAGCCGGTGAACTCGTCAACAGTGACGCGACAAGCCAGCTGGTCGCTCGGGTCGCTGATATGTTGAACTTCCATATCGGTAAGAAAACACACGGTGTTTTCTGCAGGGGCCAGCGACTTGAGGTCATCGGCCGGCCCGGGGCGTGGTTTGCCGTCAGCACCGAGACCTGCCAGCCAGGCATCTTCGCTGTGCTTTTGTGTGACGTTCAATTTGAGCGGCGAGTATGCCAACTGCAACGATGGATGCGTTGCCAACTGCGCGGCGAGATTGTCGAGCTCGGGCCCCGCCAACGCAGTTGCTGCAGGCGACTCCGGTTTAATGAATTGCAGCGTCAACACACTGGTGACGGCGGCAACAATGGCGGCTACGATGAGTTGGCGGATCATGCAGGTCCCCTATGGAGGTTTTTTGTCAGCATAACGTATTTTTTCAATTTTCCTGTGCAAATTTTCTGCAACATGAACTATCTGGTACCGCTTGCCACCACCTCATGATCCATACATATGCACCTATTAAAACAATAGACGATCGCCTAACCAATGCGTCGCAAAATCCCGAAATTCCCGCCATATTTTTGCTTGTCTTGGATTTTTCGGTCGCCTATGTTGGCGGTGTTTCCGGTCGCCAGCCACGTGCGGCGCCCACTTGGCGAGGAACAGGCCGCCATTGGGTAATTGCAGTTTGTCAGACGATAAGGCTGCATTGCGTACGCACATTATTTTTTGGCTGATTTCAATTTCCTTACCTGCAAGGTCGTTCCAGTGTCTTACGCGTTGATTGTTGCCATTGCCCGCAGTCCGATCGGCCGCTTCAACGGCAGTCTGGCCAACATAGCGGCAACCCAACTGGGTGCGGGAGTGTTGGATGCCGCTCTCACCCGGGCCACGCTGCCTGCAAGCGCCGTCAACGAAGTGCTGCTGGGCAATGTACTCAGTGCCGGGCTCGGACAGTCGCCGGCCCGCCAGGCCGCGCTTGCGGCCGGGTTGCCGGATTCTGTCGCCACTCAATCCATCAACAAGGTTTGCGGCAGCGGCCTGCAGGCTGTGATACACGGCGCCCGCATGGTGTCCACGCGTGAGGCGGATTTTGTGCTGGCTGGCGGAATGGAGAGCATGAGTCAGGCCCCTTTCATGCTGAAAGGCGCTCGCACCGGGTTGCAAACCGGCAACCAGGTGCTGGTGGATTCGCTGATTCATGATGGGCTGCGCGACGCGACACACGACTGTCATATGGGAATGCTGGCAGAACGTTGTGCGCGGCATTACCGGTTCTCGCGCATGCAGCAGGATGAATATGCAGCAGAGAGTTTCAGGCGTGCACTGCGCGCACAGCAGGAAAACTTTTTCGCAGCCGAATTGGCGAGCGTAGCGACCAGGGGTCGCAAAGGAGAGTCGTTGCTGATCACCCAGGACGATGGACCGGCCCGGGCAGACTTTGCCCGTATGCCGTCCTTGCAGCCGGCGTTTGCCGAGGATGGGAGTATCACGGCGGCAAATGCCTCGCAGCTGAGTGACGGCGCAGCTGCGTTGCTGCTGGCAAATGCGGAGTCAGCGTCTGCACTGCAGAGTCGTCCATTGGCTCGAATAGTCTCGTGGGGAACCCACGCTTGCGAAGCGGAATGGTTCACCGTTGCCCCGGTCGGCGCCATCCGCCAGGCGCTCGCCAGAGCGCAATGGAGCGTGGACAGTGTGGATCTGTGGGAGATCAATGAAGCCTTCGCGGTCGTGCCCTTGGCTGCCATGCAGGAGCTCGGCATTGCACCCGACAAGCTCAATGTCTGCGGTGGCGCGATCGCACTTGGCCACCCGCTCGGGGCCAGCGGAGCGCGCATCGTGGTGACGCTGGTATCGGCATTGCAAAGGCTTGGCAGACAACGTGGTGTCGCCGCTATTTGTATCGGCGGTGGCGAAGCATTGGCGTTGTGCGTGGAGCGTTGTGCGTGATCGCAGATGTCGGGCAATCAGGGGGGTGGCAGCCTGGCGTCGACGAGATCAGGCACAGCAATCTGGCCGTAATGCTGGCGGAACTTGGATTCAGTCGCTACGAGGAACTGCATGCATGGTCGGTGCGCGAGCCGGAACAGTTCTGGCACTACATGCTGCAGCGGCTGGGCATCCAGTTCGACTCACCACCGAAGGTACTGCTCGCCAATGCTGATGATCCGGCACAGGCGCGCTGGCTGCCGGATGCGACCTTGAACATCGCGAACTCCTGCCTGCTGGCCGCAGCACACAACCCGGCTCTGGTACACACGCGTGAGGATGGACACACCACCGAGTGGAGCTATCACGACTTGCAGTCCCTGACCCGCCGCGTGGCGTTGGGCCTGCAACAACTGTCGATGAAACCCGGCGAACATGTCGCTCTGATCATGGCCATGACACCCGAGGCCGTGGCAGCGTGGCTCGGGATTGTGTATACAGGCTGCGTGGTGGTCTCAATCCCCGACAGCCTCGCCGCCTCAGAGATTGCGACCCGACTGCAAATGATCAGTTGCCGGCTGGTACTGACGCAGGACCAGGTCCTGCGCGGCAACCTGCGGCACCCCCTGTATCGAAAATTGCTCGACGTCGCGCCGCCGCGCTGCATCGTCGTGCCGCGTGACCCGCAATTCACCACCGCCGATCTGCGCCCGGGTGATCTCTGCTGGCAGCAATTCCTGCCCGCTGCGGAAGCAACTGGTGCAGTGATACGTCCTGCCAATGCGCACATCAACATTCTGTTCTCATCGGGCACTACCGCCGCACCCAAGGCGATCCCCTGGACCCATAGCACGCCGCTGAAGTGCGCGATGGACGGCCACTGCCACCACGACATCCGTCCAGGGGACATTGTTGCCTGGCCCACCAGCCCTGGCTGGATGATGGGACCCTGGCTTATCTGCGCCACGCTCATCAACGGTGCAACCCTGGCGCTGTTCGAAGGGGCTCCCACCGGCAGGGCATTCACCAGCTTCGTGCAGCAGCGCCGCGTTTCCTTGCTGGGACTGGTCCCGAGTCTTGTGAAGACATGGCGGGCGAGCAGTTGCATAGACGGACTCGACTGGCACGCGATCCGGCGCTTCTCCTCTACCGGTGAGTGCTCCAACGCCGATGACATGCAGTGGCTGATGGAGCAGGCCGGCGGCCGCCCCGTCATAGAGTACTGCGGCGGCACCGAAATTGGCGGAGCCTACCTGACGCAGACCCTCCTGCAACCGGCGTACCCGGCGCTGTTCTCGACACCGGCGCTCGGCCTTGATTGTGTGGTTCTCGATGACGATGGCCGGCCAGCCTCCAGTGGCGAACTGTTCATAGCGGGCACTTCGCCCGGACTTTCAACCGAGTTGCTGGGCCGGGATCACTTTGCCGAGTATTTTGCCGGCACCCCGCGTGGCCTCGACGGTCGTCGACTCCGTCGTCATGGCGATGAGGTGCAGCGCCTGCCCAATGACTACTACCGTGCGCTCGGGCGCGCCGACGACACCATGAACCTCGGCGGTATCAAGGTAGCCTCCGCCGAGATCGAACGAATACTCAATGTTGATCCGCTGCTGCTGGAATGCGCAGCCATCGCCGTTTCTCCAGCCCAGGGCGGACCGTCACAGTTGGTCATCTTCGCGGTGACGCTTCCGCTGACCACCGTCTCGCCCGGAGAGTTGCAACAGCGTTTGCAAAAACAACTGTCGGCCGGACTCAGCCCCTTGTTCCGGATTGCCGAACTGCGGACTGTCACTGCGCTGCCCCGCACAGCATCCAACAAGATAATGCGCCGCCACTTGCGAGCCGAAGCTGGCCGTGCGGCCGATCCGCAATCACATAACGTTTCCTGACCCAGGTGGACTCGCAATGAAACTCGCTACATTCCAGTACCAGCAGCGCACGCTAGTCGGCGTCGCGCTGAACGACACCCATCTACTGCCACTCGATGCCTTGCCTGTTTGCGCGTCGATGCAGAGCCTGATCGCTGCCGGCAGTGCCGGTCTTGCCGCAATCCGCGAGTATCTTGCGGCAGCAGCAGACCCCCAACAGATGATCCCTGTCGAGGCAGTGACCTGGCTGCCGCCGGTACCTTCGCCGGGCAAGATTTGCGGAGTAGCGATGAACAACTCAGCCAGCAACGCGCGCAAGATCAGTGCGCCGGAACACCCGGCATTCTTTCTGAAGCCTGCTTCCTCGCTGGTGGCACACCAGCAGTCGGTGCTGATCCGCGAATATTACGGCAGCGTGCACCCGGAGCCGGAGCTGGCCTGCGTAATTGGCAGAACGGCACGCGAAATCGAGCCCGAACAGGCACTTGATTACGTGTTCGGCTATACGATCTTCGATGACATCACCGGCAATGGCATGCGTGCGCAGGACAGGTTTCATTACTACGCGTTGTACCCGAAAGCCGACAACCCGGCCGAGCTGGAGAGGGTTGAACAGCATCTCTCCTACGCGGCACGTTACAAGGGCAGCGACACCTTCAGCGCGATGGGGCCCTGGTTGGTCACCGCAGACGATATTGCCGACCCCGATAACCTCGATGTCAGCTGCAAGGTCGGTGGTGAGCTCGTCGCTGAGGACAGCACCCGTTACTACAATTTCAAAGTGGCGGAAGTGCTCAGCTTTATCAGCCACTTTTTGACGCTGCATCCCGGTGATGTCATCGCCATGGGGACGGCGTTCAAGCCCTCCGCCACCCGCAAATCCATCCACCATGCAAACCTGCAGGTGGTACCGGGGCCGATAGAGATCGAAATCAGTGGGCTGGGCCGACAGGTCTCCCCGGTCAGCGTGCATAAAGGAGGATTGGGCAGATGGCAACTGAAACGCAGCGACTGAACCTGCTTGAGACGCGCTTGGCGCTCGAAGCCCTGAACACGGATTTCTGCCACTTTCTGGACCACGGCGATATTGATGCTCTGGTGGAACTGTTCACCGAGGATGCCGTCTACACCCACGGCAGCCGGCGCTCGAGCGGTCGCGCCGAGATTCTCAAGCTGTTCCAGCGGCGTGGCTCCGCCGGGCCGCGCACAGCGCGACACCTTTACTCCTGTCTGCGTCTTCAGGTGGAAAGTGACGACCGTGCCAGCGGGACGAGTGTGTGCCTTACCTTTGCGTTCGACGGCACTGCTCCGATAGTACCGGCGGAACCGCACCTGGTCGCCGACTTCATTGACGAGTACCGCCGCTGCGCCGACGGCCGCTGGCGTATCAGCAAACGGCACATCGAGCGGATCTTTGTGGCGGCCAACAACCAGGGCCCGGTCGGACAGACCCTGGCAAGCAACTGACCATGAATAATGATCACCCACCAATGTTGATTGCCGTTGCGCCCAACGGTGCGCGCCGTCGGCGCTCTGACCATTCTGCGCTGCCCATCACGCCGCACGAACTGGCGCGCACCGCGCGTAGCTGTCTTGATGCAGGCGCCTGCATGTTGCATCTGCATGTGCGTAATGCCATGGAGCAACACAGCCTGGAACCAGAAGACTACCGTCCGGCACTGGCTGCCATCCGGGCGGAGGTCGGTGATGAATTGCTGGTGCAGGTCACATCGGAGGCCGCAAGGGTTTACCAGCCGGAACAGCAACTGCGTTCATTGCTGGCCTTGCAGCCGGAGTCTGCTTCGTTGGCACTGCGAGAGTTGTTGCCGGATGCCGAAGCTGTCGAGAAGTCAGCACCGGTGCTGACGCGTCTCGCCGAAGCCGGAACGCTGCTGCAATACATCCTGTACAGTCCTGCCGAATTGCAGCGCTTCAATCAGTTGATGCTGGATGGCGCACTGCCGAAAGGTCAGCAGTTTCTGCTGTTTGTGCTTGGCAGTTTCGACAAGGCGGCGACCGACCATCAGGCGCTGGCGGCTTTTGTTGCCCACACCAGACCGGAGCATAGTTGGATGTGCTGTGCATTCGGACCGGCAGAAACAACGATCATGGGCGAAGTTGCCCGGCTGGGTGGACATGCGAGAGTCGGCTTCGAGAACAACCTGCAGGCCCCGGATGGCAGCGTGGTAGCCAACAATGACACGCTGGTGCGTCTCGCGGTGGAGCAGGCCAGGGCCGCCGGCCGCATTACTGCCACGGCCGCCGACGCGCGGCGTCACTTGCGGGGAAATTGATTTCAGTGTTGCCAGAAAAGGGCCAACGCAGGTTGCGGTAATCGTTGCTATTGTTTTTCAGCGTGGTCCAGCGCCCATCCCATCACCGTGTCTTCCAGTGCCGGCTCGTCGACGGGAAAGGCCATGATGTGCGCATACAGGGCCGCGACGTCAGCATCGTCGAGCACTTCGGCGCTGAAGTGCGGCATCTTCACGCTGGGCTCAGCAGGCTGTTGATCGGCACGCAGGCGCAGATAAGCGCGGAACACCTCTTCACTGGCCAGGAACGGCGTCTTGCCAGCCAGCAATATGGGCGGCGCCGGGAACAGATTATTGGTCCGCTCCACATGCGTGCCCTTGCCCTGATGACCATGACAGGTATAACAGCCGTGCTGGTTGTAGAGGGCGGCGCCGGCTGCAGAAGTTTGCGCCTGCACTGTGCCTGCCAGCGTAAGACTGAGAACGATGCAGTGTGAGAGATTGCGGATCATGCGTGCTGCCTCAGCGCGGCTGGGTGAGAACATCGACCAGGAAGGGTCTGCCTTCCTTCACCACCTCGACTCCACGTCGATAGGCCTCAGCCAGCTCAGCGGGATCGCTGATGGGCCCCACGGCTTCTACGCCGTAGCCTTGCGCTATTGATCGATAGTCTACAAACGGGTCTCGCAGCGTCGTACCTATGTGCGCACGATCGGTGCCACGACCACGCGCGCCGGTGAGGTATTGCACAAACATCAGCTCCTGGTGCCATGCCCGGTTGTTGTGCATCACGATCAACAGTGGCAGCTGGTGATGGGCCGCCGTCCACAAGGCGCCGGGCATGAAATTGAAATCGCCATCGCCCTGGAAATCGACCACGATGCGCCCGTTGTCGCGCGCTGCCAGCGCCGCGCCGACCGAGGCGCCGAGACTGTAACCGATACCGGCCGCACCACTGCCGCCAAGGCAGGAATAGGGCCGGTCATGTTGCCAGAGGTCGGCATGATGGCCGCCGGAAAAATTCGTTTGGGAACCGATGCACCAATCTTCGTTGGCAATGTGTGGCCACAGCTCCGCATAGAGACGTGCGGTGTTGACCGGACTCGCGTCCCAACCACGGCGACGACGTTCCATTTGCGCGCGCAGCCCGGTAAGCCGCGCCTCGCGGTTGGCTTGTGCATGCGCTGCGCTGCGCTCACGAATCACGGCAGCTCGACCTGCAGCATTGGCGGACGCCAAGACAGCGTCGAGGATCAAGGCCAACGAGGCTTCTGCATCGGCAGTCCGCCTTTCACCCGCACCGCCTCCAGCCGCGCCGCTGCGGCCGCGCACAATCGAAAGTCCCACCCCGGCATCGTCACGGCCCACCAAGGTGCCAATGTCTGGCCCCACAATCGCGAAGTGCGTCGCAGGTAGTTCCAGACCCAGCACAAAATCGTATTCCGCATTGGCGCCAGGCCCACACAGTGGATGCGTTTGCGGAAAGCTCATCGGCCCCTGATTCGCACGCGTGCCGGTGCAGGCACCAGTCAGTTCAGCGAGTCGCACGGCCCGCTCCACGCCTTCGGGCGTACGCAGACGGCCGACATCGATACGCGGATTGCTGGCAGTGAGTAAACGCTCGGCCAGCAGCGCAGCGTCTGCAGTGGAGATCAATGGAAACTGTGGCTGACGTCGCGGCGGCAAACTGAAGCCAGCTGCCGACATCTTCTGCAGCTGCGAATCGACTACGACAAGAGTCGGTGCGCAGGGCGGTGTCATGGCCTGATTCCATGCTTCCTGGATGGCTTCCAGCGCATCGGGCAGCGTGCGCGGATAGGCATCCCATTTGGTATAGGGCCTGACCAATGCAGCAAGATCGTCAGCAATGTGGGCCTGGATGAAACCGTCGTCGCTTCCTATCAGCAACACTATCGGTGTCTTGTCGACAAAGGCCTGGTAGATGGCCATCGAGGCATTCTGCAGCCCGACTGTGGCGTGCAGCATCACCACCATCGGTTTGCCCGTGGCCTTGCCATAACCATGCGCCATGTCAACCGCCGACCCTTCGTGCAGCGCCGTGATCAACTCCGGCGTTCTGTTGGGATGTTCGGGGTGATTGATGATCGACTCATGCAGGCCTTCGAAACTCGATGAGGGATTGGCAGCAACAAACTCGACGCCGAGTTCCCGCAGCATCTCCACCATCAAGTCGGATCCCGGCCGACTGGTAATGCCCGTCACTGCCGGCGGGCTTATCGCGGCAGTATCACGCTCAAGCTGCTGGGCCGTTGGCAATTGCGCCGAGGCGGAAGCGCCGCTGCTGGCAGCCTGGCCGGCAGCATGCGGCGCAAAAGCTCCCAGCAGCGCTGCTGTGCCAACAGCACCGCTGCCACCGAGAAAGCCGCGTCGGCTCAGGCTGTTACCGTCTTTCTCTTCCATTACTGCGCTCCAATTCCTCAGAGGCCGAACGACATTTCAACACTGGCGCCGATCACACGACCATCACGGGGATACATGCCGCTGCCAAAGTTCGAGATCTGATGCATGGTCGGGAACTGGTTGAACGCGTTATTGGCAAACACGCTGATGCGCACATCGTCGCTGTACTGCCAGAGGTAGTTGAAGTCGTAATAGATGAAATCGTCTTCGGGCAGACCACTCAGGAAATTGTCGAGCTTGCTCAGATAACGCGGAGTCAGGATGACCGTGTGGTCATTGGTGGACCAGCGGATCGGCATATTGATGCGGTACTCCTGATAGCCACCACCGAAGGTGGGACGGAAGCCCACAAAATCTACCGCGGGTAACGTCGGTGCGGCTTGCTCTTTCCACTCCAGCAGGATGGCGGCGTTGGGACTTACATTGAACTGACCCCAAGCGGTATCCAGTGTCCATGACAGACGGACGTCGACCGATTTCACATGCTGTTCGGCAATATTGACCGGCTTCTGGTAGCCCTTCTGCGGGCGACCGAGTGAATCCAGTTCGAAGCACTGGCTGCCATTGCCCTGGGCGGGAAGATACATCGGGAAACGGTAGCCGGCAGGGTTGCCAGGGAAGGCGCTTACACCACCCCAAGCGGTATAGATGTTCTGGCCACGCAACGACGCGATCGGGTAATTGCTCGGGAACAAGCCATCCGGCGAAAAGCCGTAGCTGCACTCTGGCACCTCCAGCAACTGGTCATAAGGACGCAAATTGCGGATGACGTTATCGAATTTGATATCAACATAGTTCATGCCCAATGTGAGGCTGTCGGTGATATCCCAGTCGAAACCCAGCGACCAGTTGGTGGATTCCACTGGCTGCAGGTCGGGGTTGGCCCTGGTCTCAAGTACGATGATGTTGCGCGTCTGACCGATGCCGCCGGCCACGAAACAGCCGGTGGGCACGCCGGCTGGCGCCGGGCAGGGACCGTCTACAGCGTTGAGACCATTGTTGCCGAGTGTGAGGAACGTGGTGGATTGGTTGATGGGCTGCTGGGTATGTTCAACCGTTGGCGCCTTGAAGGAGGTCCCCCACGAACCGCGTACAGTCAGACTCTCGTTGACGCTCCAGTTGAAACCTAGCTTCGGATTGGTGGTGTTGAAGTCCGAGGCCTCAGAATAGTCTTCCGTGCGCACGGCAGCCTGCACGTTCAGGTTGTCGGTAACCGGGATACCGAGCTCCATGAAGACGGCACCCACGACGTTGCTGCGGTCCTTGCTGCCAAACGGCAATGGGAAGTCGAGAGCCGCACCACCTGCTTGCGGCTGATAACCGCCAACATTGGCCAACGGATCGTTATCCGTGTACCAGCTGTCAATGCGACGTTCATAGCCAACCGCCACGCCAACCGGGCCGGCGGGGAGCGTAAACATTGCACTGGAATCGCCGGTCACGACAACCTGATGCACGGTGAGTTCACCCCAGATACGCGTATTGCGCATTGGCTGTATCCACTCCAGCACCTCCTGGGTATTCCCGATCCCGGCCTGCGTCGAGTTCAGGAAGGGATTGAACCATTGGCAACTACCACTGCCAGCGGCGGTGCCAGTGCAATTCGGTCCGCCAAGACCAGCCAGTGCCTTGCGCAAGCGATCAGCGACCAGGGTGGGCTCGTTGCGGCTCACTTCGCTGCGCGAAATCGTGCTGTTGTAACTCACTCGCCAGGTATCGTTGAGTTCGTAATCGAGGCTGCCCGCGAGGCGACGGTTGGTCGAACTGATCTCGTTGTTCAGGATGTCCCACGGATTGTTGAGGTTCATCGGCGACAGGAAAAAGCCGTTGTTGGTGCCGGCATTGCTCCAGTTGGGATCAAGCCGCGCATTCTCGATCACACCGGGGTTGGTGCGTGGAATCGGGATCTGCATGCCGACCGCGAGGTTGTTGCTGCCTGATGTATTCACCGCCGTGGCGACACCGTCCACCGGGTTGGTATTTTCAGTACTGTTGTAACTTGCGCTCAGCTTCATCGAGAGCCGGTCAGTGAAGTCGTGCTCGACTCCGGCAAACAAGGTAAGCGCATCGCGGTTGCCCTGCCGGATAACCTGATTGTTGCCGGCAGCACTGCTGGCCCAGTTGGTGGTCGAACAGGCCGGCCCGCCAGCCGATGTACTCACGATACCGCTGCGATATCCGAGTTTGCCGCAAAGCGGATCCATCAGTCGCTTGCCGGCAGCTGCGCCACCCATTCCGCTTACACCAGTACCCGGCGCGAACTCGCGGTACTGGTTGATCCCACCCGCAGGAGCAGTAGACGGGTCAAAAATACCAAGATCGGACTGCAGAATGTGATCCCATTTCTGCCATTCGGCAGCGGCCAACCAACGGGTGTTGTCGGTGCGTTTGCCGAACAACACCGAACCAACATCATTACCCTTGCTGGCGGCGTCTTCGTATCTCTGGGTTGAAAGATTGAGTTTGACGCCTTCAAAGCCATAGTCGGGGATCAGGTTGACGACACCCGCCACTGCGTCTGTGCCATAGATTGCGGAACCACCGTCGAGCAGCATTTCGGTGCGTTGCAATGCAATCGCAGGAATGGCCTGGTCGATCGCCACGAAACGCCAGCCGGTCGAGATTGACTCTGCATAATCCACCGTGCGCTGACCATCGATGAGTGTCAGCGTGTTGTGGGCGCCGAGGCCGCGCAGGCTGACACCCTGCACACGCGTGCGGTTCTCACGTGAGGTATTGGACTGGTTGGAATCCTCGAGCTGATGCTGCGGAACGTTGGCACTGAAAAACCCGGAGAGCGTCGGTCTGGGGTTCTCCACCAGACTGTCGCGGCCGATTATGGCGACAGGTGAAGTATCAGAGCGACCGGTGCGCAACAAGCTGCCCGTGACCACAACTTCCTCGACTTCCTCGACTGCCGGGGCCGCAGGCTGCTGTGCAAGTGCCACACTGCTGGCGGCGAGCAGGGTGCCGACCATCAACAGACTGCTGAGTGGACGACGATCCGGATTGGTACCGAAGTACAGGCGCTTGGTTTTGAAATGCATGGCGACTCCCGTTGTTGTGGCCGTCTTGTCGGAATCCGATATCTACGGCGCTGCTTATAATTGTTGGTTTATGGCTTGTTGGTTTATGGCTTATTGGTTTGTGGCTTGAGGGTTGCTTGCGTGCTGATCGATCTATTGGGTGGCTGCGTCTCCAAATTCTATTTTCGTACCATCCTCGAGGATTACGGAACGCATCAGGCCGCCTGGTGAGCGGTCCCGCAGTGGATTGCCGGTGACGGACAAGGTCTGCCCTGCCTTGATGGTCTCGCGAGTTACACCGCTCTTGACCAACGCCACCGTGCCGCCGCCCTCCCACTTCCAGATTTCGGTTTCGCCCTTGGCGTTGACGACCTCAAGGTTGATGCTGGTATGCGGACTGCGCCAGATGAACTGAATGACTTTGCCGGTGACCGACACTTCGGGGGCGGCCAGATCAAACGCGATCGCTGAATGATGTGCTTGTGTCGCCGGCACTGCCGTAACGCCCATGCCGAATCCCAACAGCACTGCTGCGATGGTCTTGTTCATTGGTTATAGCCTCCTTCAATCCAGAGTTGCGATGATTCGAGCGTGCAGGGTGCCTGTACCAGTTCACGGTCAGGCAGCTTCTTCCAATAATGTTTGAAGGTGACTGGTGTACTGAGATAGACGGGATCTGTCAGGGTGATTTCGGCCATCAGACCCAAGCCGCCATCGGTCAGGCTGTAGCGTTCGAGCAGATGCTTCTGCGCACTGGAATCGACACCGGTGTGGGAGCCCCAGGCGTCCGCGACGAAATTGGTGGTCTCTACCACGAGTTGTTCGCCTTCGAACCATCCCACCGAGTGGCCCATCACCGACGGCTCTCCGGCAGGTGCGCTGCGATCGAGGTGCACTACCCGCGGAGTCGGCAACATGTCGCGCTCGAGCAGGATCGTGTTGGCATCCGGGCGGACGATTCGGTGGGGGTACGGCAGAATCGTCGATTTCGGCGGGCCCGGGTCCTTGCAGGCCAGTGCCGGATTCTGGCTCTCGTTGAAGGCATCGACCAGGGCTTTGGCCATCGGTGTATAGGGCCAATCGGTCGGCGGCAGATAGTGCGGTTTGAAACCACCCGGATCATCGCGGGTCCAGACACCAGAGAAGTCTTTGGAAGGCGAGACGACGGTGTTTTCCGCTTCACCACTGTCGGTGCCGATCCGCACTCCATCCTTTTCCACCCATTCGGCGGACGCATAGGCGCGGTTCTTGTTCTTGTCATGCGCCCCTTGCCAGGTAATCACGTCACCCGGTTTGAGACTTTCCTTGCCCCAGCCCTCGCGCGCCATGCTCGGCGGATTGCCCATCTCGATGCTGTACTCCACCAGCTTTCCTTCAAGGTTGGGTGCCTTCACCTTCAGGAACACATGCGGCATCTGCCAACCGTACTTGACCACAGTACCGGTCAGCACCCGAACATCGTTTTGATCCAGAGTAGCGTGGGAGTGGTGGGCGATGGCATGACCGCCGGCCAGCAGCATGGCGACAAAAAGTAGTTTCCTGCTCCAGACACTTTGCTTCATGTGGGTAAACTCACGATTGCGTCAAAAAAGTTGGCGTTGAATGCTTGTTCAGAATCCCCGCCTGCCTTCGTCCTTACTGTCCCGCCCCGATCCTGCGCATTTCCTGCAGATAAATTTCATCGGATTCGTACGGCGTCATGCCTGGCAGCGCCAGATTGTCTTCAAACAAACAGTTGGCCTCCTTGATGTCGGAGCGCAGGATGCGATCATGGAAGCGCACATGCTTCCACTCGCCAACCCAGTGGTCAGGGTCGACGAAGGTGTATTCAAACATCAACGTGTTGCCGTCGTTGATCATTGTGATGCGCTCGGTGATGCGCAGTTGTTCGCCGGTAATGACGCCCACTTGCATCAAATGGTTTTCGCCAATGAAACCCTCGCTCTCAATTACCAGCGTATCGCCATCCCAGTGCCCCATCGACTCACCAAGATAGTTGGGTTCACGAATAGCGGGGTCAATATGCGGGCGGCCGTCCAGATAGATCGTGCGGTATTCGTTATTCAGCCTCGACACCATGTAGATCGCAGTGGGGTACTGCAGCATCATCAATGAGCCGACACGTGTCTGCAGTCGTGGCAAGCCAGCAGGGTGGCAGAACGCCGTAGGCTCCAGATGGCGCCTGCCAGCCGCTTCAAAACGTTTGTATTCATCGTAGAAGGCCTGGCCTTTCGGGGTAAATTGCGGCAACGGCCGGAAATTGAAATCACCATGCACCTCGGCATCAGCGCCGGCGTAACGGCGAAACGCCCAGACGCCGGTGAGATCAAAAGCCGGCGCAGCACGCTGCTTCGCCAGGTTTTCAGGATCGAGCGCACCCGGCCCGACTTCAAGCCCGGTATCGCTAACCAGCGGTAATTGTGCGGGACGCGTGCGTGCTTCGATTGTGCGCCAGTCTTCCCCGATAGTCGGAGCCGGCAGATCGGCAGCGAACGCAGGATTGATCGCAACCAGCGTGTGCAACCCGGCTGCAAGCAACAAACTGCGGACATGCGTGCATGCCCTCAGATCAAATTTGACCACGCTCCCTCCCATTGCTGTCAGTGGTTTCAGCGGAGAGCACGAAGTTGGGACAGACCGACGCTTGCCGCGTCGCTCTGCCGCAAAACACGGGGTCAGACTGACCATCAGTCGAAAGTCTGTCCATCGCTCCTCTGAGTATTCCAATAGCGCTGCGTTGGTTATTGCTTTTTGTTTTGGCTGGCCCATCGTCGGATCCAGCACGCATCGCTTTCAGTTGCAAAAAAAAATACTTGAATCAAAATCATAAGTAAACTACGGGTATGGCTATGTTTGTTATAGGCGAAGACTTATGAAGTTCAGATTCAACGATATACAAAATTTTCTTGTGACCGCCACCCACAAGACACTTATGCAGGCTGCCGGCCAACTCGAAATCAGCCAACCTGCGCTATCAGAAAGTTTGCGACGACTTGAGGACGACTTGGGTCATGTACTGTTTTATCGTTCGCGCACCGGCGTCGAACTTACCCCAAGCGGCAAAGTCTTCCTGCCGAAGGCGCAAGCGCTGGCAGAAGCGTACAACGGCCTCAATATCGTCGTCGGCAAGGATAACCTGTTTGGTGACCGCGTTATTTCGATCGGTGCCAACCCGACGGTCGCACAGTACTCGTTCCCCAATGCGCTGGCCTATATCAAGGCCAATGCACCCGATTACCGGATCGATCTTATACACGATTCGTCGCGCAAGGTGCAGGAGGCAGTGCACCGCGGCAAGATCGACGTCGGTCTGGTCGTCAATCCGATGGATGTATCCAGCCTCGTAATCACGCATATCGAATTCGACATCGTCGGCATCTGGAGTTCGGGCAAGAACACCGATCCCGACACGCTCATTTGCAACCCTGAACTGTTGCAGACCCAGGAAATCATCAAAACCTGGCACGACAAACCGCGCAAGTTGATTTCCACCAGTAGTCTGGAACTCATTTGCCAGTTGGTGAATCGCGGGATCGGCCTTGGCATTCTGCCCCACCGGGCCGTGAAGATCTCGGGCCTCAAACTTCATCATCAAACCACGCTGCCGACCTATCGCGATCAGATATGCATTGTGCACCGACCGGAGTTCGGCAGGCATGAATCGGAGCGCCTGGTGATCGAGGCACTCAAACGTTCGGTTGGCGACGAATAACCCGGTTTCACTCCGATGCTGTCAAGAAGACAACAACCGCATCGATGTCGAATGAATCCGGCAGTGCTAGCGCAACCTGGGCCATTTGCGAAGCGCCATCCGCGCTGTCATTTCCCCTGCCTCCTGTCAGGTAGGACTCCCACGCCGCCTGGAGATACCAGTCGTTCAGGCGCCGCAACCCGGGCGCTGCCAGGATTTGGTTGCCTTCACCATCAGCACCGTGGCAACTCGCGCAGAACTGCGCATAGTTTTCCCGACCTTTCTCCAGCAGCGCCGCATCTACGACGACGGCAGCCTGCGGTTCGCGAAGCGGCAACTCGTTGAGCAACCGCAGCACCTTGGCGAAATCGTCTTCCGGCAACATGCGTGCGGCTGCCTGCATGTCCATCGCAGCTGCATAGCCGGCGCGCGTGCCGCCCCGGTATGCCGCCAGCGCAGCACGCAGGTACCAGTCTTCGATACCGACCAGTGCCGGTGCGCCGACAGAAGGATTGCCTTGTGCCTGATAGCCATGGCACACAAGACAGAATACAAGTTCATCCAATACGTTATCGTTCTCTGCAGCCTGCACCGTTGTATGACCAAGCCACGAGCAGAGCAGAATCAGGGCGGTGTACTTCATGCGGCCTCCGCTTCCTTCTTGTCGAGATCACCAAGCGCATTCAGCGCCGACAACACCGAGGCTTCGAGCCAGCCTCCATAGTTCGCTACCTGATCACCGATCAGGTAGTGGCGACCGAACGGTGCCCGTAACGCCGATGCCGTCCCCGGCTCTGACCCGGTGGCAGTGCAGCCGAGCATGTGATTCATGCGATGCCACGCGACACTGACTCCGCTTTCAAAATAACCGCGATAGCCAGGATGCACCTTCTCCCCCTGTGCAAGCGCCGATTCAATGCGCTGTGCCGCAGTGAGATTCACCCAGCGATCGTTGATTTCTCCGGAAAGAATATAGGCACCCACCAGGACGCCCTTGGGCGAGCCGAAGCCACCTGAGGGATACATGATCTGGGTGATGTCCTGACCGGTCCACGAGATGCCTCCGTAGATGCCTTCTGCTTCCCAGAATCTTTCACGCATCTGCAGACCGAGCCTGCTGAGCTTTCCGCGTGGGCGACCAGCCAACAGACGCCGGTAATCCGGCGAAAAATTGTTGTCGACACCGCCCAGCAATTGCGCCGGGATCGCGTTGAGGCAGTAATCAGCGCGCGTACGGCGCTGCTCACCCTTCTCGCGATAATCCACTTCCACACCGTCATTCGTCACATTTATCGCAGTTACCACCGAGTTCAGTCGCGGTTTGTTGGTCAGGCGCGCGAGCACTGCAGTCACAATACGATCCATGCCTCCCACCGGTTGCAGCACGGCAGACTGCAAGCTGGATTCGGCAAAGTGCATACCCATGCGCCAAAAGTCGGCCTTGAGCAGTTCTCGCAAAGCGATCGTGTCTTTCAGCACACCGGGGGCCGCCAGGCCTCCACTCGCATAGCCTGCCCGAGCAGAGCCGCGATAGCGGTCATCACCACCAAGGTCACCGTAACTGCGCAAGAACTGACGGAGCAGGTCGCGTTCCTCCTCACCCAACTCACTGTCCAGCCAGGCATCCGGCAGCCCCTTCTGGGTCAGCTCTGCGAGAAATCCACGCGCATCGGCGACGTACTGCTTCTGCCGCATGCGCGCACCGCCATTGAATCCGTCGAATTGAATCCACGCTGCGGGATTGAGATTCACCGAGGTTTCGAGTGAAACACCCAGCCGACGACAGTATCCAAGGATCGTAGCGTGCTCATGCGGAATACGCGAAGGACCGGCATTGAAATACAGCGTGGGGTCGTCATCGAAGTTACATACCTGACGATTGCCGATCTCATCGACGATGTCACCGCTGCGCAAGGTCATGCAGCGGCCGCCGACACGATGGGTGGCCTCCAGGATTTCACATTCATAACCGGCCTGTTCAAGCTCCATGGCGGCAATGAGAGAGGAAATTCCTGCGCCGAGCAGCAACACCTTGCGGCGTGGGCGCGCAGCGCGCAGTGATGGCACCTGCGCCTGCGCCGAGTGCGGTATGGCTCCCAGCGCTGCAAGAATGCCGCTCATGCCAGCGGCACCACTGATCGTACCCGTCATACTGAGGAGTTGTCGTCTCGTGATCATCATCAGACCTTTTTGCGGGAAGCTGCTGACCCTTGACAACATGATGCACGCCAAGGCGGTGCCGAACATACACGAGCTCGCCCCTGGATTGCACTATATGCACAACATGCATCCAGAGTTCGTCGAAACATTGTGCAAAGACAACGCTATGCAAGGAAAAATTTGGCGGATATGATGAAAAAAACTCCAGAGCGCACTGCACAGTGCAATATCGTGAAGTAGCAATAATTGCCGTAAAAACCCGCGTTAATCAACGTGATGCGTGCAATTATCGATCTCTATCATCAGTAAATTCCTATGACACCCAAAGGCATAAGCTGATTAAAAATTTGTGTGGCAGGGTTCGTTGCCTGAACCAATCCTCCCGGAGGATTGCGCTACCAATGTCGCCGATGGAATCAATCAATCACGAAAACAGCGGGCAGTTGCAGAACAGATTGGAACAGGAAGCAGTACATGCCATTTGATCCATCGGTCGGATTCAGTCCGTGGCACCTCAGTGGAGTTGTGTACGGCACACTGCTCAACGATCCCGCCTCTCTTGCAGCGCTGGGCGCTGCCGTTGAAAAGCCCCCGTACAAGGCGCCCCCGCAGGCGCCGGTGCTGTACCTGAAGCCACGCAATACGCTCTCTGGTCCAGGCAGCGTAATCCACGTACCTGCTGCTGCAACATCGGTGCGAGCCGGTGTATCGCTTGGAATCATCATTGGACGCACCGCCTGTCGCGTACCTGCAAACGCAGCCGACAACTTCATTGCCGGTTACACCGTGGTGAACGACATCTGCTTGCCACATGACAATTTCTACCGGCCATCACTGCGCTTCAATGCCCGTGATGGTTTCTGTCCGATTGCCAATGCACGGATTGCCGCGGCTGTCGTCAGCGACCCCGATGCCTTGGCGACACGCGTGTGGATAGATGACGAACCGGTTTTCGAGGGCTCCACTGGTGGTCGCATACGATCGGTGCGACAACTTGTCGCAGACGTTACCGAATTCATGACATTGCAGCCGGGAGATATCCTGTTGCTGGGTGCCGGTGCCGGCGCGCCACTTGCCGCTGACGGCCAGCGCATCCGCGTGGAGATAATGGGCATCGGCAGTATGGAAAATCGTGTTGAACGAGAGGAGAGCCGCTGATGACCCGCACTGCGCGCGTCGCTTATGCAGGCGCCATTCATACCGCGTTTCCGCATGAAGACGGCATTCGTCTGGCCGATGGCCGCGTGCTGGCTGAAAGCGCAGTCACTTGGCTACCACCGTTCGAAGCAGGCACGGCGCTGGCGCTGGGTCTCAACTATGCAGACCATGTGAAGGAACTTGCCCGTGAATTGACCATTACTGCCAAGGACGAGCCGCTGGTATTTCTGAAGGGGCCCGGCACCTTGCTGGGCCACCGCGGTTACACCAGACGTCCGGCCGATGTCACATTCATGCATTACGAGTGCGAGCTTGCTGTCGTCATTGGCAGTGTTGCCCGCAAGGTGAAGGCCGCCAACGCCATGCAGCATGTGGCAGGCTATACCGTATGCAACGATTATGCGTTTCGCGACTACCTCGAAAACTGGTACCGGCCCAACATGCGCGTGAAGAATCGCGATGGCGCCACCGTACTCGGCCCCTGGCTCGTCAGCGCAGACGAAGTTGCCGATCCGCGTGCACTTGAGCTGGCAACCTACGTCAACGGTACAAGAAGGCAGCACGGCTCAACCGCCAATATGGTCAACGATATTCCGGCACTGATTGAGTACCTGAGTGATTTCATGACACTGCAGCCTGGTGATGTGATCCTCACCGGCACGCCCGATGGCGTAGTCAATGTGCAGGCCGGTGACGAAATAGTCTGCGAGGTCACCGGGATCGGTCGACTGCTCAACACCATAGTCGACGACAGTTCCTTTCTCTCTACGCAACAATTCCAATCTGCAATCGGAGTACCCGCATGATCCACCATC
>Ga0255100_1000274_pt1 | contig 22408 bp, 23 predicted proteins | sample Colum_Colum_RepB_2_FD_188449 | JGI IMG/M metagenome (GOLD analysis project Ga0255100, IMG submission 188449) | Freshwater microbial communities from Columbia River, Oregon, United States - Colum_Colum_RepB_8d | ecosystem: Environmental > Aquatic > Freshwater > River | place: USA: Oregon...
CATTCACCATCACCACCTGCCCCGTCACAAACCGCCCCCAATCCGACGCCAGAAACAACACCGGTCCCACCACATCCTCAGGCGTGGCCACCCGCCTCAATGGGGTTTGTGCGGCAATCAGTTCCCGCACCTCTTCGCGGGTCGCTCGCGCGTTGTCGGTCGGGAATACCAACCCCGGCGCCACGCAGTTCACCCGAATCCCCAGCGGCCCCAGTTCCGCCGCGAGGGTGCGGCTGAAACCCACCAGGGCCGACTTGGCCGTGGTGTAGTCGTGATAAGGCACCGAGGGACGCTCCACCAAATCGCTGGTGAGGTTGACGATGGAGCCCTTGGTGCGCTTTCGCATCAGGGGCAGTGCCGCCTGACACACCTCAAAGCAGCTGCGCACGGCGCCATCCAGTTGTGACTGGTAGTGGGACCACTGCAACTCCCAAAACCGTTCGCGATCTTCGGGGTCAAAGCCGTAGGGGCGAAACGCGTTGTTGATGACCACGTCCAGCCGACCTACTTCGCGCTCAATGCGCTGCATCATGGCTTGCACAGCCTGGCCATGGGTCACATCGCAAGGCAAGGCCCACCCATCGCCACCCAAGGCTTGGCACTCTTGCGCCACCGCTTCAGCCGTAGCCTGGTTGTTCAGGTAGTTGACCACCACCAACGCGCCTTCACGCGCACACCCCCTTGCGATAGCTGCACCGATGCCACGTCCACCACCGGTCACCAGCACCACCTGCCCCGCCAGGGCGCCTTGTCGTTCTGTCATGATCGCCCCGGCAACAAATCCTGGCTGACCACATCGGACATGCGCAGATCGCGAGTGATCAATCCCAGTTGTCGGTACACCTGCGCGCCTTTTTGCAAGGTGTCGACATCGATCGCGCCCAAGCCACGCTGCTGCGTGAGGGGCGACACGCTGGCGGCGTTGCGCAGTTTGATGATCTCCAGGTTGATCGCCGGATTTTGACCGTCGATCGCCACCTGCGTGGCCAACTGGGCCGCCTCTTGCGGCGACTGAATCATCCACTGCATGCTGTCACGGTAGCCCTGCAGGAAACGGCGCAACATCTCCTTGCGCTGCTGGTAGGTGTCTTCGCGCACCACAAACACATCGCTGGATATGTTCAGGTGCTGGCGCACTTCCATGACATGCACCGCACCGAGTCCGCGCAGCCGGCCCACCGCCAGCCCGGTGTCAGTGGCGGCGGTGGCATCCACTTGCCCTTGCATCAAGGGCGCAAAATTCAGCAATCCCGTCACCACCACGGTCACATCCGATTCTTTCAACCCCGCCTGATACAGCAAGACTTGAAGGTTCTGGCGCGTACCACTCGAGAGGCTGTAAACCCCGACACGCTTACCTTTCAAGTCCGCGGGCTGTCGAATCGGCGTGGAGGCCAGCGACACCACGTTGAAAACGTTTTGCGGGTAGATGTCGTAGATCACTCGCAGCTTTTCGCCTTTGTCGAGCGCAGCAAACAGGGACCCAGGATCGGTGAAGGCCACATCGGCCTGACCGCTCAAGAGGTTGCGCAAGGCATCGCCCCCGCCGGCTCCCGGCACATAGCCCAGGGCAATGCCACGGGATCTAAAAAAGCTCTTCTGCTCATCCACCAGCAGGTTGGTGATTTCGGTGATGGGCTTGCTCCAGCCGGCCACCACGCATTTGTCCAAGGCGGGTTGCGCTGTCGCACCCACGCCCCAACCCGAGAGCACCGCTGAAGCGGTTCGGACAAGCCATCGTCGTCGTTGCATTGTCAGTCCTTTCAAACATCCATTCACGCCATCACGGCGAGACGTCCAGCGACGTCGCGCGCACCGGCAGCGAGAGTCGTCGCAGCAACCAGGTTTCGCACTGCACACCCAACTGATATAGGCCCCACCCCATGAGCGTGATCAATACCAGCACCGCGAACATCAGCGGCGTGTCCATGGATCCTTGCGCTGCAATGATGAGCGCCCCCAGTCCTTGGCTGGCGCCGATGAATTCACCCACCACAGCGCCGACCAGCGATAGCACCACGGCCACCCGAAAACCAGCCAGGATGGTGGGTAGGCCAGCAGGCAACTTGAGGCGCCACAAGGTCTGCCAGCGTGAAGCACGCAGCAGGCGAAACAGATCCAACTGCTGGGCATCCACATGCTGCAGCGCGGTGACGGTGTTTTCCAGCAACGGAAAAAAACAAATCAAGGCAGTGACCACCACCGTGGGCCACCAACCAAACCCCAGCCACATGATGAGCAGAGGTACCAAGGCCAACTTGGGCACCACCTGGCTCACCACCACATACGGCATGAGCACAGCACGCCAGCGAGGAAACTCGCCCAACGCCACGCCGCCCACCAAGCCCAGCACGCAGCCCAGGGCCAGACCCGCCAGCATCTCGAACAAGGTCACACCCAGGTGGGGCCACAAAAAACCACTGGCCAGGCCTTGCCACAGCGACTGTGCAATGCGCGAAGGAGGCGGCAACACCAGCAGCGACCACCCCTGCACCACGGACAGGACTTCCCACAGGATCAGCAGCACCGCTGCGAGGAGCCACGACCACAAACGGGTGGACTTCACCATGACACAGGGCCCTTCGCTTGACTTACAGCTAGCACGGCTACCGAATCCGCTGAAGCATGTTCGAGAGCGTCTGTCGACTGTCCTGCATCCATGGCCTTGCGCAAGTGCGCGCACAAGGTGTTGAACTGTGCACCGTAGCGCATATCGCGACGGCGCGGACGCTCCAGCGGCACGGGTACATCGGCCACCACGCGTCCGCAAGACATCACGGCCACACGGTCTGCCAGCATCACCGCCTCGGTCATGTCGTGGGTAACAAACAGCACCGAGGTGCGACGAGCCTGACACAGCTGCGCCAAGTCGTCCTGCAACTCTTCACGGGTGATGGCATCCAGGGCCGCAAACGGCTCATCCATCAAGAGCAGCGCAGGTTCGGTGACCAAGGCCCGCGCAATGGCCACACGGCTTTGCTGGCCACCCGACAAGCGGGCTGGCGATTGCGTCAACCACGGGGTCAGACCCATTTGCGCCAGCAGCGCTTGTGCGCGTGCCACATCCGCGTCTTGCACCGGTCGATGCAAGCGAATGGGCAACAACACGTTGTCTTGCACGCTCAACCAGTTGAGCAAGGTGGGTGTCTGGAAGACAAACCCCATGGACGGGGTGGGCCCAGTGAGCGCCTGCCCTTGCAGTCGAAGCTCGCCCGCATCGGGCTGCAACAAGCCCGCGGCCAGCTTGAGCCAGGTGGTCTTGCCGCAACCGCTTCGCCCCACCAGGCAATGAAATTCGCCCTCAGGCAGTGTCCAGTCCACGCCTTGCACCACCGGGGGCCAACCGGGATAGGTGAACGCCACCTGGCGCAATTCAAGAAAAGCCATCGCTTCAATCTCTGTACGGTGCGAATGCATCGCTGAGCATCAGGGCTGTCGCATCCACTTCGATGATGCGCACCAGATCCAGCAGACTGAACCGCCCATCATGGTGCCAGCCCGCCTGCGGCGCCGTCATGCTGCCCAAGGCGCACACACGGGTGACGCCCACCTGCCCCAGCGATGCCGCCAGATCCAACAGGCGCTCCGGGGATGTGGCCACACCCACCGTTTGCAACCAGGCTCGTCGTGGCTCGATGAGCGAGGGGACTTGGTGCAGGTCATCCACCGCCATCACCTCCACACTGCGCAACAAGGCACTGGGGGAGAGTTCACGCGCCTGCTCGGTGTAGAGCACGCGCCAGTCATCCTCCTCATGGCCCAGCACGGTGGTGTGCTGTGTCTCGTCCGACCAGGCGCGTGATTGAATCCAGGCGGACACCTCCAAAGCTTGCGACAGGTCTGGCGTGGGTCGCGGATAGCGTTGTTGCAAGGCTGACAGTTCAACCGCCAGCAGATCACACCACTCACGGGGGCTCACCCGGCCGCCTCGTTCCAAGTAAAACGCCTGAGGCGAGTAGCAGCCCATTTGCTCGTGACGCACCACGTCCAGAGCGGCGAGTCGTGCACATTGCGCAGCCTCCCGCACACCCAGGGCTTGTCGCGAGACCAGGCCCAGGCTCAACTTGTGTCCATGCAACTGCAAGGGGGTTCCCACGGGCACGCGGGTGCGCAAATCGGCCATGGTGGCATCCGACCCATAGGCCAGCACATGGTCTGCCAGGCCCAACACCTGCTGCTCAGTCGCCACTTCACCACCGGGCCACCACACGATGGCTATGCAGTCTTTCAAGCGCGGCTCCACCTCGGCCAGGGTCTGGGCAAACCAACCGGCCATCAAGGGTTCGGCACGCGCCACCTTGCCCACGCTGCCGGCCTTGACCAACAAACCGCTGATTAAACTCCAGAGGGGAAGACCGGGCACATTGCCGGCCCACACATGAACCAGCAAGTCAGGGCCCAAGGCGCGTGCCCACCCGCCGCTGGGACGTGGCTGAAATTCATCCAGCATCTTGGGGTTGTCCAGGTCCTCGGCCACAAAGCGCTGCAACTGCATGGCACGGTAGGTCTTGAAGGTAGCGTTCAGCCCTTGGCGCACCATCTCGGCGTCCCAGCCGGTGAGGCGAGCCATACACGAGTCCGCCCGCTGACGCAGGGGATCACTCGGATCCAGCCAACGCTGCACCGCCCGATCAATCGCCCGGATGATGTCGGTGACCGGTAAGGTCTTGAGCTGTTCACGTGCCGCGCGACGCACGCGAGTGGTCAACGCATCCCATTGTTCGGACGTCAACCTTGGCATCTCAACCCGCAAGGGTTGAGCCTCGCTGCCCAGCGACATCGTCTCCCAACTCACCTCGTGCTCGGACAGCCCGGGCAGATAACCCACGCGCAGCGGTTGCTCGCTCATGGCTGGGTGGCTTTCAGAAATTGATCGATCGCCATCGAACACCCCTTGGCCTGCGAGCCCTGGGCTCGGCCCAAGAGCTTGAAGCCCTCACCAGCCGCCACGCCCACGTCTTCGGTCAGGACGGTGGTGACGGCGTTGTAGTTGGCCAGATCGCAATGCACCACGATGCCCTCCTGCCCTGGCGGGACGTCGCGACCCGTGATGGGATCGATCAAGCGCCAGCGGATCCAGTGCGGCCCCCGCTTGATGGAGGGCAGCTCAGCGTTGCCCGCGTCATACCACTGGGTGCTGAGCTCGGTCATGCCGTACATGTTGATGCAAGCCTGCGCGGGCACCCCGAAGGTGGTGGACAGCAAGCCATAAAACTCGCGCATGGGAATGTCGCGCGACTGCCCCTTGAAGCCACCGGTATCGAGCAAACGACTGCCAGCCGGCAAGGCGAATGACAATCCACGCGCCTGCAACGCATCGATCAGGTGCACCCAGCTGTAAGAGGCACCGAGGATGGCCACCGGGTGCCCATGGGCCTGCGCATGCTGCAACCAGTGCACGATCGCTTCGAGTCGCAAACCCTGGTCATCGATACCGTACTCACTTCCCTGCGCGCCAAACCTGTGCAACGCCAGCGCAAGGTAATGGGCCAGTGACGAATGGGGCATCATGACTTCGGTGGGAAACAGCACCAGCATGGGCAATTGCGTGTGCTCAGTCATGAAGAACTGCTGGAAGCCGCGCTGCATCGAAGCGTCATACACCGCGAGCGCGGGGTGGTAATGCCGGCCGCGAACATCACCACGTGTGGTGCCGCTGGTCATGAACACACGCTCGCATTGGTCGATGGGCACGCAACTCAAGCTGAGGTCCTTGAAGGCCTGAATCGGCACCGCAGGAATGTCACGCCAGCTGCGAACCGTGCGGGGCAGTCTGCCGCGGTCCTGGCAAAAGCGGCGGTAAGGGGCGTTGTGTTCCACCTGATGCGCAAACAACCGCAACGCGAGCGCGTCAAACGCAGCCTCATCGGCGTCGGCTCGGGCCATGAAGGCCAGGACATCGTCAGCAGGATCGTGGATCACAGAAAACCTTTTCGGGTGGCAAACACAAAGCTCCGAAAAGTGACCAGGTGGGGGCCTGGCAGCTCTCCTTACGTCGGCATGATCCGATTCAAGTTCGCGGGTTCGGTACAACCATCTCAGCTGTCCGCCTGTTCAGGCGGCCTAACACCCCGGAGCCACTTGATTGTAGGGCATCACATGCCGAAGCCGAATGTCCCATGCGAAACAGTCGGTCAAACAGTCCCGGGTAGACTGCCCGGCATGAACACCTCCGCCTTCTGGGATTTCCCCTACCCCTCTCAGCGCATGCCCCTGTTGGCCCGCAACGTGGTCAGCACCTCCCAACCCCTGGCCAGCGCCGCCGGACTGCAGATGTTTGCCCGTGGCGGCAATGCGGTGGACGCGGCCCTGGCCACCGCCATCACACTCACCGTGGTGGAGCCCTGTATGAACGGCATTGGCGCCGATGCCTTCGCCATCCTGTGGGATGGCAAGCAGTTGCAAGGCCTGAACGCCAGCGGACGAGCACCCCAGGCCTGGACACCTGATTACTTCGCCAAGCACAGCGTGATGCCCACCCGAGGCTGGGACTCCGTGACCGTACCGGGGGCTGTGTCAGCCTGGCGGGCACTCTCCGACCGTTATGGCCAATTACCTTTTGGCGATTTGTTTGAACCGGCCTTGCGATACGCGCGAGACGGCTACATGGTGTCTCCCACGGTGCATCGCCAATGGGCCTCGCAAGTCTCCGAGCTGTCGCCCCAACCCGGCTACCGTGAAGCCTTCACCCCCCACGGGCGAGCCCCCGCCATTGGCGAACGGTTTGTCTGCCCAGGCCAAGCGGCCACCCTCGAGCGCATCGCCGCCAGCAAGGGTGACGATTTCTACCACGGGCAACTGGCGGCGGCCATCGCGCAGCATGCACGCAACACCGGCGGTGCGCTCACCGAAAAAGACCTGGCCGCCCACCAAGCCGATTGGGTCGACCCCATCTCCATGCACTACCGCGATCTGGAGTTGCACGAAATCGGCCCCAACGGCCAGGGCATTGGAGCGCTGATGGCGCTGGGTATGCTCGAGCACTTTGACATCGCCGGCAGCGGCTGCGACACCGCCCTCACCTGGCACTTGCAAATCGAGGCCATGAAGCTGGCCTTCAGCGACCTGGCCACCTACGTGGCGGACCCGGCCCACATGAAGAAGGTCACCGCGGATGACTTGCTCGACCGCGCCTACCTGGCCTCGCGTGCCAAGCTGATCGACCCTAACCGGGCCACCACCCCCACTGCCGGCCAACCGCACAGCGGAGGCACGGTGTACCTCACCGCGGCCGACGAAAGCGGCATGATGATTTCTTTCATCCAGTCCAACTACAAGGGTTTTGGATCCGGTGTGGTCGTGCCCAACACCGGCATTGCGCTGCAAAACCGCGGCGCCGGTTTCTCCCTCCAGGCAGGCCACCCCAACCAAGTGGCCCCGGGCAAGCGCCCCTTTCACACCATCATCCCGGGCTTTCTCACCCGTGGCGGCCAACCCCTGATGAGTTTTGGCCTGATGGGCGGATCGATGCAGGCGCAAGGGCATATGCAGGTCACGAGTCGTTTGGCCGACTTCGGTCAAAACCCGCAAGCAGCGAGCGATGCCCCTCGCTGGCGAGTCATGGATGACAACGTGGGCGTGGCCGTTGAGCACAACTGTCCGCCTGATACGGTCGAAGGCCTGAAACAACGCGGACACCCCGTCAAGCTGGCGCCACGCATGGACCTCGAATTCGGCAGCGCCCAAATGGCCCATGTGATGGAACACGGCTACCTGGCCGCCTCTGACCATCGCAAGGATGGCTATCCGATGGGCTACTGAGATGGGCCACTGAGACGGTTTGCTCACCCGAGGCTTGTCGCCTCTTGCACCTGTCTCCCATCTGCGCCTTTGAGCGAGCCGATGCCCCCCACGATGGTGGCAGCCAGACTGATCAGCATGATGTGCGCGCCAATTCCCGGCTTGATCCCCTGCGACATGACGGTGAGCTCCGCTGCTGACACCACCAAGGCAGACCCCAGCGCAATCGCCACTTGAGCCAAACGAGAAGGCTCTGGACCAAAGGTACGCAAGGTTTCAGGCGGAGTGTGCGTCGGCCATCAGCGTCGAGAGCATCTGGTAGCGACGTTGCCCTTTTTTGGACAGCACCACAAACTTGGAGCGCTTGTTGTGAGCGTCGGTGGACAGTTCGATCAAACCTTCCTTCAGCAGGCTTTGCATCTTGCGATGCAAGGTGGCGGGCGAGGCGATATGCGATAAACCCATCAAAGCTGTGACCGTGAGCGGTGATGAGTTGTGGTCTTCGATGGCAATTTCATCCAACAAACGATTGCACACGGGCTCGAGATCCACCAGGCGTCCCATCTTCGTCGTGCGGTGCATTTGATGGAGAAAGCGCAGGTACTGATTGGCGACTTGAGCGGTGCTGTGCATGGGCAGTGGGTGATGTGGCGAGAAAAAAGTGGGGGCATCATGCCCCTCGAAGCGATCAAGGCCTGTCCCTGGAAAGACATTTAAATTGATTAAATTAAAGCGCCAAAATCGTATCTATTAGTTATTTATTTTTATTTTTACGTATGGCATCACACAGTTTTCGCCTAAGAGAGCCAATTGATCAACAACCATGAAGCCACGGTTGACAGGACATTGCCTTGCCACATAATTCGAACCATCAGTCGAATAACTCACTGCCCTGCGCAGCGATCCATCACCATGCAACTCCAAGAACGCTGGATTGACACCTTTGTGCGCATCTTTCGGCGCTGCGCCGTTCAACCCGGCGAGGTAGTACGGCTGCTGTCAGAAACCGACAGTCGCGCTGTCAATGTCAAGCTCGCCGAACTGGCGTTGGCACGTATGGGTGCCGTGCCGGTTCACCTCGTGGTGCCCACCTTGCGTATCAACACACCGGTGCCTGTGCGTTCCACGGGGGCCTCGCATGTCATCCAGCACATGGCGCCGGTCATGAACGCCCTATCGGGAGCCGGCCTGGTGGTGGACCTCACGGTGGAAGGCCTGCTGCACGCCCCCGAATTGGCTCAAATCCTTCAAACAGGTGCACGGGTCATGATGATCAGCAACGAACACCCGGACATCCTGGAGCGCCTGACCGTGGATGTCGATCTCACGGCCGCCGTCAAACAAGGGGTGAGGCGTCTGGCCAAAACCCACACGATGCGGGTGACATCGGCCGCAGGCACCCACCTGACGGCAACGCTGGAAGGGGCCAAGCTGGGTGCGGTCTGGGGCGGTGCCGACAAGCCGGGCTTGGTGCAGCACTGGCCAGGTGGCTTGTGTCTGGCCTTTCCGCCGGCAGGATCGGTGAATGGCACCTTGGTGATGAATGTGGGTGACGTCAACCTGACCTTCAAGCGCTACCTGGAAACTCCGGTCACCTTGCGCATCGAGAACGACTATGTGGTGGCCATCGAGGGCCAGGGACTGGACGCCGAACTCATGCGCAGCTACCTGGCGGCCTGGGGCGACCGTGAAGCCTACGCGGTGAGTCACCTCGGCTGGGGGATGAATCCCAGCGCACGCTGGGACGCCTTGCAGATGTTCGACAAAAACGATGTGAACGGCACCGAGTTACGCGCTTTTGCCGGCAACTTCCTCTACTCCACGGGCGCGAACGAGAACGCGGGCCGCCACACCCTGGGCCACTTTGATCTGCCCATGCGTCACTGCACGGTCAAGCTCGACGACTTGATCGTGGTGGATGAGGGTCGTTTGTGCAACGAGGCTTTTGCCTGAGACCAGGACCCCCCATGAACAGTGATTACCTGCGCGACTACGCCGCCTCGGCCGATGCGAATTCGCTGGCCGAAGGCCTGCCGCTCACCCCGTTGCAAAAGAAGCTGATCGGCATGGTGGATGAGGTGGGGGTGCAATGGGCCGAACGTGCGTTCACCCACGACCGCGAGGCCAGCTTTCCGCAGGAGAACTTCAACGACCTGCACCGCATGGGTTTCTTCGGGCTGTGCGTGCCCGAGCGACTGGGCGGCATCGGAGCAGATTACCGCACCTACATGCTGGTGGCCACGCGCATCGGCTATTACTGCGGCGCCACCGCCAACACCTTCAACATGCACAACGCCAATGCCTTGTGGACCTCCAGCATGGTGGATGCCCTGGACATGACGCCCGAGCAACGTCACCAGCACGAACACAACCGCTCGGTGCACTACGCCCACATGCTGGCGGGCTCGATTTACGCACAGCCGTTTTCAGAAGGCAGTGGTGCCGCGGCTGGACGTCACCCCTTCGGCACCTCTGCTGTCCGCCGTGATGGGGGATGGGTGCTCAACGGCAAGAAGATCTTCGCCTCTCTCTCGGGTTCGGCCCACTACTACGGCGTGCTGTGCACCGAGGATGTGCCCAACCCCACCATGGCCAACACCCTGTTCATGGCCATTCCGGCCGACTCGCCGGGGCTGAGCATCGTCGGAGACTGGGATCCGCTGGGCATGCGGGGCACTGTTTCGCGCACGTTGTTGTTGAACAATGTGGTTCTGAGCGATGAGGCCGCGCTGATGCCCCGCGGCGTGTACTCGCAAGCCGCCAGCCGGTATCCTCACATGTTCATGACGCTCACGCCGACGTATATGGGCGTGGCGCAGGCGGCCTATGACTTTGCCGTGGCCTACTTGCGTGCCGACATGCCAGGGGTGAACGTCAAGCGCCGCATGTACCCCACCAAGCAGATCGCCATCGCCGAGATGTACATCAAGCTGCAGCAGGCGTGGTCGCTGTTTCATCGCACCACCTCCGAGTTCAAACTCGACCCGTCACGCAGCGAGCGCATGCGGGCTCTGGCCTGCCAGTACACGGTCATGGAGTATTGCGCCGAGATTTGCTCGGCAGCGGTGAAGGTGTGCGGCGGACAGGCCATGCTCAAAACCTTTGCGCTCGAACGGCTGTTTCGCGACAGCCGCTGTGGCGCCTTGATGCTGCCCTGGACGGCTGAAATTTGCCTGGACCGTCTGGGCAAAGGCTTGCTGTACAACGAGGGCGAACCCCGCGACGACGCAGTTTGATCGGCATCAAGACGCGTTGCCCGCGGCGCTCACGTCTCGGCGATTCGCTCCAATCCGCTGATGAAGTGGTTCACGATCAAGTCCACCAGTTGTTCGGGGGACATGCCGCCTTGCGGCTTGTACCAGGCCGGAATCCAGTTGACCATGCCAAACAGCAACATGGTCAGCACGCGATCCGATTTGGGTCCCCAGCGTTGCTCGGGGCACAGTTGCACAATGGCCGCGCGTGCATGACCAATCAACCGCTCCTGCAGCACCGCGATGGACGCCTGGGCTGCGGCATCGAGGTGATGCGATTGGGTGTTGAGAATATGAATCTCGTGAGGAGACGCTACATAGTCCAGTACCAGCGTGGCAATGAGCGCTTGCAGCTGCTGCCGGGGTCCATGCACGGCGCTGACCGCCTGATCCACTTTGTCTGAGAGGTCCTGGATTTTCCAGGTGATGAGGCTGTGCAACAGGGCGTGCTTGGAGGCGTGGTAATGGTAGAGCGATGAGCGCTTGATACCACAATGCCGGGCAATGTCATCCAGCAGAGTTTCGCTGTACCCTTGCGCCGCAAACAGCTCGGCGGCAGATCGCAAAATCAGTTGCTGCCGCTGCGCAAAATCCGGGGACTTGGGACGTGCCATGCACCCATTGTCCGACAAATCCTACTCGTTGATCATGGTTGATGCAGCGCTCAACACCAGGGGCTCTGCCACAGCGCTCATCATTCGACCCAAGCCCAGCCCCGTGTAGGTGTAATCCACTTTTACCTGGAGCGGATTGGGAAACACTGCGGGTGACGACTGTGTGACCGTCACCACGGGCGTGACCGCAGATCCAAAGGTGATCAAGCTACCGTGGGTGTATTTGAGCACCACCTGTTGAATTTCGGCTGTGCTCAGCTTGGGGTTGCGCAGCACAACACCCGCTCGCGCCCCCTCACGGCTGGCATTGACCAGCACCGCATGGTCGTACAAGGCCACACTGAGTTCGATCAAACCAAACACCAGAAAAAGAAACAGGGGCAAGACCAGCGCAAGCTCAACGCTGCTGGTGCCGCGCTGTGACCACCGCACCCCAGCTCTGCGCAAGGATTCGGGGGTGCCTGCATGTGTTTGCATGCGAGCGGGGGATTTAATTTTCATGGTGCTGTCCTATGCGGCAATTGCAGCGGGCACTGTAGGTCGCGTCCATCAGCACGCAACGTTCGATAAAACACATAGGCAGTCATGACTGCAGGAGCAGCGCCTAACGTACGCAGTCAGACGGTCATACGAGATCTATCGATTTAAGGTCGTATCCGTGTCTGTGCAGCTTGCGCTGTGCCGGCATGGAGGCTGTTGTACCCGCTGGCACCTGCTGCCTTCGTACAACAACCAACCACCATCAACTCTTTCAAGAGGTAATTCATGACTGCAAATTTCATCAACTCCATTCGCAACTTCTGGCGCGACGAGTCCGGGGTGTCCGCCATTGAATATGGTCTGATCGCAGCACTCGTGGCTTTGGCCATTGTGACAGGGGCGACTGCTATTGGCACAGATTTGAATGCCATGTTCAGTGCCATTGGCGCCAAGCTGACGGCAACAACCGCCAAAATTTAACAGCCCAATGGTCTGACGTTTGACCAGACATGATGACGGTCGCCTCGATTTTTTCGATCTGGTATGCGATAGGCATGACCGCATTGGGCTTGATGCTGGTAACAGCAGCCTGGACCGATGTGAAGTCTCGGCGTATTCCTAACTCGATCGTATTGTGGGGTGCAGGCGCTGCTTTGGTGTGGGCGCACAGTCCCGCCGGCATAGGTCTGTCCCTGTCGCTCCTGGGCGGCATGGTGGCTTTCATCACGTTTCTGGTTTTACACGGATGGGGATGGGTTGGCGCCGGCGACGTCAAGCTCGCCGGTGCCACCGGTCTGTATTTCAGCCCTTCCCATGCGCTCATGCTGTGCCTGACGATTTTGATTGCTGGCGGCTTGGTGGCGTTGATGTGGCGTTTCAAATTCCACGCCACTCGGCCAGTGGCTGTCCCTTACGGTGTCGCCATCGCTCTGGGCACGGCATGGCATGTAGGTCGTCAAGCTGTCTTATGAATGGAAAGTTGTTTGGATGAATAAATACCGATCACTCTTGGCGTTGATGGTGTCCCTGCTGCTGGGCTTGGGCGCAGTCGGTTTGCTTTCACGCTGGATGCAACAACAAATGGCTGCAGGCAGCCTGGAGGTGGTGGTGGCCGCTCAGGACATTCCCATCGGCACGCGCTTGAGTGCCTCGATGCTCAAGACTGCCCGCTGGCCAGGATCCACGCCGATGCGCGACGTCCTTCCATCGGTGGAGGATGCTGTGGGACGTGTGGTCAATGTGGGTGTCTTTCAAGACGAACCGCTGCTCAAGGCCAAGTTGGCTCCAAATGGTGAGAGAGGGGGACTCTCCGCACAACTGGGTGACGGACTGCGCGCTGTCACGGTGAAGGTCAATGAGGTAATTGGCGTGGCCGGATTTGCCTTGCCCGGCAACTACGTCGACGTGATGGTCAACGCCACCGACCAGAACAACCATCCGGTGTCCAAGATTGTGCTGGAACGCATTCAGGTTCTGGCCGTCGCGCAGGATGTGACCACTCCTGAAGGCAAACCCAAGGTGGTCAATGCCGTCACGCTGGAAGTCACTCCCGCGCAAGCCGAAACCATCGACCTGGCACGCAGTATTGGCACGCTGTCATTGGTGTTACGCAATCAACGCGACCCTGCAGGTATTCAGACACCTGGCGCTCGTAAAGATGACTTGTGGCGCACCACGCACAACCTGAATATGCCCAGTGCTCGGGCAGATGGCGCAAACCGCGCACCCCGCACAGCCACGACATCTCCTTCGACTGTCACCACGCCTGCCCCAACAACCACGCCCGTGATTCGTGGCCTGGTCGTGTCCGCGCAATAACCCGGTTAATTTCTCCGAGAAAGACAGACATGCCCATGTCATCCTCCCGCACGTTCGTCCGCGCCTTCTTCAGTTTCCTCTATGACTCCCTCTTTGCCTTCCGTTTGACCTTTCTCTCCCGCACCTTGACCAGAGCTTCCTGTTGCAGTTCAGTTTGCGCAAGCGCCCCACACACCCATCGCACTGGGGCCTGGACGGCCCGACCGGGGGGACTCTCGCCCACCTTGCTCTTGCCGCTTGTCATGTGGGTCAGCGATGTCGCCCATGCCCAGGACATGCCGTTGAGCGTGAGCAAGGCACCCACCCCGGTACCCGCTGCATTACGCAGCGCAGCCTCAACCCCCGACAGCGAGACCCTCACAGCACCCGGCGTACACCTCACCCTGGGCAAATCGCAGGTGCTCGCACTGCCCGAAACAGCAACCCGACTGTCCATCGGCAATCCCGAGGTGGCCGATGTGTTGATGATCAACCCCCGCGAGGTGTATTTGCTGGGCAAAAAGCCGGGCACCACCAATCTGTTCGTGTGGTCCGCCAATGGCAAGACCACCCTGCGCAATGTTGAGGTACAAGTGGATGTTGAAAGCCTCAACCAACGTCTGCGCCAACTGGTTCCCGAAGCCGACACTGTGCAGGTTCAGGCCCTCGCCGAGCATGTGGTGCTGAGCGGTCAGATTGCAGACGCCATGAAGGCGCAGCGATTGGTGCAACTGAGCGAAGCCTTCAATGGCGGTCGCAAAGTGGTCAACCTGTTGCGCGTGATGGGGGGGCAGCAAGTGATGCTCGAAGTCAAAGTCGCCGAAGTCTCCAAAACCTTGCTCGAGCAATTGGGCGTGAACATGGACGTGGCGCGCACCGCCGGTGGCACTTCCATTCAACTGTTGTCTCAACTGCTGTCAACCGGATCAAGTTCGCTGAGCTTCACCCGTCCCGACGGACGCACCAACGTCACCGTCACCGCTGACATGAAGCGCGGGTTGGTCAAGGTGCTGGCGGAACCCACCATCACCGCCATCAGCGGCCAGGAGGGTTCGTTTCTGGCAGGAGGCAAGATTTTCATCCCGGTTCCCCAAAGCAGTTCCTCCGGTGGCACCGTCATCACCCTGGAGGAAAAGGAATTCGGTGTGGGGTTGCGCTTTTTCCCGACGGTGTTGGAGGATGGGGTGATCAACCTGCGCGTCACCCCTGAAGTCTCGGAGTTGTCGCAGATTGGCACCACGATCACAGGCCTGACCGGACAAACCAGTCTGTTGCCCTCCATCACCACGCGACGTGCCTCCACCACGGTGCAGCTGCGCGACGGTGAAAGCTTTGCCATCGGGGGGCTGATCAAGAGCAATGTCTCGCAAACCGTGAAATCCGTACCGTTGCTGGGGGACATTCCCATCCTCGGTCCGTTGTTTCGAAGCACAGCCTTCCAGACCGAAAAGTCCGAACTGCTGTTCGTGGTCACGCCTCGCCTGGCCAAACCGATGAGCACCTTGCAAGCCCTACCCACTGATGCCTACAAGCCTCCCTCGCGTATTGAGCGTGTGATGGAAGGACGTCTGGAGGCCCGTGACACCCCCACGATCGGAGATTCCCATGATTGATATCTACGCCATTCGTCGCTCGGCCATCACCCGCCTGGCCTTGTGCACCAGCATGTGGCTCATGCTGGGCTGCGCCGAGCTACCTACCGCCGTCGATCGAAACTTCGGCAAGTCCATCCAGCGCACACAAGAAGCGCAATCCATACACCCACACAACGTACCACCCGCCTATCCCCCCCTGGTCTCGGATGCGGTGAGCGGTAAGGCCGCCATTGAACGGTATTACAAGAGCTATGAAGCTCCCCCGCCGGCGGGCAATGTGTTCAACATTGGTGTGGGCGTGCCTCAGATGACGCCTGCAACGAGATGAAGAACATCATGCGAATAGGATTGGTGGCCTCCTCCTCAACCCGACGGGACGAATTGCAGTCCTTGATCGGGACGCTGGAGGGTATGGTGTTGAACACGCATGTGCGTGATAAAAACCAGGACGGATGGCGCGAAATGCCCGTGGAGTCTTGGGACATTCTGGTACTGGACAGCCCACTGCAAACATCCACCCAAGAACGTGATCGCGATCTGGCCTGGCTGGGACAATGCGTCACGCGGCACCCGATGCTGGGCGTGCTGTGGCTCACCCATGACATTGACCCCGCGTTTTTGCTGCAAGCCATGCGCAGTGGGGTGCGCGAGGTGCTGCCCTTGCATCCAGATGCCACTGAGTTCACGCAAGCCTTGCACCGACTGCGTCAACATGCTCAGTCCCATTCTCTATCCGGACACTTGGACGCTGTGGATCCCAGCACGTCCGGCCGCTTGATTGCTTTTGTGCCGACCAAAGGCGGGTGCGGAGCCACTTTCATGGTCACCAATACGGCCTATCTGCTCGCCAAGGACATGGAGTGCGACACCTTACTGATTGATCTGGCTCTGCAGGGTGCCGATGCCTCGTATTACCTGTCCAGTGACGATCACCGCAACAGCTTGCTGGACTTGACTCGTCACACCGACCGACTGGATGCCCATTTGCTTCACAGCAGCCTGCACTCGGTCATCCCTCATCTGCACCTGCTGGCTGCACCGAATGTGAGCGAACTGACCTCTCAATTGACCGCCTCTCAACTCGAGCAAGTGCTGCAGCTGGCGCGTCGCCGCTATGGCATGGTGCTGCTGGACATGCCCGACACCCTGGATGCCGTTACCCTAAAAGCCCTGGATCTGGCTGATGAAGTGGTGTTGGTCATGGGCAATACCGTGGCGCATGTTCGCAACGCCAAACGTTGGCTGGTGATGCTGCGGTCTTTGGGGTATGCCAACGCCAAATTGCGTGTGGTACTCAACAAGATCCACCCTGGCAGCGAGGTGGATACCGCGCTCATCGAAGGGGCGCTGGGGATTCCTGTGTGCCACACCCTGCCCAGCGACCCTGCCACAGCGCTGCAGGCCACCAACCAGGGCCTGCCCCTGATGAGCCTCAACGGTCACAGCCCGCTGGTGCAGTCGTTACGCCAATTCATCTCTCAAGAGTGGCACCTGAATGCCCCCAAGCGCAAGAACTGGCTGGAACGCTGGTTCTGAATCGAGTACCCCTCTAAGAAAGCCTGAGACTGTGGCTCTGAATTTTCGACAATGGTTGGAGCGGGATCTGTCCACTCCCGAATCCACCCCCGAAGTCCGTACGCTGCCCGTCAGCACTCGGCGTTTTGATCAAATCCGCTCGCAGATTCACCGCGAGATGCTCACCGAGTTGGACTTTCGAAAATTCGAAGGTATCCCACTCGAGGTACTCAAGCGAGAGCTCCAAGCCATGGCTGAGCGCTTCATCAGCGCCAGGAACGTACCGGTCAATGAAACCGAGTTACGTCAGATTGTGCAAGGCATCCAAAACGAGATGCTGGGTCTGGGACCCATTGAACCCCTGCTGTCGGATGCCAGCGTGTCGGACATCCTGGTCAATGGCCCGCATCAGATCTACATCGAGCGTCGCGGGCGCATTGAACCCTCCCTCATCCGATTTGACGACGACACGCACCTCATGCGGGTGATCGAACGCATCGTCTCACGGGTGGGACGCCGCATCGACGAAACCACCCCCATGGTGGATGCCCGCCTGCCTGATGGCTCTCGGGTGAATGCCGTCATTCCGCCCTTGGCCATTGACGGGCCCCAACTCTCCATTCGACGCTTTTCGGTGGTGCCGTATGCCCTGGCCAACCTGCTGGAATTTGAGACCCTCACCGCCGACATGGCCGAGTTCATCCAGGGTCTGGTCAAGGCCCGGGTGAATCTGATGGTGTCGGGTGGGACGGGCAGCGGCAAGACCACCTTTCTCAATGTGATCTCCGCCTCGATTCCAGACGATGAGCGCATTGTCACCATCGAGGATGCCGCTGAATTGCAACTTCAGCAGCGTCATGTGGTGCGCATGGAGTCACGTCCGCCCAATATCGAAGGCAAGGGCGAGATCACCCAACGCGCCCTGCTGCGCAACAGCCTGCGCATGCGCCCGGACCGCATCATTGTGGGCGAGGTGCGCGGCGCTGAAGTGTTGGACATGCTGCAGGCCATGAATACCGGTCATGAGGGTTCAATGACCACCATTCACGCCAACACGCCCCGGGACGCCATGACCCGCATCGAGCATATGCTGGGCATGGCGGGGGTGACCACCGATGTACGCACCACCCGTCAGCAAATCAGCGCCGCGTTGTCGGTGGTCATCCAGGTTTCTCGCTTGTCAGATGGACGCCGCAAGGTCATGAGCGTACAAGAAATTCTGGGTCTGGAGGGCGACATGCTCACCCTACAGGAAATTTTCCGCTTCGAGCAAACCGGCCTGAGCCCAACGGGTCAAGTGCTCGGCCGCTTCGTTGCAACCGGCATCCGTCCGCGGTTGATGGACAGGCTCAAAGCCAAGGGTGTGAGCTTGCGACCCGAAATGTTCGCACCGCCCCGGTCAGAGGAGACATGATGGACCTGATGGGTTGGAGTCTGTTTTTACTGGCGGCTGTGAGTGCCTCGGGCCTGGTGTTTTCGATCGGATGGCTGGGCTTTGAACTGCTGCAGCCCAGAGGTCGCGACGTGGCTCAGCGACTGGCCGATTTGCAGACCGCTCCCCTGCCCCATGTGGACTTGCAGTTACTCAAGCACCGACCGTTGAGCCGACTCGCGTGGCTGAATGAGTGGTTGCAGGATTGGCCTGCTGCGCGTCAACTGGACCGGTTGCTGCAGCAGACTGGATGGCCGCTACGGGTGGAGCATGCAGGGGTTGCCATGGCGGTCTCGGCTGTGATGTTCATGTGGGTGGGCCAGCTCTTGGGGCTGAACGGAGCCTGGGCGGCTGGGCTGACAGTAGCCAGCTGGTTCGGCGGGTGGTCTGTACTTCGGCTCAAGCGCAGGCGCCGTCTGCGTGCCATCGAATCGCAACTGCCGGATGCCCTGGATCTGATTGCACGGGCCATGCAGGCGGGACATGCGATGAGCAGCGCCATCCTGATGGCAGCTACCGAGGGTCCACAGCCACTGGCCGATGGGTGGCGCACCATCTTCGACGAAATCAATTTCGGCATTCCCACTCGCAAAGCGATTGAAGATTTTTCCGAGCGGGTGGACAGTGAATACGTGCGCTTGTTTGTGGTCTCGACGCTGATTCAGATGGAAACCGGAGGCAACATGGCGGAGATTTTGCACAACACCGCCCGGCTGATCCGGGAACGCCAGCAACTGCAGGCTTCGGTCAAGGTCTTGTCCGCTGAAGGGCGGGTGTCTGCCTTGATTCTGTCCACCCTGCCGTTCGCACTGGGTGCGTTTCTCACGCTGATCAACCCCGGTTTTGTGGCCGTGCTGTGGACCGATCCCCTGGGACTCAAGATGCTGCTGATCGCCTTGGCCTTGATGTTCCTGGGCGTGTTCTGGATGTGGCGAATGATTGATATTGCGGTGTGAAACCGCCAGGACAACACAATGCCCATCGATTTATTCACCGCGCTGTTGTTTGCCGTGACCGTGCTGGCCTGCTACGCATTTTTGATCACATGGTGGCCGCAGCGCTCACAACGGCGCTTGCGCGATTTATTTCAAACGCCTGCGCCGCAAGGATTATCAACTCCTCAACCCATCGCCCTTTCGCCTTGGAAGCGCTGGTCCACCCGACTCACCCAGATGCTGCTGCGTATCAGCCCTTGGTTGATCCGCAAGCCCCAGACCCCTGGTGTCGAGCCGTCCGATGACGCACCGCCCCCCTCTCAGGTGTTGAGGTGGCAGTTGCTCAATGCCGGCATTCCAGAGCCCGAGGCGGTGGTGGTATTTCAGGTCATCCAAGTCCTGTTGGCCTTGCTGCTGCCGGTGTGCGGACTGTTGCTGTGGTGGTGGCACCCACCCAGCCTGCAACGGGCCAGCCTGCTGATCGTGCTGATCTTGGCTGGCATGTTCGGGTACTACCTGCCCCAAGCAGTGTTGAAACGACGCATCCGACGTCGACAAGCTCAGTTGTTTCGAGGCTTTCCCGATGCCCTGGATTTGATGCGCATGTGCATCCAGGCGGGGCTGGGGCTCGATGCCACCCTGGATCGGGTGGGACGAGAAATTCGACTCTCCTGCCCGCCGCTGTCCCAGGAACTGGCCATGACAGGCTACGAATTGCGCGCAGGGGCGTCTCGGGCACAGGCTCTGCGTCACCTGGCCCAACGGGTGGGTCTGGCGGATGTGGAAGCCTGGGTCAGTACCCTGATCCAGTCCGACCGGTTTGGCACCAGTATTTCGGAATCGCTGCAGGTGTACGCATTGGCCTTGCGCAACAAGCGCAAGCTCGCCGCCCAGGAAGCGGCTGCCAAGCTGCCGATCAAGCTGCTGATACCGCTGGTCTTTTGCTTGTTTCCAGGCTTGCTGACGGTGCTGCTGGGGCCCGCCGTGATCAATATCACTTCGCGGCTCATGCCAGTGCTGTCAGGCTCGCCCTGACCTGGCCGGACAACAGAAGGGACGCCAGCCGCTGAGAGTTACGGCCAGCAAAGCGAAAGCGACCAGCTCAGGAGCGGCGCATCGGGGGGCGCGGCGAAGGAGCGCCCGTGCGGGGTTCGAGGTGGCGGAAGGTGATGCGGCCCTTGGTGAGGTCGTAGGGGGACATCTCCAGGGTGACCTTGTCGCCCGCCAGAATACGGATACTGTGTTTGCGCATCTTGCCGCCCGAATAGGCCGTGACAGTATGACCGTTTTGAAGGGTGACTCGATAGCGGGTATCCGGCAGGACCTCGTCCACCACACCCTGCATTTCGATCAAATCTTCTTTAGGCATTCAATCTTCCTTTCATCCCGCGATTTTAACCGAACCGAAACGCGGCGCCGCGCAGGGCTCACTCAGGGGACTTTTGAGCACATGCAGTTTGAGGTCAACAATTTTCATGGCGGGCTGCTGTCAGTCATGGAGAAGAGAGTTAGCGCCCCGTGAACCGCGGCGTGCGCTTTTCTTGCCAGGCCAGCCCACCCTCCTTCAGGTCTTGCGAAGCCAGAGTTTGCAGCACACTGGTACGGACGGCCTGAGCATCCACTGCCCCGCGAGCAATGCGGTTGAGGTGGTATTTCATCCCCAACAGGGCCAGCGGTGCCATCGTGGCCAGTTGCTGGCACAGCGACTCGGACTGGGCCTGCAACGCCTCGGGCGCCACCAGATGGGTCAGAAATCCGCAGTCTTTCATTTGCTGGGCGTCGAGCTTTTCAGCCGTCAGGAACAGGCGCTTGGCCATGTCCACGCCCAGGCGAGACACGTAGCGCTCCAGGCCGCTCAGGTAGTAATGCAGCCCCAAGCGAGCCGCTGGCATGAACATCTCGATAGTCTGTGACCCCATGCGGAAGTCGCATGCCAGCACCATGTCAGTCGCACCACCGTACACCCCCCCCTGCACCACAGCCAATGTCACAGCTCGGCAGTTCTCAATGGCATCGACCATGTCGCCAAAGCCTTGTCCCTCGGTTTGGCTACCACTGACCTGGGTGATGTCATAGCCAGCGCAAAAGTGCTTGCCGGTGCTGCGCAGCACCAGAAGCAGCACCGACTCGGTCCGGTTCACGGTATCCACATGGTGCCGCAGAACGGCCAAATCATCCGGGGTGATCTTGTTGGCCGAGGCAGGACGCTGCAGGCACAGGGTGGCGATAGGGCCTTGAATCTCTAGCGAGGGCGCGTGTTGCATGACCGGTGACGGGGGCTTAAAAATCCTGGGGCCCATCTTACAAGCACCCGTGTTATCCCCGTTGTCACCTTATCGGCTGGCGCTACACTGGCCCCACGATTTTTCACTCCCTTTTTCGCAGGAGAACTCAATCACGCAGCGTACCGCGGCACACAACCGGCCTTGCAGGACATGATGGGGGGCACAGATCGCCGCCGTCAGCGGCCCGATTGGAGACATTACACAACACCTCATCAGCGGCAAGGTACGGGTACTGGCCACCTCCGGCGCCAAGCGCAACCGCTTCATGCCCGACGCGCCCACCTTTGCCGAACAGGGCTTGCGTGACCCGACCCACAGCGAATGGTTTGCCTTCTTCCTACCCCCCAGGGCGTCCGCTGACATGGTGAGCAAAGTCAACGCAGCCCTGAAAACAGCGTTGGCTTCTAAAGAAGTGATTGATGGCCTGGCCACCTTCGGCCTGGAGTCGCTGTCGAGCACCCCGTCCGAACTGGCCGACTTGCTAAAAAGGGACACCGCCAAATGAGTGCCCATCGTTAAGTCGATTGGCTTCACGGCGGATACCTGAAGCACCGCATCGCCTCGCGCGGCGAGCGATTGGCTATTCATCATTAACGGGGTAGAGTCCCTCTTTACTGAGTTAGAGCCGAGCCCTGACTCAAGCTGGCAGACAAACGGGCTCTTCATCATTAAAGGGGGACGACGGTATTCATTAAACTTGTAAGTGCAAAAACGAGTTCAATGGAGGTAATACCGTGTCCCAAATTGATTCTATATTGGGG
>Ga0255100_1000276_pt1 | contig 22333 bp, 15 predicted proteins | sample Colum_Colum_RepB_2_FD_188449 | JGI IMG/M metagenome (GOLD analysis project Ga0255100, IMG submission 188449) | Freshwater microbial communities from Columbia River, Oregon, United States - Colum_Colum_RepB_8d | ecosystem: Environmental > Aquatic > Freshwater > River | place: USA: Oregon...
ATTTTTCATGGGCATTGATGTGCCACATTCTTTTGCCCAATCAACAATTTCCGAGCCAAAAATCATTGGCCATCGTGGCCTGATGCACGAGGCACCAGAAAACACCCTTACTGCTTTTTCCACCTGCATCAAACTTCAGATTGGCATCGAACTCGATATCAGGCGAACCAAAGATGGTGCTCTCATCATCCTTCATGACGACACCCTAAATCGCACAACCAATGGCAAAGGAAATGTATCTGACCTCACCCTTCAAGAATTAAAAAACCTTGATGCTGGAACTTGGTTTCACCCAACATTCAGGAACGAAAAAGTCCCCACCCTCGAGGAGTTTTTCCTTCTTCTAAAAGCATCAGGCAACAAAAGCACGATGGTTGCAATTGATCTTAAAATCACCGATGCCACCATTGAAAAAGAAATCATTGATCTTGCGAATAAACATCAAGTGCTGCCCCAACTAGTGTTCATAGGCTTAGCCATAAGCGATTTGGAAATTCGTAAGAAGTTAAAACTTGCAGATGCCAACGCACATATTGCGATGCTTGCCAACAAATTAGAAAACCTTGAACCCGCCCTCAACGATGTTCATTCCGACTGGGTTTATGTGCGCTTTATTCCAACCGCTGAAGAAGTGAAAAAGATCCATAACCGGGGAAAGAAAGTCTTTTTGGTTGGCATGTTGGTAGCAGGGAAGGAACCAAAAAATTGGCAACTAGGCAAAGATGCTGGCATCAATGCCTTACTTACTGATCACCCTTTTGAATGCAGAAACACTTGGCGTGCAAACACTAAAAAAGAACAACAGTAAACAAACTTACTTCACCTCAGGCTTTAGCTCCGCAGTCATTGCAAATAACTCTGCAAGCATTTTGTCTGATGCATTCTTTTCCAGACGATTAGTTCCCATCCAGGTTTCATATCCGCCCAGTTCATGATGCCTAGGCGAGGGTAGATAACCATAATAGCCATGCGCCAATGAAATCAGCCAACCTCCTTTAATCGGGCTTTTCTTTTTGTATTCCAACCCGATTTCGCAAAACACTTCGCAGGGCATGGTGGCAATCGATCGATCGCCAATCCTTAACACCTGTAAGGGAATCTTTAATTTTTCTGGATACTCCGCCATGGTGGAAATTCGCTGCGCATAAATAGCAGAAAGATTCCCCTTGGCAGGGTCTTTAGTTGGGTCTGCAAGCGTTTGCTTAACCCATTCCATATCGGCAGAATCGGGCCTTCGAAGCCCGATAAGTGGTTCGCGAAAGCGTGCGCCAAGTGTTACATAAGATTCATACTTCAACTTAGCCACGGATTCAGACACCTTGGTTGCAAGATCATTTGCGACAATGGTCATTTGCTCATAGGGTTTTTGTCTGCCTCGTGGGGTTTTAAAATTAATGTTGTTGATATCGCCACTGGTACCGTTGGCCATCAATGCGACAAAGGAATTGTTTTGTGGGCTGAGAAGCTCTTTTAACTTTTCGCAATATACCCCGTAATAATCAGAGGATATATCGCCATTATCAACGCCACCCACATAATGAAGGGAATAAGAGGAGAACAAGGCAATGGGTTTGCCATTGGGTTCACGAAGAAAAATAAAAGAGGCGGTAGGATCGGTGGGCCCAGCGGGTTCGATCAAATCAGGGCTGCCTGCGCCGGGGTTCATTTTCACGCGGTCTAATTTCCCAAAGGGGTTGAGGGGCATTTTGCCATCTTTTAAAAACCACCTCCGATTAAATACATGCTCAGGAGCTTCAACATTTCCAAATGCAATTTCACTTACCCGCAATTGATCGTTTGCTTTTTTTACCCCATCTGCAATTCTGCGTACCACTAACTTTTGATATTCATCCAAGGTTTGCTGGATTGATCTCGGGTTCTGCCCCAATACACTGGCGGCAGAATGGGTATGGGTTGCAGAAATCAAAACATTCGCTGCGGGGATTTTGGTTTCCTTTTCGATGATACTTCGTGCTTCATCACTGACATGCTTCGCTATGCCTAAAAGGTCTAAAACAACAATTGCTAATTTCGTTGTGCCATCATCCAGCACCAAACATCGGGCATTAAGCTGATCATGCACTCGGGTAGAGGGGAAGGGCACAAAGCCGCCAATAATTTTACTGCCTAAGGGTGAGGTGATATCCGAAGTAGCAGCTCCCGCACGAAAGATTTTCTCTGCACCAAGTACTGGGATTGAGGTGATTAAAAAAAAATGCATGACAACGAAAATCTTGATGGTAATTGGCTTTGTAGATTTCATAGCAGCCTTTAGCAATATTGGTGGCGGGTTAAACTTTTAGGCAGTGGTGTATCATAATTCATCGATGCGGCATGTAAACAAAAAAAGGCCTGAAGGAAGTTAAACCTTCAGGCCTTTAAGTTTTAGTTTAGCAACCAACCGTTAGGGAAGTTGGAAGTTTTCGCCACCTTGCGCCGTTGCAAGGCCACCAGCAACCAAAGGGCTGATAGCATCGGTCAGGAAGCCAACATGACCATCAGCATACACAGCATAAGCACCACCAGTATGAAAACTGAATGGCTCATCATTAGGGCCATAGTTATTGGTAGCCCATGTTGATGCAAGGCTGCTAGGTGTATTATTGATCATCTTTCTTGTATTGCATGTACCTGCACTAGTTGTCGGTGCAGTTGCAGCGGTTGTCGCACAAGATGTACCACTCATAGCTGCAACAACTGGCCAAGTAGGAGGACCAGACCAACCATTGCCTTGATCGGGTTCAGCCCAACGACCAATACGACGATTGCCAGAAACACCAGGGGCTACAATACCGGTAGTTACATTTGCACCGCCATCAGGATCAACATATTTACTGGAAGTAGTAAGATTTGCACCGCTGAAAACTACACCACGACCAACATCTTCCATAAGCGCAACGGTATTGCTGGTGCCATCAGAAACAGCAGTCAAGCTCATGCCACCAGTCATAGATGCAACATAAGTATCTGCAACATTAGCGCCAGTACCACCCTTTTTGTAATTGACGGTACCCGTCAAGGTTAGAGCGCCTTTTTTCTTACCCGCATTATTATTCCAGCGCATTCCAAATGTGGGATCGATATCGCAGTAGGCGATGGGCATGTAATCGGACAATCCATAATTTTGCGCATCCTTGCCCTGATGAGCAGGGTTCGCTGGGCAAACAAAAGCTTTGATCACGGTTTGGAATGGCACTTGCGTTGCTGCAACACCCGTTGCACCACCAACATCATTAGATGCATAATGCCTTGCGGGATTAATCATTTTGTATACATTTTCCTGCTCCATGTAAGGTAGAATTGCAGTAAATGTAGAAATGGTATCAAAAGAAGTTACCCCAGCACCGGTAATGCCTTCACCCGATGTTGGCAAACAACTATAGGTGCTGGCAAAGTTATGCAAAGATAGGCCAACTTGTTTCAGATTATTGGCACACTGAGTTTTGGCAGCGGCTTCTCGCACCTTCTGAACAGCAGGTAACAACAAACCAATCAAAATTGCAATGATTGCAATAACCACTAAAAGCTCGATCAAGGTGAAAGCCTTCTTTCCCTTTTTCAAATCAACAAATAGCTTAAACATCAAATACCCCCCCTAAAATAAAAAGTAAAAAACAACAAACAGAATGCCATTAAGCTTCTAAGAAACTGCAATAGATTCAGAAACTATAATAGATTCAATTTTTCTATTATATTGGAGATAATGTAGTTCATGAGAAGATGTCGTGTTTATTTTGTGAAGAAAATTCTACACAAACGCCCCTTGTTTTCCCATTGAATGTTGATTGTATTAAGGGGCTTAACCCGGCGGCACCTTCAATATTCATCACTTCTTCACAAACCAACACCCCAATTTTTATAAAATGAAATTTCTTTGAACTATTAGGTGCAGGCATCATGAAACCCTTATTTGCAATCGCCTGCCTGCTTGCCGCCTTCTGCATGAGCAGCATCCAACCCTTGCTGGGAAAGATGCTTCTACCCTCTTATGGTGGTTCCAATTCCGTCTGGACCACCGCAATGCTATTTTTCCAAACCTGCCTTCTTGCGGGATATTTTTATTCTTATCTGCTATCTCGCTTCACCTCCCCATTACTAGCCTGCATTATCCATAGCACCCTTTGGCTGCTTGCATTTCTAACCCTGCCTTTTTCCACCACACAGTATCAAACCGAATCCCTGACAAAATATGCAGCTCTTGAACTCCTAATCAATCTCATCAGCCATGCAGCTTTCCCTCTTACACTGCTAAGCGCAAGTGCCCCCCTACTACAATGGTGGTTTGCCAATACCCAACCAAAATCGGACAACCCCTACTCCCTTTACATTGCCAGCAATGTGGGAACCTTGGCAGGCCTGCTTTCCTACCCTCTTTTAATTGAACCTGCATTGGGTCTGCAAATCCAAAGTAAGGGCTGGTTGGCTTGCTGGATCCTCCTCACACTAACATTAAGTGCATGCATCTGGATGGTTATTACTAAGCGGAAGGCAATCATACCCGATGCCAATATTTCGCCCACGATGACTTACGCCCCGAATAGGATGCGCTGGCTGTTCCTATCCTTCATTCCATCTAGCATGATGCTTGCCATCACCACTAAAATCTCTCAGGAATTACCCCCCATGCCCTTGCTTTGGCTGGGCCCACTATTGGTGTACATGCTGACCTTTATTCTCGCCTTCCTAAATTGGAAACAAAAACTTTGGAACTTAGTTTTATGGGCGAACGCGTTGGCGCTAATTCTACAGCTCTCCCTGACTTTAGGTGCTTTCCCCATAGGCTTTGAAGTGCTGGCTTTCTTCTGGTTGCTTTCCCTCTTACTTGTTGGACTGGTTTGCCATGGGCTTCTTTATCAATCCCGCCCACCAGTGCAATACCTGACCGAATTTTATCTATGGCTTGCAGCAGGGGGTTTTTTAGGTGGCGTATTTCAAGCCCTCATCGCGCCCACGCTTTTTCCCGACCTCTACGAATTCTGGATTTCTCTTGCACTCGCTGCCTTTGCAATTCCCAACCTACCCTGGCTTCAAACCAATCACACTAAACTTGATCACAAACCCCTCCGCTGGATTATCGCCCTAGCCATTGCTGTCGCAATTTTCCTTCTCGCCCTTCAAAATTCACCTTACAAAGGTCTTCAATGTGCGGTAGTTTTGGTGCTGATACCATACCTACCCAGACCCATCCTGTTTGGCATCGTTTTTTCAACCATTGTTTTTATCAAACTATTTTTGGTCGACTCAATTGACCAAAACCTAATTTTCCAAGAACGCAGCTTTTATGGTGTCCACAGGGTTTCCACAGGAACCAATCAAAAAGTTCGCTGGCTCTATCATGGCATCACCGAACATGGCGCCCAGATCATCTCCGAATCAGGGAAACCACCTTACTCTCCACTTGTTTATTACCACCCGTTTGGCCCCGCAGGCCAGATTCTTCTACGAAGGACCCAGCTTAAAAATATTGAGCCCATCGGGGTAGTAGGCCTAGGTGCCGGTTCCCTTGCTTGGTATGCTGCTTCAGGTCAAAAAATCGAGTTTTTTGAAATCGACCCCATGGTTGCCCGCATTGCATCCAACAAAAAGCTCTTTACTTACCTGCCCGAATGCAAGGGAGAATATCATATCAAGCTCGGGGATGCCCGCACCAACCTGAAGCAAGAACCCGATTCCAAATTTGGTATTCTTATTCTCGATGCCTTTTCTTCCGATGCCATCCCCGTACACCTGCTCACCAAAGAAGCCATCCAAACTTTCGTAACCAAACTTCAAGATGATGGCGTATTGCTTTTTCACATTTCAAACAGGCACCTAGATCTTCGCCCACAATTAAATGCAGTAGCAAAAGAACTGGGTTTAATTGCACTCGTGCAAAATCAAGGTAAAGATAAGATTTCTGAACGCGAGGCGAAATCAGGCCTCGCCCCTTCCATGTGGGTGATCATGGGCCGTAATCCAAAAACACTTGCGGATCAAATCATCCCGGAAAAATGGGCACCTCTTCCCAATACTCCTTTCCGACTATGGACCGATGATTTCTCTTGCGTGCTAAACGCTTGGCGCTAAAACCAGCATTTGTGATGGTCAGCAAAGAAGAAGCATTTGCCACGGATGAACACGGAATTACACGGAATAAGAAGGAAAATCAGAGCCGGAAGCGTTAGCGACGGTAAGCATAGAAATACATTGGCCACGGATGAACACGGAATTACACGGAATAAGAAGGGAAATCAGAGCCGGAAGCGTTAGCGACGGGAAGCCAAAAATAAGCATTGGCCACGGACGAACACGGAATTTAATCAGAGCCGGAAGCGTTAGCGACGGGAAGCATAGAAATACATCGGCCACGGAAAAGAAGCTAAAGAAGATGTATTGGCCACGGACGAACACGGAAACGAAGGATTTAATCAGAGCCGGAAGCGTTAGCGACGGTAAGCCAAAAATAGGCATTTGCCAAGGGCAAATGGTTAGAAAGAATCCCTTTCCGTCATTTTCGCGAATGCGGAAATCCATATTTACAGCAAGGCAAGAATGGACCCCCGCATACGCGAGGGTGACCAGGGCGCGGAATAAGCGGGGAATGAAAGCATTCTCACCGCGAAGAGCGCAAAGGAAAACAAGAAATCCCAACTTATCTGCTGCTTCTTAGCGTCCTTAGCGGTAAAGATTCTTGGCGATATCTCCCAGAAACTTTTTAACTAAACGAACTGCAACCGGGCTTTTTAGTGCGAATGGAATACCCTTGATTTTCATCTCGAACCTTTGGGGTAATGATGGGTAAACTTACATCTCTAGCTATTTAGTCTTAGCGAAATCTGAATTGGCTTCTTTGGTTATTCCTAGGGCTTTATACACCTCCTCCCGATTGTAGTAGGCTTTCGCATACTTGGGGTCTAGTTCAATCGCTTTGGTGTAATCTGCTAGGGATTCGGCATACTTCTTTAAATTGCTATACGCAACGCCCCGATTGTAGTAGGCTTTCGCATACTTAGGTTCTAGTTCAATCACTTTGGTGAAATTTGCTAGGGATTCTTCGTACTTCTTTAATGCGTTATACGCAACCCCACGATTGTAGTAGGCTCTCGCATACTTAGGATCAAGTTCAATCGCTTTGCTGTAATCTGCTAGGGCTTCTTCGTACTTCTTTAATGCGTTATACGCAACCCCCCGATTGTAGAAGGCATTCACATTCTTAGGATCTAGTTCAATCGCTTTGGTGTAATCTGCTAGGGCTTCTTCGTACTTCTTTAATGCGTTATACGCAACCCCCCGATTGTAGTAGACATCCGCATACTTAGGGTCTAGTTCAATCTCTTTGGTGAAATCTGCTAGGGCTTCGGGATACTTCTTTAAACGGTTATACGCAATCCCCCGATGAAAGTAGGCATCCGTATACTTAGGGTCTATTTCAATCGCTTTGGTAAAATTGATAATGGCAGTACTTAAATCGTTATTTTTTTCTGCATTGTTGCCTTTTTTTAGCGCCACTTCCGCTTCCGCTTTTTTATCTGTTGTTTGGACCGATATGATAAAGGCACAAATTAAAACAAAAAAGATACTAAGGATTATTATTTTTTTCATATTGCACCAGAAAAGAAAACCCGTGGGTACTAATCCACGGGTTTTAAAATTAATATCCCAAATAAATGGCATCAGGCTTATCAGTCACTGATTTTACTTGCCTTAAGTGTATCTGATTTTGCCTGGGGTAACTTACCCATGGCTTTATACGCCAAACTGCGATTTAAATAGGCACCCCGGTTATCAGGATTCAGCTCGATTGCTTTTGAAAAGTCTTTAACAGCTTCATCATTTTTTTTAAGAGCTAAATAACAATTCCCGCGAATGTTGTAGGCTTCAACAAATTTTTCATCCATTTCAATCACCTTGTTAAACTGCTCAATAGCGGAATCGTAATCTTTATTTAAAAATAATTCTCGACCCTTTACATAGGCCGTCCCCTTAGAATCAAGGCCTGATGAACAACCAAACAATCCCATAGTAACAAGCATTAATACAAATAAAAAGTTGCGTTTCATGGTGTCTCCTTAAAATTAAATCATCAACCCCGATACAAATAAAAACAACCCTCCCTTTATAAAAGGAAGGGTTATTCGATTTAGAACCTTTATTCGTCCAAACTTACAATTATGCCATCGGTTGCACCGATTGCATACTTCAAAGTTTTGGCATTTACAGTTTCCTTGATGAAGCGTACAGATCCATCGCCCATGGTTGCATTTACACCACCGCCATGGAAACTGAATGGCTCATCATTTGGACCGCAATTATTAACGCTCCACAAACATGTGGAAGGACCACCTGTAGGAGATGCATTATTATTAATTTTTGCAATGCCTGCACCACCGGTTTGTTTGTGTGGTCCGGAAAAACCATTACCAAATGCATCTGGATCTGCCCATGCATAAACCCTACGTGCATTAGAAGCAACTCCGTCACCTACAGCACTATGACCTGGTGCTGTCAACGGACTTGGTCTGGAAGAACCTGATCCAAATCTTGCTACAGACGTATACGCTCTTCCTGCATCTTCAATCACCATGATGGTATTCGACATACCATCGGTGCAACTGTTGGCGCCTTGGTTTAAACCAAGCATCCCAAAAGCCATGGTAGATCTTGGCTGACCTGAATTTCTAACTAAAGTAGTATCGTCAACATCAGACATTACAGGCACCATGTAATCGACTGGCCCTAAAGCTTCAGAATCACCCACACCTCTTGATGCAGGTGGCAACGGCACACTTGGGCAAACAAAAGTATTTATTATGGTCTTTGCAGCAGTCCAGCCACTTGGATACGCTGTGTCGTCATAATCACGACCTCTTGCTGTTGCATGTAAACCACCGGTGGTAGCTAATGCAGTATATCCAGTGATTGCTGTTCCGCCTGGAAAAATTGGAGTTGCATGGTCAAACATTTTATAAACCGTTTCCATCTCAATGTATGGCAGCAATTGGGTACCAAAAGAATGAGGCATGTAAAACGTAGTAGCAGTTCCGGTAGAATCCAATTGCCCTGGATGTGGAAACACATTGTAGGTGGTAAGATGATTGTGGGCAGCGAGTCCCATTTGCTTCATATTATTTGAGCAAGTCATACGGGCTGCTGCATCGCGCACCTTCTGCACTGCTGGCAGAAGAAGGCCGATAAGGATTGCAATGATCGCGATAACGACCAAAAGTTCGATAAGGGTAAAGGCTTTCTTCCCCTTCTTCATGTAACTAAGACGCTTCAACATAGAATCATTTCCCCCAGGAAAAAATATTCGTAAACAAAATTCCAAAACAAATAATCAACACCTGAGGCATTAAACTAGGATGGGGGCAAAGATTCAAACAAAGAAATGAAGTACGAAGTGAGAAGAACCCGTTAAGATAATAAAGGGCTTGTTTTTAAGGGTTTTTTAAGGGTTACAAATGCGGTCTTAACCAAAAATACATCAATCATTCATCATCTATTCACCAAAATAAATTGGCGGATTATTGTTGGGATGAGAGTTTACTTTGATCTGGGATTTTTCATCCAGTAAAAACGGCCATCTTCCGCCCCGCCAAGAAAATCCGCAATGCCATCCCCATCAAAATCAACCGTCGTAGGGCTAACATCATGGCCTTCGATATTTTGCTTGGCAAGAGTTCCTTTTTTTTCAAAGAGCCATTTGCCCTCTTTTTTACCAACACCAAGATAAAGATCAGCATTGGAAGAGTTTAAAAGTAAATCGGTTTGACCATCGCCATTCCAATCAATCAGGGCGATTTTTCTTCTGCCACTAGCACCTGCAACTCGATCATTAAAGCGCAGGGGTTTACCCGCGGGGTCACAGAAGACCCTAGTGGGAGGCAATAGGACTCGTTTGCCACCCTTGATGGATCGTTCAAATAAAACAAAATAACCCTCAGTATCAAGCATGCACAAATCAGGCATGCCATCTTGATTCATATCAAAAACAACAGGAGTGGTGCGCCATTGGGTCACTAATTGTTTTTCAGTGGGATTCCACCAATTCCAAGCAGGTTTTGGCGCAGGGCCCTGCCAGTCAACCTCGATGGGTTGAGGCTTAGTTAACCGAGGAGAAGTTCGGGTGCCAATATTTTTAAGCCATTCCACTTTCCCCAAGATGGAGTTATAGATGATATCTGGTAAACCATCGCCATCCCAATCAGCAATGCTAAGAGTGGTGTAGCCCCATTTGGCTTCTGCGGGGCCTTGAATACTACCGTTGACACCAGCCATCACCCTGAATATTTTGTCATCCGCTTTTAACTTTACCGGAGCAGCCCATTTGGGAGAAGCAACCTTGGGGCCGGAGAGGTTTTCAAAAAACTCGATGTAGCCAGCAGTGTTGCCAGAAAGAATATCGATATCGCCATCGCCATCCCAATCAAAACCAACAGGGGTTGCGAGTGCGCCTGATTTCAAAGTATCTGCTTGCTGCTGAAAGTATCTGGGTTCTAAAAAAACGGGAACGCTGCCTTTCACTGAGGCATTGTTTTTATCGGTAACATTTTCGATAAAAGCGACTCTGCCATCTTCATCCCCAACGATGAGGTCTAAATCGCCATCCTTATCCCAATCGAATGCGATGGGGACAATCATTTGCAAATCCATGATCAAAGGTTTTCCAGTTGGGGTGAGAATTCTTTTTCCCGAAGCGTAAACAGTTTTAGTGCGAGTACCGATGTTTTCAAAGTAGGTGAAACCATCAAGAAATTCGCCACAGATAAGATCAAGATCGCCATCGTTATCAAAGTCATGAAAATTAGGGGATGGGCAACCAAAGACATCGATGGGTTTATTTCCCGCAGTAATCTTTATGGGTTTTTCATAAGAGGGCGAATCATTTGTGCCTTTATTGCGGTGCAGATAAACAAAACCATGAAGGGGGCCGTTAACCCATTCGCCTTTATTGTTGAAGGCATTATCCCAGCCATAGAACGACCAATCTTCAATTCCTGAAACAATATCGAGCTTGCCATCGCCATCGAAATCAACATAGCGCCATTGGTTATGACGAACTTTCGGTCCATTGGGTTGTTTGCCCTCGTATTCATGAAATTTCGCAGGGATGGGGAGTGTAATGCGTTCAGCTAGGCCAAGTGAGGGGAAGTTTTTGTATTCAAAACCTGGCGATAAAACCCTTAGTTTGCCATCAATGTAACTGGGCATGACATAGTGCACGGTGGAGCTAAGTTTACGGGAGGGCTTAAATAATGGGAGTTTATTTTTGCTGGTACTGCCCGAGATGTTTTCGAAGAACCAAACTCCGTTAGAGGGTTTATCTGGGCAAGAAACGATAAGATCATAATCACCATCGCCATCAACATCATAGGGAATAGGCCAGGCCCAAAGGCCAACGCCTAGATCAACAACTAATCCCGGATGATTGTAGGAAAGCTTCTCCAACCCTTGCGCTTGCGAAATTTGAGCAACAAAGAGCAAGAGAAAAAGTGTGGCATAGAGTTTCATAAAGAGGTTTCTTTTTCATGGTAAAGATTATTTCTTGCACGGAAGAATAATGCGAGAAGCCATGTCTTGCTGATGAAAAACTTTCTCGGTTGCAATCACCGTGGTTTTTGAAAATGGGCCTTCTGCAGTATTGGTATTGCGATCAAACAAGGGAAAATAAGAACCGCAAACTTGAACACGCAGGGAATGCCCTTTGGGAAGCTCCGCAGCAATGGGCCCTAGATCTACCGTGATTTTGTACACTTCGCCTGGTTTCATTTCCTTGGGCATCAAGATTGAATCGCGAAAACTACCACGAAGTATTCCAACCACAAGGTTGTAAGAAAAACCATCCGGTGCAACATCTGTTAGCTTGACCACCCAATCTGCATCTTTGGTATCGGTCGAAACAAACAGCTCTGCCTTGGGATTTCCCGCAAATCTTAGAGGTTTGTCAAGTGGCTTGGTAGTATAAACCAAAACATCTTTTCGTTCTTCAATTGGCCTTTGATCAACCGGTGCCCAATGGGCCAGATGCAATGGTCTTTTATCGGTGATAGGCAATGCGGGCACAGGTTTAGCGGGATCGGCTTTAAAACTATCCGCTGCTTCATCTAATTCGGGTGCAGCTAAATTCAAAATTCCATCACCTTTAACACCATTCGCATTACCATTGGAATGCAAATAAAAGGCGGTGTTTTCAAATCCTTCTGGGGGCCAAGTGCCCGCATCGTTCCAAGTATTATCGCCCACCGAAAAATAACGCACCGGAATAAAAGGCTTTTCCAAAGCTTTGGCATCTTGCTTTAAGAAACGATTAAACCAATCGAGGTTGGCTTGCACTGGATCCCAGATTGCATTGGGGCCGAAATCGATATCACCCACTTTGTTTTTCCCGATGGTGCCATGATCCCAAGGCCCAAGAATCAATTGCTGCTGCTTGCGAACTATCGTTTTTGACGCTTTCTTTTGCATAATCATAAAGTTATCCACGGATTCCCTCGAAAAGAAATCGTAGTAGCCAACCACATGCAAAACCGAAAGATCAAGGTCTGTGATTTGATTGGTAAGGTTCAAACGGTTCCAGTAACCATCTGGCTTGTTGTGGGTTAGCATCCCAGTCAGCCAGGGGATGGGCCAACCAATTTTCGTATCCATCTCACTTAAAGGAAGATGCATGAGGGCAGCATCCCATTGATCGGTAACCTTGGCATTTTCAGGCTTGGTAGAATTACCACCTGCCCATTTTGCGATGAGCGAAAGCCTTACTGCGCCACCCAGATAAAGATTGCGATAGAAACTACTCCAAGTTGCTGTGGGGCTGATGGTAACCAAACCCGGGGGTTTTTCTGCTGCAGCTTGCCATTGCGTTGCACCAACATAAGAACTTCCCCACATCCCTATTCTGCCATTACACCATGATTGCCTATAAACCCATTCGATGGCATCGAAACCATCCTGACCTTCGTTGTTGTAAGGGATTAAATCGCCTTTAGATTTGAAAGTACCCCTGCAATCCTGCACGACCACAATATATCCTTCGCGAGCAAAGCGTTCTGCAATATTCGTAACCCGGCTTTTGTTGTAGGGAGTTCGCATCACCACCACAGGTGCCTTGGCCTGGCCCACCTGATAAATATCAGTTGCAAGCAAAATGCCATCGCGCATTGCTACGCCTACCGATTCCATGCGAACAGGCGCTGGTTCTGCAGCCTTAGAAATTGAAACAAGCAAAGTTGAAACAAGCAAAAGGCTTGCAATGCATCTTACAAAGCGCAATAAGTTCATGGTCAAACTTTCAAATGAAGAGTAATAACTAAATACAACCCTCTTTTACCCTAAAAAAGCAGTACTGAAAAGCATGAAACTTTTAGGAAGACCAAATGTATTTCTTGTGAAAGAAAATGGTAAATAGATGATAGAATCACTATCAAGAAAAATAAGGGAGCTATTTAAATGGTACTGTTATTACTTGCAGGATTATTGCTACCGGGCCAAAAAGAACAACCCGAGCTTCAAGGTAAAATATTCCCTGCTATTACAAATCATCTTAAGATCATTTCAACGGATGGGAAATCCATCGATACCATTCATGAGAAAGCACAAAAAGAATTAGCAAAAGTAATTGCTGAGCAATACCAACTAGGGAAAGAACTTTCAATCATCCTTGTATGCACTGGCAATTCTAGACGAAGCATGATGGGCGCAGCCATGGGCAATGCCTCTGCAGCGTATCATGGGTTTTCGGACCTAAGATTTTATTCAGGCGGAACGACCCCAAGTGCCTTTAACAGCAGATCGATTCGAGCACTTAAAGAAATAGGTTTTAAAATCGAACCCACAGGCGGGAAAACAAAACCAGGCCCCAAAGGGGAAGACAACCCCTTTTATCAGGTTTCTTGGTTAAAAGATCAGGGCTGGAATTGCATTGAGTTTTCCAAGCATTACAGCGACCCGAAAAACCCACAAAAAGATTTCATCGCCCTGATGGTTTGTGATGAAGCGGATAGCGCCTGCACAGTGGTCATGGGAGCTAAAAAACGCATACCCGTTCCTTTTGCAGACCCCAAAGCATTTGATGGGAAGCCCGAAGAAGCTGCGAAATACAGCGAAAGGCGCGATGATATTGGTCGCTTCATGCTCTCAACCTTGGCAATTGCCAAGGAACAATTGAAAAGCAAGTAACACTTGATCGAACAAAAAGAAATCAAGCATCTGTAAAAGGGCCAGCATTAATTTTCCTAAGTGCATCTCGTACTTTTACCCCGTTGATTTCTTGCACACTCTGATTATTTGCAACCGACATCGCTGCAGCTTGACCAGCAGCTTCGCCCATTGCCATCGCTGTTACCGTTACCCGGGTTGAGGCGTGAGCGCCACGGGTTGCAGAATGGCACCTTCCAGCAACCAAAAGGTTTTCCACTTTCTGAGGCAGCAACGCACGGTAGGGAATATCGTAGGGTTCGGGCTGCACCTTCTTGGGATCAAAATTATTGGCGCTGCCCACAGTTGTTTTGTTCGGATGCAAATCAAGATACCAACAGCCTGTTGCTATCGCATCATCGAACCTTTGGCTTTTCATCAGGTTCTCTTCTGAAAGAACATGCTGCCCAATAATCCTTCGCGATTCCCTCACCCCTATCCATGGATAAGCCTCGATGAAATAAGAATTCTCAAATCCGGGGACTTCTTTTTTCCAAGTACGAAACATCGCATGGGCATCGGCACGGCCCTGCATTTCAGCACGGCTTAAATCTGCTGCATCGGTCGGGTTCGCAGGTACGCGCACACCATGAATATATACTTCATCATCGCCATAAAGAAACATCACGCCCGGCCCATAGTAGAAAGGCAGATCACCTCGAACCACTGCTTTTGCAAGTGCTTCCCTACAATTTTTGGTCATATCGATATTCTTTTTCACATGGCCTATGCGGAAATGAAGAGTCAAAGGCTGCACCTCGGTGTTTTGTTCGTAAGGCGCACCAGCCCAAGCTGCGACATCAGCATCACCGGTGCAATCAATCACCACTTTGGGATGAAGAGCAACCAAGCCATCCTTGTTAGCAACATGAACTGTCTTAATCCTTCCACCCAGAGACTCTACACCACAGACAAAGGAATTAAAAAGAATAGAGAGCGAACCCTTTTGTTCCCGAAAAAGATTATCGAGAAGAAGTTTAAACTCGAAGGAGTTGGGAATGGTGGGGTTGTGTTTAGAAACTGTTTTAGCATCGGGCGCACACACACCTGATTTTGAAAGAAGCTCGAGTGCAATTCCGCGAACTACGATGCGATTATCACGGATGTTGGCAATGCCATCGAAATAAGGCAAACCAACGCAAGTTATAATTCCGCCTGCGAAAGGGGCTTTTTCGATGACCATCACCTTTGCACCTGCCCGAGATGCAGCCAACGCTGCTGCAGATCCCGCACACCCTGCACCACAAACCAAGACATCAACATTCATATTTTTGCTGAATCTTAATCCAGGAGTTTCAGAGGCTGCAACTGCATTCGAGCCAGCGACTACGGATGCTGTCGCTGCAGTGGTTTGAATAAACTTCCTGCGGGTCGGGGAATAATCCAAATGATCCATGTCGTTCACCTTGAAATAAGCAATGATTAAGAAAGAATTTCAAGAATAGGTTTTCCTTGATCGATTTCGAGGCGCTTCCTACCTGGAATCTCTAGCTTTTTATTGTCAATGCCCAGAAGGTGAAGGGTGGTGGCATGAAGATCTGTGACATAATGCCCCTCCCCAAGAGCATGATAACCGAGCTCATCGGTAGCACCATGAACATGGCCTTTTTTGATTCCCGCACCCGCCATCCAAATAGTAAACCCATTAGGATGATGATCTCTGCCAGTCTTACCCCCGCCTCGAAGTTCGAGCCCTGGGGTGCGACCAAACTCGGTGCAGAAAACAACAAGCACATCATCCATGAGCCCGCGTTGTTTAAGATCCATGATCAGCCCTGCTATGGGCAAGTCGATGGTTTCGCAAAGGCGTGTGTGATTAGTTTTCAAATTCTGGTGAGAATCCCAAACACCATAGGCGGATGGGAAAACCTGAACAAAGCGAACCCCCCGCTCAACCATCCTTCGTGCTGCAAGTAGCCTCTGCCCTGCAACCTTGGTGGAATCTTTATCCAGGCCGTACATGCGCTGCGTATGATTGGTTTCATGAGAAAAATCAACAGCTTCAGGAATAGCAGCCTGCATCCTAAATGCAAGCTCATACGAGTGAATGCGCGCTAGCAGATCTTTGTCGTTGGGGTATTCGACCGCAGCCAAGCCGTTAAGCCGATGGATGAGTGCATATTCTGCGCGTTGTTGTTCAAGGGATTGTGAAGACTGGCGCTGGCCGAAGGGTAGTGGGTTTTTAGGATCAAGGGCAACCGGAACGCCCATATGCTTGGGGCCAAGGTAAAGAGAATCGATAGAGAATTGTGTGGTGGAGCGGGTAGGGCCGCCGAGTACGACAAACTTGGGAAGATTCTGGTTCAGGGTACCCAGTCCATAATGCGCCCACGAACCAATGCATGGTTGCTGTTCATCCAGTCTGTGCCTACCCGTGTGGATCTGATTTTCAGCAGCATGATCGTTATCAGTAGTCCACATGTTGCGCACAAAGCAAAGCTCATCGACTTGCTTTGCAAGGTGAGGCCACCAATCAGTAATTTCGATACCACTCTGGCCATGTTTTTTGAAACCTACCTGCATGGGATAAATGGTAGGGTAGACATCGCGCACATTAATATCTTCTGAAGCGACTGAGCGGAAGCGTTTCGTATGCAACGGAGATTTCAAAGGGTTTTCAAATGGAGTCTTATCAAAGGTCATACCTGAATATTTATCCAAAGCAGGTTTGGGGTCGAATGTTTCCATATGACTGTACCCGCCTGATAGAAACACCCAGATGACCGACTTTGCCTTAGGTTTTACGTGGGGTATACCACTGGGAACATCCCCCGCTGTTTCAGCTTTTGCGATGCCATCTTCCGCAAGCATCGCGCCAAGTGCCATGCCTGTGCAACCCAAACCGAAGTCTGAAAGAAAAGCTCTTCGCGAAGTTGTTTGCTGGTAGTTGTAATTTTCGCCCATGTTTTTCACCTGATGGTTACAAAATCGTTATGGTTAAGCAGAGCCCGCAACATCGATTCCCTGGACGCTATATCAGCATTTGCAAGATAAGTTTTGCAAGTTGCAACTTCTGCCGGCAACGGAGAACGACCCAGCACTTTTTTAAAAGCCCTATGAATAAAAGCATCATTTTTTTCATGATGGGAAGTAGCTTCAAAAACTTGAGCCCAGATTTCTTTCTCCATGCTACTTGCAGCCTGATGAATAATTTCACTGTTGGTAAGGGCAAGTGCCTGCTGGGGAATGATGGTTCGTGTGCGCCTGTAACAATCGAGAGAATCAGGGGCATCAAACAACTCTGCAAATTTACTTTTACCGCCATCTTCAGGGTAGATGCTGTAATAAATGCTGCGTCTGAATGTGGATAAAGCCTGGTCATTTTCCAATTCCTGGCCCTTCATCTGCTGGTTTAACCTGCCTGATAATTGAATGATACTATCGCGGATAACCTCTGCCTCCATACGCCCGGTATTCATACGCCCTAGCAACTGATTTTCCGGATCAAGCACCTGAGCCTGAGTGTTGTCAGCAAATGCAGAAGTCTGCTTGTACGCCTGACTGGTAACCATCAGCCTGTGCATATGTTTCATATTCCAACCAGAATCCATAAGTTCGTTTGCAAGCCAGTCGAGTAATTCGGGATGGGTGGGGGTCTTTCCATTCCTACCAAAATCAGCAACAGAACTCACCAATGGATTATGAAAATGCCTGGCCCAGATGTGGTTGGCTGCAACTCGTGCGGTAAGAGGGTTACTGCGATCGGTGATCCATAAAGCAAGGGCTTTCCTTCTACCGGTGCTTTTTTCAGGGAATACAGGCGAAAGCAAAGTGTACTGATCGGCCATTTTTAAATCTGATCGAATAGCTTGTGCCTTTTCTAGTTTTGCTTTTGCAGTTGCAAGCTTTTTAGAAAGGGTATCGAGATCTTTTGCAACCGTTGGAGGATTTTTAATCTTCGCTTCCTGAAGAAGTATTTCAGCCTTTGCAAGATTCGCATCAGCTCTTAAAACTGCGGCATTCTTTTCCAAGGTGGAAGCTTCCTTAATTGCATTATTTATTCTTTGCTGATCTTTAGCTGCAAATTTTTCTTCATCAGCCCTGATGCGGGCCTCACCGCTTTTTAATTCCGCCTTCGCAGCTTCAAGTTCTAATTGAGCACCAAGATGCCCCCCTGCCGCTTTTCTCACTTCGCTTCTTGCATTTTCCAAATTGGCCAATGAGGTTTGCAGCACATCGTTGCATTCAGACGATGAAACAAACGATTTTCCACCAGCGATGTTCATCTGCGAACTCTCCCACCCCAAGGCCCCGATAATATCTTTACCATTCGCAAATGGGCTTTGCTCAAAGTCGAATGAAACCAATTTGATTTTCTGGGGTGATAAAATATGAAGATCGTCAAGCGCAACCTTGCTTCCAGGCCTTGCATCAAAAAGAATACCCTTCGCTGGATTGCCTACCGGGTTCCACTGGTTTAATGCAACCTTGATGGAAGATACAATCACTTTATCATCAGGCAAAGAACGAATCGAAAGCAAACAATGATCCGCCTTGGGATACACATCCATCTGGATGCGAAATTTATTCTGCCCCTTGGTAAAGTCGTAGGCCCCCACATTAAATTCAGTGAAGGAACCTGGTTTATAAGCAGCAACACGACCTTTATCAAATGCCACATAACCTGCGGTCAATCCCTTTGCATGATCTTTTACAAGCTGAAAATTGAAATGGGCATCCGTAAGTATCATCAAGGTAAATTCTATGCGGGTCCCTTCTTCCAAGGATTTCATAGAGGCCAATGAATTGTATAAAACCCTCCTGCCTAGGGTGGAATCAAGGATAAGAGATTGCGAGCCTGAAAGTGCGCCAGAAATTTTTCCCTTGGCTACTTCCGCTACCATGCGGGCATGATCCTCCTCCGCTTTTTTCAAGCCATCCAATAAGGGTTTGGGGATGGCCTTACTGGTCTTGGAACTATTCTCAAATGCAGCTTGTGCTTTTTGCAGATTGTTTTGCGCCTCTGCAATCACAGCTTTTCGAACATGCTCTCTTGAACCGGGATACCACGAATTCAAGGGCAGATCCACGGGCGCTATCTTACCCATGAAACTTGAAAGAAATGCAGGAACCCCCGGCTGAATATTACTTTTATCTTTGACAAGATTTCTTTCATCACCACCAGTATAAAACTTCGTGCTGGCATTAAGGTTTTTATCAAACACCCGAATGGATCCTAATCGTTGTACCGTTCGAAGCTTTGAGTAATCGTACTCTTGAAACACACCAGGGTCTGCTTCGCCCGGCTCACGATCCTGCCTTAAACTGATGGGCTCAAAAAAAGCACGAAACTTAAAATAATCATCATGGCTGATGGGATCATATTTATGATCATGGCAATGGGCGCAATTAAAAGTGAGTCCCAAAAAAGCCTTTCCTGTATGCTCGACAATGCTGCGCATCCAATCATTGGGGTTAAGCGCGTACCAATTGCGCACTAAATAACCCGTGGCATGTGCAGAACTCTGATCATCAGGATAAAATTCATCCCCCGCAAGCATTTCGTGGATCATCCGGTCATAACCTTTATTGGTATTCAAAGATTCCACAATCCAATCGCGCCAGCGCCATATTTGCGGCGCACTGTTCCATACATCCGGTACAGATCTACGACCATGCCAATCTGCATAACGCCATATATCCATCCAATGGCGTGCCCATCTTTCCCCATGGCGGGGGTCTAAAAGTAACGCCTCCACCACTTTTTCATAGGCATCAGGCGATTGATCTGCGATGAATTTATCCAATTCCATCGGGGAGGGAGGGATACCCACCAAATCGAGAAACACCCTGCGCAATAAGATTTGTTTGTCTGCAGGTTTTTGCATTTGCAAACCCTTAGATTCAAGGCTTGATGCAACGAACAGATCAATCGGGTTTGCAGAGATTGAAAGATTTTTAGGAGTGGGAGGATTTGATTTGGTTGGTTTTAGAAATGCCCAATGCATGCGGGGATCTTTTTCAGGGACTTCATCAGTTGGAGACTGCGCACCCTGGATAATCCATGCTTTCATCTTTTCGATTTGATCTGAATCCAAAGCCTTACCTTCCGGAGGCATGCGAAGGCTTGTGTCTTTTTCGTTCACCTTAAGAAACAGGTTGCTTTTGTTAATGTCTTTGGGGAATACCACCGGGCCATTGGGCCCACCTTTTTTCATCAGTGCAACCGTATCAAGCCTGAGGCCGGATTCCTGCTTCAATGCACCATGGCAAGCATAACATCGTTCACGCAATATCGGCTTGATATCTTTTTGGTAATCAACAGATGACTGAGGCCCTGCATTAACCAACGCACATAAAATAAAAATGAAATCGGTTGGCATTGGCATGATCTGACTCTTAAGTAACTTCCGAGTGGGAATGCAATATTATTTTAAAGCTTTACATCGCCCTTTACACCATCAAAACAATTAAATATCAGGGTGAAAATTTCCTAGGCAAGAAGATCTGAAACGATGCCGGTTTGATCAATATCTTTTAAGCCCGGATCGATGATGCCAAATTTTTTGCGTGGCTTCCCAACAGCTTCAAGCAGGGTGAGGTAGAAATTCGCCATGGTTCGATGTTTCGCAGATTGATATTGGGGCAACTGCAAATACCGCCCACCTTTTTTCAGCTTACCCCCAAGATTACCAAGCATGACCACAGGCCATTCATAGAGGTTTGGATGATGGGCATCGCCCGAATCGCTGAGATAAATAATCAGCGTGTTATCAAGCATGGTGCCATCGCCTTCTTTCACAGTATTTAACTTAGAAGCTAAGCCTGCGATTAATTTAGCGTGATACTGTCGAACCGTTCTAAAACAGTCTTCGTAATTTTTCCCATCAACACCACCGCCATGGCCATAATGATGCCCATCAACGGGAATACCAAGTTCCGGATACGAAATATAATGCTGCCCGCCACCACCTGAAACCAAAGTGACCACATTGGTAAGACCAACAATTAACGAAGCTGCAGCGATTTCGAATTGAGCCTCGAGCCTGTTGGTTTCAGTGGGGTTTTTAAATCGATGGTCCAACTTGGGAGCGTTTGCTTTAAGAGAATCACGAATCGAATCAACTTTTGCCTGCCTGTCTCGCAACGATTCAAACGCTTCTAAATACTGATCCAACTTATGCCTTTCTTCAGTAGCAAGGGCATTGCGAGACTTCTTTACATCTTCAGCCATGAAATCCAGCAGGTTGGTTTTTCTATCAAATGCATCTTTACCAGAACCTTCTGCAACGCTGCCAAACAGCGCTTTAAAAGCAAGCTCGGGGGAACACTGAATAGGTACGGCTTTACCAGCGCCTGATGCAGAAAAATTGTAATTCATCATCATATCCGGTTTGTTCATCAATCCCAAACCAAGATGAGGCATGATCCCCGGAAGGGCTTCACCAAGCGCAAGGTCAATCGTTTGTGCCATCGGCCCTTTGTTGGCGGGGTAACATCCCAATGCCCCATGATTCGCAGAGTGATCGCTTAAGGCAATCCTGCCTGACAGTCCCTGAATCAAAGTCAATCTATCTTTGAAGGGGGCTAATGGATTTAAAGCAGCATTAAGCTCTAAGTCTTTAAGGTCGAGTTCAATTAAGTTGTCGTTATTAGGTTTACCATCTTTCCCATCAGGCCTTCTTTTCACACCTATAGGAACAAGATGATTGGGGTTCATGCCGTTGCCTTGAACTACAAATACGATTCTCTTGCGGATTGCAGAAGCATCGCCTCGTGCATGGGCAGCGAGTTGTAAAAGCACGGGAGATAATAAAGTTGCACCAGCTCCAAGGGTGATATCTTTAATCACATCCCTGCGAGAACTTTTAATGCTCATTTTCCATCTCCCTTAAAATCATTTTGTTTGTCATTGTTGGATCTTGTTAAAAAAGAATCGGAAGACAGCAGCGAAACAACCAATGCTTTAAAACTACCCTGGCTATCCACATAAGCTTTATCTGCCTGCTGAAGTGTTTTGGCATCTGCGAGTGTTTCATTCCTGCCAAGAAAATATCGGAAGGAATGCCTGATAAAAACCTGCCTGACGCGATCAGATTTTGCAAGCCTTTGAATCATTTCCCTTGGATTGTTAACCGGGCCGTTAAGAATTGCATCGCCACTGTAAGATATCAAACCCTTGGAATTCAATTCAACCTCATGATTGATTGGGCCGAGAGAT
>Ga0255100_1000277_pt1 | contig 22319 bp, 31 predicted proteins | sample Colum_Colum_RepB_2_FD_188449 | JGI IMG/M metagenome (GOLD analysis project Ga0255100, IMG submission 188449) | Freshwater microbial communities from Columbia River, Oregon, United States - Colum_Colum_RepB_8d | ecosystem: Environmental > Aquatic > Freshwater > River | place: USA: Oregon...
TATTATTGCTGTTGTATTAATATTAACTGGCGCTTTAGGCAATATTGTAGACAGTATATGTTATGGATTGTGGTTTGATCGTGGAACGGTATATAATGCAGATTTTAATACATACCTTGGTTATGATGGCATTGCAGCTTTTGGAAGCGGCTATGCTCCTATTATGCAAGGGTGTGTTGTAGATATGTTTTATTTCCCATTATTTAATGGTACTTTTCCAAACTGGATGCCGTTATGGGGAGGCGAAGCCTTTGAGTTTTTTAGACCCGTTTTTAATTTGGCAGATGCTTGTATAACCTGTGGCGTTATAATTCTGCTTTTATTTAATAAACGATTTCAAAATGCCATTGAAGGACTTAAAAAGCCTGCTCCTGCCACTACTGATGTTGATTTGAATTCATAGTAGTTATGCTGCCGTTTTCAATGTGAATATGATGGTACGTGTTATGTGACTTAAAAATGCTTGGTATTTGCGTATCACTAATTAAAATTTGAGTTTCTGAAAAAGATTTTAATATCTCCAAAACTTGTAAAAGACGCATAGCATCTAATTTATCTGAAAAATCATCAATTAAAAGTATGGGTGGGCAATGGAGTTTTTGTTTTAAATAGTGGTATTGCGCCAATTTTATGGCAATTATACAGGATTTTTGTTGACCCTGGGAGCCAAATTTACGGTATGAAACGCCTTGAAATTGAAGCTCTATATCATCCTTATGAGGTCCCGAACAAGTATAACCTAAAATGCGGTCTTTAGGCAAGGATTGTATTAATTCTGCAGCATAAAGATTGGGATCTGTTGATGGTGAATATATAAATTCTGCTGTTTCGCCTGAATGGATAATTTGCCGGTGCAGGTTTTGAAACAGGGTTTTAAAATGCTGCGTTAATGCCTCGCGTTTTTGCCAAACGATTTGTGCGTGTAAAACAAGTTGAGCATCCAATATGCGAAGCACTTCCATGTCTATTTGCTGATGTTGTGCATTTCGTAACAGTGCATTACGTTGTTTTAAAAAATGTAAATACTGTGTAAAATGTTTAAAATATACAGCATCCGATTGCATTAAAAGCTGATCTAGAAAGCGACGCCGATGTTCAGACGTACCAGTAATTAAATCTGCATCTGCAGGGCAAATCATAACAACAGGCAATACGCCCAAGTGCTCACTAAGCCGTTCGTAGGCCTTGCGATTTACTTTAAAAATTTTTTTGGAGTCATGGGTTTGCAAGCAGCTTACATGCAAAAGCTGTTGATTTTTTAAAAATGAACCTTGTAATGTAAATTGCTTTTGTGAAAACTGAATATTTAAACGATCTTGATGTAAAAAGTAACTTTTACTAATGCATAAATAATGTACGGCATCCAGGATATTGGTTTTTCCCATGCCATTAGAGCCGGTAATAAAATTTATACCCATCTTAAAAGCTATATCAGCTTCAGAAATATTCTTAAAGTGCTGAATATGTATAGTTTGCAAATACAGATGAAGCGTAAATTTAATGTAAAAACATCGCTTTTCGTTTAATTTTGTATCTTCGCACGTATTTATTATGGAAAATCAACACGTGTCTGAGGATAAAAATACTGGTACACAACAATTTGAAAACGAACAGGATGTTCAGGTAGAGGCATCTGAAAAAAACCTTTCAGGTTTTTCAGCATGGTATGAACATTACAAAAAACAAGTTCTAGGAATTTCAGGACTAATTGTTGCGCTGGCTCTGGGCCTATATTACTATAATATGATTTACATGCCAGAACAAGAAGCGGAGGCTGCCAATGCCATGTATTGGGCCGAAGATTTTTTTGCCAAGGATAGTTTTAAAATTGCATTAAATGGGGGCATTACTGTTTTAACTCCGGATGGACCCAAAACCATGTCGGGTTTTTTGCAAATTGCGGATGCTTACAGCGCTACAAAACCTGGAAATTTAGCCTATTATTATGCGGGCGTATGCCTCATGCGTTTAGGTAAATTTCAAGATGCTATTTCAAATTTTGAACGCTATTCAAATGATGACGTAATTGTTAAATCAATGGCTGAGGGTTCAATTGGAGATGCGTATGTTGAGCTAGGAAAATCCAATGAGGGCATTGACCATTACTTAAAGGCTTCTAAAATCAGTAATACATTTACTTCACCTTTATTCTTAAAAAAAGCCGCAACTATTTATGAGGTTTTGGGAGATTACGCAAATGCATTATTGATATTAGATCGTATTCAAACTGAGTTTCATAATTCAACAGAAGCTTCGGATGTAGCAAAGGCTATTGCCCGAGTAAAAGCAAAACAAATACAAAAGTAAATTGAAGGGTTTTAAGCCTGATATACAGGTTTTAAATAATACAACTGTAAAGGTTTCAATTATTGTAGCCCGTTGGAATTCCTTTATTACCGAAAAGTTATTAAATTCAGCTAAATCAACTTTAATTGAAAATGGGCTTTCGGCCAATCACATACAAATTATGTATGTTCCTGGTTGTTTTGAATTGCCCTATGCGGCTAAATATTCTCTTGCGCAAGCTGATGCGGCTATTGTTATTGGTTGTTTAATACAAGGGGATACGCCTCATTTTGAATATATTGCTCAGGCCTGTGCTCAAGGTACGATGCAGGTGAGTTTGGAAACTCTTAAACCCTGTGTATTTGCAGTGTTAACGGTATTAAATGAAACACAAGCACTTGAGCGAACAGATGAAAATAGAGTTGGTGATAAAGGTAAAGAAGCCGCGCTTAGCCTAATTCAATTATTAAATCTTAAATAAATAGAGATTGACTATTAAAGGGTAAAAATAATTTTTTATAAAATTATTTACAATCACTCATAGCTTTGGCAATTGCTTCAGCTAATTTAGTTTTATCTGAATCTGAAGTGTATTTTGCTTCAAGTTCATTTTTGAGGGCTTCAGCTTCTTGTGATAGTTTTTGGCTTTCTGCAAGTACACTTTCATCACCACTAGGCACTTTTTTCATTAACTGCATGGCTTTACAGATTAAATCGCCTATGCGTTTGGCGTCAGCATCAATTGTATTATTTGAGCATGAAAATGATACTATCGCAACGAATATAAATGATGCGTAAACGAGGTGTTTAGTTTTCATAAGCATAATATTACATCAAAGGATCCATGTTTCCAAATTCTTCTAAAAAAATAGACGAGGCATAAATCATGCTCAAATTACCGAGATTTCCATGCTTATGTTCCAGAAAAAAATAAAGATATGTACCTGAATAATAGAAGCTATACTGTTTTTTATATTTAAATTCTGTGCTGATTCACAGTAGTACAATGAAGCTTTTGTCCTTGTTTAATAATGCTCTATCAATGCAGATAATCTAAATCTTTTGAAAAAGCCAAAAGAAGCCATTTCCATTAAGTTCCTCTGAAAGTATCTTTGATAAAGCGATTCGTAGTAAATCGTATGTTGCACTCCGCACACAAATTTTAAAATTAAAATCATGAAAGCAAAAAACAGATAAGGTAAAGCCTTAACAACAGTACAACAAAAAAATTATGTTTTGATGTCACCCACTGCGCTGGTGGTTAACAAAAAAGAAACCTACGTGAAGAATGTGGAAACATCGAAGAACTGATAAACTCTATTGTTTAAAACAGAGTACGCAACCCTGTAAAGGCCTTTACTGATAGGGATGGTAAAATTAACCTTCGTGAGGGATTCACAAGAATGAGAGCGGTAAATCTTGATTTGAAAGCAGGGAAAAAGAGTGAGCACATTCCTATGATTTTGGATACACGTAAACCCTGCGAAGAAGTCAAATTTGAGTGCTTCAATAACAAAGATGGTAAGCCTTTACAAAGTTTGAGAAAGAAGTAAAAAAATGAAATTTAGTTTAAAAGATAACTGAAGCAAAACACGTTCAGCGGGAAAAAAGGTACAAATTTCAAACCATTTCGCCAAGGATTTGGGTGAAATACTTGATTTCATTGACCGTTTCCGTCCTGAAATAGACGCCATTGGTAAAGAACCCGAAATTTCCGAAAAATAGCCCCTTACTGCCCTCCAAATTCAAGGTGGGAGCCTTTTAGCAACAATTGTCCCCCGCCTGAATTGGGGGGCATTTAACTGATCCGTAACTGCAATAAACACAACAATCGCCTTCCAAGGGCTTTAACCTTGCTTTGCAGTTTTCGCACTCGTAAAAATAGGCACATGCGTCCGTTGGCATTATTTCATCCTTTTTATGGCCACATTTCGGGCAGGTTAAAGTGGATTTCAGCTCTACCTTTTTGCCATTATAAGTTCCACAGGTTTCACAAGAACCGTGAAGTTTATTCCTGTAATAATTTACTCCGGTTGCAACAAGTAATCCTAACATTCCCCCGTACAGAAAATATGTCCAATAATCACTGTTATTGAAATGATAGCCATAAAAAATTAGAAGGCCACTTGGGATCGCAATAAGAAGCGGATAAGTACAACGATGCTTTCTATATGAAATAATAAATCCAATAATAGAAATCAAAACCATCAATTGAAATATCCACATTGTCCAACCACCAAACAGTTCAAAACTGCCCAGTCCAAGAGCAGAAGCTGCAAAGGCAAAAAGGGGAAAGCAGCAGGGCGAAAAGATGGCGGTGATTAATAAACCAAGAGTCCCAATTTTATCTATGTTATTTGTAATTTTCATGTAATGGAGTTCTGTTTGATATGTTTAAAGAAGGGATTTAGAATCTTATGATGTTCCTTCTTTAAAGAGTAATAAATGGTTTGTCCGGAACGTCTTGTTTGCACAATGTTCCCATCCTTCATTTTTCTGAGGTGCTGAGGAATACTAATACCAATTATGTCACTTAAATCGCAAGGACATAATTCTTGCTCATTCTCCAAAAGAAAAAGAATTTTAAGCCTTACTTCGTTCCCTGCTAATTCTAACACTTTTCCGAGGGATTCAAAGGTATCTGCGTTTTCCTTAATTACCTTTTTACATTGGTCAATCTGTTGCTTATCAGCAAAAACTCTTATACATGAATTCTTTTCCATGATACAAATCTATTTATTTTTAATTATTTAAGCAAATGCTTAAATATATATAACAAAAAAAGGCGGGAAACCCCGCCTTCTCTTTTTAATTATGGATTTTATACCCGGTGAATCTTTTTAGCTTCATCAAACCCGACCCATTTCCCATTGCTGTCAAGTCCCCGATTTGCCAGTTCCCTCCGAACCAAGTAAATCAGATCAAAGTCCCCTTTGATTGCTTCTGAAAGAAGTCGGTTACTTGTTAAGTTGAAAATATATGAAGGGTTGTCGTCATCCTTCCTGCTTTCATAAAACCGAGGATCAAATTTTGCACGGGATTTTTGTTCCGATTTGCCGGTTGATTGATCCCATACCCTTAAAGCTTCAGCCATCTGCGTCAAAAACGCATTCAAATTCGGGTGAATTTCATTCACGACATCGTGAAAATTAACGCTGCGTTCTTGGGCAATATCCAAAATTTCAATGTAATCGGCATCGGTAAGTTCCAAATCCCACTCCCTTTCAATCACACCTTTTAAAAGGCGTATTGTTCCGTTAAACACAATTGTTGGTTTTTGTTTTGTAGGTTGATTAACTTTTGCTTGAGTTTTACCTTGCCTTTGACGTAATTTTTCTTCACCTGTCTTGGTTAATTCTCCTCCCATTTGTTTCCAAATTTCAGGAGGGATTTCTTCTCTAATTACGGTATCGGCATCCATAGCTCGACTCATAGCCTCTTTGTACTTCTTTGCTTTATACAAACGATTAATTTCTTTTAGGACTGCGTGATCTTGTTTATCCAAGTATTCCGGCTCAGTCCATTCTTCGGTTTTTGCGGTTTTCTTTTTCATGATGTCTACGTTCGATACTTTATTTGGAACGTCCAAGTTCTTTCCGCTTTTTCTGACTCCATTTAACCCTTCTTCTTCGCCCACATTATTATCGCCAAAAACATCAAGTTCTCCTCCCTGATTAAATCGTCCAAATTGCACGGCTTTGCCTTGCTCCGGCACTTCAATTACAACATCCACATCGTGCTGAAATTCATTGTTGCCTTTGAACTTACCTCCTTTGGTGGCCTGAAAGATGTAAATAAATGACTTTCCTTTATTGGAAGCTTTAAGCGCATCCAAATCTTTAGGAGATAAACCAAGTTTATTTACAGAGTCCAGGAAGATAAATTCATAAGGAGATAAATCTTTTGGCAATGCATCAGCTACAAATAAATGTTCGTGAGCAACATCCTTATCCTTCAATTTTTTCTGAAGGGTTGCATCCAACTTCTCTTCTTTAGCAACATAAAGCACCTTTCCATGATTTCTTGCCAAGTATCCTGCAAAATCAACACATAAATAACTCTTACCCATTTTCGGCATCCCAAAAACCATTGCCGTAAATCCCGGAGCAGGATCGCCAATAAAATCAAGCCACTTTCCTGTGAATCCCAAAGCATTAAATTGCAGATTTGTAAAATCCGTACTCGGCATCACGTTAACTTGTTGAGAGGAATTATTGATTCCACTCAAATCCATTTTTTTCTTTTTTACTTTGGTGTATGATTCATCGATATCATCATAAGCGTTCTCGTATTTTTCAATGATTGATTTCAATCGCTTAACTGTAGCGGGCGTTAGAACAAAGTGTTTGGCATTACCCATTGTATTGAATGCTTTAAGCACCGCTTGTTGAATAGCCATTATGTCTTTAGCTACCGGAGATTTTTTTGTGATTTTCTTTTCCTCGATTGCTTTTTGCAATTCATCAATAAATATTTCAAATGTCTTTTTATAAAGAACTTTATCATTGAAATCCAAAAAACGGTTAATGAATTTCACTTCGGTTGAAATCTCTCCGTAAGGATTCTTCTTTTTACGTCCGGATTCTTGCTTACCATCCAAAGATTCACCTCTTTCTTTCAATATTTTTTCGATAGCTTTCTTTCGAATTGTGATCCACTCTTGTTCTCCATCCTCCAGTTCAGCATCCAACTCAAGGCGATAAATCATTTTTAATCTTTCGGTTGTAAACTTTTTATATCCCTTAATATCTGCCTTTGCTCGTTTTGTTTCGGGATGTTCATCTGAAATACCGGATAATGAAATAGAACTCGACTTAATAAACTCTTCAAGCTTTTTGAATGACAAATTCACCATGCTTTTGAAATCAGAACCTCCGCTCCAGTCCTCTCCTTTGTTCGTTTTAGCAATAATGGCCGTGTGGGATTCTTTTAAGGCTTGCGGCAGGTTTTCAAACCCTATTTCATCTATGGTGTTAAAGTAATTGTCGGTGGTTATTTTTATTGCTTTCATTATGCTGCGAATTTTAGTCGTTTGAGTTTGGATTCAATTTCTTTTATTGATATGGTTTTAACTTTGGGATCAGCTTTTATTGGTTTTATTTTTTCGGGATCGTAATTAAAAACAAGCATTTCCGTTTTCTTTTTATCGGTGTGCTTTGTTACAGCAACCGATTTTTCCACCCTTTTCGTTCGCCACTTGAACTTTTTAATATACTGGCTCAGTATGGTGGAAGGGTAACTGCTCAACAAAAATTTGCCCTTAACTTTCGACAAAGCATTTAAAAGGTCTTTATAGTCATTTTCGGAATAGCCTTTATAGTGTCCCATATCAGAACCGATGTAAGGAGGATCGGCATAAATGAAAGCATCCTTGGCATCACATCGTGCAATCACTTTTACCGCATCATTATTTTCGATCTGCACCATTTTCAAACGCTGTGCATAAGCATTTGTAAAATCTGCTCTTTTGTTGGCAAGCGATTTTTCTTTTGAGTTTGTTTTTCCGAAGCCCCAAGAACCTATCATTCCGGCAAAGCCCTGATTAGTGAGTGTCCACAATGCCCATGCACGTTTTACATCCGGAAATAAATCCGGGTGTTCATACACAACCATTGCTTTTTTGTAAAGCTCTCTGCTGTGAAGTGTAGATTGTATTTCTTTTTGCAATTCCGGGAATTTAGATTTAATGACTTTGAAAAAATTAATGACTTCACCATTTTTATCATTGATAACTTCCACTTCTGATTTAGGTTTTGCGAAAAACAATGCTCCTCCGCCAAAGAATGGTTCACAATAAATCCGATGTGCCGGTATTAGATTTAATAAATGCTTCAGCATGTTCTGTTTTCCTCCGTAGTATGTGATTGGTGTTTTCATAGTTTGAAAAAACCGGGCATAAATCAATATGCCCGGCAATTAATTGTTAGCTGTAAACAAGTGCTTTACGGTTATCCCAAATCTTATCGAAGCTTTTGTTACCGCCCGCCCAGTGATAAGAAAGAACTCCTTTGTTGTTGGTTACCTTTAAGATTGCCCATACAGGCTCATCCGTTTTTGCTCCCGGATTTGCAAATCCCTTGTAAACTGCATTTGAGTTGGTTTCATCTACCAGTTTTGGCTCGTAGAAGATTTTATCGTTCATGCTTGTTACTTTTTCGGATAATTGCGCTACCGAGTTTTTCAAATTCACGATCTCCGCATTGCCTTCAGTTTGTTTCGCTTCTGTAGCCAAACCAACCGCTGCGGGGCTTTGTAGCATCTCCATGATCTTATCTCTCAAATCATTTACATCAGTTGAAGCAGGAACAGTTACTTCTGTTTGATCTACGAACACATTGTACAATGCTCCCTGACCGATGTCGATTTTGATAATGGTATCTCGTACCACTTCCACTTCCTTGATTTGATGTTTCAAAATGAAACGTGGTGAACCGTCTGTGACGATTTTAAGGCTTGCGCCATTGTTGATGATTTCTGTTGCCATTTAATCCTCCTTTTTGTCTTGGTTGTTTTTACTACTTTTAATTGCTCCTACAATCACTTCACCGATTACAGCCCCCATGAACCCGCCAATCATAACAAAGGGAATGGTGTCCTTTTGTGTTTCTTTGGCGTAGAAGTAGCTGATAAGTGATGCAGCGAGCGTAACGGTTGATACGATTGTTTTTTCTCTCATTATTTATTGGCGTTGATGTAAAGTGTGGTTGCGATTCCTGATAGTATGAGCATGCCTCCGGCAAGCAGTTTATTTTGTAGCACTTTCCTGCGTTGTGATTTGTAAGCTGTGTTTAAATCATCGGAGAGTTTTCGTTCTCTTTCCAAATTCTCATCAAGCAGCCCTTTGATCTGTAAATACGAAGCTCTGCAAATAACCACTTGTGAATCTTTGATAGCTACCATGTTTTCCAGTTGCGAGATATTACTTTCGTAAATGGATTGAGTGCTATCCACCCAAGCCACATAAGCAAGCGTTTGCTGTTTTAATGAATCGCAATCGTTCAGTAATTGCTCAACATTCAACGTGTCGCTTTTCTTTTCGGCTAATGCTACAAGTGCTACTTGTGACTGGTTCAGTTTAAACTTGGTTACTTTCAACTTACTTTGTGTGGCAGACAATTCCTTCTGCAAACTGTCGCTGTGTGTTTTCAGTTTTTCAAAGGCAGCTTTGTAATCGGTATCAATGCGCTCCGCTTTTTCTGAAGCCTTTATCATTTCCGTTTTATCCGGCTTCACTTTCTCTCCGGTATTGCAGGTGCTGAGTGACAGGAATAATCCTGTGATGAGTGCTGTAAATAAAATAACTAATGGAACTCTTTTCATAATCTTTCGTTTTTTAATAATGATTTTTAATTGATTGTTTTCGATTTTTTCTCAAGGGAGTAACCGAATGTTCCTGCACCAATCATACTGATGAATGCGTAGAACATATATTCAGGAACCTCCATTCCAAAGAACTGCTGCGATACCCAACTGATAATGGACATAAGCACGTAGATTAGTGTAATTACTTCTCTTAATGAAAAGTTGCCGTCTTTGTCTTTTAAAAGTTGGTGTATGATGTCTTTAATCTTCATAGTTGCTGTTCTTGTTTTTTAAATAAATGATTAAATGTTTCGCTGATCTGTTCAGCGATGTTCTTGAGTTTATCGCCTCCGCTGAGAGCGATGAACCCCACTGCAAGCAGACCTATAATTCCTGCTCCGACTGCGATTCGCCTGTAGGTTTCTCTTTTTACCGCTCTGAAATCAATCAAAGTGTAAGTGAATTTATTGCCGTACATACTGCGTTGGCGTTCACATAAGCGTAGGAATTCCTGAAAGGCTGTTGCATTTTCAAAGACCTGACAGCCTGCCGAATTTTTATCAACGGTTTTTGTTGTTCCGATTTTGTTGGCTCTGTGGATATTTATTCCATACAAGCCCTTTGTTTTCTTTCCGTTATAAAAATCAAGCGAGGCATCACGGTCATAATCCCTAATAATGGTTACAGGTTTTCGCTGTACTAAAGCCAGGTATTGTCCACGGTGCAAGCCCATCTCGTAAGCATGCTCGTATTGTCCTTGTCCGAGTATGGCTGTTCCCTGTGGCTGTAAAGGATTGCGTAACCAAAACGTTCCCGGATCTGTGGTGGCTTTATAAACGTGATAGTTCCATTTAATTGGGCTAACCTTATAGAACACATGAATCTCGTCATCAAAGCGATTCGGGATAGTACTGGCGGATCGCAAGCCTACAATATTCAACTCATACGGGCGTGTATAGAGTTTATATCCTTTGTGCCTTAGTATCGCTCTTAACTTCTGTAGTACCATTATGCTGCGGAATTAAAGTCAGGTTCGTAATTCTTCAACCAGTCTTTCACATCAAAGCATGGGCAGGCTTTTTTCACACCCGGAAAATCTCTGTGTCCAAGCACTTCTGCTTTGGGATATTTTTCCGTTAAGCGAACGATGATATCGAACATGGCGTGCTTTTGTGCATCGCTGCGGTTGTCCACAGGCTTTCCGTCTTTATCAATACCACCAACATAAGCGATGCTGATGCATTCGGAATTATGTTTGTAAACTCCGTAGCTATTCTTCTTTTCATCAAGCAACTGAACAATTGTTCCATCACGTTTGATAAAGTAATGGTAGCCGGGTGTGTCACCCCATCCACGTTGTTCTTTCCAGTAACGTTTGATAGACTCAAGGGTGGTTGTTGTGGGCGTTGCTGTGCAATGCACCACAATGTATTTTATGTTTCTTAAATTCATAAATAGTTGATTGTTTTGGTTTCCACTAAAAAGTGTTTTCCGTTGTTTTCAAATAGTGTGTGATTTCCTTTTTGTGCGATCTCTTTCCCAAGCACCATATTGGCAGGAACTTTAATCGCTTTCTTTGGATGCACCCAAACAAGTGTTGCATGTTTGGTGATGATACTGGAACTTTCAATACCGGATAGCGACCATTTCTTCCCATCGTAATTCAACCCCATGCGGGTGAACTGTAAACGGATCGCTTGCTTTTGTTTCTCATCGGTAAAGCTATTGAGCATTCCGTTGACAAGCGTTTGACGAACGCCACCGATGCGGTAGTTGGTTTTAAAATCATCAGAGACTGTGGTGTAATCGTCTTTTGATTTTAATTTTTGCAGGGCTTTAATTGCTCCGGTAAAATTTTTAATGATTGCTGCGTTATACAATTCTTTCGCACTTGTTGAAGCATCCAATGTTTCTCCCTGCGTCATGACATTAAAAGTGCTTTCATCAATTGTACTTGGATATCCTGCTTTGATAAGAGCCGCTTCTGTTTTACTTCCAAAATCTCCATCCGCTCCGGCTTTACCGAGTGCATTTTTTCCTAACTTGATAAGCAATACTTCCTGCACCTGTTTTACTCTCGCTCCTTTACTCCCTTTCTTTAATGGAAAATCATCGTTTCGTTTAGGAGCAGAGGGAAGGGAGAAGTTTGATTTAGCCGGAGGGTTTAAGTCCAGGTCAGGCACTTCACTCGCATTTTCATCCGATGTTTTCTCCTTACGTTTCTGCCACCATTGGTAACCAAAGTATCCCAATGTGCCTGTAGCTGCTATACCCAAACTAATCAGCAAAATCTTCTTCCCCTTTCCTGATGTTTGTTCTTGTTGTGTTATTGTCTGCTCCATTTTATTTTCGTTTTGCTGTAATGATTTTCATCCATTTATCGTATTGTCCGAATTCACTCTCACTTTTCATATCCTCAAGCATATTCGTTCCGTACAATCGTTTGTATTCCACAGCCACTTTCACAAAGGCTGTCTGCGTTGGTATTTCATTAAACACCGCTATGATTGCTTCTGCATCTGTGCCTCCAAAGAATCCATACTCTTTATCAAAGGCTGCTTTCATTCGCTTTGCCCATGCCATGTATGCAACAGGACTTGGTGCTTGACCTTTCTTTTCAGGCTTGGCAGCGAGGATTTGAAGCATCTCGTTGTATTCGGTGGTTTGCAATTCATCGCTCAGATCTTTAATCAGGTTGCCGTTATAAAGCTTCTGATAAGACTTTACAACTTTAGCGAACTCCTCCTTACTTGGTATTTCACGAAGGGTATCACGCAATGCCTCTGTGTCTGTTCCCGGCCATCCATCATTCTCAAATGCCATTTTTATTTGTTTAGCTGAAGTGGCAGATGTGCCGTCTTCGAAACTCTTGTTCTCTTCTTTGTTGGCTATTTTATTGAGAATAATTTTTCTGCCGATATAGATCGTACCTCCAACTACTACCACACCAAGCAAACTGAAAAGTATTTTTTCCTTCAGCGTCCAAGTTTCCTTATCCTGCTGTGTGGGCTGCACAGCCTGAACAGGTAATGGTTTGGGTTGATATGTAGTTACTGCGGTTTCCATGTTACAGACCTAAGTATGCTTTTGCCATTGCAGTTTTTACCGGATCGTTTTTTACAATGTGTGCGAGCTTCTCCACCTCATTTGTTTTTAGTTTGGAAGCAAGCACCGTTAATGCTTTCATTTTCTTATCGGCTTCCTGTTCTGTGGGAGCTTCGATGGTGATTGTGTATGAGAATTTTGACATTTGTTTTTGTTTTGAGACAGTTTTTCTCTTAGCCAACCACTTTTAGCAGGTAGCTATTAAAAAATTGTCTGGATTAATTAATGATTGTTACACCGGAACGTTCAACAGTTCTGCAACGGTTTTAAGTTGTGAAGTATCTTTGCCGATTTGGTTGATTATTTTTGCAAGAAGCGTGATCTCTTCATCTTCAAAATTCTCAGCCACTTGTTTTCCGAATTCCAAATAACTTTTTTCTTCATCGGTCAAACTTGGCGCATCAGTTTTTTTAGATAGCGTCACTTCGGTTTCTTCAGCCGGAGTATCGATGCGTTTACCATTGGTATTTTCATCAACAATAACACCCGCTAAACCTTCCAGTCCGGGAACTTTTGTTAGCCATTGTGGATTCCTTCGCATTACACCTTCAATTGCAGAGCCTGCTAAAGAACCTAAATCCAGTTTTCCAAAATGATTGGGTTTAAGCTTTGCTTTTTCCAATTGACCGGATAATTCATCAATATATTCTTCAGCTTCCTGTAATTCCAGTTTGGTGCGATCCAACTCTTTTATCAACTGATCTCTATCCCAACGTTCACGCTCCACAGCAATCGATTCTTTTATTTTGGTATTGATATCGGTTACTTCTCCCAAGCTTCTGTTTACCTCCGGTTTTTTCTCTTCTACTTCAAACACATACTTTGTATGGCTGATCGTTTCCGATGGTGAATTGTAAACATTGATGCGGATAAACTTTGTTTCATTGGTCATCACATCTTCGTAGCTGTCGAATTCCGACATATCGGTTGTTTTCATCACCACTTTAAAATTGTCCACGAATATTTCGTAAGCCAAGGGACTTCCTTTGGATGATTGTTTCTCAAGCATGCGCTTGATGATCTCTATTTTTTGCGGGTTATATGCTTCAATTATCTTTGCCATTTTTCAATTGTTTTAATGCGATGTGTTTTGGTATTACCTGAATAAAGCGAACGTGATTGACTGATGCCGAGTAGTTCTGAATGCTGATGTATCCCTGATGCTCATACAACTGCTCGTTGGTTCTGTCCACACTCAAATCAAAGAGTCCGAATTCAGAAGTGATGTTGATGTTCACCGGCTCATCCACCATAATGTAGAACTGATTGTAGGCTTCAATATCCACATGCTCGTTTGGTTGTAATACCAAGTGCCGAAAGCGGATGTAATAATTCTTTCCAAATCCCAGTTCATCCATTCTGCGGGGGATGTATTCCAAGGCTAATGCTATGTTCATGATCTGCCTCCTTCTTCTTCAATTTCAATCCACACGTAAACATTCACCACATACTCATAATCTGCTTTGCTTTGCTCACCTAAACGATCTTTATAAATTCCCTGAATGATGGTACTGTCTCCGTCAACGATCACGATGTCCTCTTCGGTTTTGGTTTGATGAGAGAATAAGCTTGCTCGCCAGTTACGGTTCTGCGAAAAATCTCCTGCACCTATATTTTCATCCGACTGGATGTGCGTAGCGTAGAAGATATTTGCCTGCTCGCAACTTTGCAGCTTTAATTCACCGATGAGTTTGTTACGCTTAAAGGGTATCAGGGATTTTAAAATTTCTGCTCGCATGGTTATGGTTGTTTTATTGCTTCTGCTTCTTTGGATGTTACTTCGATTCCTGTTCCGTCTGTTTTTGGTACTTTGGTTAAACGGCCACCAATTTCAATTCCGATGATGCGCTTGGCATTTTTCGGAAGCCTGATCTGAAAGTGTTTCACCTGTCCGGCTTTGGTGATCTTAACCTGTGTTACTATTACTTGTTCTCTGATCATAACTCGTCCTCCATTTCACAGTCCAGGTATAAAGACACTCGGTAAACCACAAAAGGAGTTCTCAAGTCATCGGTATCGGTAAAGGTGAGTTTCACCAAACCATTTCCCGGATTTACATTTCCCAAATCATAGTAGCGTTGTTTTGGCGACACATTGATTCCTGACATCAACAATTTGCTTTCGTAATTTTCAGGAAAGAACTCTTCTTTATTGATTTCAATTTTTTGAGTTCCCCTGTAATAGAGCAGATCATCTTTATCAGAAGTCACCAACACGCCTTTCACCGCTTTGATGTTTTTATCCAACTCAAAGGTTTTGTTGACTGTCTTGTTTGCTTCCGTTATCGGAAGGTCAAAGCGTTTCTTTACTGGTTTTAACATCTCTTTTTGTTTTTACTGTTTTTAATAATCGCTTGTGTCGCTGACACCACCTGAGTCCTCCGAGTTACGCAGCACATGTGGCGGCGTAACTTCGGACTCAGAACCCCTGTTATGGAGTTGTGATAGTGCCATGCAATCCAACGTACACATGGGTCTTAGGGTCTAAGCCCTCCATTGAACCCAAGTCGATAGTTGCTTCGATCAGGATATCATCATGGATCATACGTGGGTTTGCCAGTTTGTAATACCCAACAGGAACGGTGTTCATTGTTTTGGTTTTAAAAATGGTGTTCACGGTTTCCGGCATGATGATCTTCTTGTTGCTTTTCAAAGAGAATTCTCCGTTTGATAAAGCAGCGAAATCTTCAATGCCCTCGAATTTCGCTCCAATGATTTTGTCTTTGTTTACTTCGGTTGGGATTCCGGCAAGCAAAAAGATTCCGCTTACAAGCATCGCTTGGTTCTTTGGCAATTTTGCATTGCTAATGTTACGCAGACCAACTTCTTTGTCGTCCTGTGTTTCAAACATCTTGATGGTTTTTGAGTTCACCGCTTTGATACTGTAAATCACAGTATCCGCCAAACGCAATTCACCTTTCATCAACCCTTCTTTAATGTGTTGTGGTAACTCATTAAAATGTTTTTCCATTTCGGCACGTGATCCTTTGCTTGCAGGAACACCGCTTGCCAGTTTGTTGATGGTACGCATGCGCTGAATTGGATTCATGCGTCTTAATGCGCTAAGCAACTCTTCGTTATCAACCGCATCCAAGCCTAACAAGGCTCCTGCGTTGTTGTATTCTACTACTCCGTCTAATACGCCTAACATAATGTTTCGTTTTTTATGGTTATTAATTATTTACTTTTTTTGATGATGAGTTTTTCAGGTTTAGAAATTCTGATCGCTTACGTCCATCATTCCCATTTCACCTTGCAATCCACCTGAAACAGATTGTTTGGCTTCAAATTTTTTGGCTGACTCTTCCACTTGTTTTTCAATGCGGTCTAACACATTCAAGTGATCGGCTGCGCCCTCCAGTTCTTTGCCGTTGGGATAAGTGAAGTATTGTACTTCGCCCATACCGTTTGTGCCTTCCTCGGATTTCTCGTCCTCTTTCTTTTTGCTCTTGATGATTTTGTCAAGGAACAGTTTTCGTTTGAACTCTTCTTTGAAAGCGGCCATGCGTTCTTTCACGCCTTCAAACCCTTCTTTCTCTGTTCCGTTCATTGCCCCGGCTACTGCCTGATAACCGCCCGAAGCCATCATGCCTACACCGAAGGCTGCTGCTCCATTACTGCCCATGTAATGTCCAACACCTGTTACTGCAATTCCCACCAAGAAGGAAGAACGTCCGAGTACAGCACCTGCCAAGCCACCGCCAATTGCACCAACCAAAATATCACGGCCTGTTTCAAGTGCCGACTTTTTGATATCGCCTTTGGCATGCTCCGCAGCTACTCCGTCAAGGAGTTGTTTTTTCTGCGCTTTTTTCTCGTATGAATTTTTCTTCTTCATGTTTTTTTGTTTTACTTTTTATTTTTTTAAAGCAATGCAACTGCTTCTTTTTTATGCTTCTTACTTTTTACCGCTGTCCGTTTACCTCCTTTCCGCTTTTTCTTTTTGCTTTTTGGAATTCCGGACAAAGCAGGTTTTGCTGTTTGTTTTTTTCCTCCGGTGACCATGCGGTATCCTGCGTAGAGTAATCCTAATGCGCCAACTCCGATTCCTACTGGTTTGATCCATTTTTTATTCTTGTCCCAAAAACCTTCAGGTTTTGGATCGTCACCGCCTGATGATGCTTCTTTGTTTGCAGACTTGTTTGCGCTTCCCGAACTGTCACCTCCACCTGAATCATCTCCACCGCTTCCTGTATCTTCGTTTTGAGAGGGTGTGTTACTCTTTTTTACTACCATCGGTTTACTGCTGCTACTGTTTGAACTTCCACTATCGAAATTCATATCCGCAGATCCGCCACTTTCGCTTGATGAAGAAGTATCGCCACCGCTTTCTCCACCACCGCCTGATTCGCTTGCTCCACCTTCGCCACCGCCTTCTTCAAAGTCTTTTGCTCCTTTGTCTTTTTTAGGAAGGATGTTTCCAATTCCTTTTAACAATCCTGCAATCGCTGTGAGGATAGTTGTTGCCGCTGTTACAGAGGCTGCTGCCGAGTAAGGTTCTCCTAATCCATTAAGCTGACTCAACTCTTCGCTTTGGTAGATATCGCTTCCCAATAATTCTTCTGTTGAAGAATATTTATCAAGCCCACTCATGTCATCAGCTATATAACCAAGGCCGCTTACTTGCTTATCTCTGTTTCCTCTTCCAGTAAGGATTGCCTTTTGGAAATTTTCAGGAATACCTCCCGCACCGTAGAAAATACCTTGTAGTTTGTCTTTTACTTTTTTCAATCGTTCAAACTTTCCCATGTCTATTCCTCGCTTTTGTGCTTCTTCATTGGAGAGGTACGCATAGCGAAGTCGCTGTGCAATCTTGAACATGTTTGTTTTTAGAGCGATTAAAATACCGTTGCGGATAAGCACCGTTGCCGGGTTTAGTCGGTTGGTGATATGCAATCCCATTTTTGCAATGGCTTTGATACCGCCTTTTTTGTAGGCTTCTTTGATTGCACCTTTTTTGAAGACTTGTTTAAAGCCTCCGCTTTTCTCTCCGCCCGATTTACGTTTGAAAAGCCTTCCGAGTTCTGCCATTGCTTCACGGTCATCATATATTCCGATCAGGTCAACAGCATCGATGTTTTTGTTTGAGGAGTCATTGACTCCGTTCAGATATTCTAAATCCATGTTTGTATCTTTTTTTTCACTGTATGGTTCTTCGTAATCAAATTGTCTAACTACACAATCGATGGTGATGTAGCTTCCATCGCTTAAAGGAACTATCGGGTAGATGTGCTGAAAGTGATCTTCTTTGTATTTGGTGATGCGCAGGATGTGTCTGATTTTTAAATTGCTCAGAATGCTGCTGATAAACACCGTGTAACAGTCACAATCTACTCCCTGAATGTTTCCTCTGTCGTGCCATGCTCTTGCGGGACTCCTTATTTGTTCCTTTCCATCTTCATCTTTTTTGTAGGCGATGTGGTCATACACAAATTGCCATATTGCCTTACAGGTCTCATACACCGTTTTTCGTTTCAACACTTTTGCGATCTTCTCGGTATGGAAGAGAGTTTCTCTCACCACTTGCGGAATGAAGCGAATCGTATCGGCAACCGTTGCACCTTCTTTTTTAGTGATGGTGGTTAACATCGCTTTTGGAAAGAGATGGTCGAACTCAGCACCGCTTTTTACTTTTACTGTTTCTCTTCTTTCCATTATGCTTTTGCTTGACTAAGTGTTAGTGTATCCGATTTCGTGTAAGGAACTTTTTTCCATCCCAAATCAATTGTGGTGAGTGTCTTTACATCGATCTTCACCGGCTCTTTGTTTTGTATAGCTCTTAACAGGCTACCCGACAGAGAAAAAATATTCATCAACGGAACTCGGATCATCATTTGTTCAACTACTGCTTCACCGAAAGCAGGAATGCTAATGTCTTTGTCAACTACCTGAGAAGAACCGACTGTTGTGCCTTTGTACACGAGCTTGACAAAAGGAAACTTGATTTTAAAAGGAGTGCGTGTGGGATTTTTTAATTGCACGTCAACTCGTATGGTTAATCCTGAAAGATCAAGCTTGTGTATTTTTGCCATCGGCACAGTTTCCAACTCAGCATTCATCTTGTTCAGGCGCACCACATACACCGTCCCGCCAATCAATACTCCGCCTACAACTGTTCCTACTGCTATTTTTTTCCAAGTCTCCATTACTTCTTTTTTAATCGTTCGCTGATATAATCGCCTGTTACTTTAAATGCCATCCAAATCACTCCGCCCACAAGTGCTTTTAAGGCGTAATCGGCAAGCCCTGAATAGTCCAGGTTGGCAAGCAAAATGGTTCCGGTGAGAAACATGTTGCTTGTGCTGTCGCTGCTTGTTTGAGTTTCTTTCATTTTGTCTCCTTTCTTTTTTGGTTCTTACTGTTTGTGGATACAAAGTTGCAGCGGTGGTTTGACTCACTTTCCGCTTTGGTAAACGGTTGTCCAACATCTGCATTCTTATGCGTTCAAATGGATTTATTTGGCTTTCAATTCTCCGGGAATTCCGAACTGTTCTACAATTTTTCGCACTTGCTCAATGGTTAAGTAGCGTTTGTTTTTCATGCCCCATGCTTCATTGAATGGCTCTAACCATCGTTGGAAAGTTTTTGGAGGCACACAGTATATCTCCCGCAGTTCTTTGCGTGTGTAGGTTTTCAGAATGAATGTTCTTTCTTTTATTTCTTTTGTTTGCTCGCTCATGATTAAAGGATGTATTGAAGGTTAATAATGGTGATCTGGAAAATTTGCAAAAGGTCAAATTGCTTTTGCTCTAAAAGCATTCTGCGGTAGCGCAGGAATACCATAATGTTTGGCGACTCCATGTATTTCAGGATGCCGTTCGCAAGCGTGGTAATTCCCTCGTTGTAATGTGGAACTGCCTTGCGTTGTTCTTTTACTTCTTCTAACCAAGAAGCTGTGCCGGATAATCCGTTTTTGTAATTGATGTTTAACCAGTCGATTGGTTTGGAAATGTATCTTCCTCTTTTGCGTGTTACAAAACGCTTGGCTAAACAGATGCGTTCAACAAGGTCTTTGAAATTGCGTTTACAATTTTTGTTGTTTTCAAAATGCTCCGAAAGCAAATCTTTTAATTGTTCTGTTTCGCTTATGGAAAACTCTCTGTTATTCCATAATGAACTGTAAGCTAAAGTCCATAATCCGTGAACCAGCTTGTCAAGATCAGGAGTGCGGCCTCCTTTGATTAATTTTAACTGGATTACTTTTGCTTCTTTTTTCTTTTGGGTTTTTCTAACTGCGCTCATATGAATTGTTTTTATTTGTTACTCGTTTAGTGATTACGAGAACAAAGTTGCGACAACTCAAAGGGGCACTTTCCGGTTATTACCCTTAACTGAATTCAATTAAATGTTATTGAAAATTGTTTGATGTAAATCGTGAAATTTTTTAAAATCGCACGTAACTTGATGTAATTTGATTTATTGTTTAACATCGGGAAGCGATGTCCATCAAGTGCATTGGATGGGAAACAAAAAAGCCGGAGAATGTCCGGCAATGTCTTAGTTTGTCTTAATGAATATTTTTACGCAAGCGGTCTTTCTTTAAGCACCTTGCTTACTTTTAGTAGATCGTTTTGAAAATTAACTCGCAAATTACGTCCGTGACATTTTTTATACTTCACTTCGCTACCGCACAAACATGGTGTTTGTTCTGTTCCTCCTTGATATAAATAAGCCTGAAACATGTTTTTCAAATTTTGATATTGAAAGGTTAGTGTCAATGCAGGTTCAGGAACATTCAGCATATCATCGTTCAGTCGTGTTCCATAAGTATAAAAGAATTCTAATGTTTCACACAGTTTAATATAGTCATCAACGAGCTTGTTATTTGTGATATTGATTCTTGCATTATCAATTAGTTGACCTCGGTACACTAAATTATTATCTGAAACGAACATTATTTTTTCAAATCCGAATTCTCTCGGAGTAATGTCGATTAACTCTTCGTTATCGTTTTCCCATACAGCGTGTCTCTCTGCTTCACATATAATGCTCGATTGAAAGATCGCCCATCCGTAGTGAACTTTTCCTCCGTCACGTTTTACTTTTTCATCAACGTTTGCAAAGCAATTTTCTGGTTTTGCGTAAGGTTCAGGAATGACGGGGATAAATTCAGGATCGAACTCTGCATTGATCTTATCAAGCACTTTCTCCACAAATGGATTGACTTCTGTTGGAACTTTAGGTAGCATCTTACTTTACAACTGCCAATTCATCCTTCAGATAACTATTCGGATAACCCAAGTGGGAAAAGATTTTTTCTACTTGCTTAACGGTATAGTACCTGCCACTTTTTTTACCAACGCTATCTGCAAACGGAGCCAACATCGTAGTGAAACAATGCGGGGTTATCTCATAAAGATTAGCCAACTCTTTTTTTGTAAACGGTTTGATTTCTGCTCTACTCATATCTCTATTTTTTTTAGTTACTAATTAATTATACCGACTTAAAAACTCCTCCTGCTCAAGGAAAAAGAAATCGGCCATTTCTTTTACACTCATTTTTTGTTTGGTTCTGTAACGTGTAATCAAATCACGTACAGCACTTCCTCTTTCAATCGCAATGTCCAGTTCAACAGGTTCTCTTCTTCTTATCTTTAAGGCATTGAATTGACCAACGATGTAACGCTTTTGATTATCGGTTAACATATTTAAATCATTTGCCCGGTAAAGAATGGCTTGCATGGATACTTTCCATTTCTTTTTTAACCGTGCAAGCAAGTCCAGGTTAACGGTTTCATTAAAATCGGCTTGTATTTCCTTTTCAGGCATAAGAAACTCAGCAGCAAACAAGTTCGCTTCGTGTCCAACTTCTTCTGATGAGAGTAATGCTTGTCGTGTATGCATTACAATATGCCCTAATTCGTAGGCAAGGGTGAAGCGCAAGCGATCACCTAATAGTGCCTTGTTATAAAAGATCACCGGATATTTATTTGAAATCAAAATGCTCCGACTATCCACACGATCCGTTTTAAAATCAACCGCAAGCGTCATGATGCCGTTTGCTTCTAAAAGGTCAATCAAGTTTGAAACTTCACCCTTCGGCATGTTCCATACTTTGCGAAGTTTTTGTGCAATGTCTGCCGGAGTTCCGTTTTCCGAAACAGGCAACAACGGAATTTCTTTTACCTCCAGTTTCATGGCCTCAAACAAGCGTTGCATGTTCAGGCGATAAATATTAAGATTCGCATCTATGTACGATAAAATCTTTGCGGGTACTTTATCACGTCTGCGATATAATGCGGGAGGAAGCACCTCTTCGTTTTGCATAAAAAAGTGTTCAGGAAACTTTAAGGCTTCGATCAGTTTTATCAGCACATCATCGCTAAAGCCCATTTCATCTTGTTCAAAGCGACTGATGTTGGAACGGTTAATTCCTGCAAGATCAGCCAGTTCAAGTTGTGTTAAACCACGAGCTTCACGTGCAAGCATCAGCATTTTTGGATTTATTTTTTGTTCAGTTACCATCTCTTTCTTAAAATCGTTTTCCGAAATCAAAAGTATAATTATTCTGCATATAACAAAAATAATGTGCGTATAATAGTTTTCAAAAAAGTGTATTTTGTTGATAATGAGGCTTAAAACTTTTTTGAGTTCGAGTATTAGTTTACTTGTAGAAAAATTGTAGAT
>Ga0255100_1000279_pt1 | contig 22306 bp, 17 predicted proteins | sample Colum_Colum_RepB_2_FD_188449 | JGI IMG/M metagenome (GOLD analysis project Ga0255100, IMG submission 188449) | Freshwater microbial communities from Columbia River, Oregon, United States - Colum_Colum_RepB_8d | ecosystem: Environmental > Aquatic > Freshwater > River | place: USA: Oregon...
CTCAAGCGGCAGTCGAGCGAGGCGGCTGAAGGGCTCGCCTCATTCAGGGAAAAGCGCGAGGCGGCGTGGTATCCCGGGCAGAAAACGGATTGATCACGGGCACCCCCAGCGCCTTGAAATCGGCCACGTTCCGGCTGGCGACCGTCAGCCGATGCGCCATGGCGGTGGCAGCAATCATGGCGTCCTCGTACAAGGTCTGCGATCGCCGGTGCATGAGGCGGGCCCAGATCCTGAAGCTCTCGGCATCCATCGGAATGATCGAGAACACCATCATGAGCTCATCGAGCCAGGCCTCGAGCTCAGTCGCCTTGGCAGCATCCTGCTCGCGCGTGATTTCGATCCCCGCCTGAATTTCGGCAACAGTGACGGCCGAGACATAGAGCCCGAGTGGGCTGACCGACTGAATCCAGTTCATCGCCCCAACATGGGGCCGACGCTTGCGAATCTCGGAGACGACATTGGTGTCCAGCAGATACACAGCCGGGCTCTCAGAATTTCGGCAAGGCGCGATGCTTGCCACGCCCCCGTGCAGGCAGGGTCAGTTCACCTCGCCCCCGGGAAGACTGCAAAAAAGCAGCGATGCTGGGTTTGGCTTTGAGTTGAAGGCTCTGCCACTGCGAGAACGGCACCATCACGGCGGCCTCACTGCCTCGCCGTGTGACCAGCTGCGGGCCATGCTTCAGGCATTCATCGAGGAATTCGCTGAAACGGGCTTTGGCGTCCTGTACCGCCCAGGCCTTCATGGGGCCAACCCCTGAATTGAATGCGGCGCTCATACAAACCTCCATGGATCGGTCCGCGGGTCCAGAATCTGACCAGTCATCTGACTAGTCGACTACCGCCGATGATCACACGAGGCAAGGCTCACGTCCAGTGAATGGACTTCGTTTTGCCGAGCTTTTATCGTGTTGCCAAACGTCTATTTCGCGGGCACGGGCTGATACCAGGGCACCTCGCCCCGCGTGCCATAGCGGCGCACCCGCAGGTTGGCCTGCTCGCCATGACCGGCGAAGTTTTCCATGTGGCACAGGCGCGAACAGACCTCACCCATGAGCGCGCTGGCCTCGTCGGTCAGCACGCGCTGGTAGGTGCAGGTCTTGAGAAACTTGCCCACCCACAGGCCACCGGTGTAGCGCGCCGCCTTGTTGGTGGGCAGTGTGTGGTTGGTGCCGATCACCTTGTCACCAAAGCTCACATTGGTGCGCGGTCCCAGAAACAGCGCGCCAAAGTTGGTCATGTTGTGCAGGAAATAATCGGGGTCTTCGGTCATGACCTGAACATGCTCGAAGGCCAGTTCATCGGCCTTGCTCAGCATCTCCTCGCGGGTGTCACACACGATCACCTCGCCATAATCGGCCCAGCTCTGCGCGGCAATGCCTGCGGTGGGCAGGAGGGTGAGCTGACGCTGCACTTCAGCCATCGTGGCGCGGGCGAGCGTTTCGCTGGTGGTGAGCAGCACGGCCGGCGAGGTCGGTCCGTGCTCGGCCTGGCCCAGCAGATCCACCGCACACATCTCGGCATCCACCGATTCGTCGGCAATCACGAGGGTTTCGGTCGGACCCGCAAAGAGATCAATGCCCACGCGACCGAAGAGCTGGCGCTTGGCCTCGGCCACATACATATTGCCCGGACCCACCAGCATGTCGACGGGCGCGAGGCTTTGCGTGCCGATCGCCATGGCCACCATGGCCTGCACGCCTCCCAGCACCAGGATCTCGTCGGCACCGGCCATGCTCATGGCCGTCACGATGGCCGGATGAGGCTCGCCCTGATAGGGCGGCGCCGTGGACACCACGCGCGGCACACCCGCCACCTTGGCCGTGAGCACGCTCATATGGGCCGAGGCGAGCAGCGGATATTTGCCGCCCGGGATGTAGCAGCCCACCGCATTGACCGGAATATGCCGATGGCCCAGAACCACCCCAGGCACAGTCTCGACTTCGACCGGCTTCATGGAGTCCATCTGGATCTGCGCAAAGCGTCGGATCTGTTCCTGCGCAAAGGCGATATCCGCAATTTCGCGCGCAGAGAGGCGCTTGCGTGCGGCTTCGATCTGGGTCTGCGACAGTCGGAAATCCGCTGGATCCCACTGATCAAAGCGAATGCTGTAGTCGCGCACCGCTGCGTCACCACGCTGCTCGATGTCCTGGATGATCGATGCAACGGTGTCGCGAACACGGGCATCGTCTTCAGCGCGTGCAGCGCTCGTCTTGCCTTGCTTGAGGTAGCGGATCATGGATTTATCTTTCGTGATGAGCGACCGTCATAGGAGCCCGTCAGGATCCAGCGAACGAAACCGATCATGTCAGCAAGATGCGCGAGATCGCGAGGCCCTGTCATCGGTAAATTGTTGTCAATTGAGGCTCGATTGACCTTCGCCTGTACGGATTCGTCAGGATAGAGGGGAAGGCCAGATCAACCCGACGCCCATCAAAAACGTTCTGGAAAGCGTCTTGGAGGTCGACCAGTTCAAACCCAGTCGGTGTTTTCTTTTTGTCGAACTCAACCAGCAGGTCGACATCGCTCTCTGGTCGATCCTGATGGGTAGCGGCCGAACCAAACATCTGCAGGCGCGATATTCCGAATTGCCTGCACAACCGGGCAATCGCTTCGATCTGGTGATCAGTGAGCTTCATCGGACCAGTCTGCCATGCAGAAGCTTCTTTTTCCAAAAAGCTGAGTCAGACCTCGGGCATCAATCCACCGTCGCGCCCGAAGCCTTGACCACCGCCGCCCAGCGCGTGGTTTCGCTGGCCATGAGTGCGCGGGCATCCGAGGCATTCAGATACCGGGCCTGGGCGCCTCGGCGGTTCAATTCCTCGGCAAACGACGGGTCGGTGGCGACGGTCTGCAGGGCCTGCTCCACGCGCGCGGTGGCTGCGGGCGGTGTGGCCGCCGGCACAAAGATCCCCATCCAGAACTCCACCTCGTAGCCCTTGAGGGTCTGGCCAATCGGCGGCGCGTTCGGCAACGAGGCCGCCGGCCGCTGGTTGGTCTGACCGAGCACCTTGACGCGATCGGCCGAGATCATGGGCAGGGCCTCAAGAATGGAGGACCAATAAAGATCAATGCGCCCTCCCACCAGATCGACCAGCGCGGCCTGGCTACCGCGATAGGGAATGTGGACCATAAAGGTCCGGCTCATGCTCTTGAAGAGCTCACCGGCCAGATGATTGACCGCACCATTGCCCGATGAGCCATAGGTGAGCTTGCCTGGATTGGCGCGGGCATAGGCGATCAGCTCAGCCACCGAATTCACCGGCAATGCCTTGCTCGCGAGCAGGGCAAATCCGGTGGCTCCAAAGATACCCAGCGGTCGCAGATCGTTCTGCGCCGAATAGTTGAGCTTGGGATAGAGCGCCGGATTGATCGCAAGGCTCGAAGTGCCCATGAGCATCGACAGCCCGTCGGGTGTCGAGCGGGCCACCGCCTCGGCGGCCAGATTGGTACCTGCACCGGGCCGGTTCTCGGCCACCACCGGCTGACCCAGCACGGTCTGCAGGCGGGTGCCCACCATGCGCGAGACCACATCGGTAAATCCACCGGGCGGGTAAGGCACCACCAGTTTGAGTGGCGCGCCTGAAGCCGTTTGGGCCCGTGCAGGCCATGCAAGCGTGGACAGAACTGCTGCGGCGCCGCTCAGGGCGCTTCTGCGTGAGGTCATCGCCGGGCCTCCCCTGGCCCTGCGATGGAGCGCCAAACCCTGCTCTCGGGGTCCCAGACGTGAGCCAGGACACAAGGTGTGGGGTTGATGCCACCACAACGGGAGCCGTGCACGTCAGTCAGAAGGACGCGGTGTTGACCGAGTGTTGCCACGGACCATCCGCGGTTGCGGATCGACGTGAGGGTTTGTCCCACCAGAAAGTGCGAATCACAGCCACCCGTGCCGCAATACAGGGATGCAGCCGAAGAGCATGAGAATCCAGCTTCATCCAGAACCCAATCCGTGTGAAGGTCACGGTCAAGGTCGATTCGGGTGACCGCGCCCCATTCAAGCTGGAAACGTCCATTTTCGAAGGCGGCGCAGGCTTGACGCGCAGCCGTTACTTTCGCCAGCAGGGGGGCAGGAAGCTTGGCGAGTTCCTGTGCACCCACGATCCAGGGCATCAGCAGCATGGCCAGGCATGACACGACGACTCTCACTGTAACCCTCCTCAGGTAGAACCCTTGCACGCTGCAGTGAAGAGTCGACGGCTGACATGAACAGCCCTTGGGCCATCGAAATTACAGCACAAATGATTCGAGCCACCCCAATCAACGCAAACCCGCGACTTAAGCCGCCGAAACTTGAGGTGCACGGTGCGCGCTCGACATCGCGCTTGAGGCTGTGGTCCCGGGCACCGAGTCAGGCGCGTCGATGGCGGGCCAGGATGCAGGCTTGCGATATCCTGAGCGGCACTCAACCCCGAACGGACCCGACGATGCCACTCTCGATGTACCAAGCGAGCATTCCGCGCTTCATCAACGCCTTGAACAACCTGTCCGCCATTCTGGACAAGGCCCAGGCCCATGTAGATGCAAAAAAACTCGACGAAACCGCGCTCACGGGCTTTCGGCTTTACCCCGACATGTTTCCGATGGCTCGCCAGATTCTCATTGCCAGTGACACTGCCAAGGGTCTGGCCGCTCGACTGGCAGGCGTCGACATCCCGGTGTATGAAGACACCGAGAAAACCCTGGGTGAACTCAAAGCGCGCATTGCCAAGACGGTCGCGTTTTTGCAGACCTTCAAGCCCGAGCAGATCGATGGCACCGAGGGCAAGGAGATCGTGATCCGCCGTGGCGACAAGGAGACCCGATACAGCGGCATGCAGTTTTTATTGGGGCACGCCATCCCCAATCTCTACTTCCACATCACCACGGCTTACAACATCCTTCGACACAACGGTATCGAGATTGGCAAGCGAGACTTTCTTGGCAATCCCTGAGCCGAGGTCAGTAGGCGTATTGGGCCTGTAACCCGAGGCCAAATTCGCTGCCATGTCGATCAATTGAAAGCAGAAGACCGCCGTTGATCCGCCAGCGGGCCGCAGGTTGACTGGTCAGCCCGAGGCCCACAGACAGGTTATCCGCACCACGGTCACGCCCAACGAAGCTTTGTTTGAAACCCAGGTTGCTGTTCAATGCGGCCTGGATCGCGGTGCCCTCCCCGCTCAATGAATGGCCTCGCTCATATCGAACGAAAGCGATGGGGGTTGCCGACTCTGCAACTCGCCAGCCCTTGAATCGAGCAGTGAGTGCAGCCGTACCGTAGACCGTGGTGGTCTGGGTGGGATCGACGGTCAACTCCAGTCCGGTGGTGCCGGCTTCAACCACCCGAGACTGCGATTGAGCGATCAGGCTGATCCCCAGTTGGGGCGCGAGGCTCAGCCAGTCGTTTTCGAAGACCTGCTGCGACGCTTTCACCTGCCCAAATACGGCACGTTGGGCGTAGTTCGCACGCACGGAACCACTCACCGAACCCAGTGCAACGCCACGGGTGGCCGCAATATCGGAATAGGACACGCCAGCCACCGCTCGCCATTTCACATGGGTGTCGGTGTCATGTTCGAAGTATCCACCGGCAGAAATCGCCCGGTCGGAGAACCGCTGAACGGCCAGATCATGCTCGTTCATCCGCGTATTCGCGAAGGAAACAAAAGCACCGGCCCATGACGCCTTGTTACCCAACAGGTCGCGACCCAGGGTCAGTTGATCGAGTGAATAACGAAAGCCGCCGAGACCGTCGCTGCCGCGCACCTGCCCTTGCACATGACTGGCGTCGGCCCAGGCTCGCTTCTCCGTCGAAGACTTTTGTTCGACACGGGTGTTCGAGGCTGCAAACCCCCCTGGGGTGATGGCATTCGAGACCGTATTGAGAAGCAGTTGCGAGCGCTGTTGGCCCACCGTGAGGTAGGACGAATATGGCTCGGGATGGAACGAATCCAGATGCGCTGCGACCTGACCCGTTTTGAGGTCGTCCAGGGATGACTGAACAACCAGGCCACCGCCCGTGTACGCATTCGCGAGCAAGGCGCTGGCTGCCACGCGATTGCGGCGATCCACCCCCGCAGCCTTGCCCAAGTGATCGATGTTCATCTCGGCCAACAGCGTCAGATCCGGCTTGCCGTTTGTATTGAGGTCCGTGATCGTGAAGTCGATCAACGCAGGGACCGAAGCATCCTTGACAATGGTGATCGGCCGGGTGACGCTCAGATTTGAATAAGCCGGAACCGTCGTCAGACTCCCAACTTTGGTGCCAGGGACAATCAGCTTTCCAGCAACGCCTGGAGCACTCGCGGCGATCAAGGTAAATGCCTTGCCGTGCAGATCCGAAGCCTTGGTGGCTGCATCAGGGACAGCCACCGTGATGTTCTTCATTTGCACAAGACGAACATCGCCATTGCCATAGAGCAACTGATCGTTGATCGCAACGCCGTTGACGACGCCGATATCGGCCAGATAGCGACCCCCGTTAAAAACGCCGGAATTGATAAAATCGACCAGTGAAGGAATGCTGTAAACAGAGCCGTTAACCAGACCACCCCAGTAGTCCTGGTCTGAGTAGAACGCGACTAGAGCGTCGGTTGTAATCGTTCCGAACCGGAAGCCTGCATCGCGAGATCCGGGACTGAGTACGCCGTTATATTGATTTTTCTGATCCGTAATGAAAGAAATGTAGCCACCACTCCCGCCAATGGCATGATGGCCAGACAGCGTACCCACCACCTCAAGAAATCCGGCTCCCGAGATACTCAGCTCAAACAGATTCGACAAATGGATGCCAGAAAGCTCAGGAAAATAGACCTTGCCACCCGAATAGATATTGATCCGCCCGCTGCTGCCCCTTGAATAACCGACCAGGGATATCTGGTTGATAAAAAACGCGTTATTGAATACATTGATGGTTGAATTGCCGGTTATATCAATCCCATTGGACCCAACGCGAAACAGTGTAGGCCACTGCGTTGTGCCTGTCAGATTCAGTGTTGCACCTTGTCTGAGATCAAGATAGCCAGTCGTAAAATTACCAACCGATTCGAGCGTGAGACTGGCGTTGCTTCCTTCACTTCTCAAATAATCGACCTCGATCTTCTTGTTGTTTGACGAGGTGATCAGATTGGTTCCTGAAAAGGAGGCGAGCGCCTGGGGTGCGGAAATTTTCCCGTAATTCTCGATCTGGGCATTACTGAGCCAGATCTGATCCTTGACGAGCAACGTGGAGTCCAGACCCACAGAGACGCGAGAGCCTGTTGCGCTGTTGAACACACTGTCCTTGATGAACAGAGACGGCACGGAGACGATCGTGGCAGCGCCTGTCAGCTTCAGCACCCCACCATTGATCACGTTCAATCCACCAAGGCGATTGACTGCATCCTCCTGCGAAGTCGAAATATGAAGCCGACTGTCATTGACCCAGAGCGTGCCGTTATCGATATTGATGCGGGCGCCATTGCCATTTCCGACCAGATGAAACCATGAAGACGTTGCGGTGGAATTGAGATCCCCGGTATTGTCCAATTTCAAAACGGTCTGATCTGCCGTCATTCCTGCGGTGCCCGCAACCGTCAAGGTGGGGGTTCCAAAGACATTCATCCCGAATGGGATGCGAATCACATTGCTTGTGCCTGGCGCAACGGAAATACTGGTTGTACCGATATTCGTGAATGTCGGAGAAACGTTCAACTCGAGGGTTGCATTGTTCAATCTGAGGCTCTGTTCGGTCGAATCTGAATTGCCGAATTCAAATTTCACGACATTGCTCAGGAGATGCAGGCCTTCGACCGTCAGCTTGTTCAACTTGATCGCATAGATTCCCTTCGGCTTGAACCAGAAGTTGAACCCGAGATCAACCTGCTCCACGACCTCGAAGATTTTGGGTGGCGTCAATGTGGCGTCGGGGGTACGCCGAAAGGTGGTATCTCGCCAAGGGGTCAGAAATCGCTGGCCGTAAAGGAGTCCGTCGATGTCAGCGGCAATGGGCGCCACGCGACTGGGAATCGCATCATTGATATTGATGACCAGGCTTTTTTTGGTGAGCGTCTGATCATCAATGAAGTTGATTTCTTCCGCCGGCCCTGGAGAATAGTTCACTTCCAGGACCTGAGCCGATGCCTGGGCACCAAACATCAAGGCGATGAATGCGCTCAGATGTTTCATGCGAAAAGCCGACGGATTGATTTTTTTCATTGATGATCCAGGTGGCAATAACAACGCCGCGTAGTCTACGCCGAACCTTACTCTAGGCGAAGACGTCTTATCAAACCGCACCGGGCACCGCCCGGTAATGCGACACCACCGGAACCGGATCGTAGAAGTGGTTCAGCAACGGTTTCCAAGGCTGGTACTGCGCCGACTGCCGGAATCTGGCTTCACGGCACTCAACAGTCTGCCAGACCACCAGTGCCAGATATGCTTCAGGGCGTTCGATGCACGGCTGAAGCACAGGTCCAAAGATCCGATTACTCCTGCGGCACGAGTTTGACAATGAGCGAAACACACAAGATCGTCATCGTGGGTGGTGGCGCCGGTGGCCTGGAGCTGGCCACCCGGCTGGGTCGTGCCTACGGGCGACGCAGGCGTGCACTCATCACCCTGGTCGACAAAAACCGCACCCATATCTGGAAACCCAAGCTGCACGAAATTGCCTCCGGCAGCATGGACCTGGGCGACCACGAAGTCGATTACATGGCCCAAGCCCACTGGAACCACTTCACCTTCCGGCTCGGTGAGCTCAAGGGACTTGATCGGCACAACAAGCGTATTGAACTGGCTCCCTACATGGATGAAGATGGCAAAGCCGTGACCCCCATCCAGCACATCGACTACGACACGCTGGTCATTTGCATCGGAAGCCTGAGCAACGACTTTGGCACCAAGGGCGTCAAAGAGCACGCCCTCAAGCTTGAAACCTTGCACGATGCCAAATCGTTTCACTCCAAAATGGTCAATGCCTGCATCCGCGCGCACAACCAGAGCGGAGCCATTCTCAACAGACAGTTGCATGTGGCCATCATCGGCGCAGGCGCGACTGGGGTGGAGCTGGCGGCAGAACTGCACCGCACCACGCGTGAAGTGGTGTCCTTCGGGCTCGATCGCATCGATGTGGACAAAGACATCAAGGTCAGCCTGATCGAGGCGGCGGACCGTATCTTGCCGGCCTTGCTGCCGCGCCTGTCACAGGCCACCGAGGAACTCATTACGCGACTGGGCGTTCAGGTGCTTACCAGTTCCAAAGTCATGGAGGTCTTGCCGACCGGAATTCGACTGGCGGACGGGCGCGAGATCGAATCTGAACTGGTGGTTTGGGCCGCTGGCGTGAAGGCGCCCGACTACCTCAAGGAGTTTGGGGGTCTCGAGACCAACCGCATCAATCAGCTGGTGGTCAGCGAGACCCTGCAAACCACGCGCGACCCCGACATCTTTGCGCTCGGTGACTGCGCCGCTTGCCCGTGCTCGGATGCCGATGGCGGCCGAGCCGGCATCGTGCCGCCCAGGGCCCAGGCGGCGCATCAGCAGGCCACCCATATGCTGGGGCAGATCAAACGCCGCTTTGCCAATCGACCGCTCAGACCCTACCGCTACAGAGACTTCGGCTCCCTCGTGTCGCTGGGAAAATTCAGCACCGTGGGCAACATGATGGGCGGCCTGATCGGCAAGAACCTGATGATCGAAGGCTACTTCGCCAAGCTGATGTACCTGTCGCTGTACAAGCTGCACGAGCTGGCCATCCACGGCGCCATCAAAACCCTGCTCTACACACTGGCGCGCATGATCACCAAACAGACCAATCCGACGGTGAAATTGCATTGAAGGTCATCTGACGCGATTGGTTCTGCGTGTGCGGCATGACGGACTGCGACAGGGAGGCATTGCGCAAGTCGGACAGCGCGCCACCGGACCGCAGTGTGCCCCATAACGCTTGATGAAGGCCGCAAGCGGCTCGCTGTGGGTGGATGAAAGGACCGTGAGACTCGTTGACGTTGGTCGACGCGACGCACGGCGCTCAGCGGGTCGGCCGATGCAGTTCGCCCGCCAGTTCACCCAAGCGGCTTTCTCCCGCGTGGGTTTGTCCGCCCGTGCTCATGAACCGCTCCATGGCGGCGTGGGTGCCTTCGCCGCCGAGCGTGCCCTGAAACAGAATGCCCTCTGCGATCAGATCTTCCACAACCGCCTTGTCGGCATGGAGCACCGAGGCTTTTGCCGCGATGACGGCATGGCGCGGAAACGAGGCGATGCGAGCAGCGAGCCGATTGACATGCGGCCACAGGGTGTCCTCTGACATCGCACGGTTGACCCAACCCCAGCGCTCGGCGAGTTCGGCATCCACATCGTCACAGCCCAGCACGACTTCCAGCGCGCGTGAGCGGCCGATAAGCCGTGGCAGACGCACCGTTCCCGAGCCCCCCGGCAAAATGCCCAGCGCCACTTCGGGCTGATTGAAGACCGCCTTGCCACGCAGCGCAAAGCGCATGTCGCAGCTGAGCGCCAGTTCGCTGCCACCGCCTCCCACCCGCCCCTCAATCACTGCGATGGTGGCTTTGGGCATCGTGCGGAAGTGCTCGCACATGACGTGAAACGGCTTGAGCTCGGTCGTGGAGACTGCTCGGTCGGGCGCGTACTGCAGGATCTGGCCGACATCGAAGTGGGCGATGAAGAAGTCCGGATTGGCCGAATGCAGAATCACCACGTGCACCGCGTCGTCCTGGGCGAGCGCGGCGGCCAGTTGGGACATCTCGATGAACATCTGCCTGTCAAAGAGATTGATCGGACCGTTGTCGATGGTCACACGAGCAATGCCGTCGCCGACAGCAACCCGCACGCTCTTGCATTGGCTGTAGTCCATGCGTGTCTCCTTCGTTTTGCAAATCGCTCCCGCATCAATACCACACGTCGCGTCAAACTCTTCGCGAGCTTGAGTCCGAGAACGCAGATCTGAAGCGCACGTTGTCTGAGCGCGAGATGGCGATCGATACGCTCAAGGAGATCAACCGCCGAAAGTGGTGAACTCGCAAGTGCGTCGGTTATGGAAAGCGGCAGGCTTGCAGTTGCCGCAGAAACGGCCCAGGAGGCGCATTGCGAGTTCCAGGCCACGGCCTGTCCTATGCGCGGAATCTCAGTCCAGGCGAAGACGTCTTATCAAACCGCACCGGGCACCTCCCGGTAATGCGACACCACCGGAAAGGGATCGTAGAAGTGGTGTAGCAACTGCTTCCAGGTCTGGTACTGCGCCGACTGACGGAATCCCACCTCATGGTCTTCCAGTGTTTTCCAGACCACCAGCAGGAGGTATTCGCCCGGGCGCTCGATGCAGCGCTGAAGCTGGTGCGAAATGTAACCCGGCATGGACGCGATGATGCGCTGGGCTTGAAGGAAGGCCTGCTCAAAATCAGCCTCTCGGCCCGCAACGATCTGCAGGGGTGCAACCTCAAGAATCACGGGAGTCTCCTAACTCGCGCCGTTTTCATCTCCCATTTCCTTGTGGGATCGGGGATTTGAACGAACCTCACTGCCATGGGTCATCTGCGACCCTGCGCGGTCACCAGCAGCGTATGAAACCTACCAAACGTAGTGCAGCCTGAATCCCGCCCCCCATTCCGATCCATGGCTGTGGCGGGCGAACACGACGCCACCCGACAGCTGCAGCGCCTTGGCGTCATCGCTGGCCAAGCCGATACCGACAGTGCCGCTGGTCGGGCCTCGGCCCTGACCGATGAAGGTCTGCGCATTGGACGGATTGGCCTGCAGTCCCGCAGTGACCGCATGCTCGCGGCTTTTTGCAAAGTCGTATTCCACCCGGGCAAACGCAAGCGGGCGCACCGGCACATCCGCAACAAACCGCGGCAGCTTGGCATTGAGCCCGACATGGGCGATGTAGGTGGCGGCCGTGGCGGCGGCCACGTTCAGCCCAAAGCCCGAGGTGCCGGATTCGGAAAAGCCCGACTGCCGGTACGTGGTGATCGAGCCGCCGACTTCGGGGCGCAGCTCCACGCCGTTCTGGTTGTACCAGTCATAGCTGGAGCGAAACCCTGCCTGCAGGCTGTGGCTGCTGTAGCGCGCCTGCAGGGCATCGCTGATGTTGGCAAATGACAGAAAGCGTCTGGAGTCGTGTTCACCGTAGCGGTAGCCCAGCAGCACGCGGCTTTCCCAGGAACCCTGTTGCCACTGGCCGTAGACGCCAAAGCCGTAGGTTTCGCTGCTGAGCCGCTGGTTGGCAATGTCGGCCTCGGTCATGCGGTTGCGCCCGTAGGCGAAGTAACCGCCCCAGGCCCCACCCAGAAGTGCTCCGAAATCCTTACCCAGCGTCAGGTTCGTCAACGCGTAGCCAAAGTTGCCCAGGCCGTTTTGTCCGTCAATGCTGCCCCGCGACTCCGAGGTATCCATCCAGAAGCGCTTGCCGGTGGGGTCGATGTTCATGGCCCGCGCAAAGATGGCATTGCGGGTGTTGGCAATGCCCTCGAGGTTGACGGTGATGAATGACGAGTAGGGTTCGGCATGCAACTGATTGAGCTGCTCGTTGGTGATGGTGCCGATCGATGCCGCGGCCGTCGGGTTGCTGGCCGCAGCGGCGATCAGCTGGTTGACGAGGCTCTGGTGGTTGAGTGTGGTCAGAGACGGATTGCGTTGTGGATCCGCGCTCAGTGGCTTATCCATGAACAACGTCACATCCGGCTTGCCATAGGTACCTGTGTCGCCGACCCTGTAGCCCAGCAGAGCGGGCATGTTGACCAGCTTGAGGGTGGGCGTGAAGCCGCCCGTGGTGATCGTGCCGGTCACTCCAGGCGCCTGGGCGGCGATGACCGTGATCGACTTGCCGGCAAGGTTGTTGGCATTGAGGGTGCCCGTGCCGCGCAGCTCGATGATCGGTGCTCCTTCGTAGACAACGGGACGCGGCCCGTAGGTGACCATGGGCCGCGTGGGCAGGGTGCCAGCTCGATCGAGCATGAGCAGGATCTCGGCGTCTTTCTGCAGATTCAGAAAGTTGTCGAAGTGGACCGATGCATAGCCGGTACGAGGAATCTCCAGGTAGGGAGCCAGCGAGCCGCCAGACTGGATCTGAACCACGCCGTCGCCCAGAATCGAGCCGTTCGCGGACAATCGACCTCCGACCTCAATCAGCGACCGGTTTGTCAGCGTCATGCGTTCATCGACGGTCAATAGGGCGCGCGGTGCGATCAACAGACCGGCATTCGGGGCGAGGTTGACCACCGACCCGGCGCCGTTCGCTTCCATACCTCCGACGAACTCGCCGCTGAGCCCCTTCATTGGGAGGATGACGAGCGAGGCCCTGTCGGACAGGTCGAGTCTGCCGCCGCCGAGCGTGATGCTCGATGCGCGCATTTTGGTGCCCGGTTCCAGCATGAGGGCGCCGCCCCTCTCGACCGTGAGCGTACTCACGTTCAAGTCGGTCACATTCGTGACCTTCAGCGACGCGTTGGCCAGGATATTGAGGTCGGTCAGTGTGACGTGACTCGGCGCGTACAGAGTCGTCGGGCCCGTGATTTCATTGCTCTCGATGGCCAATGCGTTCTGCGCAGCGAAAACGGCGGTTCCGGCGAGATTGATACTGGCGCTACCCATCTCCAGGTAACCGGTGATCACCTCGGTGGCCGAACCCAGGGTCAGTCGGCTGTTGCTGAAGATCTTGAGGTCCGATAGGACTGCGCCGGACCATTCCGAGCCAGATGTCCGCATTTCCGCGCGGTTGGTCAGGTTGACCACTCCCTTGTCGACAAAGAGTTTGGCTCTATGCAGGCTCAACACGCCACCGTCCACATTGATGGTCGTGTCCGAATCCGAAAATCGAAGGTTTTTGCTGGCATCGCTCGGGTTCGCACCTAGGAAGTCACGGAATTCCAGCGACGCACCCGGGGAGACGTTGATGGTCACCGGGCTGCCGATCCAGGACTTCGGGCCCTGCTGGATCACGTTGTTACCACCGAGCGCATTGATGGTGAAGCGTCCGCCGCCGTCGTACTTGAGAAGGGTCTCCGGCGTGAGCACCAGACGCGAATTGGTCATCGACAGCGTACTGTCGCCACTGGCGGGCGCACCGAAGTACAGGTTGATGTCGGTCATCGTGAGATTGACCTGTTTCATGTCGAACGACCCCAGCCGCAACTTGATGTAGCTTCTGTCGCCCGTCACGATGCCGGCGATGTTTGACCCGAAGAACTCAATGTCGATGGGTGAGGTGAGCGAGGTATCGCCCACGCTGGCCTGCTGGAAATGCTTGAAGATTTCATCCCGAAAATCCACCGACACCGCGAAAGAAATCGTGCCGGGGACACTCCCCATGGAGACGTTGGTGTATTTGTTGGGAGGCAGGACGAATGGATCCCGAAATGGATCCCCATCCGGGTAGTAGTAGGTTTCGGCCCGCGCCGGCCCTGCGAGCGCCAGCCCATAGGCGGCCGCGATGAGGGCGCACAGGCGCTTGAGGCGAGATCGACTGGGCCTAGGCAGCCCAGGAGCATGATACCGACCCTGTTCATTGACCTGTTGACGGTTCATAGGGCAGTTCACGTCGCGGTCAATAGGCGGTTCATGGGTCGGTTCATGGGGCGGCTCATCTAGCGGTTTATAGGTCGGTTCATGCGGCTGTTCACCACGTGAATTGAATTCTCAGCCCAGCCCGCAATCATTGTTGTGGCGGAGAGTGTGAGATTCGAACTCACGGACGCCTTACAGCGTCGCCGGTTTTCAAGACCGGTGCATTCAACCGCTCTGCCAACTCTCCGTAATTCGAAGTTTAACAGCCCTGCCCTGTTCTGGCCTGTGCTGCAGTCCTCACCGTTGAAGAGCAGAGGCTGCTCCCGAATCCAGGCGATCGACTCAGGCAGAGCGCGCCTTGCGCTCCTTCAGGTGCCACAGCGCAATCTGGGTTTTGACATCGGGCAACTGCCCGGCGAGCACCCGATCCATCAGATCATCGAGCGACATCCAGAGCGTCTCGATCTGCTCGCCCTGATCGAGCGCTGCATGCTCCGAAGAGCCGCTCAGGCCTCGCGCCAGAAAGATGTGGATGACCTCGTTCGAGAACCCGATCGCCGGGTGGATCACGGTGAGCGGCTCCCAGTGCTGGGCTCTCATTCCGGTCTCTTCAAGCAACTCGCGCTGCGCGGTCTGCAGGGGCGACTCACCCGCATCGATCTTGCCGGCCGGAATCTCGAGGTACTCGCGGCCCATGGGGTAGCGCCACTGACGCTCCATGAGAATCTGACCATCGTCGGCCAGGGCCAGAATGGCCGACGCACCGGGATGCAAGACCCATTCACGTGTATGCAGGCTGCCATCCGGCAAACGAGCCTGATCCCTGCGGATCTGCAGGAACACGCCCTGGTACACCGCCTCAGAAGAAACGGTTTCCTCAGCGAGGCTGCTTTGTGCCTGGTTGAAAGCCTCGTTGGCGGACTCGCTCAATGCTCAGCGCCTTGCAATGGGAGTCGGGGTTAACGGCGGGAGGGCACCCGTTGCAGGAGTTCAGCCCGCCAGCGCCTGACGCACCGCCTCAAGACAGACCGCCATTAGCGGACCCGGCAGGATGCCCAAAAACAGCACCAGGGCTCCGTTGAAGGACATCAGCGCCATAGCGCCGCCACGGGCTTCAGGGGCACTCGTCTCTGTAGGCTCATCGAAGTAGACGGTCTTGACCACGCGCAGGTAGTAGTAGGCGCCGATCAGCGAGAAGATCACGGCCACTACCGCCAACCAGACCAGACCGGCCTGCACCGCCGACTGCAGCACCGAGAGCTTGGCGTAAAAGCCCACCGTGGGCGGAATGCCCGCCAACGAGAACATCAGGATCAGCAATACAAAGGCCAGAGCCGGGCTGCGCTTGCCCAGGCCGGCCAGATCCGAAATCTCTTCGGCCTCATGCCCCTGACGGGCCAGCAGCAGGATCACACCAAAGGTACCCAGCGTGGTGAGCACGTAGGTGACCAGATAGAAGAGCGAGCCACTCCAGGCTTCGGCCAGGCCCTGCGCCTTGCCACCCACCACGCCCGAGAGCATGCCCAGCAACACGAAGCCCACCTGCGCGATGGTGGAGTAGGCCAGCATGCGCTTGAGGTTGGTCTGCGCAATGGCCACCAGGTTGCCCAGCCCCATCGACAGCACCGCCAGCACCATGAGCATCTGCTGCCAGTCGGTGGCCACACCGACCATCGCCTCGGCCAGAAGCCGAAAGGCAATCGCAAAGGTGGCGAGCTTGGGGCCTGCCGCGATCATGAGCGTGGCGATGGTGGGCGTGCCCTGATAGACATCGGGCACCCACATGTGAAAGGGCACGGCCCCCAACTTGAAGGCCAGACCGGCCACGATGAAGACGATGCCAAAGATCATGACCGTGGTCTTGGCTGGCGTGGGTGCGGCCAGCGAAGCAGCAATCCTGGCCAGATCGAGCGTGCCGGTCGCACCGTAGATCATGCTCATGCCGTAAAGCAGGAAGCCCGAGGCGAGCGCACCCAGCACGAAATACTTGATGGCCGCCTCGGTGCTGATCGCATGGTCGCGACGCATGGCCGCGATCGCGTAGAGCGAAAGCGACATCAGTTCCAGGCCCAGATACACCACCAGCAGAGTACCGGCCGAGATCATCACCATCTGGCCGAGCAGCGCAAACAACGCCAGCGCAAAGAGTTCACCGCGCGCCATGCCGCGGTCACGGGCATAGCCTCGACCATAGGCCAGAGCCACCGCCGTAGCCACAATGCTTGCGAGCTTGAGCAGATGGCCCAGCGCATCGGACACATACATGCCATTGAAAGCCGTGGTGGCGGCATCGCCCCACTGCATCAGCACCGTGATGAAGGGCAGTGCCAGCAACGCAATCGCCAGCCCACCAATATCGCGGCTGTCGTCGCCCGCGGCGGGGCGCTTGAGTACATCGGCCAGCAACACCACGCAGGCGCAGCCGAGCAGCACGATCTCGGGCAGTGCCGCACCGAGATTCAAGGATGAAAAGGTCAGTGTGTTCTGCATGTCACTTGATCTTGGAGATGGCTACGTGCTCGAGCAGGGCCCGCACCGAAGCCTCGGTCACATCGGTGACGGGTGCCGGCCAGATGCCCATCACGAGCACCGCAGCAGCAAGAACCATCAGCATCCAGAACTCGCGCGCATTGACGTCCTTGAGCGCTGCCACCTCGGCGTTGGCCACCTCGCCGAAGATCACTCGCTTGTACATCCACAGGGAGTAGGCCGCACCAAAGATCAGTGTGGTGGCCGCCAGCAGTGCAACCCAGAAGTTGTACTTGACGGCACCCAGCACCACCATGAACTCACCCACGAAGCCCGAGGTCGCTGGCAGCCCACTGTTGGCCATCGCAAAGAGCATGAAGAGCGCGGCAAACCTGGGCATGGAGTTGACCACGCCGCCGTAGTCGGCAATGCGCCGGCTGTGCATGCGGTCGTAGAGCACACCAATGCACAGGAACATGGCGCCCGAGATGAACCCGTGCGAGATCATCTGCACGAGTCCGCCTTGCACGCCCAGCGTGTTGAACATGAAAAAGCCCAGCGTCACAAAGCCCATGTGCGCGATCGAAGAGTAAGCCACCAGCTTTTTCATGTCGGTCTGCACCAGCGCCACCAGACCGATGTAGACCACCGCAATCAGCGAGACCACGATCATCTCGGTCGACAGCTCATGGCTCGCATCGGGCAGGATGGGCAGCGACAACCGCAAAAAGCCATAGGCACCCAGCTTGAGCATGATGGCCGCCAGCACCACCGAGCCGCCCGTGGGCGCTTCAACGTGGGCATCGGGCAGCCAGGTATGCACCGGCCACATCGGCACCTTGACCGCAAAGGCCAGCAGGAAGGCGGTGAAGATGGCGAGCTGCTCGTTCATGCTGAGCGGCACCATGTGCCACTCGAGGATCGAGAAGGATCCCGACTTGAAGTACAGGTAGATGATCGCCACCAGCGTGAGCAGCGAGCCCAGCAGCGTGTACAGAAAGAACTTGAAGGCCGCATAGACCCGGTTGGGCCCACCCCAGATGCCGATGATGAGATACATCGGAATCAGCGTCGCCTCGAAGAACACATAAAAGAGCAGACCATCAACCGCCGAAAATACGCCGATCATGAGGCCCGAGAGAATCAGGAACGAGGCCATGTAGCCGGCCACCCGCTCTTCGATCACCTCCCAGCCCGCCACCACCACCACCACGGTGATGAAGGCCGTCAGCAGCACAAACCACACCGAGATGCCATCCACCCCGAGGTGGTAGTTGATGCTGAAGCGCTCAACCCAGGGGGCAAGCTCCTGAAACTGCAGGGCGGCGCTGTGGGGATTGAATTCGGTGTAGAGCGGCAAGGTCACGAGAAAACCCGCCACCGCAGCCGCCAGCGCCAGCCAGCGCACCAGACGCGCGTTTCGATCGGAGCCGATCGCAAGGAGAACCAGTCCGGCCACGATGGGCAGCCAGATTGAGGCACTCAGAAACGGAAAGGAAGCATTCATGTAGGCGATCCCGGTTCGGCCTCAGCGCTTGAGCATCGGAACGAACCACCAGACAAAGAGCGCCACACCGACGATCATGGCGATGGCGTAGTGGTAGATGTAGCCGGACTGCACGGTGCGCAGCAGCTGCGCGAACCAGCCCACCAGGCGCGCACTGCCATTGACCGCCGCGCCGTCGATGATGCTCTGATCGCCCACCTTCCAGAGGCCACCCCCGAGCAGTCGGGCACCGCCCGCAAAGACGATCTCGTTGAAGCGGTCGAGGTAGTACTTGTTTTCGAGCAGCGTGTGCACCGCCGCGAAGCGCCGACGGATGGCTTCAGGCAGGGCTGGATTGACGAGATAGCAGTAGTAGGCCGCCACTACACCGGCCACGGCCAGCCAGAAGGGCAGCGTCTGGAAGGCATGCAGGGCGAGCGCGCCGGCACCATGGAAGTGCTTGGCGAGTTCGGCCATGGCGCCATGCGACGGATCCACGAAGATCACGCCCTTGAAGACATCGCCAAAGAGCATCGGGCCGATGGTGAAGGCGCCGATCAGCACCGACGGAATAGCCAGCAGCACCAGCGGCAGGGTGATCACCCAGGGGCTCTCATGCGGCAGGCCGCCGTGGCCGTGTTCATGACCGTGATTGTCGTGACCGTGATCGTCGTGCGCCTTGGCGTCGTGGGCCTTGGCGCCATGCGCTTTCGCATCGTGCCCATGCGCATCCGAGCCATGGCCATGGCCGTGGGCCGCGCCCGAGGTATCGAAGCGCTCCTTGCCATGGAAGACCAGAAAATACATGCGGAAGGAATAAAAGGCCGTCACAAAGACGCCGGCCAGCACCGCAAAGCTCGCAAAGCCGGCGCCCGCCAGGTTCGAGGAACGCACTGCCTCGATGATCATGTCCTTGGAATAGAACCCCGAAAAGAGCGGCGTGCCGATCAGGGCCAGCGAACCCAGCAACGAAGTGATCCAGGTGATGGGCATGTACTTGCGCAGGCCACCCATGTTGCGGATGTCCTGATCGTGGTGCATGCCGATGATCACGCTGCCCGCGGCCAGAAACAGCAGCGCCTTGAAAAAGGCATGGGTCATCAGATGGAAGATCGCCACGCTGTAGGCCGAGGCGCCCAGCGCCACCGTCATGTAGCCCAGCTGCGACAACGTGGAGTAGGCCACCACCCGCTTGATGTCGTTCTGGACGATGCCCAGAAAACCCATGAAGAGCGCGGTGATCGCCCCAATCACCATCACGAACGACAGCGCAGTCTCGGACATCTCGAAGAGCGGCGACATGCGCGCGACCATGAAGATGCCGGCCGTCACCATGGTGGCCGCGTGAATGAGCGCCGAAATCGGTGTGGGGCCCTCCATGGAGTCGGGCAGCCACACATGCAGCGGAAACTGGGCCGACTTGCCCATCGCGCCAATGAACAGGCAAATGCAGGTCACCGTGAGCAAGGACCACTCGCCCATGCCCAGAGGATTGATGGTCTTGCCCGCCAGCTCCGGGGCGGCGCGGAAGACTTCCGCGTAGTTGAGGCTGCCGAACCAGGTCAGTACCAGACCAATCCCGAGCAGAAAGCCGAGGTCGCCCACCCGGTTGACCAGGAAAGCCTTGAGGTTGGCGTAGATGGCTGTCGGACGCTGGTACCAGAAGCCGATCAGCAGATAGGACACCAGGCCCACCGCTTCCCAGCCAAAGAACAGCTGCAGGAAGTTGTTGGACATCACCAGCATCAGCATCGAGAAGGTGAACAGGCTGATGTACGCAAAGAACCGCTGATAGCCCGGGTCATCCTGCATGTAGCCGATGGTGTAGATGTGCACCATCAGCGACACGGAGGTCACCACGCACATCATCGTGGCGGTGAGGGTATCGATCTGGAACCCCACCTCGAAGGTGATGTTCTCGATCAGCGCCCAGGTGTAGAGCGAGCCATTGAAGGTGTTGCCTGCAAGCACATCCTGCAGCACCACGAGCGAGGCGATCAGGGACACGCCCACCCCGGCAATGGTCACGACATGACTGAGGGTGCGGCCAATCTGGCGCCCAAATAAGCCGGCCAGCAAGGCGCCGAGCAGCGGCGCAAACGGAACGATCAGATAGAGGGTCTTCATGGATCAGCCCTTCAGTGCGTCCAGGTCCTCGACATTGATCGTGTCGAGGTTGCGGAACAGCACCACCAGAATGGCCAGACCGATGGCCGACTCCGCGGCCGCCACCGTGAGGATGAAGAACACGAAGATCTGACCGGCTGCGTCGCCCAGGAAATGCGAGAAGGCCACGAAGTTGATGTTGACGGCCAGCAGCATGAGTTCGATCGCCATCAGCACGATCAGCACATTGCGCCGATTCAGAAAGATGCCGACCACGCTGATCGCAAACAGAATGGCGCCCAGCACCAGATAATGGGCAAGCGACAGGCTCATGACTTGGACTCCTGTCCGGGGGCTGATGCGGCGGGGGTTTCTGGCTCGGGGCGCTCGGCCGGCATGCGCACGATGCGCAGGCGGTCGCTGGCCTTGACGCGCACCTGTTCGCCCGGGTTCTGACCCTTGACGCCCTGGCGGCGTCGCAGCGTGAGCGCAATGGCCGCAACAATCGCCACCAGCAACAGCACGGCGGCAATCTCGAAGGGATAGACATACTCGGTGTAGATCAGGCTACCCAGCGCCTTGGTGTTGTCGTAATCGGCGGGCAGGCGCGGGGCGTCGGACTCGCTCACGCGGGCAAACTGCTGCCAGAGCACGGCGGCGAGTTCGAGCACGATCAGTGCGCCCACAAATCCGGCCACCGGCAGATTGCGCCAGAAGCCCTCACGCATGCGATCGAGATTGATGTCGACCATCATGACCACGAACAGGAACAGCACCATGACGGCGCCCACATAGACCAGCACCAGCGTGATCGCCAGAAACTCGGCACGCAGCAGCAGCCAGATCGCAGCGGCCGAGAAAAAGGTCAGTACCAGAAAGAGGGCCGAGTGCACCGGGTTTCGCGCAGTGACCACCCGCAGGGCGGCCACCACGGTCACCGTGGCAAACAGGTAAAAAAGCAGGGTCTGGGGATCCACGTCGTGTCCTGTGCGATGAGGCTCGGCTCAGCGATAGCGGGCATCGGCCTCGCGGGCCGCGGCGATCTGCGCTTCGTAGCGGTCACCCACCGCGAGCAGCATTTCCTTGGTGAAGTAGAGATCACCGCGCTTTTCGCCGTGATACTCGAGCACATGGGTCTCGACGATCGAGTCGACCGGACACGACTCCTCGCAAAACCCGCAGAAGATGCACTTGGTGAGATCGATGTCGTAGCGCTTGGTGCGCCGGCTGCCGTCTTCGGGGCGCACCTCGGATTCGATGGTGATCGCCATGGCGGGGCATACGGCTTCGCACAATTTGCACGCGATGCAGCGTTCCTCGCCATTGGGATAGCGGCGCAGGGCGTGCAATCCGCGAAAGCGCGGCGAGTACGGGGTTTTTTCTTCAGGGAACTGCACCGTGATCTTGCGCGCAAAGATCTGCGAGCCCGTCAGGCGCAGGCCCTTGAGCAGTTCGGTGAGCATGAAGCTCTTGACGAAGTCCTTGATTGCTTCCATGGGGGCCTTCGGCGTCAGGTCATTTCCAGATGTTGAGCGGGGTCTGAATCCAGACGCCCACCACCACGAGCCACACCAGGGTGACCGGGATGAAGATCTTCCAGCCCAGACGCATGATCTGGTCATAGCGATAGCGCGGGAAGGAAGCACGAATCCAGATGAAGAGCGAGACCATCAGGAAGGTCTTGGCAAAGAGCCAGAACCAGTCCCAGAACCACTGTGGGCCAATCTGGATGCCGATGCTGAAGGGCGCCTGCCAGCCGCCCAGGAACATGAT
>Ga0255100_1000280_pt1 | contig 22198 bp, 13 predicted proteins | sample Colum_Colum_RepB_2_FD_188449 | JGI IMG/M metagenome (GOLD analysis project Ga0255100, IMG submission 188449) | Freshwater microbial communities from Columbia River, Oregon, United States - Colum_Colum_RepB_8d | ecosystem: Environmental > Aquatic > Freshwater > River | place: USA: Oregon...
CGCCGAAGAGGCGGTCAAGAATGCCAAGAGCGACATCGACTTGGCCCGTGCCCAGACCGAACTCGCCATCATGGCGGCCCAACTCTCGGCGCTTCGCAAATACCGCAGCAAAAAATAATCGCCATTCAGCGCGCTTGCGCTGTGTGACCGATCCAACGCCCAACCCGATCCCGTCGGTGTTGGGCGTTGTCACCTCTGGCTATTCATCAGAGCACAAGGCACAATCTGCCCATGCCCAAAGCCAAACTTCGCGCGGCCACGGTGGGTGGCACGGCCGACGACATCGAATCTGCGTTCTACCAAGCCTTGCGACAAGGCGATATTGACAAACTCATGGCCTGCTGGGCGGATGAGGACGAGGTCGTGTGTGTGCATCCTGGCGGACCCAGACTGGTGGGCACCGGGGCCATCCGAGCCGCTTTTGAATCCATGTTTGCCAATGGCACGATCCAGGTCCATGCGCACAGCGTGCGCAAGATCGAATCGCTCACCAGTGTGGTTCATAACGTGGTCGAGCGTGTCGAACTCTTGCTGCCCGATGGACTCAAGCTGGCTAGCGTGCTGGCGACCAATGTGTACCACCGCACCCCGCAGGGTTGGCGCATGGTGGCTCACCACGCCAGCCCCGGGACGCCTCAGGAACTGCAAGAGGGGCCGGACGCGCCGCAGGTGTTGCATTGAGTTGGTCGTATCGGGCGCCCTGGTGGTTGCCAGGTGGGCAGGCGCAAACCATTTATTCAGCGCTTTGGGCGCGCACGCATGAACAGCCCGAACCTGCGTGGCATCGTGAACGGTGGGACACACCCGATCAAGACTTCATCGATGTCGACTGGTTGAGCGACATCGCGAGTCCTTCACACAACAACACGCTCATCCCGTCGACCAACCCGAGCATTGATTCACGTGCAGCGGGCGCAGAGTCTGTGGGTGTGCTGTGCGTTCTCTTTCATGGACTGGAGGGGTCATCGCGCAGCCACTACGCGCTGGCCTGGGCAGACCAGGCCAGGCAGTGGAGGTGGCGTCTGGCGGTGCCGCATTTTCGTGGCTGCAGCGGCGAGCCGAATCGAGCACCACGTGCCTACCACTCGGGAGATTTCGAGGAGGTGGGCTGGATCCTGCAGCGTATCCGCAGCGAGCATGCCGGCCCTCTTCTGGCGGTGGGTGTTTCGTTGGGGGGCAACGCCCTGATGCGTTGGGCGCAGGAGGCTGGTGATATGGCCCGACACACCGTGGATGCCGTGGTGTCGGTGGGCTCTCCGCTGGACCTGACCGCCAGTGGCCATGCGATCGGTCGCGGCTTCAATCGACGGGTGTACACGCCCATGTTTCTGCGCACCATGAAACCGCGTGCGATGACCAAGCTCGCGCAGTATCCCGGCCTCTTTGACCGTGAGGCCTTGCTCCGGGCCCGGGACCTGTACGAATTCGACAACCTCTTCACCGCACCCCTGCATGGATTCAACGATGTGCAGGATTATTGGCGTCGCGCCTCGTCGGCGCCACACTTTGGTCAGGTGCGTGTGCCAGCACTGGTCATCAATGCCTTGAACGACCCGTTTGTACCCGCATCGTCCTTGCCGGGGCCGCACCAGGTGAGCGACTGCGTTACGCTGTGGCGACCAGCGCATGGGGGCCATGTGGGCTTTGCTGCCGGCGTATTTCCTGGCGATGTTCGTGGTTTGCCCCAGGCTATCGGCGACTGGTTCCGCGCACTATGATCGCTGCTGGTTGTTGACAGGCTGTACCAGCCCTGGCGGTATTCACCATGGACGAGATTGTTCGACAAGCGCTGGCCAAATGGCCGAATGTGCCTGACTGCTACGGTTGGCTCGGGTTGGATGCGCGTGGTCAGTGGTTCATGCGCGACGACGGGGTGCAAGCGGCTGGACCCTTTGCGCAACACAAGGGATCTCTTCTGCGGCACGATAAGCTCATCAGTTTTATCCAGCGCAACTATGAAGCTGATTCACGCGGGTGCTGGTATTTTCAAAATGGTCCTCAGCGGGTGTTTGTGGAGTTGGAAAGTACGCCGCTCATTTGCCGTGTTTCGCCTGCGGGAGAAGTCAATGCGCACACAGGGCAAACGCTGCAGGTGCAGGGGGTTTGGACCGACGAGTTCGGCCACGTGTATTTGCAGTCACCGATGGGGGTGGGTTTGGTGCACAGCCAGGATGTCATCCACGCGGCCGAGCAGATCGAGCAAGGCCGCTGGGACTTGCAGACCTTGAAGCACCAGGAACTCGAGCAGAGGTTCGGGTTTTGTCGCAGTCCTCAGTCCTGCTCGGCCTGAGGTTGTGCTGCTCCGATCGGGCTCGATTCCCAGAGCATGGTCATGAAAAAAGCCGGTCAACAGACCGGCTTGGGCTTCGGGCAGTCAGAATTTATTTGGCTGATTCGGGCTTTTTGGGCTCTGCCATCTTGCCGCCAGAATTGTTGACCAAATACACAACAGCGCGACCGATCTCGAGGTCGTCAAAGTCGCCGCCCCCTTGTGCGCCCATGGCGCCCTTGCCCTTGAGCGCAGAGTTCAACAAGGCGTCGTAGCCAGTCTTGATACGGGCACCCCAGGCACCCGCATCGCCAAACTTGGGTGCGCCGGCAGCACCCACAGCATGACAGGCTGCGCACTGGGCTTTGTAGACCTCTTCACCGGCTTTGAGTTCGCGATTGGCATCACGCACCTCGATCATGCCGACCTTCTGGATCCGGGAGGCCACGGCTTCAGGCGTGTTGGAAGAGCCGGGCGCTTCTTTGTTGGCCGAGGTGACGTAGTACACGAGGCCAATGATGATGAACACCGGCGCCACAAATGAGTAGAACACGGCCCACAGGAGTTGACGGGGCGTCTTGATCGGGCCGGTGTGGGCTTCTTCGTGGTGCTCGCTCATGAAATCCTCGAGGGTGCTGGGGGCTACAAACAGCCAGAGATTATAACGAGGCCGCGCTGTCGCGCCTTTCGCCAGACTGACCCGGATGCTTGGGTTGGTCGCAAAGCTCTACAATGGACAGCTTCACGCGCGGCTGTAGCTCAGTGGATAGAGTATTGGCCTCCGAAGCCAAGGGTCGTGGGTTCGATCCCCGCCAGCCGCGCCAGATGACTTGAAGAGCCTTAATTCGTCAAGGTTTTCTAGGTTCTGGCCCGGTCCATTTTGAAATTGCTGCACCGGGATGGTTATGGGGGTGCGCATTACCCACTGAGGCCAATGAGCTTGGAATTACAGGATAAAAGATTTTTTGGTCAGGAAGTCGAGTCAGTAAAAATTCTGTGCAGGTCGCCGCAAATCTCCTAGGCCCTGTCCCCGGCAACCCCAGGGCCGCAACCGGGGCGGCCGGCTTGATGGTCAACTCCCTCTACGAACTTGCCAAGGTCGAGAACCCGCACGAGGTATTCAGCAAGGGCCAGAAGATCACCACGCGGGGTGTCAGAGCGCTGGCAGCCGGATGACGAATTCACAGCCCTGGGGAACGAGGTTGCGTTGCTGCACCAAACCCTGGTGTTGTTCCACAATGGATTTCACCAAGTAAAGCCCCATGCCGGCACCGGGTTTGCTCAAGGCATTTCGGCCGCGGAAAAATTTTTCGAAGATTTTTTCACGCTCACTGGGTTCGATGCCTGGGCCCTGGTCGGTAACCGTCACGATAACCTCTTGCGCCTGACGCTCAATCCGCAGTTTCACAGCCTCTGGCTCGGGCGAGTGACGCCTTGCATTGACGATCAGGTTGCGCAGGGCCACACCCATCAACTCAGGATCCCCCAACATCATCACGGGGCCAGTCGTGCGGAGTTGAACGATTGGACCCTCTTGATCGTTGACGTCCATCACGATTCGTTGCGTGAGCTGAGACAGATCAAAGGTCTTATGGAGTTGGCTAGCGGAGTCGGCTACCAAACGCTCATAAGACAGATATTCCTCCATCAACGCAATCAAGCGCTTATTCGCTCGAATGATTTTTTCAACACGGGTTCGGATCTGGTCAGACAAACCTGACTCGGTGAGCAGGTTGTCGCAAGTCGAGGCAATGATGCTCAGGGGCGTTCTGAATTCATGCGAAACCATACCCAGGAAAGTTGCCTGCTCCTGACGTAATCGACTTTCAGCCTCCAGTTGGTACTCTGCCTGTTGCTTGTCCTTTCGCAACCGAGAGTAGGCAGCGAATACACTGACACTCATGATGAGCATGTGCAAGAAGGTGCCGATCTGGTAAGCGTTGTTGCTCCAGAAATTAGGTTCCACCCATCCGATATTTTTCAAAAATCGCCACGCCACCCCAATATAGAAAACACCAAATGCCATCAGGAAAAATTGGGCTGAACGATCCCCCTTGATGGCTCGCCAAGCGGCCAGGCCAGCACTGAAGAGAATCAGGTTCAGCGCATAAAACTGAATGATGGGCATCGCCGTCGAATATCGCCCACTCAAAATCAACGCCATGCTGATCAAGAAAAAAATCACACTGAGGCCTTTGACGCATAGGGGAATCCACTTCAATTCCGAACGAAATTTTAAAATTTCAAAAGTGAAAAATGCGGATATTGGTACCGACATAGAAATCCAAAGACCCGTCCAGGTGAGGAAACTCTCTTCCCCCAATCCCGGGAAAAATTGTCTTGGCCAGGCCGCTGAAAAAAATGAGGCCATCAAATTGCTCAGGACGTAAAGCATGTAAACGAAGTGAAGGCGATCCCATAACCACAGGCTCCAGACCCCGTAAAACAACACGATCAACAGGCTAGCTCCATACACGCCTCCCCATATAAAACGGACATTTGCGTGGTGTTTTACAAAGGCTTCAGGCCGCCACACCGTCAACTCAGCAGACATGGATGTTTGCGTTATCACCCGCAGGAAGTAGGTGTTGGACCTGGAATGGGTCAACTTCAAACCAAAGACCGGCACACGGTAGTCAAAGGCATGATGCCTCAAGTTCGATGACAACCGCCCGGGAATTTGAGCCAATCTCCCATCGGCCTGTTGCTCATACAACTCCACATTCATGAACAGCGGTTGCTCGACTTCAAACCACCACTCTGTCGGGCTGGTTTCATCATGCCGTGACAACTCAAAAGCCACCCAGACGGCATCCGAAGTGAATCCTCGGTTGAACGAGGGTTCAACCGGGGGCGCTGAGTCTCGGTAAAGTTGTGCGATCGCTTCAACCCCCAGAGCTCGGCTGGGATCATGCAAAACACGCAAATGCTGAACCCGCTGCTTCACAGAGGACGAAGTCAGCACGTTGTGGGAGGGTTGAAACGGCGTATTGGAAAATGCGCCCCCCCCTGTCATCATCAAGGCCATTAAGATCGTCTTGCACAACAAGTGGACAATGTGTCGTGTCATGTCACTGGGTAGCCTCTGATATCGGTTGATATGCTATTGAGAATTGCGTGGGGGTGTTGGAATGTCGAAAATATTGCTGCTCGATGACGAGTCGGAATTGCGAGAGGAGGTGGCGGCCTACCTGCGTCAACAAGGTTTTGACGTGGACGAAGCAGCCAGCTTGCGTGAGTTCGATCAAAAGATGCGCGCAAAGCAGTATGACATGGTGATCCTGGATCGGCTGTTGCCTGATGGTGATAGCCTGGAGCGGGTAGACGACTTCAGAGCGCAGCACCCTCACTGTGGTGTCATCATGTTCACCGCCCGAGATTCCAGCCGGGATCGCATCAGTGGATACAAATTGGGCGCAGACCACTATCTCACCAAGCCCATCCGCATGGATGAATTGTCTGTCATTGTGATGGCACTGTCGCGCCGCCTCCAGGCCAACCAGGTTTGGCGATTGAACTCGGCCGGCTGGAGTCTGACAACTCCTGACCATCAATCGGTGAACCTGACGGGACTGGAATATGTCTTCATGTACGAGCTGGCACAACATGCCCCTCGGGCCGTTACACGCGCGGCGTTGGTCGAGGCCCTGGGCAAAAGTCAGGACAGTTATGACCCTCGTAATTTGGACACACTGGTGCTTCGCCTTCGCAAGAAAGTCCTGGAAACCACTGGCATCGCACTGCCCCTGAAAACTATGCATGGCTCCGGCTACAGCTTCTCGCTGGCCATTCCCATCTTCTGACGAAAAAGATGGCTATTTTTAGTGCTTAAATACACAACATCCGGCCTCATGGTCGACATCAAATCGTCAGTTTTTGTCAGATAAATTGACCGATTCTCGCTAACCTAACCGTCAGGCCGTTGCTTTGTCCGTCGTTCGAAGGATATCCCCGTTGACAGGCGGACAGGGACTTATTCTGTGTAGAAGCAGGATCAGATTGCAAACGGCGATCAGCACGTTCTAAGGATTTACAGTGAGATTTCACCATTCCACGCTGGCTATCAGTTTGGCGCTGGCGCTTGGCGGTTGTGCCACCATTACTCCGCAAGCCCTGAAACAACAGGAACTTTCCGACACTACTCAGGCCGATTCTTTCGCCATGCTCAAGGATGTGGAACCGCTGCCAGCGGCATTGAGCATGGATGAGGCGATTGCGCGCGCGCTCAAATACAACCTGGATCGTCGCACGCGTCTGATGGAGGAATCGCTGGCCATGGGCCAACTGGATATCGCTAAGTTTGACATGTTGCCCAAATTGCTGGCGCAGGCCGGGTACATGTGGCGCGACACGGACCGTCTGAGCTACAGCGCCGATTCAGTCACCCGTCAGCGTTCTGGGACAACTCCGTTTATTTCCCAGGACCGGATTCACACGCTAAGGGAATTGAATCTCAGCTGGAGCCTGCTGGACTACGGCATGGGCTATTACAGCTCGCGCCAGCAAGCCAATCGCTTCCTGATCGCTGGTGAGAAGCGTCGCAAGGCCATGCACTTGCTGGTGCAAGACGTCAAAACCGCCTATTGGCGTGCAGCCAGCGCGCAGTTGTTACGCGACGATGTGGCCAAGGTCATCCAGTTGGCTGACGACGCCATTTCAGATGCGCGTAAAACTGAGGACGAGCGGGTGCGCAATCCAATCGAGCCGCTGCGCTATCAGCGCCAGTTGCTTGAAAACGTGCGCTTGCTGGAAGCCATTCAGCAGGAGTTATCCACGGCGATGGTCGATCTGGCTTCGTTGATCAATGCCCCGATTGGCGCACCCATCCGCATTGCCCAGACCGACCTGAAGAATGTGTCATCTCAAGCGCTGGACGTGCCGGTCCCCAAGCTGGAAGAAATTGCGTTGCAGCAAAACGCCGACTTGCGCGAGCAGCATTACAACGCCCGCATTGCCCGTGACGAAACCCGACGCACCCTGGTTCGCTTGTTTCCCAACTTGAGTTTCAACTACGGTGCCAAATTCGACACCGACAACTATCTGGTGAATCAAGGCTGGCGTGAAGCCGGTACGCAGGTGTCCTTCAACTTGTTGAACCTGTACACGGGGCCAATTCAGATCAAACTCGCCGAGGCTGGGGTGGCACTGGCGGATCAAAAGCGCATGGCCACTCAGCTTGGCGTCATCACCCAGGTCCATTTGGCCCGACTGCAACTCATGAATGCACGTGCCCAATTTGAACGCGCGGAAGCCATCTACGACACGGACAACAAGATTGCGCTGTTGATGCGCACCCGACAACAGGTGCAGGCACAGAGCAAGTTGGATCTGGTCAGCAATGAAACCGCAGCCATTCTCAGTTTGCTGCGCCGCTACCAGGCCCTGGCGCAGGTGCAAACTGCGGAAAACCGGTTGGTGGCGACTTTGGGACTCGAGCCCAATATCGGCAGCACCAGCGAACTCTCACTGGGGGATTTGACCACACAAGTCGCGCAATCAAGCGTGAACTGGGCAACGGTCAAGGATTACGTGCCTCAAGCGATTCCCGTTGTCAAAACCCGTGATGACAAGTGAGGGTCGTCGATTTGAATTTGCGTGATCCCAAGGTCGTGTGGATGCTATGTGTGGGGCTGAGCGCTTCACCCCTTCTCTCGGCGCAAACTACTCCACCCTCACCAATATCGTCAGCGACCAGCACGAGCGTTGCACGCCCCCCCTCGGAGCGTCAGGAGATTCGTGCGCAGTTGATGCCCAGGCGTTACACCACCATTGCTGCTGAAATTGCCGCCAAGATCAATCAGCTCCCGGTGGTCGAAGGCGATGCCTTTCGTGCCGGCGATATCCTGGTGAGCTTTGACTGCAGCTTGCAGCAGGCCCAATACCAGAAGGCCGAGGCCGAGGTGGATTCAGCAGATCAAACGTTCAAATCAAACCAACGTCTGGCCGAACTGAATTCAGTGGGACTCCTGGAGTTGGAACTGTCCCGCAGTGGATTGGCCAAGGCCAAAGCCGAGTTGCAAGCCAACAAGGCTGTGCTCGACAAATGCAAGGTATCGGCCCCCTTCTCAGGTCGGATTGCAGAACAAAAGGCCCGTGAACAACAGTTTGTGCAACTGGGCCAGCCCTTGCTTGACATCATCGATGACAGCGTGCTGGAACTTGAATTTCTAGTGCCCTCCTCTTGGCTTAGCTGGGTCCGTGTGGGTGGGGGATTTCAAGTTCACATCGACGAGACTCGCAAGACATACCCGGCGCGTTTCACGCGCCTGGGTGCGCGTGTGGATCCCGTCAGCCAATCCATCAAGGTGGTCGCCACCATCAATGGGAAATTCCCTGAATTGATGGCGGGCATGAGTGGGCGTGTGCAGATCAATTCGCCGAAATAGTCGTTGGCCAACCAAGAAGCCAGGGTATCCCGACCTGAAGCGGGATAGGAGCTTGATATGAATCAGAAGCGAACAAATTTGGAGTCCACCCTGAGCGTGAGCCCAGCGACATCGACTCGTCGTATCCGCAAGGCCTCAGGGTTGATGGCGCTGGAGCCCCGCTTCATGTTTGATGGGGCCGCGACCACCACCGTTGCTGACACACTGGGTGATCAAGTGGCCCCCCAACCTGTTGACAAGATTGCCCCGCCTGCCTCGAGCGGCAATTCCGAATCAGCAACTAAGGTCACGTCGGATGTTCTTCCCAAAGAGACCAGTCGGTCAACCGATGTAACGGCCAGATCGGACATCGACAAAAGCGTTGAGAAGTTGAGCGGGATGACTCGGGAGCAGTGGAATCTTTCACAGTCAGAAATGGCATCAACCTTATCCAGGCTTGCCCGTGACCCTGGATTTGACGCAATGATGCGCGATGTATTTGGAAGCGCTGGCACTGATAATGCCTTCTTTGAAGCCAACTTGGGGGCTTTGAAAAACGACCTTCTGTCCGGGAATTTTTCTGTGCTCGTTGAGTTGCGAACCGACAACGAAATGCAGGGACTCATGGCTGCCTATGCAGCGGCCGGTCCGGACGGTAAGGAGCGCATCTACGTCAACTCTGCCTGGCTTGAATTTGGGGCAGGTAGTGGCTGGATCACCCAGGTGATGCTTGAAGAATACGGGCATGCCATGGATCAGCGTCTGAACGGACTGCGCGATGCCCCAGGCGATGAAGGTGAACTGTTTGCCGCCCGCACTTTGGGCGTGAGCATCAACGCTGAGCAAAACGCCCGAATTCGCTCGGAAAACGACTTCGCCTATCTGCAGATGGACGGTGCAAGTGTCGAAGTACAACACGCCTCACTCAATTTCAGCAACGCCTATCGGATGGTGTACGACCTGAATAACAGTGGTGTCATCGAAGGCAATTTGGGCGAATCAGCGGCAAGTAAAGAACAGAGCACACATAATTTCCTGGTAAAGATCGGCAATACAGACGCCTCGCTGGGTGCGGTCACCATCTCGGACGGCTCAACCGGTTTGAACTTCAGCGGCAACGATGTATCAGCCTCCACTGTCGTGATTGGTGGGACAACCTACTATGGATGGATCAGCCGCCCCATCAAGTCCGGCGGCATTGTGCGCGGTTTTTACTTCTGGACGGACACCCAATTCACGTCCCTTGCATTGGCGCAATCGGACGGCAACCAAGATTCCGACGGCGCCAGTGATAACCGAGGATTTCTGCTAGTCGTCGACCAAACCTGGTTCACCGGTCAAATCGCATCCACTCAGCACGCAGGGAATCTGACAACGGGCATTGACAGCAACGTCGGTGCGGTGACGTATGCCAGCCTGGGCTCTTCATCCGATCGGGTGGACAGTGCATTAAATTCTCTGGTTCCGGCCAATTCAGCCCCGACACCCGTCAATGACACCAATACCGTGGCAGAAGACTCAACGGTGTCTGGCAATTTGATCAGCAACGACTCTGACCCCAACGGCGATGCATTGACCGTCTTGAGCTACACCATTGCAGGCGTCGCGGGCTCTCAGACCACCGGCTCCAATGTGTTGATCACGGGCGTTGGCACCATCAACATCGCCACCAACGGCGCCTACACCTTCACCCCGGTCGCCAACTACAGTGGCCCGGTCCCGTTGATTACCTACACCGTCCAAGATCCGTTCAGCGCAACGGCTACCGCCAGCTTGAGTCTGACAGTGACGCCGGTGAATGATCCTCCAACAGCGGTGAACGACATCAAAACCGTGACCGAAGACGGCCCAGCTTCGGGCAATGTCTTGACAAATGACAACGACATAGACGGCGGCACTCTCTCGGTCAGTGCCTTCAGCATCTCCGGAGAGACAGGGCCTTTTACGGTCGGAACGGCTTATTCGATTGCCGGTGTTGGGTCATTCACACTCAACGCGAATGGCAGCTACCTCTTTGTTCCTGTGGTCAACTATGCCGGCGCAGTCCCCGTCATCACCTACACCGCCAATGATGGCAATGGCGGAAGCGCTACCGCAACGCTCACACTGACCATGACGGGTGTCAATGATGCACCTGTTGCCAATGCAGACAACGCCAGCGGCGCGGCTTTCGCCTTAGCGGAGGACTGCGCTGCAGGCGTGCAAGCTGCACCCCAGACAGGCAATGTACTGACCAACGACACAGATCCCGACATCACTCTGGTGGCCGGCACTACCCATGTGGTCAGCGCGGTTCGAAGCGAACTCGGCAACGGTTCCAGCTGGAATGGCACTTCAACATTGACGGTGGTGGGTCGCTACGGCACCTTAACGATCAACCCGGATGGTAGTTACAGCTACACCGCAGACCCCAATAATGCAGCGGTCATTGCGCTCGCGACCAATCAGCAGCAACTGACCGAAACTTTCAGCTACACCTTGTCGGAGGTGGGTACCAACCCCATCTTGACTGCGAGCAGCACACTTAAGATTGTGATCAAAGGAGGAAACGACGATCCTGTTGCACGCGATGACAGTAATTACGTGAACGAATTGGCCGCTTCGACCACCACCAATACGGTGGTCAATTATGGTTCTGTTACTTCCTCAGCCCCTGGAGTCTTGACGAATGATAGCGACCCTGACGGAAATACCTTGATGGTGACTGGCATTACCACGTCAGGCACGGCCACAGCCACCTACCACTCTGGGTCAACTAGCGCTTCTTTGACGTTGACTTTTAGTGGCACACCGTCGCAATTATCGACTTCTTACTACGTTTACTTTCTGGATTCGGGGTTAAACGATTCAACCCCTGTTATTCTTTACAAAGACGCGGGATTAACAACCCTCATGCGTCCAACTGGCGTAACGGGCAATGGAAGCAACAGAACGGTAACGCTCGATGTAAGTACCGTCTATTTCAACAATGGATCAGGGGCCGGTTCTCGAACCCTTTCGAAAGATGACGTGATTGCATTTTCCAGTGCTTCTAGCAATCCAACTGCGGGCGGGGGTGTTGAATATTACAGAGCGACTCTGGATTCAACCAGTTCGACTACCACCTCGACGTTTACCAACGTTTCATCAGCCAGCGGAGTGTTGGCACCTAACATGACCATTAACTATGCGTCAGGAGCAACTACGTACACTGGGGTTGTTAAAACATTAACCTACAACGCAAGTGGTGATGTCACGTCATTCACCTTAACCTCTGAAACCGGCACCCTTGTTGACAACACGTCTTACGCTTTAAATTTTTCAAAAACCACCAGCCCTGGAACCACTTTATATGGTCAATATGGCCAACTTAGCCTCGCCAGCAACGGCTCTTACACCTATTACTTGACCAGCAACGCTCTTCCTGCCGGAACCACATATACCGAAAAATTCACATACACTGCCAGCGATGGTACCTGCACCGATACGGCGGTGCTTTCCATTCAAATCAGCGGGACCCAGGTGGTCCTGGCCGCGACCTCCGATGCAGGGCTGGAAGACACCGCCAATACAGGCTCGGTGGCCTTGGGGGGCTCAACAGTTGCCAGTGCCACGTGGTATGGCGCCGCTGTGACCTTGGGTGGATCCGGCACCAGCATTGCGGGGGTGGGCACACTAGTCCTCAACACCGACGGCACCTATACATTCGCCCCTGCCACCGATTACACCGGCCCTGTCGACACTGTCACCTACACCACGGCCTCGGGCGGCGTGTCCACCCTGCAGTTGTCCATCACCTCCGTCAACGATGCGCCATCAGGCACTGACAAAACCGTCAGCATCACCGACAAGCAGACCTACACCTTCTCCACCGCCGATTTTGGTTTCAGCGATCCTTTGGATACGCCTTCCAACAATTTCTCTTACGTCAAAATCACCACCTTGCCGAGTGCAGGCACTTTGAAATTGGGCGGAACAACGGTCAGCGCCGGGGCACTGATTCCGGTGGGATCGCTGGCCACTCTGGTTTACACGCCCGCCGAGAACACAGGCAGTGACCAAGCCATCAGTTTCACTTTTCAAGTGCAGGATGATGGCGGCACCACCAATAGCGGCGTGAACCTGGATCCGTCGGCGAACACCTTCACGCTGAATATCGCTCGCGTCAACGACGCGCCTGTCAATACGATCCCGGCCTCACGAACGACAAACTCCTACACACCGCTCACCTTCACGGGCAGCAACACGGTGAGCGTCAGTGACCTAGACGGCAGCGATGTCAATTACGGCCTGGACACGGTGCAACTGACGGTCAGCGGTGGAACGCTATCGGTCACTAGTGGAAGCGGCGTCACCATTTCCGGGGATGGAACTCAAACCATCACCCTCACCCGAACCGGAACTCCGGCTGAGCTTCAAGCCGTGCTGGCCACGCTGGTGTACACGCCCACCACGAGTTTTGTGGGCAGCGACACCATGACCATCACGAGCACAGACAAGGCTGGCTTGACTGATATCGATGTCATGCCTATTACCGTCTCGGCCGACAACCGCCCACTGGATGTGGTGGGTTCCACGGTGAACGAGGCATCCCCCTATGTGCTGTTCTCCGTCAATGGGTTCCAGGGGCAATTGGCCAAACTGCAGTTGACCAATGGCAGCGCAACATCTGGCCTGGACTTCATTCCCTCCCTGGAGTACTTCGACGGCGCTGCTTGGGTCGCCTACACACCGGGTACTTACATCGAATTGCCCAGTGCAACCGTGTACGTGCGCGTTCCGGTCTTGCAGGATGCTCTGAGCGAGGGCACGGAGACCTTGACGCTGACGGCGCTCAACCAAGCAGGCAACAGCAACAACAGTGGCACGGGTGGAGCATCCAATCCCGGGATCGGCACGATACGCGATGACGGACAAGGGAATGTCTTCCTGTCAGGCGCCACCAACCTCACACCAACGCCCAGCTCCGATCCGAGTTATCCCGCCAATCTGGACGACGATCGTCCATTGACGATCACCGATGCCAACAATGCCAATGTCAGCGACCCCTTCATCAATCGTGTCATTGTCAACGAAGGTTCCAGCTGGGCTGTGCTCAAGATCTCGGGCGCAGCCAACCAAAAGGTTCAGCTCTCCCTTAACAATGGATCTGCTGTCGACGCCGATCACGGCTTGATCACCAACAACACCAACACCACCGAGCTGGAGGTTCTCGTCAACGGAAGTTGGACGAAGTACCTGACCAATGACTGGGTGGCGTTGAACGCATCCGGCAACACCTACGTTCGTGTCGCCATCAAGCAAGACAGCGTGTATGAAGGCCCCGAAAGTTTTGGGGTGGTGGCCACCAACACGGGCGGACGTAGTGCCTTGGGCTCCGTGGTGATTGTTGACGATGGCACGGGCTCGGTGTTCGACCCCAACAGCACCAATGGAGCACTGGCGACGAACCCGCCGCTCGACAACGACCTGGCCATCACCGTCACGGGTTATGGCCCGGTGAACGAGGCATCTCCCTATGCCATGTTTCAGATTGATGCGACACCCGGTGCACCGGTGCTATTGGGCGTTGCTGGATCCGGGACTCGACCGGCCACCACCACAGGGTTCACTATCCAGTATAGCTATGACGGCTCTACGTGGATGACGTACGATGCCAGTGCGCCTCCCATCGCGCCTGGCAGCCTGGGAACGGCAGGACCCGGTGTTTTTTATGCTCGAGTCGACATCACTTCGGAGCGAGATGCCAGCAATGAGACGTCCGAAACATTCAATTTGACCGGCACCATCGGAACCGGGGCGTCTCCCGCCCCCTCCAGCACGGCTCAGACGGCGATCGTCGACCATGCCGATGGCTCTAACTATGACGGCACCGTCAGCGGCAATACGCCAGCGTCCAACACCACCAGTTTGGATGATGACCGTGGCGGCTTGTCCATCTTTGACATCAGTGTGAATGAAGCCAGTCCCTACGCCGTATTCACGGTGGGTGGAACTTCCGGTCAGTCCATGACATTCAGTTTGACTGCTGGCACGGCCACCGCAAGCGGCACTGACTTTGGTAAGAACAACGCTCTCGATCTTGAGTATCTGAATTCGGGGGGGACCTGGACGGCTTATGACAACTCCAATCCACCGACGCTTACTTCATCAACCATCCTGGTCCGAACAGCGATCAAACAGGACACGGTTTACGAGCATGTTGAAACCTTCACGCTGAACGCAACCCAGGGCGGCGCAACTGTCACAGGCACGTGCTCCATCTACGACGATGGCACAGGCGACATCTACCTCGCCACCAACACTTCAGGCACGGCGGACCCGGCCAACAGTAGCGACAACACCGCAGGGCACGCCTACAACGGAGTGCGGGACGATGATCGCCCCTTGGTGGCCGTGACAGATGTCACCGTCAACGAGGCATCGCCCTTTGCCGTGTTCCAGGTGACGTTGAGCAATTCAAGTACGCAGAGCATCAGCTTCACCCCCAGTCTTTCCAGCGGTACCGCCACCGTTGGTACGGATACCCAGAACACGCCGTCAGGTGTGGCGCTGGAATACTTCAACGGCGTCAGTTGGGTCTCCGCCAGTGGTGGCGTGACCATTGCAGCGGGCAACACCAGCGTGCTGTTGCGCACCGCGATACGACAAGATACTTCATTTGAAAGCAGCGAGTCCTTCACGCTCAGTACCGGATCCATCACCGGGGCGGTGAAGAATAACGGGGCAGCCAGCGGAACTGGCACGATCAAGGACGATGGTACTGGTGACATCTTCTTGTCCGCAAACAATACGGCCACGCCCAGTCCAAGTACAGATATCGGCTATCCGACGTTGGACGATGATCAGACCAAACCGGTCATTCCGCCGATAACACTCGCTCCTCTTGCTCCACCGTTGCCCCCTGCCAACGCCAGGCCACCAGAACCGCCGGCGGCTCCTCCACCGGCCGTGTCGAAAACCTTCAACTCAGCGGTTCAACCGCTGGCGATCAAATTGGCTCCTCCTGTCGAATTGCCAGCCACTAACATCGGCGACATCCTGACCAGCAATTCGGGCTTTCCCATCATCGCGATCGAAAACGCTCCTCCGGGGTTGTCGATCAACAAGGGCGTCACCGATCAGTATGTCGAGCAAGGCACAACTTCCGGCAAGTTCACCATTCCCTACGATGCGTTCATGCATTCCAAACAGGATGCCGTGATCAGCCTGCAAGCCAAGCAGGGCGACGACGCGCCGCTACCAGTCTGGGTGAAATTCGATCCGCAATCCGGCACTTTCGAAGCCAATCCGCCTCCCAACTTCAAAGGCAAGGTGGAACTGAAAGTGATCGCGCGCGATGATGACGGGCGCGAGGCCACGTCGATCTTCCGATTGTTCGTAGGCGACGATGAACCGGCTCAACCCAAGCCTCAAAGCCGCAACAGTCTGAGCGACAAAATCCGCCTGGCTGCCAAGCGTCCTGGCCTGTTGATCCCCGTGCCGATCCAATCCCCAGAACCGGCGGATCGTCCCGTCCCCTCGATGGATCCGGCGATCAGGCCAGCACCTGTTCACGTTGGATGAGCGAGGCCGGCACACCGATTCCTGCCCATGCACTGTCAGAGCTCTGGGCATTGGCCCAGCTCGCTCGGCAGGCCGGCAGTGCCCAGGAATTGGGGTTTTTGCTGGTCAACCAAACCCTGTCAATACAACCGTATAGACAGGCGGTTTTGTGGCTGCAGGCCGAAGATACCTTCGCCCTCTCTGGTGTGGTGCAGATTGAGGCCAATGCACCCTACGTATCCTGGGTGAACCAGGTGTCACGGCATCTGTCTGCCGACTTAGTAACACACCCTCGCTCGTTGACCGCACGCGATTTGCCTGACACCTTGGCACAAGAGTGGGCCGCTTGGTGGCCTGAGCATGCGCTGTGGATTCCCGATGGTGTGAATGACCCCAGCAAACCAACCCGGGGCGGCAGCTTGTGGGTTCGAGAAACGATCTGGGAAGAAGATGACGTGACTCGCATGGAGGCTTGGTCTCAAGTCTGGTGGCATGCGTTTCGGGCCGTGCATCGGCCCAGGCTTCACTCTTGGACCGCACTGAAGGAGCGAACACGGCAATGGTTCAAACCAGAGCCCGATCAGGCTTGGTACCAACAACGCCGCCATCGCCTGGCTATGCTAATGCTGACCGTTCTCCTCTTTCCCATTCGGCTGTCTGTGCTAGCACCTGGCGAGTTGGTCCCGGCCCACCCAGTGGTGATTCGCTCGCCGCTGGAGGCCGTGATCGACACCTTTTATGTTCAACCCAATCAGCTGGTGGCGAAAGACCAGCCTTTGTTTGGGTTTGACCAGGCCTTGATTCAGAGCCGACTGGAAGTGGCGCAGCAAATGCTAACCACTGCGCAAACCGATTATCGCCAGACCTACCAACTAGCGCTGACGGATGCCAAGTCCAAGTCGCAACTGGCCTTGCTGGCAGGCAAGATCGAGGAAAGGCGTGCCGAACTTGTATTTGCCAAGGAGCAACAATTACGCGCCACGGTAGTGGCTCCGCAAGCGGGAATGGTTTTGATGGATGACCCAGGCGAGTGGATTGGCAAGCCACTCGCCGTCGGCGAACGCATCCTGCGTATCGCCACACCCGGTGATGTCGAAGTGGAAGCCTGGATTCCAATCGGGGACGCCATTGAACTTCCGCCGGATGCGTCCCTGAATCTGTACCTCAATGCCAGCCCCTTGTCCCCGGTGTCGGCACGCATCCGATACCTGGCCCATGATGCCGTGCAACGTCCTGACGGGGTGTATGCCTACCGGCTACGTGGCACGCTGACCGAATCGACGGAACATCGAGTCGGTCTAAAAGGCACCGTGCGTGTGCAAGGCCCCTGGGTGCCTCTTGGCTTTGCAATGTTGCGTCGTCCTTTGGCAGCCCTACGCACCTATCTGGGTGTGTGATCGACATGGAATTCCCCCTACTGCGTGAGGAACTCGACTTGCTGGCTGGCCCCAGCCTCAGCGACGGTCAACCCAGCTGGACCTTGCACGATCCGGCGCGCAATCAGTTTTTTCGCATCGATTGGCCCACCCTTGAAGTGTTGCAACGGTGGGACATGAAGGACTGCGATCGGATTGCAAAGGACATCTGTCTGCACACCACTTTGAGCATGACCGCGCCTGAAGTTCAGGCGGTGGTGCAATTCATGATGGATCACCAGTTGGTCCAACGACGTGAGACCGATAGTGCTTCGCGCATGGCACAACGATGGAAAGCGCTCCATCCTGGCTGGTGGTCGTGGTTGCTGCATCATTACCTCTTCTTTCGCATCCCCTTGGTTCATCCGGATCGGTGGCTGGAGCGCACCCTGCATTGGATTGAACCATTGCTCAGCCGCCGATTTCTCTACCTGACCGGGGTTGTTTTGGCGTGGTCAGTGCTGCAGGTTGGACGGCAATGGGATGTCTTCGTGGTCTCCCTGGTGGACACCTTCAGCTGGGAAGGATTTACCAGTTATGCAATCGCTCTAAGCGTGGTGAAGGTGTTGCACGAGTTGGGCCACGCCTACACGTGTAAGCGATGGGGCTGCCGAGTGCCGACCATGGGCGTGGCCTTTCTCGTCATGTGGCCCGTGGCCTATACCGATACCAACGAAACGTGGCGATTGACCAATCGTTGGCATCGCCTGGCTGTGGCCAGCGCCGGCATCCTGACCGAACTGACGGTGGCCGTATGGGCTACCTTGGCTTGGTCTCTGTTGCCCGATGGGGGATTGAAGTCCGCCATGTTTTTTCTGGCAACGACCAGCTGGGTTTCCACTCTGCTGATCAACGCCAGCCCCTTCATGCGCTTTGATGGGTATTTCATCCTGTCCGATGCGCTGGAGATGCCCAATCTGCATGCGCGCAGCTTCGCGTTGGCGCGCTGGAAATTGCGCGAGTGGTTATTTAATCTGCGAGCGCAGCCACCCGAGCACTTCAGCACACCCAAGCAGCGGGCGTTGATCGCCTTTGCCTGGGCCACCTGGCTATACCGGTTGGTGCTGTTTCTTGGCATCGCAGCCTTGGTCTATCACTATTTCTTCAAGGCGCTCGGCCTGGTGCTGTTTGGGGTGGAGATCATCTGGTTTGTCTGGTTGCCCGTGCTGCAAGAGTTGAAGGTCTGGCGCACGCTATGGCCGAACATCCGTCGTCAGGCAGCCACACGACGCAGTCTGCGCTGGGGGGCTCTAATTCTTCTGTTGGTCGTTCTGCCTTGGCCGGTGCGAGTCCAGGTCTCGGCCATTCTGCGACCTTCGGATATTTGGCCCATTTATGCACCGGCAGGTGCACGCATCGAGGCGCTGCCTTTTCAAGAAGGTGCCTTCATTCCAAAAAGCACGGCGATACTCACCTTATCCATGCCGGAATTGGTCATGCGGGAAACGAGTACCCAGGCTCGGCTGGAGCAACAGCGCTGGCTGGCAGCCTCGGCCGGGCTGGATGCTGATTCCCGACGAGGCCTGCTGGTTGCCCAGGAGTCATTGGCGACGGCACAGGCTGAAATGGCCAGTGTGACGGCAGAAGGGGTTCGTTATCAACCGCGCGCCCCGTTTGACGGTCGGCTGCGCGACCTCGATCCGGATCTGTCCCCAGGCCAGTGGTTGGCTCGCAAGGAGCGAATTGGGCTGTTGGTCCGTGATGATGGGAACTGGCTGGTGGAGAGTTGGTTAGAGGAGGAGGATGTGCGGCGCATTCGCCACGGCGATTCGGCCTTATTCATCACCGATGCCGCTTCCGGCTCCGTCCTGCACCTTCAGGTCACCTCCATTGATCAGGATGCCTCGCGGCAGCTTCCGCGCGCTGAACTGGCTGCCACAATGGGTGGACATGTCCTGACCCGGGAGAAACAGGGGCAGCAATATCCAGAACGGGCTATTTACCGCGTGACACTGGCCACTACCATCCCACCAGATTCGCTTCGGCAACAATCTTGGCGTGGCAAGCTTACCATTCATGGCACGTGGGAGCCCCCTCTGTGGCGCTACTTGCGACAAGCGTTGGCTGTCCTGATTCGCGAATCGGGATTTTAAGCCGCGCGGATGTGTCAAGCGACACTGTCAGTGGCTTTTTGTCTGGCGCAGGCTGAGCCTGTTTGGCACAAGTCTTCTCCGCGACAGGATAGCCGTTAGCTGACTTGAATACCCGCGGTCTTGATCACTTTTCCCCATTTGCTCAGTTCCGCTTTCAGACGATGACGCATTTGCTCTTGCGTTCCCGGGTCGGCTTCAGCACCAGCCTTCAGCTGACGCATGCGTACCTTCGCATCCCTCATGGCTGCATTGAAATCGGCATTGATCTTGTCCAGCAGAGGCTGCGGTGTTTGGGCCGGGGCGAACAAGGCCGCCCACGCCAGAGTCGGCAAGGGTTGAAGCGCAGGGGGCCAGCGTGACGCGCATGCGTAGTTACACCATCTCCGGTGTATGCCGGGTTGATCTAGCATGGCGGCATCATCATTCCGAGCAGTGCCATGAGTGCGTATGTGATTTTTGATGTTGAAATTTTCCTCTGAGATGAACGGCCCGATGCTGCACCCGCCACTCAAGGGCTACCCCCTGCACGCACCCCCCATGTCAACAGAGGATGTGGCGAGCCAGGGGTGGCAACTCTTGCAGGGCGATCTGCCGTTGCCGCTGGCGGTGCTGCGCGAAAAGGCGCTGACGCACAACCTGAACTGGATGCGCGAGTTTTGCCGCGAGCGCGGCATTTCCCTCGCGCCGCACGGCAAAACCACCATGTCTCCCCAGTTGTACAGGCGCCAACTCGACGCCGGTGCCTGGGCGATCAGTTTTGCCACGGTGTACCAGGTGGGCATCGGTGTTGCCCATGGCGTGAGGCGTGTGTTCATCGCCAACCAAGTGTTGCAACCGGCGGATCTGGATGGGTTGACACATCTGTTGACGGCACATCCCGACCTGCAAGTGTTCTTTCTGGTCGACTCGCTGGCGCAAATTGAACAGATTGAACATTGGCGCCACTCGCGATCCCAGTCCGTGGTGTTTGCCGTGTTGCTCGAGTTGGGCCTGGATGGGTATCGCACGGGGTGCCGAACCCATGAAGAGGCGTTGGCGGTGGCGCAGCGCATCCATGTCAGTGCTGCCTTGCGATTGGTGGGCATCGAGAGCTACGAGGGGTCGCTCACAAGCTGTGACCATGCACACGCCACCGAGGCCGTGGCCGCGCTGATGCAGCGCCTGCAGGCTTTGGCCCAAGCTTGCGATGGCGCGGGTTGGTTCGAGGGTGACGAGGTGCTGATCTCGGCCGGCGGGTCGGCGTTGTTTGATCTGGTGGCTCGGGACCTGCGGCCTCGGCTGTCACGCCCTGCTCGAGGCGTGCTGCGCTCAGGCTGCTACTTGACCCACGACCATGTGCAATACCGCCAACTGCTGCGTTGTGTCGGCGAGCGCCTGCACCTCACCCAGACGCTGGAGCCAGCGCTGGAGGTGTTGAGCGTGGTGCAGTCGTGTGCGGAGCCTGGGTTGGCACACCTGAGCATGGGCAAGCGCGATGTGTCGTATGACCTGGACCTGCCTGTGCCCTTGTGGCGCGCCGAGCGCGGTGCAACACGGACGCAACCCGTGCCCTCGCATTGGCGCGTGGTGGCACTCAACGACCAGCATGCGCATCTTCGTTTTGATGCCTCGCGACCTGCGCATGAGCATCCCCAAGTCGGGCAGATCGTGGGCTGCGGAATCTCGCACCCTTGCACCACTTTTGACAAATGGCGCTGGATGCCGGTGGTGGACGAGGCGTATCGCGTGGTCGACGCCATCACCATTCACTTTTGAGGGCGCGCGAACCGCTTAGTCGAACGTCAATCCTCTTCGGGCGTGTCGACTGGCGCACGCAGGCGCAGGGCTTGCTCATACAACGCATTGCGTGCCTGGCCCGTGATCTCGGACGCCAGGCGCACCGCGGTTTTGACGGGCAGTTCATTCAAGAGCAGGCGCAGCACCCGATCATCGGCCGCAGCGTTTGGTGTGGCTGCGGCCTGCGGGTGCACCACCAAGGCAAACTCGCCGCGTGTGCGATGTGATGAGTCCTGCAGCCAGGCGGTCAAGGCGTCGGCACTGACGGTGGCAATCTCTTCGAATTGCTTGGTCAGTTCTCGCCCCACGGTGATGCGACGCTGTCCCAAGGGCAACAGCGCTTGCGCCAGTGCCTCGATGCGGTGTGGCGCTTCAAGCAGTACCTGTGCGCGGGACTCCTGTGCAATGTGGGTCACTTGTGCCTGACGTTCCTGCGCACGGGAAGATAAAAATCCGACAAACACAAACCCGGGCTGGGTGTCCTCCCATTGACCACTGACACTCAAGAGCGCCGTCACACTGCTGGCACCCGGCAGTGGCACGACGCGAACGCCCTCGGCTTGCACGCGCGCCACCAACCGTGCGCCGGGGTCGCTGATGGCGGGCGTGCCGGCATCGCTCACGAAGGCAACGCGTTGTCCCTGCTTGAGCCGAGCAAGGACGGCCTCGCTGCTGGCGGATTCGTTGTGCCGGTGCACGGCCAGCCAGGCCCCGGCAGGATGGTCGATCCCGAACGCGCGCAGCAGCGCCTGGCTA
>Ga0255100_1000281_pt1 | contig 22148 bp, 21 predicted proteins | sample Colum_Colum_RepB_2_FD_188449 | JGI IMG/M metagenome (GOLD analysis project Ga0255100, IMG submission 188449) | Freshwater microbial communities from Columbia River, Oregon, United States - Colum_Colum_RepB_8d | ecosystem: Environmental > Aquatic > Freshwater > River | place: USA: Oregon...
GTCTTCTGGCGGTCGGCGTCGGCACTGATGCCTTCAGCGATCTCAAGACCGGTCGAACGCAATTCCTGTGCTTCTTCCTGGCGTTCGGACGCCATACGGTTGTAGACGTTATCACTGACCTGCTCGGGCAGATCTATTTTCTTGACGCGCACGTCGACCACTTCGATGCCCAACTGCTGCTGCGAGAACTGGTTCAGCGCAGCAGTGAGTTCGGTCATCAACTGGTCGCGTTGGCCCGATACCACTTCGTGCTTGGTGCGTTCGCCGAACTCGTTGCGCAAACCGGTATTGATGCGTTGTGCCAACAGGTTGTTGGCCACCACTTCATCGCCTGAAGTCGCAGTGTAGAACTGGGCGGTGTTGAAGATGCGCCACTTGGCGAACGAATCCACTTCGAGATAGTTCTTCTCGGCGGTCAGATAACTGGCGGTTTCGGCGTCAAGCGTCTGGATGCGGCCGTCGAAGATGCGCACGGTATGCACGCCGGGGATCCTGAAATGCAGGCCGGGAGCGATATCGCTGTTGGTGACTTCGCCGAAGGTCAACAGCACGGCACGGTCGATTTCGCGCACCACGAACAGACAGTTGGAAGCGAACAGCCCCAACAGCGCGAGCGCAATCAATGGAATGAAACCTGTGGTTTTCATCAGCGGTTCACCTCGCGAACAGGGGCTTGCCGGGTTTGTGGCGTTACCGTAAAGGTTGGCGTCGTGACGTTGGTGGTGTTGCTGCTGTCACTGTTGCGCAGTGATTGCTGCAGCAGCTGGTCGAGCGGCAGATACATCATGTTGTTGCCGCCTTCGACATCGATCATCACCTTGGAACTGTTGCTCATCACCTCTTGCATCGTGTCGAGGTAGAGGCGCTGGCGTGTGACTTCCGGGGCTTTTTTGTACTCGACCAGCAATTGGTCAAAGCGCTCGGCTTCGCCTTGTGCGCGTGCGATCACCTCTTCCTTGTAGGCGTTGGCTTCTTCCAGTTGGCGGCGGGCGTTGCCGCGCGCTGCCGGCACTACTTGACTGGCATAGCGGCGTGCTTCGTTCTGCGTGCTCTGGTTGTCTTCACTGGCCTTGATGACATCGTCGAATGCAGCGCGTACCTGCTCGGGCGGCTGTGACTGCGCTATGTTGAGCTGGTTGATCGTGATGCCGGTGCCGTAGGCGTCGAGGTAGCTCTGCAGGCGGTCGCGCGTGTCTTGTGCCAGCAGTTCGCGGCCGGTGTTGATCACGTCATCCATTTTGGAGCCGCCAACAACATGGCGCAGCGCTGATTCAGCGGCCTGCTGCAGACTGATCTCAGGGTCTTCTACCTTGAGGAAAAAACTGTGGGCATCGGTGATGACATATTGGACGGTCATCGAGATGTCGACGATGTTGTCGTCTTCAGTGAGCATCGTGTTGTCAAAGCGTTGGTCGTAGACGCGGGTGACGTTGATGATGTTGACGGAATCGATCAGTGACGGGTTCCAGTGCAGACCCGGCATCACCACCTCGTCGAGCGCGCGGCCAAGCCGCAGTACAACCCCGCGTTCCTGTTCATTGACAGTATAGAAGCCGGTGAAGGCATACAGGACTGCAACGCCGGCGAGCACGGCAGCCATCAGGCCGCCCGGAATGCCGCCGCCACTGCTGCCACTGCTACCGCCTTGACCGGTGCCGCCACGTTTGGGGCCGCCGCCAAAAGCGCCGCCCAGTTTGCGCAACAGATCGTTGGCAATCTTGTCGAGGTCCGGTGGCCCCTGATCTTTGTTGCCGCCGGGGCGTGCGCCCCAGGGATCTTTTTTGCGATCGTCATTATCGGGTTCGTTCCAGGCCATGCATGCTCCGTAGACGAAGGGACTCGGTTGGGGTGAAAGAGGCGGATCCGACAGGTGCGGACCGGGATGGGATTCTAGCGGAATCCCCCTGCAATTACACCGGCGTGTCGGGTGTCTGCGGAGGGTCTGGAAAGTTGAATTCAGGTTCGGGCGGGGGCAATGGCAGCCATGGTGCAGGATCGATACCCGCCTCCGCCAAAAGCCGCAAAAAGTCGCCGCGTGGCAGTCGCAAATCGAGGGTGCTGTTGCCAGCGTCGTCGGTGCTTTCATGCAATACAGCGCCCATCTGGTAAAAGCGGGCACGCAGGCGGCCCTGGCTGGGTGAGAGCGGCAGCGTGGGAGAAATCGTGTCTTCACTCAACAATTCGGCAATGGCGGTCAGCAGTTCGGGGATACCGGCACCGCTATGTGCGGAAACCCACACACGCCACGGCTTGCCTTCGTCATCGCGATCAATGCCGGCATGCTGGTCGCCCAAAAGATCGATCTTGTTGAACACCAGCAGGGTTGGTACATCGCTGGCGCCGATTTCGTGCAGCACCTTGTCCACTTCGTCGATCAACAGCTCGCGCTCGTCACTGTTGCAATCAACCACATGCAGCAGCAGGCGTGCTTCCACGGTTTCTTCCAGCGTGGCACGGAAGGCATCGACCAATTGGTGCGGCAGCTGACGGATGAAGCCAACAGTATCAGCCAGTATGGCCGGGCCGAAATTCGGCAGCGATAGTTTGCGCAGGGTTGAGTCAAGCGTGGCGAACAGCTGATTGGCAACATAAGTGGTGTCGCCGCAAACCCGGTTGAACAATGAGGACTTGCCGGCGTTGGTATAGCCCACCAGGGAGATAGTCGGAATTTCGGCACGTTTGCGCGCGCGGCGTCCTTGATCGCGTTGCTTGCGGACCTTGACGAGATTCTTGCGAATCTGCGTGATGCGGACGCCAATCAGGCGCTGGTCGATTTCCAGCTGGGTTTCCCCGGCTCCACGCAAACCTATGCCACCCTTCTGGCGGTCAAGGTGGGTCCAACCGCGGACAAGGCGGGTGGATGCGTGTTTCAGTTGTGCCAGTTCAACCTGCAGCTTGCCTTCATGACTGCGTGCACGCTGGGCAAAAATGTCAAGGATGAGGCCGGTACGATCCAGCACACGACATTGCAGTTCTTTTTCGAGATTGCGTTCCTGGCTGGGTGTAAGTGTGTTGTTGAACAACACAAGATCGGCGTTGTGCAGAGTTTTGGCAGCAGCTATTTCCTCGACTTTGCCGGCGCCGACCAGAAACCGTGGTGTCGTCGAACGGGTGGAGGCCATGATCAGGGCGGCAGGGCTGGCGCCGGCTGAAATAGCCAGCTCCTCGAATTCACGGATATCGGCTTCGTCCTTCTGCGCGTCGGCGCCGACGTGCACAAGTATCGCGGTTTCACCGCTGTCAGGACGTTCGAAAAACACGCTGGCTCAGGGTGACAGGTGCACCCGGGGATGCATCATCAGAAGCTGTTGCCGGGGCCGTCATCGTCGGTGCCAACGCCGCCGTTCTCGCCGGTTCCGATCATCGGGACGCGCACCTGACGGGCAGGCACGACAGTAGAAATGGCATGCTTGTACACCATCTGGTTAACGGTGTTTTTCAGCACGATTACGAATTGGTCGAACGATTCGATCTGGCCTTGCAGTTTGATACCGCTGACGAGATAGATTGCGACGGGAACCTTTTCCTTGCGCAATACATTAAGAAAAGGGTCTTGTAGTGAGTGCCCTTTTGACATGTTCATCTCCTGTAAGTAATGAAAATTCAGTTGAGCGGGTGGCGATGCCTCAGTCATGTACTAACCAAGCGTCATCTCCGACCACATAGACAGCAACAAAGGGTAAATGTTGCAGTTTTGTCGAAAAAACAGCGGCGCATTATAGGGGGAACACTTTCGCCGCTACCAGTACATGGCGACGCGGCTGTGGTTTTTCAAGTGATTCTTCACATTAATTGCATCTTCAAACGCGAGGCCGCAGTTGATTGCATCATGATCACGCCAACTGCGCAGCCATGTGAACTGACGCTTCGCCAATTGTCGCGTTGCTGCGATCGCTTTTGCTGTCATCGTCGCGTAATCATCTTCGCCATCGAGATATGACCAGACCTGGCGATAGCCAACACTGCGTATTGCTGGCAGCGATGCATGCAGGTCTGTGCGCTGTTTCAGCGCAGAGACTTCATCAACGAGCCCTGCAGCAAGCATTGCATGGAAGCGCTCTGCGATGAGCTGGTGCAATGCTGCCCGGTCGTGGGGCAGCATCGCAACAAACAATAATTCACATGGCAGATCGCTCATGCGTCCACCTGCCCCCGCCTGCGCCTGATGCAAGGCGGTCATCGAGATTCCAGTGGCTTCATGGACCTCCAATGCGCGCTGCAGTCGCTGCGGATCGTTGGGGTGTATGCGTGCGGCAGCAACCGGATCAACCTGTTGCAGCCTTGCATGTACCGCCGCCCAGCCCTCACCTTGCGCCAGCGCAACTATGCGTTCGCGTATGGCGGGAGTGGCGGAGGGCAGCGCAGCGAGTCCGTCGCGCAGTGCCTTGAAGTACAGCATGGTGCCGCCAACAAGCAGTGGAATCCTGCCGCAGGCCACGATGCTGTGCATTTCACGTATCGCGTCGGCACGAAAATCGGCAGCAGAATAGGGTTGCGCCGGATCGCGGATGTCAATCAGACGGTGCGGTGCGCGCGCCAGAGTGGCGTCATCAGGCTTGCCGGAGCCTATATCGAGGCCGCGATATACCAGTGCAGAATCGACGCTGATGATGTCGAACGGACCACTTTCGGCCAGCAACACCGCTGCACGGGTTTTGCCGCAGGCTGTGGGGCCCATCAGGCAGACAGCAGGAGGCAGCGCGGTAGCGGGTGTGGTGTTCAAACTGGATCCTGCCTTGACTGAAAGTGCTTTGCTGTTGTTGATCGAAGCGCTGTGACCAACGCTCGCCGGCCTGTGATGTTGGGCAGTGCAGTTGAACCATACAACAGCGTCGGCGCTTAGTCTCCCGGATCATCGGTGTGATTGGCACGTTGATTCGATGGTTGAAACATTAGTTGAATGAGCAGTTGAATCAGTAGAATGCCTGCCATTGATTCTCCACCCAAGGGCAGGCATGTCGACCGCTCCAATAGGTGTGTTTGATTCCGGCGTGGGCGGGCTGTCGATCCTGCACAGCATCCGTGCACTGATGCCGAATGAAAATCTCATTTACATCGCTGACTCAGCCCATGCGCCGTATGGCCCAAAGGGCGAGGCCTTTATTCGCGAACGCAGCGTGCGGTTGACGGATCATCTCGTTGGCAACGGTGTCAAAGCAGTGGTGGTGGCATGCAACACGGCCACGGCAGCGGCGATCAATCTGCTGCGGGAACGTTATGCGTTGCCGGTCATCGGTGTTGAGCCTGCAGTGAAGCCGGCTGCTGAACAGAGCCGCTCCGGTGTTGTCGGTGTGCTCGCCACCAGTGGCACCATTGCCAGCGACAAATTCCTCAATCTGCAAAGCCGCTTCAGCGATCGTGTGCAGATTCTCACCCGCGCCGGTACCGGCCTGGTTGAGCTGATCGAACAACCACACTACGACGATACGGCAATGCTGAGCTTGTTGCGTAGTCTGATTGCGCCGATGCAGGATCAGGGTGCCGACACGCTGGTGCTGGGTTGTACGCATTATTCGTTGATCAAGCAGCAGATCGCCCGGGTTGGCGGACCACACTTGCGCATCGTTGATGCCGGTGACGCGGTAGCGAGGGAGCTGCAACGACGCTTGCAGACACAGCAATTGCGGTCGTTGAGTGAGAGCAGTGAGCCGGTCAGGTTTGTAACCAGTGGTGAGCTGGGCGTACAGCGCGAACTGCTGCAGCGCTATTGGCCGGAGCCGGCGGAACTCATTGCCCTCGTTTGAACAAGCGATCCAGCTCGGCTACTGAGACCTGATGCCAGGTAGGGCGGCCGTGATTGCACTGGCCGCTGCGTTCAGTACGTTCCATGTCGCGCAGCAGGGCATTCATTTCCGGTACGCTGAGCTGGCGATTTGCCCGTACTGAGCCGTGACACGCCATGGTTGCAAGAATTTCATCACGCGCCGCGCGGATGCGATCACTGCTGCCATGTTCGCGCAGGTCCGACAGCACATCGCGCAGCAACTGTTCGACATTGGCATTGCGCAATATTGCCGGAATCTGCCGCACGCTCAGCGTTTCCGGCCCCAGTCGTTCCACTCCCAATCCCAATTGCATCAATGCTTCGGCCTGGGTTTCGGCGCAATCGGCTTCAGCTTCACTGACGGCAACGGCCAGCGGCACCAACAGCGGTTGCGCCTTGATGCCATCTTCGTCGGCAGCAGACTTCATGTGTTCGTAAGTCAATCGTTCATGGGCCGCGTGCATGTCGATAATGACAAGTCCGTTCGCATTTTGCGCCAGCACATAAATGCCATGCAGCTGTGCAAGCGCGTAGCCGAGCGGCGGTCCGACTTCGCTGGCGGCGACGGCTTCGTCAGGATGAATCCGAGTGGTGCTGGTTGCCGGCGTGTTGTCCGGGTGGTCGCTGCGGAATGCAGCGTAACCAGCGAGTTGATTGCGTACCTGGCCGGACGACGGAAAATTTCCCCTGTCCGCATACGACATCGCACCCGCCGAAAACAACGGCATACGGCTTTGTTCCCTGATACCTGAATCGTTCACAGGCGGACTCGTCCCGCCAAAGCCGCCCGCCGCAACGGCGGAAGACGACGCGTGATCCCCGGGTCTCACCTCCGCCAGCGAGCGATGCAACGCACTGAACAGGAAATCATGCACCAGCCTGCCGTCGCGAAAGCGCACCTCGTGCTTGGTCGGATGTACGTTGACATCAACCAATGCCGGATCGAGTTCAAGGTAGAGTACAAACGCAGGATGCCGGCCTTCGTGCAGCACATCGCGGTAGGCCTGCTTGATGGCATGCGCCACCAGTTTGTCGCGGATCACGCGGCCGTTGACATAGAAGTACTGCAGGTCCTGCTGGCTGCGCGAGAAGGTCGGCAGCGAGACCCAGCCGTAGAGTTTCATGCCATTGTGGTCAAAATCGACCTTCACGGCGCTCTCGATGAAAGCCGGCCCGCACACTTGTGCCACCCGGCGTTGCTGCTCGGTGGGCGAGCGCGCTTTCTCGAAGCGATGTACGACTCGCTGGTTGTGCTGCAATGTGAAACCGACACTGAAACGGCTCAGAGCCACCCGCTTCACCATGTCTTCGATGCGCTGGAATTCGGTTTGTTCGGTGCGCAGGAACTTGCGGCGCGCCGGCGTGTTGAAAAAGAGATCGCGTACTTCAACGCAGGTTCCCACCGGCGCAGCTGCCGGCGTCACGCTGGTGGCCATGTCGCGGCCTTCGGCTTCCACCTGCCAACCAGCCTCACTCGCAACAGTGCGCGAAATCAGTGACAGGCGGGAGACCGAACTGATACTGGCGAGAGCTTCGCCACGAAAGCCGAGACTGGCAATGGCTTCGAGATCGTCGAGTGTGCTGATCTTGCTGGTGGCGTGGCGGCTGAGGGCGAGCGGCAGGTCGTCCTTCTCGATGCCACCGCCGTTGTCGCGGATGCGCACGAGTTTTACACCGCCTTGTTCAAGGTCGATGTCGATTCGGTCGGCGCCGGCGTCAAGGCTGTTTTCGAGCAGTTCCTTTACTACCGAGGCGGGACGTTCAACGACTTCACCAGCCGCAATCTGGTTACACAGGCGCTGGCTGAGTGTATGGATGCGGGAGGCGGATGGAACGGAGGCTATGGACACTTACGACGCGGGGATCTTGAGAACCTGACCTGGTCGTATGGTATCACTCTTCAATTCATTGGTAGCCCGGATGACATCGAGTGGGATTGCGTAACTGATAGCAATCTGGGACAGCGTTTCGCCATGCGCTATGGTGTGTTCCTTGAAGGCTGCCTTTGCGGCTGCAACAGCTGGAATCTTCAGTATCTGACCCACCTGGATTGAATCGCGCTTGATGTTGTTGGCGTCCTTCAGTTCAGCCATCGTCACATTGAAGCGTTGCGCCACCATCGATAGCGAATCGCCTCTGCGCACGGTGTAGGTGGAAGGACCGGCGGCCGTTGTGGCGCCATGCTGCTGGTTCCAGGCAATCAGGGACCCGCGCGGCGGACGCTTGTGGAACCAGCGGGTGATGCCGTTGGTCAAGGCGCCGGCGAACTGCTTGCGCCAGGCGGAGGAGTCGAGTTGCCGGGCGTCGTCGGAGTTGGTGATGTAACCGGATTCGATCAACAGCGAGGGAATGTCGGCCGATTTCAGCTCGACGAAAGCAGCCTGTTCGACGTTGCGCCGCCGCAAGCGCGTCACTGCACCAAGTGAGTTGATCAATTCGTTGCCAATATCGATGCTGGTGGCAACGCTGGCGGTCATGCTGAGATCAAGCAGCACGCTGGCGAGCATGGCGTCTTTGTCAGTGAGGCTGACCGAGCCGACACCACCGATCAGGTCAGCGTTGTTTTCCTTGTCGGCGAGCCGGCGCGCTTGTTCGCTGGTAGCGCCGCGATCGGACAGCGCATATACAGTGGCGCCGGTGGCGTTTTTGTTGTCGGCGGCATCGGCATGGATGGCGAGATAGAGATCGGCATTGGCATCGTGACCCTGCTCGATGCGCTGACGCAGGCCGACGTAGTAGTCGCCATCGCGGATCAGTACGGCCTTGTAGCCTTCAATCTTGTTCAGCTGTGCCGCCAGTTCGCGTGAGATGGCCAGCGTGACCTGCTTTTCCTGCAAGCGTTTGACGCCAATGGCGCCCGGATCATCGCCACCGTGGCCGGCCGAGATGGCGATCACGATGTCGCGCTTGCCGCCTGCATCAAGACTGGCGGTGAGCGCGGCTAAGGCATCGCCCGGGCTGTCTTGTTGGGACTGCGTGGGGGTAGTTACTGTAGCAGTTGCTTTAGTAGTCGCGGTAGGCGGGGCGGCTGCCGTAGCCGCTGCTGCATCGACATCGTAGAGATCAAGCACCAGTCGGTCGCCGTATTGCTCGTTCTTGCCGAGGGCAAAGCTGCGAGGATCGACTTTGGCGCGCAGGGCCAGTACGACGCGCAAGCCACCAGCGTCGAGAGCAGCGCTGCTGATGCTGGCGATGGGGGTGTTTTCCAGGTTGAGATTGTCAAGGCGGGTAGCGAGGGTGGAATCCTGCAGATCCACCACTACTTGCACCGGGTCCCTGGTGTTCAGCGTGTACTGTGGTGGGGCGTCAAGGTCGAAGACCAGGCGGGTGTAATCCGGTGCACGGTAGCTGCGCACGCCCTGTACATTGGCAGCCATGGCGGCTGACAAGCAGCCGCAGCAGGCGATCAAGCCAATCAGGATGGTGTTGCTTAACTTCATTACGCCCATTGCGCTGCGATTTTGATGGCAATATTTCTATAATTTACAATCGCTTGAAGAATAAAGCCAGAAAAATTCTAGAAAGATTGCGTAAGTTGCGTCAAGGCGCGGCCCCACTGTTCGCCGCGTGGGGTGTGGGCCTGCCAGCTGGCCTGCCTGCCTTTGCCACTGACCCACAGCTGCAGCGCCAGATCTGGCGCCGGCAGCCACGGCCGCCCGCGCTCCGGCCATTCAACCAACGTCAGCGTGTCGTCATCGAGGAAATCGCGCACACCGAGGAAGTGCAGTTCCTCGGGGTCGGCAAGGCGGTACAGGTCATAGTGCAGCACATGCCCGTTCGCCAGTTCATAGGGTTCTACCAGCGTAAACGTAGGGCTTTTCACCGCCCCGGTGTGACCGAGCGCGCGGATAAGGCCACGGCTGAGGGTGGTTTTGCCGCTGCCCAGATCGCCCTGCAGGGTCACCAGGCCACGGCCGCCGGTCACGGTGGCAAGGTGCCGGCCCAAGGTCAGGGTCGCCTCTTCGTCGGGCAGGAAAAGGGTGGAACTCACGGGTTCAGCAGGGAACGCAAATGCGGAAACAGATCGCTGGCCAACAGGCCGCGTTCGCCGGCTTCGGCGGCAGCGAGATCAGCCGCCTTGCTGTGCGCGCAGACGGCCAGCCGGGCAGCAGTGGCAAGGTCGAAACCCTGGGCCAGCAACGCGCCGGCGACACCGCTGAGTACATCGCCCATGCCGCCGCTGGCCATGCCGGGGTTGCCGTGCTGGCAACATTCGATGCGCTGGCGTGAAGCCGGGCCGCTGCCAACCAACGAACCCTGTCCCTTCAGAATGACAGCGCCACCATGGCGTTGCAGCAATTCCCGCATGGCTTGTTCACGATCAGTCTGGATATTCTCGGTGCTGGTACTGAGCAAGCGACTGGCCTCGCCCGGGTGTGGAGTGAGCAACCACTTCTCGTAGAAGTACTGGATTACCGGGCTGGAGCCTTGGCTGAGCAAGTTGAGACCGTCGGCGTCGAGCACGATGGGCAATTGCCGCTCCTGTGCGGCCTGCAGCGCAATGACAAAGCAGGTGCGTGACCACTGAGTCTGCCCAAGCCCCGGCCCGAGCACCAAAACACTGGCACGCTCAAGCAGCGGCAGCAAATGCACAGGGTCACTGACGCCTTTCACCATTAGTTCAGGACGGCGGGTAATGAAGGCAGCGGCGTGGACGGGATGGGTGGCAACCGAGGTAAGTCCGGCGCCACAACGGGCAGCCGCTTCGGCAGCCAACAGGGCGGCACCGCCAAAACCGTCATCGCCCCCGACTACCAGCACATGACCATGATCACCCTTGTGGGCACTGGGCTGACGTGGGGGCAACAGGGTTTTCAGCATGTCCCAATTGAGCGACGGGATCATAGACAGGGGCGCCCCAGATAAAACAAACCCCGCCCGAGGGCAGGGTTGAAGCAGCAAAAACGAGTGAAGAAAATTTTTGGGTACAAAGCCCTATTGGGTCTGGAGGTGGCGCTTGCCGAGGGTGATATGGCGAGGGCCGGTGGTAGCCACTTGGCCGCTTACGCCGAGTGGGATCTGCTGGACTTTGCCGCCGGAGGCGAGGAATTTTGCAGTTTGGGCTTCAATGGAGTCGGGGGAAAAATCGCCTGACTGGGATAGGACGGGTTTGCCTTTGGTGTTTTTCGCAGGAGTAGCCATGGTAATCCTTGGTCTCAGTAACGGTTGAAACGAATATGTCGGGAACGGCTATAACTTGGCGCTACCGATCCCTCGTCGCAGCGGCGGGAGCGGGCCGGCATTATAGTGACTCGGGGGGTGCCCTGCCTATCCTGACAAGGTTAAATCTCGGGTGGAGGGCAATTGACCATGCCTCCCGTACAGTGACACAGGGCAAAGTCGTGCCAAGGCATGTGCGCGCCGCCACAACAAGGGCCGGTTGGGCCCCTGTCAGCGCTGACCAAAAGCGTTATCCCCAAATCGTATCAGTCGCCAGTGACCAGGTTCAGCAGCGCCGACTGGCCGTTGGCATTGGCCGCGAGGCAGCGCTGCAGTGCGGCGATCAATGCGGCTGGATCTTCCACTTTCTCGCCCATACCACCACAGGCCTGCATGATGCCTTCATAGGCCGGCGATTCGCCCAGCGACACCAGTGGCATCATTGCCTCTTTCGATGCCTGACCTTCCGGGTACATGCCCAGCGTCGAGCGACGAACTGCGTTCCAGCGGGCGTTGTTCATCACCAGCGTAGTGGTTGGCAGGCCATACATGCGTGCCACGTGATGTGCTGCCGTCGGACAACCGAACATGTAGGAACCATCACCAACGATCAGTATCACCTTCTTGTCCGGCGCTCCCAGCTTGGCGCCTACCGCAGCGCCCAGGCCAAAGCCCAAACCGCCGGCAAGACTGCTCGACAGATAAGACCGCGGCGTTTTCAGTGCGAGGAAATCCATCGGCACACCCATCTCGTTGATGATGATGGTGTCGTCGTCGATTACCTGGTTGATGCAATGCGCTATCCAGGCAGGATGCAATGGTGTGTGTTCCTGCATGCTTTGCACCAGTGCTTGCAGTTTGCGTGTGCGTTCACCGGAGATGGCCTTGAACTGTGCCTGCCGCGATGCCACCAGTGCCGGCTGGGTTGAACATGCCATCTGCAGCGCCTGCTCCAGCATTTCCAGCGCCTGCGACGACGACCCGCTGATCGCCAGATCCATCTGGAAGCCGCGCACGGGGTATCGGTTGAACATCGGGTCTGGAGCCACGTGTATCAGTTTGGCGTGCGGCAACGGGCTGACCTTGCTCGGCCACCATGGCACCTCGCAGTCGATGATCAATACCGCGTCTGCCTGCGCTATGGCTTCGGCGGGATGCACGCCGATAAACATCGGATGGGTTGTCGGGATATTGAGTTCGCGTGCACCGGGCTCGCCGGGCATTGCTACGCCGATGCCGAAGTTCTCGGCGATGCGGCCGAGCCGCGCTACGTTGGCGCCATCGCGGCCGCTGCTCGAGGTGATGATCAGCGGGAACTTCGCTTCGCTGAGCCATTGCGCGGCCTGCTTGATGCCGGCCAGCGAAGGTGTGGCAGGCAATGCGCCGAGCGCGCGCGGGCGCGGCGCCGGGCAGTTTTTGTCGGTGAGGTCACCCAGCACTTCGCGTGGCATGCACAGATATACCGGGCCTTTGGGTTCGCTCATGGCAATATCGAGTGCGCGGCCGACGATTTCTTCCGGTGCCTGCCCCGGGCGCAGTTCGTAATCCCATTTCACCCACTCGCGCACCAGGCCACCCTGGTCGAAGCTGTCCTGGCCCCAGTGAATTGATGCGTTGCGCGAGCCGATATGGCCGGTCTCGGTGCTTGGCGTGCGGCCGGCTGTCAGCAGAATCGGGGCTTGATCGCGTGCAGCATTCATCAAGCCACACAGCGCATTGGCCGTGCCGACCGTGACATGCACCATCACCGCCGCCGGTTTGCCGGTGGCAAGGAAATAACCGTGTGCCATTGAGATGGCAACGTTCTCGTGTGGCACGGTGAGAAACTCCGGGGTCTTGATGCCGGCATTACGAGCCGTTACCAGTGCCTCGATGATGGGTGCGGTGTCGGTGCCGGCATTGGCGAATACGTGGTCGATGCCACGATCGAGCAAAGCCTGCAGATAATTGGCGGCAACGGAACGGGTCGGGGAACTCATGGCTACTCCGGATGGCTTTGGTTTTGCCGGCTGGAGGCTACTGGCGCGGGGCGATGTACTGATTCACCACCGGCTCGGTACCTGCCACTACCAGGCTTCTTATTCTGTTTTGGGTTTGGGCGTCGTTCCGCGTGATTCTCTCATGCTGACGCAGATGATCAAGCCAGCTATGGACGACATAGGTTTCCACGTATTGCCCAGGATTCTGCGCGTCTTCAAACAGTTGCCAGAAGGTAGCACCATCGCGGCGGCGGGCGGTGCCAAGCAATTGCATCTCTTGTGTGAATTCGGCGAGCTTTGCCGGTTCAACGTGGTAACGCACGGTGATCATCACCGGCCCCTGATCGGGTTCGACCGCGATCTGCAGGTCGGGCTTTTGCCAGTGCTGTGAAGGTGTGTGGTCGAGTTTGTCGTTGCCACTTACCGGCCAGCGGCGCGTGTAGAGCGTGGCCACTACCACACCAACAGCGGCAGTGAGCAGTGCAGTGCGGATCGAGGTAAGTTCGGTGACACTGCCCCATACCACCGGTCCGATCGCCAGCGAACCCATGAAGAACATCTGGAAGATCGCTATGCCACGCGAACGCACCCAGTGCGGCAGTGCTGTTTGTGCCGACATCTGCGAGCACGTCATCACGGTAATCCAGGCGGCGCCGCACACGGCCAGTGTCAGCAGCGCCAATGAATGAACCGGCACCAGCGCTGTCAGCGAAATGCCAATGCCGAATACAACAGCGGCGGCAGTCAACAGTTGATCGGTATTCAGCCACTTGCGCAGGCGCGGCTGCATGAAGCCGCTGATGATGGCGCCGGTGCTGATGGCTGCGTAGAGGTTCGAGAAGGTGGTCGAGTCGCCTTCGAGCAGGTCGCGCGCGATCAGCGGCAGCAAGGCCCACATAACGCTGGAAAAAAAATAGAAACCGACGCTGCGGTAGATCGTCGACTTCAGCGCTGGTGAATGCCACGCAAAGCGCAGACCGGTAGCAATGGCAGGCGTGAATTTCTCTGGCGGCAGCGTCACGGGTTCCGGTACCCGCTTCCACCGCCACAGCACGACGATTATGAAAATGAACGAAATGGCATTGCAGGCAAACACCGCGCCGCTACCGGTGCGGCGCAGGATTTCTCCAGCGATCAGTGCACCGATCACGCGTGACATGTTCATTCCAAGCGTGTTGAGGCCAATGGCGTTCTGAAGCTGGCTGCGTGGTACTGTTTCCGGAATGATGCTCTGCCAAGTAGGCATCACCATTGCCATGCCGATACCAAGCAGGAGCGTGAGGCCGAGCAGACTCCAGGCAGTGATAACGCCGGTGAGTGTCAGAATGGCGAGAATCAGCGCGACCACTGCGCGGCCGATGTTGGCCACCATCAAATAGAGCCTGCGGTCGAAGATGTCGGACAGCGCGCCCGACGGCAACAGGATGAAGAACGCCGGCAGCGAGGTGGCAGTTTGCATCAGTGCGACGATCACTGCCGAATCTGTCAGCTCGGTAATCAGCCAGCCGGCACCGGCATCGTGCATCCAGCCGCCGATATTCGACACCAGCGTGGCCAGCCACAGCCAGCGGAACGTCTTGATAGACAGCGGCGACCACAGCGAGCGGGATGGAGGTGTACTTGATGGAGGTACAGCTGGAGTGCTCATCGTCATTCCTGGCGTTGTTGTGCGGCCATTCTGGCATCGAGGTGGCGCAGTGTCGGACTCAGTCCGTAGAGCAATGCCACGATGACCAGCATGATCAGACAGGCGAAGAACATGGTATCTGCTACACCGAACCGCTCCGCCGCCAGTGCTACCGGCAGTACGCCCAGTGGAGTCAATCCCAGCGACAGCATCATCATGCTCGACATGCGACCACGTACTTCGTTATGTGCCAGCAGTTGCACAATCGTATTGTTCATCGTTTGCGTGATGTCGTTCAGCATGCTGGCGCACAGCATCAGTACCAGCGCAAGGTAGAACCACGGGCTCTGCGTGAATACGGCCAGCACCACACCAAACAACGCGGCCGTAGCCAGCATCCAACGGGTGCGGGAAAGTGGATTGCCGAAGCGCGCCACAATGAATGCACCACTGATGCCGCCGGCGCCGACCATCGCCATCAACAGTCCCAGGCCATCTTCACCGACGCGCCACACATCGTCGGCAAACACCACCAGCATGCTGTGGGCCGGCAGCATCAACAACAACGGGAAAAGACCAAACAGCAATACCAGCATGATCGGACGATGCTGGCCGATGTAAGTGAATGAATACAGCATGTCGCCGAGCAGCGACTTCTTCGCTTTGTGTTCTGGATACGAAAGCGGCAGCTTGAAGGTAGTTACCGTGGCGATCAGGTGCAGCAGGATTGCAACCGCGTAGGCGCCTTTCAATGTCAGCAGCGGAATCAACGCGCCGGTTACAGCCGGGCCGACGATGCGCCCCACATTCATGGTGGCGCTCTGCAGCGCCATCGCATTGCCGAGCAGATCGCGGCCAACCATGCCGAATACCATCGCTGCGCGCGTTGGCATCACGAAAGGAAACAGCACGCCCATCAGGAACGAACTGCCAAGCAACACCGGAAAGGTGAGCTGCCCCAGCATGATCAAGGTCAGCAACAACAGTTCGTTTGCCATGATCAACAGCTGCGTGATGATCAGCAGCTTGCGCCGTTCGACGCGATCGATGATGGCGCCGGCAAAGAACGACATCAGCACCATCGGCACTGCCACCACCAGGTTCACGTAGCCGAGTGAAAGCTCGCTGTGAGTCAGCTCCCACGCCAACAGCGAGCGCACCAGCAGTTGGCCCTGCATGCCGAGAAAGAAACACAGCAGTGCCCCGATCAACCAGCGGAATGGCAGGCATGCCAACGCTTCAAAGCCCTTGGGCATGCGGCGGTCGGTAGTGGCGGGTGCAAGGTCAGACATGGGCGAGTGGCGGGATCGCAAAAGTGCGCGATTCTACGCCTCGCGTGTAATTGCCCCAAGCCTCCGGTATTATGCCGGCACCTGCTTGTGCAGGTTCAAGTTACACAGATTCTGTGTCAGACAGGTTCATGCGCCCGTAGCTCAGCTGGATAGAGCGTTGCCCTCCGGAGGCAAAGGTCAGAGGTTCGAATCCCCTCGGGCGCGCCATTTGTCCTGAGCCTCGTCTGGTCGATATCACTCGTGGCTGTCGGCGGGTTCGCGTTAACATCTCCCCATGAACACAAGTCCAGCTCAATTCCTTGCTCTCTGTACTGTACTCGCCCTGTCTTTGGTCACCGCAGTTCATCCTGTTGTGGCGCAGTCAGTGGCACAGTCAGTGGCGCAGTCAGCTGCGCCGTTGTTGTTGCCCCCCTCGCTGGTCCCCCAAATCACAATCAACGCGTTGATGAAAGACACCATCGATCCGGCTGCCAGTGCGTTGTGGACTGCAGTGAGTTACACCGCGACGGTTGAAGGCATAACCGAGACCATGCCCGAGACCGAGGAAGACTGGAATGCGCTGCGCGCCCGTGCCGATGAACTGATAAAGGCTGGTGCCCTGCTCATGCTGCCGGGTCTGAAGGTGAATGACTTGTCGGTGGTGCCGCCGGATTTCCAGTACTCACCCGCCGAGATAGAGCAACTTGTCCAGCAGGACCCCGGCCTGTGGCGCAATTATGCCGAGCGTATGCAAACCACGGTGCTGCAGTTGATGGAAGCAATTGATCGGCGCGACCTGGTGGCATACACCGAGCTGGGTCCACCCATCAACCAGGCCTGCGAAGGTTGTCATGGGCAGTACTGGTATCGTCCGATGCCGCGTTGAGGCGGCAGTCGCAACCGCTACATCCAATAAAAACGATAACGAAAAATCCGGAACATCAGAGGTGAATACCATGCGCCATGTGCTGAAAAGCGGACTGTTGCTCGCTACGCTGGCATTGCCGGCAGCCTGCCTGATGGGCGCAGACGCGCAGCTGGCTACCGATGGTGTCGTGCACGAGTTCGTATTGCCCAAGCCCAACAGTGGTCCTACTACGTTGGCGATCGCGCCAGACAACACTGTATGGTTCACGCTCAGCAGTGCCAATGCGATAGGCCGCATCAAACAGGATTTGTCCGGCTATCAGGAATTCCTGCTCCCGCACGCCGACAGCTCACCCCGCATCATCGCGCTCGGCAGTGACGGCAACCTGTGGTTTTCCGAGCATGGCGGCAACCGCATGGCGCGGATCACGCCAAACGGCAAGATCACTGAATGGGATATCCCGACACCGAACAGCCAGCCGCGTGCGATTGCGCTCGGCAGCGACGGCAATATCTGGTTCGGTGAATTTGCCGGCGGCAAGATCGGCCGCATCACCCCCGCCGGCGTTATTACCGAGTTCACTATTCCTGCAGCGGATTCGGGCCCGCGCGCATTGGCAGCAGGACCTGACGGCAATATCTGGTTCTCCGAGTTCAAGGCCAGCAAAATCGGCCGCATTACGCCGGACGGCGTCATCACCGAATTCCCGCTGCCGCGGCCCAACAGTGGCCCCGGCGACATCACTGCCGGTAGCGACGGTGCCATGTGGTTTCTCGAACTGTCCGGCACCATGGATGGACTGCAACCCGACGGTAACCGCATCGGCCGGATCAGTATGACTGGTGAGATCAGCGAGTTCCCGTTGCCGAGCCCACAGCCCACCGCAATCAATGTGGCGGTCGGTCCCGATGGCAACGTGTGGTACAGCAAGAACGCTGCGCTGGGCCGTGTGACACCACAGGGCGCAATCACGGAGTTTCCCATCAGTGCAGGTCCGGCGCGTGCGGTTGGCCTTACTGCCGGCAGCGATCGCCAGCCGCCGACACGCCTTACCGACAAGCTGTGGTTTACCGATGGCGGCAATAACCGCATTGCTTATCTGCAATTCAAATAGCCCGGAGATTACCTTTGTTGATCGGCGTACCCCGTGAAATCAAAGACAAGGAATTCCGCGCCGGCATGGTGCCGGCCAGCGTGCAGGAACTGGTAAAGCACGGCCATCAGGTACTGGTGCAGAGCGGGCTTGGTAACGGTATCGGCGTCAGTGATGCCGACTACCAGCTTGCCGGTGCCAGTGTAGTGATCGACGCCGCAGAAATTTTCGAGCGAGCTGAACTGATCGTAAAAGTAAAGGAACCCCAATCGCAGGAAATCCCGCTGCTCCGCAAAGGCCAGCTGTTGTTCACCTACCTGCATCTGGCGCCGGATCGCGAACAAACGCTGCGCCTGCTCGAACGTGGCGTTACTGCGATTGCTTACGAAACCGTAGTCGGCAAAGACGGCGGTTTGCCGCTGCTCGCGCTGGCATTCTGCTGGGCGGCGTTACCGGGGTTGAAGCCGGCAAGGTTGTCATCATTGGTGGCGGCACGGTAGGTGAGAATGCAGCACGAGTGGCGATGGGCATCGGCGCGCGAGTGGTGTTGCTGGATACGTCGATAGCGCGACTCAAGCAGCTCGACAACCAGTTCGGTGGCCGCGTGCAGTGTCTGTATTTGAATCAGGCCACGCTGGAGCCGCAGGTGCAGGAAGCGCACTTGATTATTGGCGCTGTGCTGATTCCAGGCGCTGCTGCGCCGAAGCTGTTGGGCGCCGCGCAAATCAAGCGCCTGCGGCCGGGTACGGTGTTGGTGGATGTTGCCATCGACCAGGGTGGTTGTTTTGAAACCTCACGCCCCACCACGCATTCAAATCCCACCTATATGATCGACGATATTGTGCATTACTGCGTTGCCAACATGCCGGGCGCGGTGCCGCGTACATCATCGTTCGCACTCAACAATGCCACGCTGCCGTACATCGTCAAACTGGCGGATATGGGCTGGCGGCGCGCGCTACGGACAGATCCCGGTTTTCTGAAAGGACTCAACGCGCACGAGGGGCACTTGAGTATTGATGCTGTTGCCAAGGCGCATCAGCTTGAATACACCCCGGCGGAACAATTAATCGAGCAGCGCTGAATAAAGCTGAACAGTTCAGTCCGCAGTGGCGGCGATTTCGCTGTTGTCCTGCGGGAAGCGCCGCTTGTGGCGAATGGACCACCACAGCGAAGCGCCAATCAGCACCACGCCCAGCAAACCGGTGACAGTTTCCGGAATGTGGAATTTCGCCGACAGCAGCATTATCCCTCCCAGCGCCACGATCGCCCAGAACGCGCCGTGTTCCAGGTAGCGGTACTCCGCCAGCGTGCCTTGACGCACAAGCATGATTGTCATTGAGCGCACAAACATTGCGCCGATGGAAAGGCCGAGCGCAATGACGACCATTTGGTTCGACAGAGCAAAAGCGCCGATCACGCCGTCGAAGCTGAATGACGCATCGAGGATGTTCAGATAGAGAAAGCCACCGAGTCCTGAGCGCACGGTTGCGCCCTGCAGTGCCAGCGCCTGCTCTCGCATTTCAAGAATGGTGCCGAGCGCTTCAACGCCAATGAAAGTAACGATGCCAAGACAGCCCGACACCATGAAGGTCAGCGCCTCTTCCGGCGTCAACAGCGTCGACACCAGGTACATCACGATCAACACCAGGGCGATTTCCGCCGCTTTGATGTTGGAGATGGTGCGCAGGTGCTGTTCCAGCCAGGCTATCCAGTGCACGTCTTTCTCGCCGTCAAAAAAGAACGACAGACCCACCATCGCCAGGAAGGTGCCGCCGAAGCCGGCGATGCCGACATGTGCGCTGCTGACAATTACCTCATAACGTGCAGGGTCATTCAGTGAAAGATCCAGAGCATCCATCGGGCCAAGCCCGGCGGCGATGCCGACAATCGCCAGCGGGAACACGATGCGCATGCCGAACACTGCAATCAACATGCCCCAGGTGAGGAAGCGTTGCTGCCAGATGGCGTCCATGTCCTTCAGCACCGAGGCGTTCACTACGGCGTTGTCGAAGGAAAGCGACACTTCGAGGATGGACAGTACCAACACGATCCACAGCAGCGACAGCGTACCGGCGGCGGTACCTGTCTGCTCCCAACCGTACCAGGCTCCCAAGGCTAGGCAGACCAATGTGAATACGATCGAGCCTTTGTAGAACTGCAACAAAGTCCTGCTCCTTCAATAAAAAGAAAACGGGGAAATTCCAGCCGGCAATGTTACCCCATGCCGGTGGCCGGGCGGTGTCAATCCGGCAGTGGAATGAACTCATCGTCGCCCGGTACTTTGGCAAAGCGGCCGTTGCGCCAGTCGTCCTTGGCTTGTTCGATACGGTCGCGACTGCTGGAGACGAAGTTCCAGTAAAGATGGCGTTCGCCCGGTAGTGGCGCGCCGCCCAGCATCACGCAGTGGCTGTTGCCGCGCGCTTGCAGGTTGATACTGATGCCGGGTTTCAGCACCACCATGGTGCCGGCGGCAAAGTCATCACCGGCGATGTTCAGCGTGCCTTCGATTACGTACACCGCGCGCTCCTCGATCGAGGCGGGAATCGCAAAGCGTTTGCCATCCCGCAATACCAGATCGGCGAAGAATGTCTCGCTTTCGGTGTGCACCGGCGAGGTAAGGCCGAATGCAGTGCCGGCTACCAGAGTCAGCACCACGCCGGTGTCGGTTAGTTGCGGAATCGCAGGCGCGTCGTAGTGATAGAAGGCGGGCGCCATTTCTTCTTTTTCCAGCGGCAGTGCCAGCCACACCTGGGTACCGCCAAGCGGGGCAGAGCCGTGGCGTTGCGAGGCCGGGCTGCGCTCCGAATGCACAATGCCGCGGCCGGCCGTCATCCAGTTCACTTCGCCGGGGCGTATGGTCACGTCATAGCCAAGGCTGTCCTTGTGCTGAATCTCACCGGCGAACAGCCATGTCATGGTCGACAACCCGATATGCGGATGCGGTCGTACATCGACCGCCTGCCCGGCTTCGAGCACCGTGGGGCCGAACTGGTCGAAAAAGATGAACGGGCCCACCCGCTGCCGTTGTGCGGCAGGCAACGCACGCCGCACTGAAAAGTCGCCAAGATCGCGGAGCTTGGGGATGATGATGCTTTCGAGCGCGGGATTGGTGGTCATGATGGATTCCTCAAGGTGCATGGATCAGAGTAAACCACAGTGTCGTTACCCCGCAAAAATACAGCGCTGGCTTTACCTTCCCCTGCAGACAAGGTTTAAGCTGTGCCCAAAATTGTGATCCAACTCTCCGCTCATTCATTGTTGCTACGAGGTTATTGCATGAAATCAATCAAGCTCCTGTTATTGGTGGCCCTGGGAAGCCTGATCGCCTCCCCGCTGTTTGCCCATACTGCCCTCAAATCGGCAGCGCCCGCCGATGAGTCCGTGCTGCGCGAGCCGCCTGCTGCGCTGGCACTGGATTTCACCGACGACGTGCAATTGCTGAAGCTTGAGCTGGTCGATGCGGGCGGCGAGGCTATCGACATCGACTTCACGCCGGCGTCCGCCGCCCAAAAAACCTTCAGCATTGTGCTGCCTGTGTTGAAAGCAGCTGGTTACATGGTGAACTGGACAGTGCTCGGCAAGGATGGCCACAAAGTGGCAGGAGTGCTGGAATTCGTGGTTGATCCACAATCTGGCGAATCCACCGGTACCACGGAAGCGTTTGACGACCACGGCAAGCATCACTAAGCGACATTTCAATGACACTGCCCGACGATTGGGAGCTGGCTGTTGTGGCCGCCAAAATCCTGATGTTGGCGGCGATAGCAGGAGTGGGTGGCAGCTGCTTGATGCTGTGGCTGTTTCGCCTCACATCGTTCCCGCTGCAACCCTTGCTGCGCTATGCGCAAGCCGCTGCGGCACTGGGTTTGTTGGCGGTGCCACTGTGGCTGCTGTTGCAAGTGGGCAGCATCAATCAGGGTGGGCTGGCCGGCATGTTCGATATGACGATGGCCGCCCTGTTGCTGCAATCGACGCTGGGCTGGGTGGCAGCATTGCGCATTGGGGCCTGCGTGCTGGTACTGGTTGCAGTAAGCACGCTGCGTGCTGCAGGGCGTATGGGCCAAGGGTTTTTTGTTATCGCCACGCTGCTGGCTTGTAGTTCGGTAGTGATGACCGGGCATGTGAGTACGCTGCCTGTCGTCGTCAGGGCAATCCTGCTGTTGCACGTGCTGGGGGCTGTTTTATGGATGGGCTCGCTGTATCCCTTGCAGCAAGTGTGTGGACAAGTACGTGGAGCAGACCAACTGGCTGCATTGCAGACGCTCATGCGTCGCTTCGGACAGGTGGCTGTGGTTATTGTCAGTGTGCTGTTGCCGGCCGGGTTGCTGCTGGCATTCCAGCTGCTGCAAACGCCGTCTGACCTGTGGACGGTTCCTTATGGCA
>Ga0255100_1000283_pt1 | contig 21910 bp, 19 predicted proteins | sample Colum_Colum_RepB_2_FD_188449 | JGI IMG/M metagenome (GOLD analysis project Ga0255100, IMG submission 188449) | Freshwater microbial communities from Columbia River, Oregon, United States - Colum_Colum_RepB_8d | ecosystem: Environmental > Aquatic > Freshwater > River | place: USA: Oregon...
GCCAGATAGAACTCCACGGTGCGGTAGTCGAAGGTGTAGGCGTCGATGAAGTCACCGGCGAGCAGGGTGCCATCGGCCAGTTTCACCAGCGGGCGTATCTGGTGGAAGCCCGACGTTTTCGAATACCACTTGATGCGGGCTTTGCCGCTGAGGTCGGCGTAGCTGTCCTTCAGTTTCAGCGTTACTGCGCAGGAGGGAGAGCACAGCCCCGTCCATACGTGCGGCGTGCCGCCTTCGCTGTTTACTTCCGGCGCGGCACCGTACACGGTCAATTGCAGGGCAGGATTGCTGACCAGCTCCTGCGACAACGGTACGTTCTCCGGCGTCCGCTTCCACTCTTCCTTGAACAGCAACGGCAATGGCGGCGGCGGTGCGCGACGCTCGGCTACGGGCTGGGCCGGTTCAGCGGCCTGCACGACGGTGGTGAACGTCGCGGCGGCGATGAACATGAGTGCGCTACGCAAAATCATTGTTGGCTCCTGCAAGGGTGGTATTCAGTCTATTTGGTCAGCTGCGGCTGCAGCATGGCGAAAATCCGCTGGGCGATGATCGCATAGCCGTCGGCGTTGGGGTGCCGCATGTCACTGATCAACAATTCGGCATGGCCCGCGATGTCTTGCCGTAGTGACGGCATCAGTGTGGCGCCTTCTTCACGAGCTATTTTGGCGTACAGCGAGGTCTGTTCCAGCTGGCCACCATCGGTAGTTTCAGTGCGATCGGCCAGGTATACCGTGGCGCCGGTACGCACGAACATTGACACCAACTTGCGCAGGTTCTGCTCGGTACGGGTAGCCGCAACATTGTTACCCGAGTCATTGCCGCCGATGGCAATGAGTACGATTTGTGGTTGCAGCAACAGCCCGCGATCGAGTGAACCCAGCGCCATTGCCACCGTGCTGCCACTCCTGCCATGGTTTACAAGACGATATTGGTAGCCATTGGCAGCCAGCAATTGCTGCAATTGGGCGGGGTAGGACAAATCGCGGGGAACGCCGTAGCCGGCAGTGGTACTTTCACCCACGGCAAGGATGACGGGACGACCATCGTCAACAGTTTGCGCGCTCAGCGGTATGGTGGTGAGGACCGATAGCAGCCAGCCTGCTGCGACGATGGAATTTGCCCAACCCTTGCCGAGGCGCATGAACAGGTCCAATTGGTGTTGGCGATTGGCTTGGCAGTCTAGCAGAACTATCATCGGGCAAGGCATTTGCACCTGCGCCTGCCACTGGCCCCTGGAACCACCCTATGCTCACCCACGAATTCGCCAAAGCGTTTGCCGCCAGCTGGATCGACTCCTGGAACAGCCATGATCTCGATCGCATCCTGTCGCACTACACGGACGATTTTGTGATGGCCTCGCCGCGCATTCCGATTGTGGCAGGAGAACCCACAGGCATTCTGAAGGGCAAGGCTGTGATCGGCGCGTACTGGCGCAAGGCGCTGGAACTTTCGCCGCAGCTGCAATTCGAGCATCTTTCCACCTTCGTGAGTGCCGACAGCATCGTGATCCACTACAAGGGTGTGCGCGGCCTTACCGCCGAGTCGTTGCTCTTCAACGATGACGGCAAGGTGTACCGCGCTGCGGCACACTACATGTAACAATGAGTACCTGCGAGTACCTGCGAGTACCTGCAGTTTCCTATAACCACAACAACAGGAACCTTATGAAAACCGGCCTCAGCTCCTTGCTCACCCTCTTGCCCGCGGTCCTGCTGCTCGGCGCGATTACTCCGGTACAGGCGCAACAACCTGCCTCCGCGTTCGAGCGCGGCACTGGCCTGCAGAGCTGGCAACACCCGAATTACCCGGCGCTCATCGCGCAATGCAAAACTCCACCAGCACCGTTCCGCATCGGCGGCGGCGCCCAAGCCGCTGCCAGCAACGCCGAACCACCGGCTCCGGCCCTGCCCGCTGTGCAGGCCATTGCCGACATCGTGGCGGCCGATGCTGGCTGGCGCGTGGTATGGGCATGGCAAGGCAACAATGCCGACGGCCCCATTGCCGGCGACAACGGCACCCTGCTGTTCGCCAACAACGATGCCAGCAACGTGATGCAGCTCGATCCGGCCACTGGTCTGGCACGCGTGCTGTATGAAGACACCAATACCGGCGGCGCACTCTCGCGCAACAAGAAGGGTGAATTGTTCCTCGCCATGCGTGGTCTGCACGCCGGCGTACAACAGCTGGAACCGGATCGCATGAGTTTTGCCAATACCATCAACAATGAACCACTCGATTGTGCTGGCGGCGTACTCAACGACATCAGCGCCGACAACAAGGGCGGCGTCTATATCGCCACGTCGGGTGTAGGCGTGTTCTACGCCGATCCGGTTGGTGAGATCACCCAGTACGGCACCGGCATGACCGGCGCCAACGGCATCATTCTCAGTCCTGATGAAAGCGTGCTGTATGTCACCAATGGCCCCGTGCTGGTAGCGTTCGACGTGCAGCCCGATGGCTCACTCACCAACCAACGCGACTTCGCCAAACTCGGTGGCAGTGGCGATGGCTCGGCTGTAGACGAGCAAGGCCGCATCTTTGTGGCAGCTGGTGGTGGCGTCGATGTGATTAAGCCCGACGGCACCGTACTGGGCCGCATCCCCGGCCCTGCCGGCCTGCACGGCGTGGCTTTCGGTGGCACAGACAAACGCACGCTGTTCGGCATTGTGTTCTACGGCGGCTGGGGTACACCGAGCGCACGCAACCAGATAGTAGCGTTACCGATGCTGGTGCAGGGAATTCTGGATCGGGCGAAGTAATACATTGGAAGTGACACAATGAAAGGCAAGCTTGCTTTTGTGGAAAACCCTGCATGATGCCGCTGCGCACCGCCCTCAACCGGATCGTCTTTGGTACCGACACCCGCGCTGGCCGGCTGTTTGATCTGGTCCTGATCGCCTGCATTTTGCTGAGCGTGGCTGCGGCACTGCTCGACTCGGTAGCAGCGATCAATATGCGCTTCCATCGCGAGCTGTATGCACTCGAGTGGATATTCACCGTTCTGTTTACGCTCGAATATTTGCTGCGCTTGTACAGCAGCGAATCGCCACGCCGCTATGCTTTCAGCTTTTTCGGTCTGGTTGATCTGCTTGCAATCCTGCCTGCCTATATTTCATTGCTGGTGCCCGGCGCATCGTACCTGCTGGTACTGCGTCTGTGTCGGGTGTTGCGGATCTTCCGCATTCTGAAGCTGGTACAGTTCATGGAGGATGCCAACGTGCTGCTGCGTGCCCTTGCGGGAGCGCGTCGCAAGATATTGGTATTCCTGTTTTCGGTAATGGTACTCAACGTGATCTTCGGCTCGCTGATGTACGTGGTTGAGGGACCGGCCAACGGCTTTACCAGTATTCCTGTGAGTATCTACTGGGCCATTGTCACCATGACTACGGTGGGATACGGCGACATAAGCCCGCACACCGGTTTCGGCCGACTGTTGGCATCAATCGCCATGCTTACCGGCTACGCCATCATTGCTGTGCCCACCGGTATTGTCAGTTCGGAATTGATCAATGATTACCGCACCCGCCACAAGGAAGAGGAGCGCGACTACAATGTGATATGTGCCGGCTGCAGCCGCCGCGGCCATGATCGTGACGCCCACTACTGCAAACAATGCGGCCACTTGCTGGATTCCTGAGTTGACGATGTATTCCGTAATGCTGCCTCCCCTCGCCCGCCTGCTTGCTTCCGACGATTCGCTGGTATCGCGTGGCTACCGTCGCCTGCAGGGCTTGCCGCCAGGTTCCATTTGTACGGTGCCATTTTCCACCTATGCAGCCTACGTGGATTTCCACCGCGCACTGGTGCCGGAATACCGGCGTCGCGAGGAACTGGAATACAAGCTGATCGGGGCTGGCGACTCCTTCATCACCGAAGGCCGCTGCCACGTCTGTAACCATGCGGCAACATTTACAACCAATTTTGATTATGCCCCCGGCAATATCCGCAATGGCAAACGAGTGCCCAACTGGCGCGAGCATGTCATATGCACCCGCTGCGGTCTCAACAACCGGCTGCGCGCGTCGGTGCATTTCCTCGAACGCAATCTCGGTTGTTCCGAGGCTGCCGACATCTATATGACCGAGCAAAGCACTCCGCTGTACCACCACATGCGCCAGCACTACCGCAACCTGATCGGCAGCGAGTTTTTCGGCGATCGTATTGCCTACGGCAGCAATGACCCGGTCACCGGCTATCGCAACGAGAGCGTTACCAAACTGACCTTTGCCGACAACAGTTTCGACTTCGTGTTGTCGTTCGACGTGTTTGAACATGTTCCCGATTACCTCAGCGCATTGCGGGAATCCTTGCGCGTGCTGAAGCCCGGCGGCACGCTGCTGTTCACCGTGCCATTCCACAAAGGGCTGCCAAGCACGCTGGTACGCGCACGCTTCAACGACGATGGCAGCATCGAGCACCTGGAACCACCCGACTACCACGGCGATCCAGTCAATCCGGAAGGCGGTTGCCTGTGCTTCTACACCTTTGGCTGGGATCTGCTTTCGCAGTTGCGCACACTCGGATTTGCCAGCGCCGAGAGTCACTTCTACTGGTCGTCCCGCTTCGGTTATCTGGGTGGTGAGCTGCTGCTGTTGACGGCACGCAAGCCAGACTGAGATATCAAGGTTTCCCAACCACTTTCATGCCTTGCCTGTTGGCCCTGTTCACTGGCTAAATCGGCTCACCATTGAGGGGGAAGCCATCATGAAAACAATAAAAAGCGGTCTTGCAGCACTGCTGTTCTTCACCAGTTCGTTCGCGCTGGGCCAGCAAGTGCGCAGCGCTGACATCAATACGGCCGGCCAGAGCATCTACGACAGTACCTGCGCCACCTGCCACAACAATCCTGAAGCCACCAAGTCGCCACCGGTGGATACGCTCAAGCGGATGGGACCACGGGCAGTGTCGTATGCACTGACGAATGGCAAGATGAAGGTGCAGGCCGCCAATCTCAGCGCGACCGACATCGACAATGTGGTGTCGTATCTCTCTGCCGCAGCCGACATCGACAACAGCTGGATAGCTGCGCACAGCTGCGACGCTCCGCGCGCCAATGTTTCCACCGGTACCCCTACCATCGGCCAGTGGGGTTTTGATCCGCACAACAACCGTCGCCTTACTGCCGCACAGGCCGGCCTCACCACTGCCGACATGGGCAAACTGGAACTGGCGTGGGCACTGGGCTTCCCGCAAACCGCCAACATGCGCGCGCAGCCAGTGGTGGTGGGCAACACGATGTACATCTCGATAGTGGACTCCGGCCAGTTGTTTGCACTCGACATCAGCGGTGATTCGCCTTGCGTGCAATGGGTCTACGAACACGACGTGCCGCTGCGCACAGCGCTCGGCTATCACACCTTGCCCGATGGCCGTCATGTGCTGGTGTTTGCTGATAACGCCGCCCACGTGCTGATGATGGATGCGGTCACCACTGAAGTGCTGTGGACCGCCACCGTGAAGGTCACCAGCGTGTCCAACGTCACCGCCATGCCTGTACTGTTTGAAGACAAGGTGTTCGTACCGATTTCGTCGGGCGAGCTCAACATGGGCGCTGCGCCCGAATACGAATGCTGTACCAGTCACGGTGCAGTAGTTGCTCTCAATGCAGCTGATGGCGAGCGCCTGTGGGTGTACCACACGATGGAAGCTGCCAAGCCGACAACCGTCAGCAAGGTCGGTACCCAGCAATACGGCCCGTCCGGTGCCCCGATCTGGACTGCGGCGGCGATCGATGAAAAGCGCCGCCTCATCTACGTTGGTACCGGCGAAAATACTTCTGCTCCCGCCACCGACACCAGCGATGCCATCCTTGCCATCCGCATGGACGATGGTTCGCTGGCATGGAAGTACCAGACCACGCCGAACGACATCTTCCTCACCGGTTGCATGAACACCCCCGACGGTCCCAACTGCCCGCCCGCGTCCAGTATCAACAAAGACTGGGACTTCGGTGCCGGCCTCATGTTGGCCACCAAAGCCGACGGCTCGCAGTTGGTTATGGCCGGCCAGAAAAACGGTGTGGTGTGGGCGCTGAATCCCGACAACGGCGAGATGGTGTGGAACACCAAGATCGGTGGCGGTGGCGCCATGGGTGGTGTGCACTGGGGCATGGCCTTCGACGGCAACACCATATTCGCTGCCAACAACATGAGCACCGGCCCCACGGCAGACGAGGTGTCTCCCGGTCTGTACGCCCTCGATATCAACACCGGCAATTTTGTGTGGAAGTATCTGCATCAACCGGATTGCAGCGGCAACCGTCAGCAGGAAATCCGCAGCTGCGGCACCAACTTCGGCATGTCGGCGGCTACGCTGTTGGTTGATGGCGCCGTGGTGCAAGGCGCCAACGACGGCTTCATCAAGGTGTTCGACACCAAAAGCGGCGAGCCGATCTTCACTTTCGACACGGCACGTTCGTTTGAGACTACCAACGGCGTAAAAGCCCACGGCGGCGCCATCGACAATGCCACTGTGGTTGCTGCCAACGGCATGCTGTTCGTGCAATCCGGCTATGGCCTGATGGGTGTACCGGGCAATGTGTTGCTCGCCTTCAAACCGAAGCCGTGATGATGTTGCGCAAAACACCACTGCTGCTTGCCCTGTTCGCTGCGCTGGCTTCAGGGCAGCCAGAACAGCCGCGTCAGCGCTTGATGGAACAGGCGAGCTTCGCCCGCATAAGCACGGTGGCAGTAACACCGCCTGCCGAGTGGGTGCAGGGCGAACCGGGCCAGATGCAGTTGAAAGCGCGCACCTGCGCTGCCAATCCCGATCTGAAGGGCTTGCGTCGGCGTATCGTCGACATTGCCGTGCAGGAATGGGCATGGTTCGGTTTCAATGTCGACGACCTGCATGGGCAAACACCGCCGGCACCCAGTCGCAACGGCAATCAGAACAACCAGAACAACAACGCACGTCGCTTCCCGGCGCTCGATCCAGCTGAGGTCGCACAAGTAGCCGACACCATCGGCGGCTATTGGGCCGCGATCCCTGATGCAGCATGGATCTGGGCACGCCAGAACGAAGCCTGGCAACAGAGTGGGCTCGCCGCCCGCTGGCGCGATCCGTGGTCGGCCGCGTTCATTTCGTGGGTTATGTGTGAAAGCGGCACTGGCGGCCAGCAACAATTCGAACGCGCAATTGCCCATCACAGTTACATTGATCAGGCGATACGCGCACGCGACAGCGAGAACAGCGCCGCTTTGTTCGTGGCTTACCAACCCGGCGAACAGCAGATCAATCCCGGTGATTTGTTATGCAGCGGGCTGCGTCCCATGTACAAAACCCTCGCCGAACGCCGCAACCAACTCGGCGTTGGTGCCCGCACCCATTGCGACATCGTGGTGGAAGTTAGTGAACCAGCGCAGCAGATTCTGACCATAGGCGGCAATGTGCGCGCCTCGGTACGCATGAAGGTATTCCCGGCTGCAGCCGGCAATGGCGGTCAGCTGGCGCCGTTGCCAACCAGCCGTTATATCTTTGCCCACCTCAAACTGCGCACCGATACCATCACGGACGATGCAGTGCGCAACAGTCCGACACTGCAAGCACTAGGCTGTACGCAAAGTGCAGCACCGGCGTCGTTCTCAACTGCAAAACTTGAATTACCGGCAAGCTCTTGCTGACACCTGCCGGCAGACACTATCTGCACCGATGCTGCCGGTAAAATCGACAACCCAATAACAACAACAATTACAACAACAATTACAACAACAGGAAGTCTCTTCATGAATATCATTATAAGTGGCGCCTCGGGTGATCTGGGCCGCAAGGTCACTGCTTGTCTGCTGCAAACCATTGCGCCTGCGCAGTTGATTCTGTTGACGCGAAATCCCGCCAGCCTCGCCAATGAACAAGCCCAAGGCGCACAAGTACGCCGTGCCAGCTTCGACGACGCTGCCGCTTTGCAGCTTGCCATGACGGGCGGCGATGTTTTGCTGCTGATCAGTACGCTCAGCATCGGCAAGCGCGCCCAACAACACACCACTGCGATCAACGCAGCGAAGGCAGCCGGCGTGCGACATATCGTGTACACCTCAAGCTGCGGCATCCAGCCACAAACACCGTCGATTTCCGGTCAGGAACACTACGCTACCGAACAGGTGCTGCAGCAGAGTGGCCTCACTTTCACGATACTGCGCAATTCCTGGTACGCCGATGTAGTGCCACAACTGCTGGCACCGATGGCGATTGCGATGGGCGCCTTTGCTGCCAGTACCGGCGATGGGTTGGTAGCACCGGTGGCGAAAGACGACTGCGCTCGCACCGCCGCTGCCGTACTCGCCAATCCACAGCGCCATGCCAACGCCATCTACGAAATCACCGGGCCGCAACTGTATACGTTTGCCGACTTGATCGCCCACTGCAGCACAGTCAGCGGCAAACCCATCGTGTATCAGCAGGTAAGCCATGCCGACAAACAAGCGATGTTTGATGCGATGGGTGTCAGCCGCGAATACCAGGAAGGCATGATGAACGACACCACCAATGCCTGGGCCAGCGATGAAATGATTACCTACGAAATGGCCATAAAGCAGGGGTTCTTTGCCATTTGCAGCCGCCACGTCGAGATGATTACCGGCAGCAAGGCAATGACCGTCGCTGAAGTGGTGGAAGTGCATCGCAGCCATTGGGATAAATGAGCAGCACCAGCGGCGCTCGATGACTGCGCAACAGTCAATGCGCACGTCACTCCCCGTCGCAACATTGACAATTCATTCAAAGAAAAGCCGGGGCATGCCCCGGCTTTTTTGTGCAGCAGATTATTGGAGCAGCCTACATTTTTCCCGTCTTCCTCGGTGCAGTTTCCTGCAGGAACAGCGCAATCAGAAAACCGACAATCAAACTGCCGATGGGGAACCAGAACACGTTTTCGAGGCCATAGGTGCCTGCAATACGACCGGCGATTATGGGAGCCACACCGCCACCGAACACTTCACCGGCACCGATAACGAGGCCCGCCACTGACGCCACCATGCCGATCGGAGCAGCTTCTGCGGCTACCGGACCTGCCAGGATCGCCAACGCAGAAAAGTTGAACAGCGCAGCGAGGAACAACAGGATAAACAACGTGGAAAAGCTGGCAGCACCGGCGACTGCGAAAAGATAAATGAATATTGCGCCCAGCACATACGAAACCAGCGTCGCTATCTTGCGGCCTAAGAAGTCAGAAACAGTCGGCATTGCAAACTGGCCGATGCAACCACCGAAGCCGATAGCTGCCGTCAGCAGGCCCATGTCCTGCGGCGTCATCTGCAGGTAACCAGTGAGATAGTTAGGCATCATGGCGCCCAGTACGAATACACCACCCATCGCGCACATCAGTGTCAGCATGGCGAGCGGAACGTTGCGGTGCTTGAACAGCGAGCCAATCGAGGGACGCGGTGTGGCGCTTGCATTGATGACAGTGGCCGGCTCACGAATGACAAACCACATCACCACTGCCATAACCAGACCGGGGAGACCTACCAGCATGAATACGTTGCGCCAGGTCGTGACCAACAAGAGCTGGGTGGCAATGATGGGACCCACAGCATTGCCCATCAGCGAGATCATGCATTGGAAAATGCCATTGTTCATGCCGCGACGCTTCGGATGCGAGGCTTCTACTGCCACTGCTACACCAGTGGACGCCACCGGACCTTCAGCCACGCCCATAATGGCGCGAATCAGCAGCAGGCCTACCAGACCCCCTACCATGCCGCTGAAAGCAGACATCAGCGAAAAGATGATGACAGCCGGGATCAGTACTTTGCGACGTCCGACGCGGTCGGACAGAAAACCCATGGCAAAGGCCGATATACCCCAGAAGATGGCAAGAATACCAACCAGATCGCCGAGATCTTCAATGGTGAGCCCCAGCTCTTCCATCATGCTCGGAAACAATACGGGCAGGATGAAGCGATCGAGCCCTACCAGACCGAAGGTCAGGCTGAGTATAAGGATGATTTTCCATTCGTAAGCAGTGTCCCAGGTCTTGTTTTGGTCTGTTTGCATGAGTCCCCCGTTGTGGTGATGGTTGTTATGGTTGTTGTAGTGACGCTGTAGCAATCAAGCTCTTGGTGCAGGCCGCAAAGTAAAGGAGGCCCAAGCGGTTGGCAACCAGAAACTTGAATGCTCTCCAAGGCGCCGCAGAACCCAGCGCGAGTTACTTCTCTTCCTGCGCCCCCTGGTTGGAAGTACCTGCGAACAGGCGGCGACCATCACTGAGAGTCACCGAGCGGATGTTGCCGGTGGAACTGCCGTTACGCGCCTGCCAGCCCTCTACCTGCAACACGGTGCCGGCCGGCAGGTCTTCCTTGCGCCAGCCCCGACGGATGAGTCCGTTGGCTGCACTGGTTTCCAGCGCCCAGTTGGTGACCTTGCCGTCGTCACCGGTGACGTCCATGTAGATCCAGCCGTGCGGGTTCGACCACTTCATCTCCGTCACTTTGCCACTGAGCGTGATCGGTCTTTCGTTGTCGTACTCGGCGGAAAAAGAATGATGGGCAAGCACACCACTCGCTGCCAACAGCGAGCCGGCGCACAACAACAGATGGCAGACAGTTTTTTTCATGACGACTCCTTGGATGTTCGAGGACGGGTTTACGGCGTGTCGCAGAAGGTACTACTTCCCACCCGGCCCTGTGCTGAGTGGGGTTGGAAATTCAGTTACTACCTTGCTGTGCACGGTATTCATCGCGCACATCCTTCAGATGTTGCAGGTCGTTGTTGTCTTCCATGCAGGCGACTTCCAGCAGCTCGTCGGCCATGCGGTCCAGCGGCAGCTCGATGGTCCAGGGCTGCGTGTAAGGGATCGGATCGCTCACGGTGGCGCGGTAGATCACCTTGTCGGCGCTGACCGGCGTGAAAGTTTCGACCATGGTCTGCATATGGCTCATGATGTCGCCCACTTCGTTGTGCCAGCCCTTGCCGTTGAAGTTCCTGGTCTCGACCACCAGTGTATCGCCCTGCCAGCGGCCGATTGAATCGCCCTGCCACAAGCGGACATTGTCAGGCAGATGTTGTGTGCGATTGAGTGCCACCAGTCGCCATGCCATGCGCTCATGCAGGAACACCAGATTGTTGTCGGTCTGCACAATATGGAAAGGCGACGGTACATAGAGCGAGCGCGGAATGCCGGCAACGAAGCAGTGCGCGGTCGGGTCATCATAACCGCGATGCGGCAGTTCACGTTGTATGCGCTCGGCACGCGCCCACGCCTGATAAGGCAGTTGGCCATCGGCCGGGTCTTTGACGACACCGCGAGCGTCCGGCATCAGGAAACCGCCCGGGGTATCTTCGAGGCCATAGTTGGCACCACCGGCATCGGTCATGAAATAGCCGCTCAAATCAGGCTTGCCGTTCGGCAGCCGGCGGATATCGGCACCCACGGCCGGCAGCGGCGGTGGATTGCTGGCAGCTGCATTGAACGGCATGTTGTCGGCCGGTACAGGAGCCGGATACCAGGAGAAGTCCACCCGCTCGAAATCGCCGTTGGCTTCTTCTTTCTCGGCCTGACACTGGTTTTCCAGGATGCGCGGCTTGCCGTGCTGGCGCTGCAGCTCGGCGCGGATGGTCCACGGTTTGCTGTACACGGCCGGATCGGTCAACGTGACTTCGTAATTGATGGTGTCGGCATCCACCATCTGATAACGCTCGTCCAACTGCAGACCGGCACTGTGATGATTGCCGGCAGCATCGAGCCAGCTGCGATCGTTGAAATCCTTGACGGTGACTACCAGCGTGTCGCCTTCCCATTGGCCGCGCGAATGCCCCATCCAAGATTCGATGCCTTCATACAAGGAGGCCTCGCCATTGGTGTAGATCACGCGATACACCTGCTGCCATTCAAAGGTCAGCGCCAGCTCGGTGTCGGTCTGGAAGATCTCGAAAGGCGAATCCAGCAGCATCACACGCGGCGTGCCGGGCAGCCAGCAGCGGTTGAGCGGATCGAGGGCGGCACGCTCGGTAAAATTGGCCTGCTTCTGTGCCAGTGCAGCTGGCAGGTAGGGAATCGCGCCTTCGGCCACAATGCCCAGGCCGGGCGGCATGTCGTGACGGGCGACGTGGGCTTCAAGGTCGTAACCCACGCGGCCATTCACCTGCCAGATGCCCTGTAAATCAGGTTTGCCGGATGAAGTACGTGGCACTTCCTGAGCCTGCACGACGCCGACCAGACAAGCGGAAAGCAACAAACTGATTCGCAACATGGTCACCCCTCAAAAACACCGTTCCGAGCATATAGACCGGGGTAACGAGGGGCAACCTTGCACTGATAATTGATGGGCGATTGAAGAATTTTTGCACTTTCACCAACTACAAGACGCCCATCATCCAGCCTGCTTTTTTCGTCGAATTCTCCTGCTCCCCGGCACATCAATCTGGATGCAGCCGCCCAACTGTTCACGCGTTTGGGTGCCCCTGCGGGGTGATTGCTGAAAACGGCCGAACTACATCAGTTGCCTGCCGCTGCATAGCGTGAACTGAAGGCGCCGCCTTCACGCAGATCCACGGTGGCGCTGGTGGTATGTCAATCATCGGAAGCGGCGTTCCAGCAGATGTTGTCGGCAGGAGTGGTGTAGGCCTGCCAGCCCCGGTCAATCGGGGCAGCAACGAGGCTTTCGACGGGAACCTTCATGGTGTATTTCCCGGTCTTGGTGGACGACAAGAATACAGGAGTGTGCCGCTCTGTTGCCCGAGACGGCGGTGGGCACATGGGGATACCGGTCGCCTGACCTGCAACTACTTCCGCAACCAATTACATAACTACCGATGCAGCCACTCCTTGAGCTAAGGCTCAACTACCGCCGCTTCCGCAGCATGCAAGCGCTCGATAATGCGCCTCATCATGGTCGGCCCGCGATCATGGGTAATCGAATGCGTGGGCGCTCCGGTATGCAGATCCACATTGCGCTGCTGGGCTTCGATCATGGCGCGGTCTTCGTTGAAGGCAGCATTGGCCAGATCCCACAATACCTCTATCAATTGTGGAGACTTGTCATGGTCGACCTGGCGCGGGCCCCAGCAGTAGTAGTAGCGGGTGGTGTTGGCAGTGAGTGGCGTTACTGCCTGCGACGTGAAGGTGGCCGAGATCGGCTCACGCTCGCCCGGCGCTTCCAGATGGCAGGCCTCTGCGGTGCCAACCGGATAATTGCCGCTGTACATCAACAGCACGCCCGGCACCAGGAAGTCGTAGGTCATGAAGTTGTCGTTGAATGGATGCTGCGCATCCTTGGTACGGCTGCATTGGTTGCGGTTCCAGCGCGATACGCGGATGCCGCGCTCCAATACCTGAACGCGTGGCTGCAGCAAGGCGGTGTCCTTGTTGCCGGCGGCAAGCGTGTTCTCATGGACAAACGCAATGTGGGAAAAGTCGGTGAGGTTGTCATTCACCATCAGATAGTTGGCCTGGTAATCCAGAAAGCCGCTGCGCATGTGGTAGCGCGGATCATCCGGCCCGGTGGCTGACGGAATCAGCGCTACATCCGCCGTTTGCTGGGTATCCATCCACACCCAGATCCAGCCATCGCTTTCACGTACAGCGTAGGTGCGCACACAGAAACGATCACTGATGTCGCTCTGCCCGGGAATTTCGATGCAGCGGCCTTCGGTGTTGAACTTGAGCCCGTGGTACATGCAGCGCACATCGTCGCCTTCCAGCCTTCCACGTGACAGCGGTGCATGACGGTGGCAACACTGGTCCGCCATGGCCGCCAGCGACCCATCCTGTTTGCGAAACACCAGTATCGGCTGGCCGATGATTGTCAGCCCGTGCAACTTGCCTACCGGCACCTCATGACTCCAGGCTGCCACGTACCAGCAGTGACGCAACAGCGGAATATGTGAGCCTTTGAAAATATCCACGAATGTTTCCCTTGCGATGATTGGTGACGGGAAACATCCTAAGCCGGTGGATGCGGGGCCGGCAAGGTAAGGCAGCCCGGCTGATGACCTTGATCAAGCCCGGACAATGTAACGCGTTGGTACTGGCGAGACGGTCGCGCAGCAGGATTTCCGGAGTCGATGTAGCGGGACCTCACAGCAAGCTGACATAAAAATCCGTGCAAGCGGTCTGTAGGACCAGCCATCCAATCCAGCGCTGCCGCTCAAGCCGCCATCAGCGCGGCCATCCAGAGCGACTCTTGCCCTGCCAGCGACAAAGCCCGCGACAAGGGCATGCTCTACACCGTGCAGGCCGATCTCGGCGACTACAGCGACGCGCTCGAACCGACACTCAAGCTGCCGGGCATGGACAAAGTGGTGAAGCTGGACTGGAACGGCCGCACCACTGGCGAGGGCATTCCATGGGTGGGCTCCGGCAAGTGGGAGGTCGAACCCGTTGATCTGGTGGTGACGTTCCGCAACTACCACAACTTCCGTTATGACGATCGCATGGCCATCAACAAGAGTGCCTTCGACGCGCTGAAATCAGGCGGACTCTACGGCATCGTCGACCACACCCGCCGCCACATGGAACCCGACAACCGCGAGAACGGTCGCCGCATGGACCCGGTGCTGGTGATCAAGGAAGTGCAGGAAAGCGGCTTTGTCTTCGTCGATTACAGCGATGTGAAGCGCAGAGCAGACGATGCACTGCAGTATGAAGTGGGAAACGCAGAAGTGACGGGCAAGACGGACCGCTTTACCTTGTTGTTCAGAAAACCGTAAAGCGGGGTGCGTTTTCCGACGTAGGGGCACGGCATGCCGTGCCCGTACAGATATGCCACAGTATCACTGCCGAGCCCGTACAGGCAAACAGCAGAAGTTACTTCAGGAACCGCGCCGTAATACCGCCATAGGCATCAATACGACGATCGCGGAAATACGGCCAGATCCGGCGCAGGTGCTCGGTGCGACTCATATCAAGATCAACTACCAACGCACCTGCTGTTGACGCATCGGCCTCGGCAATAATCTCGCCCTGCTGTCCCACAATCATGCTGCCGCCCCAGAACCGGATGCCGGCACCACCGCCTTGCGGGGCGGCTTCAAAGCCAACGCGGTTGGCTACGAGCACGGGAAGATGATTGGCCACCGCATGTGCACGCTGAATGGTCTGCCAGGCGCCCTTCTGTTTGGTGTTTTCACTTTCCTGTTCCAGTGGGTCCCAGCCGATCGCGGTGGGATACAGCAGGATGTCGGCACCGGCGAGCGCCATCAACCGTGCCGCTTCCGGATACCACTGGTCCCAGCAGATCAATACGCCAAGATTGCCGACGCTGGTCTTGATCGGCGTAAAGCCGCTTGAACCATCGAGTTTCACCGCATCACCCGGCGTGAAGTAGAACTTTTCATAGAAGGCGGGATCGTCCGGGATGTGCATCTTGCGGTAGCTGCCGCACAGCGAGCCGTCTTTGTCGAACACCAGTGCGGTGTTGTGGAACACACCCGCAGCACGCTTCTCGAAGATGCCACCCACCAGCACGCAGTTGTTGGCTTTCGCCATCGCCGACAGCCGCTGCGCGCTTGGACCATCCAGCGGCTCTGCCAGGTCGAACACGGTAGTGTCTTCGCTCTGGCAGAAATAATGCGTGGTATGCAATTCCTGCAGCAGTACCAGTTCAGGCTGTTGCGCATCGCACACTGCTTTCAGCAGACGCTCGCTTTCGGCGAGGCTCTGGTTCTTGTCGGGCCAGGCTTGTTGCTGGATGACGGCGGTGCGCAGGAGTTTCGTTGGGTTCATGGCGTTTTCACAAAAACAAAATCAGGAAATGGGTAGGCATACAGGTAACTGGATTCGTCTGTTGCCACGACAACATCTAGTTGGTCGCAGTCGAAGCAAAACTGCGCGCGGCTGCAGTCAGCTTGCGGACCAGCTCACGTTCTGCCGGCGCCAGCAGTGGATTCCACAGATCGAAAATAAGCACCACGCGCAGCTCGTCGCTGTCGTTGATTGCCTCGTGTTCAATGGTGTCATCAAAGATCAAGGTCTCACCCACATGCCACTGGCGCCACTCGAATCCCACGCGATAGTTGCAGCCTTCCGGCACGATTAGAGGAAGGTGCGCAACCACACGGGCATTGGTTTCACCATTGTGCGGCGGGATGCGCGACTTCGGTGCCAGCGCAGAGAACATCACGTTGGGACAGAGACCGTCGATGTCAGCCAATGGCAGTGCGGCCAGCGCCTTGGCTGTCTCCGGACAGCGATCAAGATTGGCCTGCACTGGTTTACCGCTGCGCATCAGCTGCAAGGTGCTCCATTTCAGTGAGTGGTTGAGTTCGGTCCATTGATTCACCGGCTCGCCCGGTGCGTACTGGATATAGGGGACAAAATCATCGCGCGCTGCTGCCAGTGCTGCCTGCAGCTCCTGGCGGATAACGTCGGTCTTGGCTTCCAGCGCCGCGAGAAACGGAAACTGGTCCCGCTCATGGAACGGGATAGCGGGCAGGCGCGGCACGCACAGCTGATTCACCACTGCATGGTAGGGTTTGGTTTTTCCCGCCAGTATGGAGGCGGCTTCACGCCAGCGACTGCCGAGCGCTGCCGGGACGCAATCGATGTGTTGCTCGAGTTCGCGGCTGAGGAAGCTGTCGAATTCGGCGATATAGCGCGCAGAAAAATCGCGGGCATGCTCCAGATCTTTTCGCAGCAGGGCGGGCCACTGGACGGGCGGCGGCGCTACAGTGAGTGCATTGGCATACATTGCGGCGGCGCTTGCACGGCTGTCGAAACGCTCAAGCCAGAATGCCTTGGCGAGCAAACCCGGCAAGAAATAGGGATCAATGACCAGCGCCGACTCGATTGCCTCGCGCTCACCGTCCGCATTGCCAAGCTGCTTGCAGGCAGCACAAAGAGTCATCAGCACACGCAGGTCACGCGGCAGGTATTTGCGCGCATTGGTGAGTAGCGCATGGGCACCGGAACCGTCGCCACGCTGCAGCGCATGCACGCCGAGGCTGAACAGTGCCTGCGGTTGCTGTGGATCGAGACGGCGGACTTCCAGCCAGGTCAACTCAGCCTGGTCCCAATGCCCGGTATTGGCGAGCTGGTTCGCCCTCTCAACAAGTTTTTCGATAGTCACAGTCTTGCGCCTCAGTAAGCCTGTTGGGTCTTGCAGACCGACAGACGGAGCTTAAAGCCGATTTCGCTTTCGCGAAATGTCTACCCGCAATTATCAATTGCCGGCACCAGCGTCCCCATCGGTAACTGCATGGTGGCGCAGTGGGGTCCGCCGTATTGCTTGATCAGGCTGCCGCCCGGCACCGGCACCATCTGCTTGCCGGGAAAACAGCGCTGCAAACCACTGAGCGCAGCAGCGTCTTCGGCACAGCCGAAGGTCGGCACGATCACGCTGTTGTTGACGATCAGGAAGTTGACGTAGCTGCCCGGCAGCCGCTTGTTGTTCTCATCGAACAGCGGCGACGGAATCTCGATCGCCTGCAGTTTGTACGGCGCGCCATTCGGTTGCCGCAGCGCTTCCACTTGCACCTTCATCTTCTGCATAGGCTCGTAGTGCACATCGTCGGTGCGTGAGCAGGTGGCGTAGGCAATGGTGTCGGGCGAACAGAAGCGCACGAGGTTGTCGATATGGCTGTCGGTGTCGTCGCCCAGCAGCGCGCCTTCCGTGATCCACAGGATGCGCTCAAGCCCGAGCTGGTCGAGCACGAACTTCTCGATCTCTTGCTTTCTGTAGTCTTTGTTGCGATTGCTGTCGAGCAGGCAGTGCGCAGTCGTCAGCAAGGTGCCCTGCCCGTCCGTCTCGATGCTGCCGCCTTCCAGTTCGTAGCTGATCATCCGCAGCGGCGACTTCCACAGTGCACCAAGCTGCTGGTTGATGTTGTTGTCGAGAGCCGCATCGTACTTGTCGCCCCAGCCGTTGAACTGGAAGTCGAGCAGCAGTTTGCCGTTCTCACCGCCAAGCGTCACCGGGCCGTAGTCGCGGCACCAGGTGTCGTTGTACGGCGCGATCACAAAACGCGGTGAGTGCAGGCAACGAGTGCCGAGCTGTTGCCCGATCAACGCTTGATGTTCCGCGTCCTGACACAGGATCAACGGCGTCACCTCACTGGCAATCGCTACCGCGAGTTCGACGTAGCTACGTTGGATCTCGGCCAACCACGGTGCCCAATCGGTACTTTCGTGCGGCCACGCAAACATCACGGCTTGCTGAGGCGCCCACTCGGGCAACATATGAAACTTGTTTTGCATTGAATATCCTTTGGTATGGCGTGTTGATTCTACGCGGTCGTGGCGGCCCGCAGAATCTCATCTATATAACTGGAAGCATCTTGCTGGAAAACGATATTGCGCTGGCGCAACTCGGCCCTGTCCATGGACCACTGCATCTCCATCGTCACAGCCGGCGTGTTGGAAACAATGAACGAATCCAGCGTAACCGACTGATCCCCCAGCCGTTGCTCGATTTCCTTGATGGTGGCGTGAAAGCGGATTTTGGGATCGTCCTTGCCCAAGTGATGAAAAATTGAACGCAAAAGATCGCGGATGTCCGAGGGCTTCCATTCAAACTCCCGCTGAAAATCAGGGATCACATAACGCCCTTCACGTAATCTGGAAATAAGTTGGCTAAGGTTTATGTGATCTGGCTTTTGTGCATCCCTCATATCCGCGAACTCCTGCTTTTGGTCTCATCACTAAAGGCGGCCTGTACTGCGTTCTCTGCTAACGCAACTTCATCATCCTGCATCCAACTGAAATGACTTTTCCGCTTGTTGGCAGAGAGCGTGCCGTCATTGTCCCGCACCACGCGGATAAACAGCTCCATGCTGTGCGCTGGCCAATCGAGCAGACTGTTGAGTGCCGTGCTGGCACGGTCGAAGCCCAGCAGGTAGTCAATCTCCTGTTGCAGATCGTGGCTGATGGTGCGCTCCAGCGCCTTGTACAGGAACTCGGCTTGCGCGGTGAGGTCCGGGTACTGGAAGTAGAGTTTGTCGTTGCCGGTGGCGGGTACGTGGGGCACATCGGGATTGTAGTCGGTGCGGCGATTCAGCGGACGCGAGAACTGCTCCAGCGATTCGATGTATTCCTCAAGGTTGGCCAGGATCACCGCCGACACCGGCAGCACGATGCCGCGCGGCGTGAAGCCGGCCTTGGCCAGCACGTCGTGGATCAGGTAGCGATGGATGCGGCCGTTGCCGTCTTCGAACGGGTGAATGAACACAAAGCCGTAGGCGATCACAGCCGCCACCAGCACCGGGTCGGGCGCGTTCATTATGCCGCCATCGCCGGTATCGCGGTAAGTTGCTGCCAACCCAAGCAGGCCGTGCATCAGGGCGGGCACGTCGGCCGGTTTGGGCGGCACGAAGTCGATCTGTTTGCGATAGCCGTGATCCTTGCCTACCCAGTTCTGGTTGGCGCGCCAGGTGAACTCATGGAAGCGCGGATCAACAACGGCATTTTGTAATTCCACCAATCGTTCTTCGGTTAGCGGGTTGTGGGTATCGGCTTGCCGCAGCAAGTCGGCGAAACGCTGTGCCCGTTGTGGCGAGGGCTTTTCGCGCTCTACTTCGAACGAGGATTGGGTTTCCTTCAGGTAGAGCCAGGCGGCAGCGCGCCGCAACAGGTCCTGATCGTAACGAGCCAGGGTTTGTGCTGCCCACCGGCGCAGGTCTTGCGCCATCATGCCCTGCAAATACGTTGTGTAACGCACCAGCGGGCAGAACTCGCGCGAGCCCAGCAGGTTGTTCTGGATGCGAAAGCGGCCTTCGCGCACTACCAGCGGGCTCGTCAGTTGCAGCACCGGATTGGCCGCTAGTTCATAACGGGCTCTGGCTGGAACCGGGTCTTCGATTGGCAAAGTCTGTGCCGTCAGCCACTCATAGAGGAAGCAGGCGGTGCGGGCATAGCGGGATTCCGGGCTGGCCTGCAACCAAGTACATAGCTCATCGCGGCCGGCTTGGGCAAACAACAAGGCAAGCACTTGCAGATTCACCCCTTCGTATCGCAGGGCGAAGTGCAGATGGCCGGCGAGGGTGTCTTCCGGGCTGTAATTTGGCTCAAACAGCTCCTGCCATTGCCCGCCCTGCTGCTGGTGGCGCCTGCCCTTGATGGCAGTATCGAGCAGCGCATACTGCCCGAGCGGCAGGGCCGGTAGCCGGTAGCGTTCGATCAGTGCGCTGTAGCCTATTGGGGTTCGCATGGTCTTTCCGAAGAATATCCGGGGAAGGAGAAAAATAGCCGCATCTATTACGTTGTCGAGATAAATGCCCGCTCGTGGCCAGCCAGTGGCAGCGTAGCGGATACAAATCCACATTGGAACCTGTTTCCGGCTGTTTTTCTCCGAGCCCGGTCTATTCTCTCGGTTAGTGCAGCTCCCAACGTACCCGAAACAACTGCACCACACTGCTTTTTTGGTGCAGCCGCCGCTCCAAGGCGGCGATCAGACTGTCGCGCCGGGCTTCAATGGCATCTTCAACGTCGAAGATACTCTGGCGCTGGCGGCGCTGGCGTTGCTCCAGGTCTTTGATTTCCTCCATGATTTTCTTCTGCGCGTCCGGGGTTTCGGCGGTGCGGGCTCGTCGTTTGGCGTCACGCAGGCGGTCCTTGGTATCCAGCAGTTGCTGCTCAGCGCTGTGGAGCTGGTCTTCGGCCCAGGCTTCCAGCTTGTCGCGCTCGCGCTGGAAGTATTCGTTGTTCTCATTCAGTGCCCTGGCGAGGGCGGCATCCAACTGGCGGCGGACCTGCTCGTTCAGGGTCTGGGGTGTGGTGGTCTGGCAGCTTGATGCAGCAGCGGCGAGATTGAACAGGCGTTCACAGGCTTCTTGATCCAGCAGTTCACCTTTGTCGGTAAGGGCAGTGAAAACCAGATGCTCCTCCTGCTGGAAACTGTCGAGTTGCAGCAGGTTCAGCTCCAGCCAACCGCTGCGGCTTTGCAGTTGTTCGAGCATGAGAATGCGGGCGTCGTGATGCGTGAGGTCAAAGCTCAGCGTGGCCGTTGGTGTCTGCAATTGGCGCCCTTGATGCAACACGTGTTCGCCCAGCGGATGGGTGAGGCGATAGGTATAGCTGTGCGCCGGCACCGGCTGCCCCTTGCGGATGAGTTGGTAATGACCGGCCGGGGCTTGGTCACAAGGACTGGTTTGCAGCATGAAGGCCAATGCCGTGTTGTCGAAGCTGGCAAAGGCATGCAGTTGATGCCGGGTGAGGCGCCAGAACAATCGCCCAATGCGGTCAAGCTGGGCTTCGGCCTTGTCGCGTTGCAGCCGCAACAGCTCGTGGATGTTTTCATCGAAATGGTCGAGCAGCTTCGACTGGGTGTCGCGCAGGCGTTCATTGATGACGCTCTCCAGCTCCTTGCGCAGTTGGGTGAACGCGGCTTCGATCTGGTCGGGTGTTCGACAGGTGGCGTATATCTCGGCGATGCGCTTTTCGAAATCGATGCCGGATTCGATTCGGCCGAGGACATCATCGGAAGCGCCAAACAAGCCGTCGAACAAGTGGAACTTTTCACTGAGCAGTTCAAGCACACGCTGGTCGGCTGCATTGCGTTGGTTGAGAAAGTTGACGACTACTACATCAAACTGCTGCCCATAACGATGGCAGCGACCAATGCGTTGCTCGATACGCTGGGGGTGCCACGGCAAGTCGTAGTTGATGACAAGATTGCAGAACTGCAGGTTGACACCTTCGGCTGCAGCTTCAGTGGCAATGAGGATCTGTGCCTCGTCGCGGAAGTGATCGATAAGTGCTGTTCGGCGGTCGATAGCCGGGCTGCCGGTGACACGATCACTGCCCTGATGGTGCTGCAACCAGCGTTGATAAATGCCGGTAGCAGCAGCGCCAGCATTGGTGCCACTGAATGTGACCAACTTGCCCTGATAGCCGCGTGCCTCCAGAAATGCAGCAAGGTAATCCTGGGTGCGGCGCGATTCGGTGAAGATCACTGCCTTGCGCGGTGCCTGCATGCCATCCATGTGATTGAAGCCGATATCCAGAGCGCGCAGTAGTTCAAAAGACTTGGCATCCTCCGGG